>Ga0210377_10003584_pt1 | contig 13315 bp, 14 predicted proteins | sample PLM4_65_b1redo_FD_155480 | JGI IMG/M metagenome (GOLD analysis project Ga0210377, IMG submission 155480) | Groundwater sediment microbial communities from an aquifer in East River, Colorado, USA - PLM4_65_b1 redo | ecosystem: Environmental > Terrestrial > Soil > Riparian zone | place: USA: East... | reverse complement strand
GGTGTAGGGCTCGGTGGTGGTGAGGCCGGTGAAGCTGCCGATGGCGAAAGCGATCATGATGCCGTTGGCGGCGAGGACGACGCCGAAGCCGCCGACGAACAGCCACGGAATCCAGCGGCCGCGGCGCAGATTGGGAGCGGTCATGATGTCGGCGCTCATGGCTTCGGCCCGTAGAACCAGGTGTGGCGCGTCGCCGCCGTGCCGGTGGCGATGTCGGTGACGGCGAAGATGACATCGGTGCGCCCGGCGCGGAGCTTGCCGGGATCGGCCGCGATGTAGACCTGATAGGTCGTGACCGTATCGGGCGCGGCGCGCACGTCGAGCGAGCTCGCGGTCTCGACGAGGCCTGCCACGCGCAGGCGCGCGCCCTCCACGCCCTTGAACTCGAGACGGAAGATGCGCTCGGCCCGCTCCTTGTTGAGGATCTTGACGGTGTAGCCATTGCGCACGGCGCCGTCGGAGAGGGTCACGAACAGCGGATTGCGGTCGTGCAGCACATTGACGTCGGCGTCGCTGCGCGTGAGCAGCACGGCGAGCATGGCGAGGCCGACGCCGGCAAAGAGCAGGCCGTAAAGGAGCGTGCGCGGGCGCAGGATGCGGTAGCGCGGCGTCTCGCCCCGAGCGCGCGCCGCTATGCGCCGCTCGGTGTCGTAGCCGATGAGGTTGGGCGCGCGGCCGAGCTTGGCCATCACCGGATTGCAGGCATCGATGCAGAGGGCGCAGCCGATGCATTCGAGCTGATTGCCGTCGCGGATGTCGATGCCCGTCGGGCACACCGCCACGCACTGGCCGCAATCGATGCAGTCGCCGAGATTCGCGAGCGGCAACCCTTTCGACGCCGGCAATCCTTTTGCCGCCTTGCCGCGCGGCTCGCCGCGCGATTTCTGATAGGTGACGATCAGCGTGTCCTCGTCGAACATCGCCGATTGGAAGCGCGGCCACGGGCACATATAGGTGCAGACCTGCTCGCGCGCCCAGCCGGCGAGGAGGTAGGTCGTGGCGGTGAACAGGCCGACGAAGAAATAGGTGTAGTAATCGGCGCTGCCGCGAAAGAAATCGACGACGACGGTGGACGCGTCGACGAAATACATGATCCAGGCGCCGCCGGTGACGAAGGCGATGACGAGCCAGGCCGCGTGCTTGGCGAGCTTGCGCCCCCACTTGGCGACAGTCCACGGCCCATTGTCGAGCTTGATGCGCGCGTTGCGGTCGCCCTCGATCCGGCGCTCGACCCACATGAAGAGGTCGGTCCACACCGTCTGCGGGCAGGCATAGCCGCACCAGACGCGGCCGGCCAGGCTGGTGACGAGGAAAAGGCCGACCGCCGCCAGGATCAGGATGCCGGTGATGTAGAAAACTTCCTGCGGCCAGATCTCGATGAAGAAGAAATAGCCGCGCCGGTTGGTCATGTCGATCAGCACGGCCTGGTCCGGCGCGTCGGGCCCGCGGTCCCAACGGATCCAGGGCACCACGTAGTAGATCGCGAGGAGCAGCCCGAGCACCTTCCACTTGAGCGCGCGGAAACGTCCGCTCGCCGCCTTGGGATAGACGCGCACGCGGCTGGCGTAGAACGGGTCGCCCGGCTTGGTCTCGACGCGCGCCTGCTTCTGCTCCCGGACCGACTTGATCTCGTCCTCGGCGGCAGCCGCGGCCGCGAGCTTTTCCAGAGGCGCCATGGGCGCGATTCCATCCATGCTATTTGCCGCCGCCCAGCGAGTGAACGTAAAGCGTCAGCATCTTGATGGTGTCGTCGTCGAGGCGGCCGGCCCAGGCCGGCATCACGCCGTGCTGGGGCTTGGTGACCTGCCCGACGATGTCGGCCTTGGCGCCGCCATATAGCCAGATGCGGGTGTTGAGCGGCGGCGCGCCCAGCTCGGGATTGCCCGTGCCCTTCTCGCCGTGGCAGGCGACGCAATTGTCGGCGAAGACCTTGGCGCCGCGATCGGCGGCGGCCTTGTCCTTCGAGCGGCCGGTGAAGGCGAGGATGTATTCGGCCACGTCGTCGATCTGCGGGCCCTTCAAGACTCCGTCGGCGCCGAAATTCGGCATGAGGCCGGCGCGGGCGCTGTCGTGGCCGCTCCTGATGCCGAAGCGGATCGTCTTCTCGATGTCGGCGAGCTTGCCGCCCCAGATCCAGAGATCGTCGGCGAGCGAGGGAAAGCCGGTGCGGCCGGCGCCGCCGGCGGCGTGGCAGGGCACGCAATTGTCGGCGAAAGCCGCCCTGCCGCCAGCCAGCGCGAAGCTCAGGAGATCGGGGTCCTTCGTGATGTCGTCGGTCGACAGCATGCGGATGCGGTCGAGGTAGCGCGATTGCGCGCGCTTGGCCTCGTCGATCCTGGCCGCCACCTCGGTGCGCGAATCCCAGCCGAGCAGGCCTTTGTAGTAGCCGCTCAGGCCCGGCCACGAGGGGTAAAGGACAAAATAAACCAACGACCAAGCGATGCATGCATAAAGGACGTAGAGCCACCATTTCGGGAGCGGCGTGTCCAATTCCTCGATGCCATCCCATTCGTGGCCGGTGGTGGGTTTGCCGCGATTGAGCTCTTTCTCGATCTTGGTCGGCATCGCTCAGGCCCTGGAGTCGGGCGAAGGAGTTTCGTCATCGAGCGGGATGCGGCCGTGCGCCTGGAACCGCCCCTTGTTGGACGGCCAATAGGCGTAAATGGCGATGGCGATGAAAACGCCGAGGAGCCAGACGACCCAGAGCGACTTGATGGCGGCATAGAACTCGGCCATGGCACGCTCCTACTGCTTCAACTGTTCGGGCTTGATGGCCTTGAAGTCGACCATGCGGCCCAGGATCTGAATATAGGCGATGAGCGCATCCATCTCGGTGAGGCGCTTGGGATCGCCGTCGAAATCGCCCACCGCCGCCTTGGGATAGCGCTGCAGCAGACCCTTGGTGTCGGCCTCGGGATCGGCCTGCGCGGTCAAGTCGGCCACGGCGTTTTTGATCATGTCATCGGTGTAGGGCACGCCCACCGCGCGGTTGGCCTTCAAATGCCCGGCGATGTCCTTGATGCGGAGCTCGCGCGTGGCGAGGAAGCCGTAGCCGGGCATGACCGATTCGGGCACGACCGAGCGCGGGTCCTTGAGGTGCGCGACGTGCCATTCGTTCGAGTATTTGCCCCCGACCCGCGCCAGATCCGGCCCGGTGCGCTTCGACCCCCATTGGAACGGATGGTCGTACATGCTCTCGGCGGCGAGGCTGTAATGCCCGTAGCGCTCGACCTCGTCGCGGAACGGACGCACCATCTGGCTGTGGCAGTTGTAGCAGCCCTCGCGCAGATAGATGTTGCGGCCGGCGAGCTCGAGCGGCGTGTAGGGGCGCATGCCCTGCACCGGCTCGATCGTCGACTTGATGGTGTGCAGCGGGATGATCTCGACGAGGCCGCCGATCGCGACGGTGAGCACGACGCCGATCGCCAGCAGCACGACGTTTTTCTCGAGGAGAGCGTGTTTGATCTTCATCGTGGTTGCTCCCTCATTCGGCGGGCTGAACGCGCGCAGCAATCGTGCCGAGCGGCGCGCCTATCGGCTCGCTGACGGCCTCGCCGACGCGCACCGTCTTTACGAGGTTGTAGACCATGATCAGCGCGCCGGTCAGGAACAGCACGCCGCCGAGCGCGCGGATCACGTAGTAGGGATGCATCGCGGCGACGGTCTCGGCGAACGAGTATTGCAGGAAGCCCAACTTGTCGTAGGCGCGCCACATCAGGCCTTGCATGATGCCGCTGACCCACATCGCGGTGATGTAGAGCACGATGCCGATGGTCGCGATCCAGAAGTGCACGCTGACCAGCTTCAGCGAATAGACCTCGCGCTTGCCCCAGAGCTTCGGGACGAGGAAATAGACCGCGCCGAAGCTGATGAAGGCGACCCAGCCCAGCGCGCCCGAATGGACGTGGCCGACTGTCCAGTCGGTGTAGTGGCTCAGCGCGTTCACGGCCTTGATCGACATGACCGGGCCTTCGAAGGTGCTCATGCCGTAGAAGCCGACCGCGGCGACGAGGAAGCGCAAGACCGGATCGGTGCGCAGCTTGTCCCACGCGCCCGACAGCGTCATGAGTCCGTTGATCATGCCGCCCCAGCTCGGCATCCACAGCATGACCGAGAACATCATGCCGAGGCTCTGCGCCCAGTCGGGCAGTGCCGTGTAATGGAGGTGATGCGGACCGGCCCAGATGTAGAGGAAGATCAGCGACCAGAAGTGCACGATCGAGAGGCGGTAGGAATAAACCGGGCGCTCCGCGCGCTTGGGCACGAAATAGTACATGATGCCGAGGAAGCCGGCGGTGAGAAAGAAGCCGACCGCATTGTGGCCGTACCACCACTGCGTCAGCGCATCCTGCACGCCCGAGAACACCGAGTAGCTCTTGACGCCGAGCCACGACACCGGCACGGCCAGATTGTTGCCGAGATGCAGGATCGCGACGGTGATGATGAAGGCGAGGTAGAACCAGTTGGCGACGTAGATGTGCGGTTCCTTGCGCCGCATGATGGTGCCGAGATAGATCGCGAGATAGAGCACCCAGACCAGGGTGAGCCAAAGATCGACGTACCATTCGGGCTCGGCGTATTCGCGCCCCTGGGTGATGCCGAGCAGGTAGCCGGTGGCGGCCAGCACGATGAAGAGCTGGTAGCCCCAGAACACGAACTCGGCCAGCGCCGGCCCGCCCCACAGCGGCGCGCGGCAGGTCCGCTGCACGACATAGAGCGAGGTGGCGAAGAGGGCGTTGCCGCCGAAGGCGAAGATCGCGGCCGAGGTGTGCAGCGGGCGCAGGCGCCCGAAGGTGGTCCATTCGAGATCGAGGTTGAGCCCCGGGAAGGCGAGCTGGAAGGCGATGAAGACGCCGGCCAGGAACGCGGCCACGCCCCAGAACATGGTGGCGATGGTGAACATCCGCACCACCGCGTAATCGTAGGCGACGCGTTCGCTCGCTCGCGCCGTGGCTCCCGCCGGCGCCGTTCCGACCGCCACGCTCATGCTTGCCGCACTCCCAAACGCGGGCTCAAACCGGTTTCTGCTCGCGGCCTTAGGTACTGCGGCGCAGCACGCCCGGCCTTGACCTAGGTCAAGGCGGTGCCTTTCCGGCCCACTAAGAGAAGACGCCAGCGCCGCGAGATGCGGGGGGCGAGGGAACCGGATGACCGAGCGTGCCGAAATCTCCGTCTTTTCCGACGCTTCGCCGCGTGTGCGCGTCGTCGGCATGGACCGGCCATGGCTGTGGCTGGCGCGCGGTTGGGAAGACATGCGTCGCGCGGCCCGCGTTTCGTTCGCTTGGGCGCTGGTATTCGTCATTGCCGGGGCCGCGCTGATCGGCGGCCTCGCGGCGCTCGGCGTCTACCAAGCCATCCTCCCAGTGGCGGCGGGCTTCCCGCTGGTAGCGCCTAGCCTGGTCGTGGGCCTCTACGAGATCAGCCGGCGGCTGGAGCGCGGCGAACCCATCGATTTCAAGACGCCGCTGGCGGCGTGGAGGCGCAATGCGGGGGGACTCGGCCTGCTCGGCTTCGTGCTCGGCTTCTTCCTTCTCGCCTGGCTGCGCTTGGCGATGCTGTTGTTCGCGTTGTTCTTCGGCACCGCGCAATTCACGGCGGCCGACTTCCTGAGCCAGGTCGTGTTCTCGGGCACCAACATCGCCTTCCTCTTGGTCGGCACCGCGATCGGCGCCGTGCTGGCCGCGATCGTCTTCGCCATCAGCGCGGTGTCCGCGCCGATGCTGCTCGATCGCGAAGTCAGCGTCTTCACCGCCATCGCCACGAGTTGCGCCGCCGTGCGCGCCAATCCGAGGCCGATGCTGCTGTGGGCGCTGCTCGTCTTCTTGTTCATCGGCGCGGGGCTGCTGCTGGCCTTGGTGGGACTCGTGCTCACTCTGCCGCTGATCGCGCACGCGACCTGGCACGCCTATCGCGACCTGGTCGCAACGGACTAACGCTTCCTGGCATGGAGTTAAGACATGGACTACGGATTTTCGAATTGGATTCTTCTGATTGCGTCGATCATCATCGCCATCTTAGGCCTGCTGCTCGCGGGCAAGGGCCTCGACGTCGGCATTGAGCTGGCGGGCTGGCTGTTTTTCGTCTTCGGGGTCGGATTTTCATTCCGCCTTGCGGGCAGGATGGCGGTTGCATCCAAGGACAACTAGGCGCATCGCAAATTCCCGGACCGTGATCGCACACGGCCGTGCGCCCCCACGGCGTTGCCGCCGTACGCCTTTCATAGATTCGCGCAGATTTGACTCAAATCAAAGTCGCCGCCGCGGCAATCGATAGTCTCCGTTCCTCTGACGATGCGTGCCGGTCGCGGCCCAGGTCGAGGCGAGAGAACGAATCGATGACGATCAATTACAACGAACGCATTCCCAACAACGTCAGCTTGTCGGAAGACAAGCAATTGCAGCGTGCGCTCGAGCGCTGGCAACCGAAATATCTCGACTGGTGGCGCGAGATGGGGCCGGAAGGCTTCCAGACCAAGGACGTCTATCTGCGCACCGCGGTCAGCGTCGATCCGCAGGGCTGGGCTCAGTTCGGCTACGTCAAAATGCCCGACTATCGCTGGGGCATTTTTCTCACGCCGCCGGAGAAGGATCGAAGGGTCAATTTCGGCGACCACAAGGGCGAAGCCGCGTGGCAGGAGGTTCCTGGCGAATACCGCTCCGTGCTGCGCCGCCTCATCGTCACTCAAGGCGACACCGAGCCCGCCTCGGTCGAACAGCAGCACCAACTCGGCCGCACCTGCCCTTCGCTCTACGATCTGCGCAACCTGTTCCAGGTCAATGTCGAGGAGGGCCGCCACCTCTGGGCGATGGTCTACCTCTTGATGAAGCATTTCGGCCGCGACGGGCGCGAAGAGGCCGGCGGCATGCTTGAGCGCCGTTCGGGCGACGCCGACCGGCCGCGCATCCTCGGCGCCTTCAACGAGAAGACGCCCGATTGGCTGAGCTTCTTCTTCTTCGCGATGCTCACCGACCGCGACGGCAAATATCAGTTGGCTTCGCTGGCCGAGTCCGGCTTCGACCCGCTCTCGCGCTCGTGCAAGTTCATGCTCACCGAGGAGGCACATCACCTCTTCGTCGGCGAGACAGGCATCGCGCGCATTCTGGCCAAGACCTGCGAAGCGATGAAGCGCATCGACTCGGACGATCCCGCAAAGGTGCGCGCCGAGGGCGCCATCGACCTGCCGACCATCCAGAAATACCTCAACTTCCATATCAGCGTGACCGAGGACCTCTATGGCAGCGAGATTTCGACCAACGCCGCGAACGCCTATACGATGGGCGTCAAGGGCCGCTTCGAGGAAACCAAGCTCCACGATGACCACAGGCTCGCCAACGCGACCTATTCGATCCCCGATCTCGTAGCCGACCGAATCGTGGTGCGCGAGGCGCCGGCGCTGACCGCGCTCAACGAGCGGCTGCGCGACGACTACATCATCGACTGTCAGAAGGGCGTCGACCGCTGGAACAAGGTGCTGGAGAAGGGCGGGACTGATGCCCGCCTGAATCTGCCGCACAAGGCCTTTCACCGCCAGATCGGAATCTTCGAGCAAGTGCATGTGAGCCCAGACGGCCGCGTCTTGGCCGAGGCCGAGTGGACGCGCCACCATGCCGACTGGCTGCCGAGCGAGGACGATCACGCCTTCGTCCAGTCGCTGATGAAGCCGGTCACCGAGCCCGGCAAGTTCGCCAGCTGGATCGCGCCGCCCGCGCGCGGCATCAACAACCAGCCGATCGACTATCCGTATGCGCGCCTCAGTTGATCTCAACTGACGTGCATGGGGACGGGGGCGCAGCCGGATCCCCCGCGCTCCCGTCCCGCTTTCCTCGGCCTCCGGCAACAGCGTGCATCGGTCATGGACGGAAGCCTCGGCGGCTTGCGCCGCCAGCATCTGATCGATCCCGAGGTATGCATCCGCTGCAATACCTGCGAGGAGGTATGCCCGCGCGACGCGATCAGCCATAACGCGGTCAACTACGTCGTTGCCTTCGATCTCTGCAATTTCTGCGGCGACTGTCTGCCGCCCTGCCCGACCGGCGCCATCGATAGCTATCGCCAGATGGTAAGGCCGTGGACGACGGCCGAACAGTTTGCGTGGCAGAGCCTGCCATCCGATGCCGGCCCAGAAACGACGCCGAGCGCGTCGCCCGTTCCCGCCGAGGTGGCTTCGATCACCGCCGAAGCCACCGCCGACGAGGACGGGCGCGCGGTTCCGCCCTGGTCCGCCGCGCATCCCTACATCAATCTCTATTCGCCCGATAACCCGGTGACAGCGACCGTGGCCGGCAATCTCCGCCTTACCGAGCCGGGGACATCGAGCGAGATCCACCACATCGTCCTCGATCTCGGAACGACTGCCTTCCCGGTGCTCGAAGGCCAGTCGATCGGCGTGTTGCCGCCAGGGCTCGACCCGGACGGCCGACCGCATCGCGTGCGTCTTTATTCCATCGCCAGCCCACGCGAGGGCGAGCGCCCGGGTAGGAACAACATTGCCCTCGCTGTCAAGCGCGTGAACGCGGATCGCGACGGTAATTCCGTCCGCGGCGTGTGCTCGAACTATCTCTGTGACCTGCTGAAAGGCGACAAGATCAACCTGATCGGTCCCTACGGCACCACTTTTCTCATGCCCAATCACCCGGGCGCGCACATCGTCATGATCTGCACCGGCACCGGCGCGGCGCCCATGCGCGCCATGACCGAGCGCAGGCGGCGCAAATGGGCGCGCGGCGAAAGCACCGGTGGCCGGCTCATGCTGTTCATGGGCGCCCGCACGCCGGGCGAGCTACCCTATTTCGGCCCGCTGCGGCGCCTGCCGACCGAGTTCATCGACGTCCAGCTCGCCTTCTCGCGCGATCCCGCGCGCCCGCGGGAATACGTGCAAGATCGCATGCGCGCCCGCGCCGTCGAATTGGCGCCGCTGGTCGCCGACGCCAAAGCTTTTTTCTATCTCTGCGGCCACAAGGCAATGGAGGAAGGTGTCGACGCCGCCTTCGCCACGATCTGCGCTTCGCAAGGCCTCGCATGGCCCGAGCTCAAGGCCGAACTCCGCCGCAGCGGGCGGTATCACGTCGAGACATATTGAGGGCCACTGGCTCCCGCGGCGTGAAAGCGGCGGAGACGGCACGTGCGCCGCGCGGCCAGTGGGAGTCGGGCCGCAGCGAACGCGATCAAGCTACGGGGTGCGGACGCGGCCGATAGCGTGGCCAACTCGACCTTGATGATGTTGCGCCACCGCCCGCACATCGCGCTTCTTGGTCAGGAGTTGTTTTCTTGCTTCCGTTCACGGTTGAACGGTTCTTCAGTGTCTTTGCCGATTACAATGCCGCAATATGGCCCGCGCAAATTGTCGCTTATGTGTTGCTCGCCTTGGCGCTTTGGGCGGTTTTTTACCGAGCGCCCGCGGGCCGGCCGGTTCGCCGGTGCCATCCTCGGCGTCTTCTGGCTGTGGAACGGCCTCGCCTATCACCTGACTTATTTCGCGCCGATCAATCCCGCAGCCTTCGCATTCGCGGCCCTGTTTGTGGTGCAGGGCCTTCTCTTTCTTGCGCATGCCGCGATCGGCGGCCGGCTGGCGCTTTCCTTTGGAACCGATTGGCGACGCATTGCCGGCCTCGTCTTGATCGTCTACGCGGCGCTTGTCTACGAGTTGCTCGGCTTTCTGTCGGGACACGGCTGGCCACGAGCCCCCTTGTTCGGCGTCGCGCCGTGCCCGACGGCGATTTTCACCTTTGGGCTACTTCTCTTGACCGCGCGGCCGATCCCAATCTGGCTCGTCGCCATTCCGGTGATCTGGACGGGGATTGGCGCGACCGCCGCGATCCTGCTGGACATTTACGAGGATCTCGGCCTCCTAGCGTCAGGCGTGCTGGGGCTTGCTCTTCTGCCTTCTTGGGGTCGCCGCCGTCTGGACGATCGTTCGCAGTCTCCGCCGATTGACACGAAGTCCTGAGGCAGGAGCAGGGTGAGAGACTGAAGCCATGCGGGTTGCGGCAGCCGCAGCACTCTACTTCGCGATCATCTTTGGCGCCGGGTTCCTCCTCGGGCCGATCAGGGTTCTTTTGCTCGAGCCACGGGTGGGGACAACGATCTCCGTTCTTTGCGAGGCGCCCGTTCTTCTGATCGCAATGGTGATGGCCGCGCGGCGGGTTCCAGGATGGGTGGGACTAAGCAGCGGTCTCGGTGCGCTCTCGGCAATGGGCGTCGGTGCACTCGCTCTTCAGCAAGTTGCAGATTTCGCTGTTGGAATTGGTTTGCGCGGCATCACTCCGGGCGAGCAACTCCACTACCTGGCTACGCCGGGAGGTCTCATCCATGCGGCGTTACTCCTGGCTTTCGCCGCCATGCCGGCCTTAATCAACTTTCGCCGCCCCAAGGCGCGCTAACGTCGGCTTTACGGCGGGATTCGGCCTCAACCGGCATCGCGCGTCCACAGATTAACTCTGGCGCCGGGATTGCGCCCGAATCGGCGCTCACGGCACCGTCGTCGCCGGCATCCATTCGTCGTCGGCGCCGGCGAGTTCCGAGAGGCGCTTTGCATCGACGATCTGGAGATCCTGTGCGGTGATGAAGCGGACGACGCGGTCGCGTTTTAGCTTCGAGAGGCTTCGGCTCACCGTTTCGATGGTAAGGCCCAGGTGATCGCCAATGTCGGTGCGCGTCATTGGCAGCAAGACGCGGTCCTGCTGCCCCTTGAGCTGCATCCGGCGCATCAGGATGAGCAGGAACGAGGCCAGGCGCTCGAGCGCCGTCTTGCGCCCGAGCAGCAGCATCTGGTCCTGGGCCGCGGCGAGCTCGTTCGAGGCGATGGCGAGGAGGCGCCGCTCCATGGCGGGGAATTGGTCGAGCAGCGACTCGAGCCGGTTCTTGGGATAGTGGCATACCGACACAGTATCGACTGCCTCAGCGCCATAGGCGTAGCGCTCGCGCAGCGCGAGGCCGAGGAAATCGGACGGGAACAGGAAGCCGGTGATCTGCCGCCGGCCGTCGGCCAACGTCTTGTGCAGGCGGACGCAGCCCTCGGTGATGATGTAGAGGCTGTCCGAGCGGTCGCCCTCGAAAAACAGCGTCTCGCCGGAGTTCAGCTTCTTGTGGACTACGATGGCATTGAGCTTGTCGAGGTGCTCGGGCTCGATGGCGCCGCAAATGCTCAAATCGCGCACGGCGCACGCCGCGCACGGATTCGGCCCGGCCGAGCGCGGAGCGGGTTGAATGAGGCGTCTCGATCCGCTTGTTGCGATCATCTCTTCTCCCCTCGCGGCGACCCTAATGGGTGATCAGACGATAGCCCGAAAACCGCGTACGATACGCTTCCACGCTCGCAGCATTTTGACGCAGATCAAGGTGGTGGACGCCCTGTCCGTCTAGAGATGCACGGGGATCGAAGCGCGGCCTATATGTGAAAACATCATGCATCGAGAGTTCACTGTCAAGCCATTGGCCGGCCGGCTAGTCCAAAAGGCCTATCCGTTCGCGCCGGCGCTCGGCCTCCACGATCCGGAGAGCTGGCGTGCCTTCGTCGAAAGCTACAGCGTCGGCGGGGGTAGCAATTCTGGCGTCGTCGTCACCGAAAGTCCGCACGGCTATGTCTGCGGTGTGCTGTTCTATCAGGTGAACCGGCACAACAAGGACGGCGCATCGCTGGTCTGCGATCCGTTCCTCGCCGCGGATTTGCCGCGCTACGAGACCCCCGTTCGCGCACTGCTCGAAGCAGCCGACCGCATCGCGGTTGATCAAGGCTGCAAGTGGGTGCGCGTCGTACTCCCGGCCAGTGGCGATCCGCTCGACGCCGAAGGCGCCGGGTGCGAAGGCGCGCTGTTCCGCGCCGGCTATGCACTCGAGAGCCTGAGCTTCCGACGCCGGCGCGCGCTGCCCATGCGCAGGACGCGCACGGCGCCCGAGTTGACTGCAAGCGGCAAGACACGAACACTCGCGAGGTAAAGACCATGTCGGGAATCAAGCGAATCGCCGTGCATGTCGACGGCGGCGCGCACGACGCATCGGTGCTGCGCCTGTCCGCCGCGTTGGCAACGCGTTTCGGTGCCGGCCTCGAAGCCGTGTTCGCCAACGTGCCGCCGTTCATTCCGGCTTCGATCGACGGCATGTTGACGCCGCAGATCATCGAGGCGCAGCAGGCGATCTACCGCAAGCGCGCTGACGCAGCGAAGGCGGCGCTCGCCGGCATGGACCTGCCGCAAGGCAAGCCGGTTTGGACTCAGGTGGATGCACTGCCGTCGGACGCGGTGATCGCGCGGGGTCGCTACGCCGACCTCGCGGTGATTGCGCAGCCGTCACCTGAGGAAACCGACGTTGCCACCGACTACGATGCGCCGGCGGAGATCGTCATGTCGCTGGGCCGGCCGGTATTGATGGTTCCGTACGCGGGCACCTTTGCCGACGCGGGCAAACGCATTCTCGTCGCATGGAGCGGTACGCGCGAATCCGCACGCGCGCTGGCTGATGCGCTGCCGTTCCTAGTCGGCGCGAGCGAGGTCACGATACTTACGGTCAATCCCACGGCCGACGCGCCCCGGATCGAAGCCGATCTCAAGACGTGGCTCGTCGCCCATGGAATCCGTGGCAAGACACGGACCGCGCACACCAAGGAAATCGAGGTCGGCGACGTGCTGCTCTCGGCGGCGGCGGATATTTCGGCCGACCTCCTCGTCATGGGCGCGTACGGGCGCCCGCGCCTGCGTGAGTTGATCTTGGGCGGCGCGACGCACGACATCTTCCGGCACATGACCGTGCCGGTGCTGATGTCGCACTGATGCCAGGATTCCGCTCGGATTGACCCAAGTCAATGCAAATGAAAGCAGGCTAGCCCCTACTAGATGACAGCATGGGAGTAGCCACCATGACAGCGGCCCTGTCCGTTCTTCAACGCGAACACCGCGCTCTGGCAGCAGTCCTCTACTGTTTCGAGCAAGTTCTTGGTGAGATCCGTCTGAAGCGCCTCGAGCCCGACTTCGCATTGTTTGAATCGATCCTCCAATACATCCAGGATTTTCCCGATCGCTTCCATCATCCGAAGGAGGACGAAATACTGTTTCCGCTGTTGCGAGAGCGGGCGCCGACGGTGCGAAAGACGCTCGACGAGCTGCAAGAGCAGCATCACGAGGGAGTACGGCTCACCAGCGAACTCAGGTGGAAGCTTGCGGCTTGGAAGGATAGCGGCGATAGCGCATTTTCGGCATTCGACGAGGCCGCCCGGCTCTTCATCGACGGTCAGCGGCGCCACATTGCACTCGAAGAACGCGAGATCATCCCGGCCGCGCGCCAAGCCTTGACCGCTTGGGATTGGGCCAACGTGAACCAAGCG
>Ga0210377_10003583_pt1 | contig 13318 bp, 16 predicted proteins | sample PLM4_65_b1redo_FD_155480 | JGI IMG/M metagenome (GOLD analysis project Ga0210377, IMG submission 155480) | Groundwater sediment microbial communities from an aquifer in East River, Colorado, USA - PLM4_65_b1 redo | ecosystem: Environmental > Terrestrial > Soil > Riparian zone | place: USA: East... | reverse complement strand
GACAACCAATCTCTCCACTCGATCAGGATTCTTCAAGGCGTATTCCGTTACCACCGCCCCGCCGAACGAATGTCCCACCAACACGACCTTCCCCTTGACCTTCAACAACGTTAGCGCCGTCTCCAGATCCTCGAGGATCTGGGGCATGTCATAACCACTGCCCGGCTTGTCAGAGAGTCCGTGCCCGCGCAGATCCAATGCAATGACACGGTTCTCCACCGCGAAAAATTGCATCTGATACTGCCATTGCTCCGCCTGCCCGCCGAATCCGTGGATGAAAACAAACGTCCGCTGGGGATGGTCTGGCGAAACATCGATCGCCGAAAGCCTCACCAACGGATTTGTCGAAACGCGCACTTCGTGGCGATACAGGTCAAGGTCTATGTCCATGCAGGGAGTTTACATGAGGCGGGCATGGATGTCAATTTATACAAGTTGCTCCGCAGACATTTCTCTGCGGAGCAACCTACGTATAGGGTTGTTTGTACTGCCTACGGACACGACACTTTTGGGTTCCAATCCTCGAATATGCCTGCGGGGTTGTTCTTCCAGATCCAGGCGTGGAGCACATATACATGAAGATTCTCATTCAGGTGGAACGTTTGCCCGAGCAATGCAGGGGGCGTGGTGTTGCCAGCGGCATCCCAGTCTGTCTGTGGGACGATGTATTCAACCGCTGCAAGTTTAAGGTCTCCCTTGTTGTCGGGGGCGTATACGATCGCTTCGGGGTTGAGGGGGTCCAGCGTTGTATCAAGGATGGCGGTGTTGATGTAGTGATAGCCCATGTCGCCGACTCCGGGATTCTCGAAGCAGTGATCGAGATCGGGGACCAGACCATATCCTGCCGCCTCGACGTCCTCAATTTTGCGGAACTTCTCCGTGGCGGCACGGACTTTTGCAAGATCATCATTGCCCGCGGCATATACAACCGATACAGCGATCGCCAGGATCACGATCAGGGTGGAAACGATAAGGAGTTTGCGTTTCATTGTGTTCTCCTTACTGATAGAAATATGGATCGAGCACGCTCACCTGCGTGATGGAATCCACCGGCAGGTTGTTGCGTTTTGCCGCCGTGCGGATGGCTTCCGGCGTGGGAGCGTCGTAGATGCAGAAGGTCTTCTTCTTATCCAGTGTGACATAGGAATGTACCCAGGTCACATCATCTTTGGTGTTATTGCCAACCACCGTCAGGCACACCTGGGCTCCCTGGTCGTTCATGGGGATGGCTAAACCATCCGGGAATGTCCGTTCAACAAGATAGCGAGGCATACGATTTTCTCCTTTTGATAATTCTCGATAGACTAAGGTTTATGGACGCGCGTCAAACATGCCCACACTATATAGGAGACTCAGTTGTATGTCGTCGGGGAAAACTCTACAACATACCCCTACAATTTTGGTTATGGGTCGGATTGGCCCTCCGACCTACTTTTTCGGATTCCTCAGGTCGAAAGAACCCACACCAGCGAACATCTGGTGTGGGTCTGACATGCGCTTGATCGGAGGAGAAACGTGAAAAGCATCTCTTCAAGCACACATGTCCTGATTAAGGGTTGAGAGCTTGGCTCTCCTTACGGCAGCTGGCAAGCTCACTGATTGATACGTCGAAGCATTCATCGAGGGTAGGTCCATCCGCCTGGGCAGGCACCTGGCCTAGCTCACGGCAACTGGCAAGTTCCTTGATTGGCACATCGAAGCAATCCACGAATTGGGAACGGTATGAAGCAGGGCCATAATTATTTTTCAAGCCTAGGGATTGGTCCTGACTTTCAGGAGCACCAACCGCATCACCTGATGGATTGGAAACGGGTTCTGTTCTGGCAGCCACCAACGGGACAGTAAGTATGAGTACGACCACCAGCACAACAGAGAGAATAAGAGTACGAATGTTCAACATAATGTTCTCCTTTCAAATAGAACCGATTGAATGTTGAACATATCGTACGCTCACCGGCGATTAAATTCATCGGCAAGTCCACCTATATTGGTGAACTGCGATACCTATTTAGATTTGAATGGAAGGTTTAGGAGAAAGTAGGTACTTACTCGAATGGAAGCAGTTTTTCCTTCAATGCCAACGCAACGGCCTCATTTCGCGATTGAACCTGCATCTTTTGCAGAATGGACGCGATGTGATGCTCAACTGTACGGGTGGAGAGATTTAGTCTCTTGGCAATTGCATTATTGCTTAAGCCTTTAACAAGACTAGCCAGCACTTCCAGTTCACGAGCCGTGAGACCAAAGGGATTCTCACGTGTGGCAGGCCGAGGTCCGCGCGGGATGCCGCGTACCCCCTTAGTTCGCATCTCTTGCTTCAATTTTTCTGTCGCAGGGCGTGCCCCGAGCCGCTCGAAAATCTCCAGCGAGGCGAGTTGTGCGGCTTCGTCCCCATCCATCAATGCCAGTGCCTGCTCATAAAGACAGCCGCGTCGTTCCCACTCCTCTGCTGCGCCCCGCCAATCTCCCGCGATCTGTAATGCAAAAGGTTTGGCTATCCATGCTGGAGGGGAAAAGTCATCACCCGCCCGCCAACGCCAGAAGGCAAGTTCGCCTGCGACCCAGGGATGTTCTTTGCTCACAGCAACGTCATAGAGCGCGCGCGCTTCTTCAATGGCACGGTCATGATCGCCTGCCAACCAGCCCAACTCCGCCCGCGCGGCTCGTGCGTATTCCAGCCGCATCACGCCCACTTGCATGGACAGAGCCAGTCCTTCATCAAGCATTGCCAATGCACTTGTTTCCCCCAGACGAACGCGCAGACGTCCAAGGGTCAGAAGTGCGTATGTGTAAGTAAGCAAATCGCGATTGGGCCGTGGCAGCACTTTCGAAAGCGTTTCGTTGACTTCGGCCCAATGTCCCTGATGGAGACGTGCTAAAGCCTGCCATGTCAACATCTCCTGCAGATGGTAGTCATCATCATGCTCAGTGGCATAAGGTATGCCTTCGGTCAGGTAGCGCTCGGCATCCTCAAATTGATAGAGTTCCACTAACGTTTGGGCGAGATTGGCAAGCGTACCGGCAATTGCCCAGGGCAGGTTCGCTTCTCGCCCAATCTGGAGGCTTCGCTCCATGAGTGCTCTGCCGCGCTCGTAATCAATGACGAGCAAACAGCAACCGGCGTAGTTACAAGCACGCGCGACCGTCTCAAGGTCGTCAAATTGCTCAGCCAGCGCGATCGCTTTCTCGCCCCACATAACCGCCTCGGCAAAATCTCGGTTCTCCATTCGAATGAAACACTGTGATCTGTAAGCCCGCGCCAGTTCTGCGCTGGGTGGAAGCGCCTCAAGGATCGCGATCGCTGATTGGCTTGCCTGTTCGGCCTCGGCTTTCCGTCCAATCGCGTAACACGTATTTGCTAGAGTTCCTACGTTATCACCTTCTCTCCGGCGGTCTCCAATCGAATGCCAGAGTTCGATCGCCTTCTGGAGAGCAATCAACCCTTCCGTCTTTCGATTTGCATACCATAATTCAACCTCATACGCCTCCAACATTTGAGCATGCCTGGCAGGTGGCAGGCTGTCTGCGAATCGCAAGGCCAACTCATAAAGCGCAATCGCTTCTCGATGAGAACTTGCCGCAGAAGCCTGTTGGGCCGCAGCGGGCGCATATTCCAGCACCGCCGACACATCTTTTGTCCCTTCCGCATGATTGGCCAGCCGCGCCAGGTCATTGCGCGTCTCAGGCGATTCTTTCAGTTCGGACAAAATCCTTCGGTGTAGTGCCAGCTTTTTTTCGGGAGAAATGGTTTCGAGAATGGCCTGCCGGGCGAGCTCATGTCGAAAGGCATAGTCATTACCTTGAAACTGAAGCATTCCTCTTACGATACACTCCTCGACATTTGCGGACTCTCCTCCAACGATATTCGACAAAAGCCACGGCTCCACACGTAATCCAATCATTGCCGCGGATTCCAACAGAGCTCGGGCAGAAAAGGATAATCTTGCAGCACGCGCCAGTACAGCATCACGCACAGTGGATGGTACACCTTTACTCTTGCTCGCCAATGCTTCCGTTACAAAGAACGGATTGCCGCCCGTTGTGTCAAAAAGTTCATTCGCCTGCTCAATCTGATTCTCTGCGCTCGCAAGTGCAAACACAGATGTTTCAGACAGAGGCAACAATTGGAGTCGATGAGTCGCGGCGCGCGATAGATCTCCCAAGACAAGCCGCAAAGGATGTTCAGCACTTAGCTCGTCATCCCTATAGGTCAGGATAAACAGTGTTGTTGTGCGTTGGATGCGCCTGCCAAGGAACTTAATCAGGTCGAGAGTCGCTTCATCGGCCCAGTGGACATCTTCAAAGACAAGGATGGATGGGTGATTTTGCAACTCGGCAAGACACGCAGAAAAAATAGCCTGTCGATCTGCGTTTGAATTAAGAAGTGAAGGTAATTTTCCCTCCAATTGCATCGCAATGTCGAGCAGAGGTCCAAGGGGGCGCGGAGTAAAAAGCGAGTCACATATGCCCCATAAGACTCGGACCGAGTCCTGGTGCGCGCGAGAGAAATGCTCTACCAGCGAGGTCTTCCCAATCCCCGCCTCGCCGCTCACGAGCGCGACACGTCCCTGACCAGCAATTGCTTCCTTAAGCATGCGGTCAAGTTCCTGTAAAGACGAGTCGCGTTCCAGTAATTCAATCATCGATTAACACTAAAATATTGGACAAGTATAGCATTTTGAACGATGAAAGACAATCGGGTATACTGCGAATTATGGGAAATAAACTCTGTCCAAAAATAATTCTTGAGGGTACACGACTGACCTTTAAAACGGAAATCGCCTTTGAGCTGAACGAACATCCGCGCATCGTGGGACCGCGAAAATATCGCTATCACTCGCCGCTGATCTCCGCGGAATGGTGCACGTTCACCAATTATCCCTGGGGGCGTGGACCGATCAACTTCGAGCCGCAAGAGGAATCCCTGGCACTGGAAACCTATGCCACGTGGGCGCGCATGTTCGAGTTGCAGAAATACTATTCATGGATCGTGGACCGCTTCCACATTTCCACGCAAGCGCACCAGAAACAGGCGCATGAAAAAGACTACGATTTCCACTGGTTGGAGGAACGACTCCTGCCGTTGAACTTCCGCGTTGTTTTTTGCACGCGCTCGCCCGAAAGCTTCGAGACCGCACGCGCAGAGCGACTGAAAGTTTCGGGAAATCCATCGCAATACAATGACCTGACACCATTCATCCGGGAACAGGAACTGATGCGGGAGCTGATCGCCAAGTCCATGCTCCCGAGTTTGACGTTGGATATTTCAGATAACAATATTCCTGCCGCTGTGGAACGCGTGGCGGATTGGCTGGAGCAGTCCGGAGGACTGTACATGCAAGATTAGGAGTATCATGAACGAACAAGCGAAACGGATACAAAAGCCGCGCTGTTTTCTAGTCTATGCCCTGTCACCCGAAAACATGTCCGCGGCGGAAGCCAACCAGATATTCAATAACTTTATCGGTGATACGAACCTGCCCCTCGCCCTTTATCACGACCATTTCATCGGTCAACCCGGCGGAGTTGCCATTTTCTTTATCGACACTCCACAGGCACGCGACGCCTTGCTGGGTCAAAAATATCTGGATGGCTGGCAGGTTGATTATCAACCCTTGATCTTCTCCTACAGCCCGTCCGCTTTTGATGAACAAATCGCCTTCACGCTCAACGCCTATCGCGGGTTGGATTGGGAAGATTTGCAAAAGGAAAAGCGTCCTTCCTATGGGAACCCAAGACAGGAAGCAGAAACAGCAGAGGAAGAGTAGCCATGTCCTTCGATAAACTTGTGGAAGAAAAGATCAAAGAAGCACAGCAACGCGGGGATTTTGACAACCTGCCCGGCAAAGGGAAACCGATCGATCTGAGCGCGTACTTTGAAACGCCGGAAGATGTCCGCCTGGCGCAATCGGTGTTGAAGAATGCCGGCTTCACCTCACGCGAAGTGGACTTGCTCAACGAGATCGCCGGGTTGAAAGAAGTCCTTGCTTCGGTCCAGGATGAGAAGAAAAAGCAGGAGATCCAGAAGCAGATCCAGGAGAAGCAGATCGAATTCAGTGTCATGATGGAGCGGCAGAAGCAGCAGAGGAAACAAAAATAGTTAAACGGTATCGGGCCTCGGCTTGGAAAGGAACGGGCGGGTTTTCCATCCTATAACGATACGTTAACATATCCACTTTGACAAATCCCCTCTGCCCTGCTATACTGACTAGCGTTGGATTTGACTTTCACGGCGCTGAAGCGTCGTTTGTTTGAGAACACTTGGAAGTTCACCAAGTACGAGCAATCGCATGTGTGGTACAGAACGTCCCTCGCGAGCAAGTCAGTGAGGGTCTTTTTATTTAGACCTTTACCGCCATTGGCGGATAAAAATATTTTAACAAGTGAGGATTAAAAACACTTCTATGAGTAAGCAAGGAAAATTAAAGATCATTCCCCTGGGTGGTCTTGGGGAAGTTGGCAAGAACATGACTGCCTATGAATTCCAGAACCATATTTTGGTAGTGGATGCCGGTATCATGTTCCCCCATAATGATATGCTCGGGATCGATTACATCATCCCGGATTATGAATATTTGCGCGGCAAAGCGGACAAGGTGGTGGGGATCGTCATCACACACGGACATGAAGACCATATCGGCGCGATCCACCATTTATTGAACGATATTCCCGCGCCCGTGTACGCAACACCCCTGACCCTGGGCTTGATCGAGGGTAAATTGACACGCAACAACGCTGCCGCGAAAGCCTCGCTCAACAAGGTGGAGGCGGGCAGTTCAGTGGAGATCGGTCCGTTCAAGGTCGAGTTCTTCCACGTCTGTCATTCGATCCCCGATGCGGTCGGACTGGGAATTACCACTCCCGCCGGACTCGTCGTCCACATGAGCGACTTCAAGTTCGATCAGACCCCGGTGGATGGCTGGCCCACAGACTTCGCAAAACTGGCGGAATTTTCGCGTCGCGGCGTGGACTTATTGCTGTCCGACTCGACGAACGCCGAACGCCCCGGCTGGACTCCCTCCGAGATCGTGATCGGTCCCGCTTTCGACAAGGTGTTCACCGAAGCAAAGGGACGCGTGATCGTGGCAACCTTTGCCTCTTTGATCTCGCGCGTCCAGCAGGTGGCGGATGCCACTGCGAAACACGGACGCAAGATGGCACTGGCGGGTCCGAGCATGGTGGATAACGTGAAGATCGCGCGCAAGATGGGATATCTGGATATTCCAGATGAACTGCTCGTGCCGATCGACCAGGCTCTGCAAATGCAGGACCATAAAGTGACGATCATGTGCACCGGATCGCAGGGCGAACCATCCTCCATTGTGGGACGATTATCCGCTGGTACGAACCGTCAATTTGACATCAAGGAAGGCGACACGGTCGTGCTCTCTTCCCACCCGATCCCCGGCAACGAAGAGACGATCAGTAAGACAATTAATCGTCTGCTGCGACGCGGCGCGAACGTGATCTACGACTCAATTGCACCAATCCATGTTTCGGGACACGCCTCACAGGAGGAGCAAAAACTGCTCATTAACCTTGTGCAGCCGAAACACTTCATCCCCATTCACGGCGAATTGCGACAGTTGAAACGCCATGCAAAACTGGCAACTGAAGTTGGGGTCTCCGAAGAAAATGTGATGGTCGTGGAGAACGGTCAGATCGTGGAACTTTCTGGTGGAAAAATGAAACTCGGCGAACGCATCCCCGGCGGATACGTCTTTGTGGACGGAGAATCCATCGGCGAGGTCGATTTCGGGGTCATGCGCGAACGCGAGAAACTGGCACGCAACGGACTCTTCCTGATCGACATCAGCGTGAACAAACTCAACGGGCGGCTGTTGCATGACCCGGAGATCATCACACGCGGATTTGTCTCTCCCGAAGATGCGGAGGCATTGATGCCGGAAGTCCGCAGTCACATCATGGATGTGGTCAACGGCGGCGGATGGGATACTGAAAAAGACATCGCCAACGCGGTGCGGTCCTATCTCTACGAAGAGACCAAACGCCGACCGATGGTACTGGTCACCTTGAGCAAGGCATAATAAAAGCGACCCCGGCAAAAAACCGGGGTCGCATCTTTCTCAGAGCTTTTCCATTAGCGAGGCGTGATCTTCAAGTCGGATATATTTCCAGAAATGATATTTGTCTTCCCAGAAAGTACCTTGTATCCAATGAACAGCCACTTTGTATTGTTCGTTGACGCCACAGCAGCTGTATCAATGGTCGTGTATTTCTCGAGAATGACAGTAACGGAACTTGGCGAAACATCGAATGAAACCAGATAATCTCCAGAATCCTTCCTGATCTTGCCCGTGGTGTATCGATTATCATCTGGCATTTTGTGCACAACAAAAGCACTATTCGTCGGGTTTCCCTGCGGAGCGCCCAGGACAATACCACTCGTGTCAATCTTGCGTTCGGCGAATACCCCCATCCACAATTCGCCTGTATCGATAGAACTGAAACGGGCAGTGAATTCGACCAGCGAGTCAGATGGGATCTCTACGAATATCCCAACCACTTCATCCGCGGTTGCCCTACCGTTATAAAAAACCTCGAGACTCTGGTTGCGAACTGAAAACACATTGGCAAGAGGTTCTCCGTAACAATTACCATTTGTCGAAGTGCCCAACGATTCAGGGAACACCCTCCAGACCAAACTGAGGCAATCCTCAAGCCAGTCCTTTCCGGCTTCGAGCGGTGTGGGAGTAAAAGTCAGGGTAGGGGCAGGGGTATCTGTCGGTGCAGGGGTTGATGTCGGCGCGTTAGGTGGCACCGTATCAGTCGGATCGGGAGTCGACAAAGTGGGAGTCGCAATAATGACGATTGGCGTCTGGGTTGGCTGGTTTCTCTGCCTCAAATAATCCTGAATGATCGGCGCAAATATGGTAGCCAAAACACCCAATAACACGCCAAGAAAACCAAGAATTCCAAGGGTAAGTTGGATGCGTACCGGATCGCTCTCTCTTTTTGCCATATGAACCTTTCTGAAGTTTCTATATCCTTGCTGAAAAGTCGGGAGTTCAGTGTGGATATCTAAACCCTGCTCTAAAAAATTTTTCCTATTCTACGTCAATTCCTATACTCACTCAAGTGCAATCTCATTGCTTAATCGTTCGCGCGATCTGGCGGTCCACCTTGCCCATCGGGTAATCGTCGATCTCTTTCAGCCCAACCCACCTCAAATTCTCAGCCACAGCATCAGACGTCAATTCACATTCGAACGCATGGACTGTCACCTTGAAGTGAGTGTATGCGTGATAAAAAATACCAATTGGATCGACGTTCCGCTTCACACGAAGCCTGAGGCTGTATTCCGTTTTCAAAACTTTTGCCAACTCCCTGACCGGGTCGTCAGTAACGCGCCCATTCGGGAATTCCCACATCCCACCCAGCAATCCCTGCGATGGACGTTGCGCCAGCAAAACCTTTCCTCTTCTCACGATCACCGCCGCCGCATGGACATACGATGGCGATTCGTTTTTCGGCTTCTTCACGGGGCGCATTTCCTGAGTCCCGTTTTCGCGCGCCTTGCACAATGTCATTACAGGACAGATCAAACAACGCGGATTCTTCGGCAGGCAGATCATCGCGCCCAGATCCATCAATGCCTGGTTGAAATCAGCCGCCTGCCCTTTGGGTAAATTCTCCCTTGCGATCTTCCATAAGATTTTTTCACCTTCAGGAGAATCGACTGGTTCACTCACATCGAACAACCGGGCATAGACCCGCTTCAGGTTGCCATCGAGCGCGGGCTCGTCCATCCCAAACACGATCGAAGCCAGCGCCCCAACCGTATAACGCCCGACGCCAGGCAGTTTTCCCAACTCTTCCAGATCGCGTGGGAGTCCTCCGTTGTGTTTTTCAACCACAATCTTCGCGGCTTTATGAAAGTTGCGCGCCCGGCTGTAATAACCAAGTCCCTCCCAGGCATTGAGAACATCACGCTCGAATGCACCTGCCAACACTTGAACAGTTGGGAAGGAGTGCATCCACTTTTCAAAATATGGGATGACTGTTTCAACCCGCGTTTGCTGAAGCATGATCTCGGATACCCACACGGCGTACGGGTCGGAGTGTCCGCGCCAGGGTAGAGTCCGTCCATGTTGACGGTACCAGGTCAAAAGTTTGGAAGAGATGCGTTGCATGGTATGGGGATCAAGGCTTGTCGAGAAACCTGGATAAATAAAAACACGGAGTTTCAGGCTCCGTGCTGTATCCTAGAATTGAAAGCCGCCTCGTTCAGGGACTACTTTATACGAGAAGTTTTTGACGTAGTTGAAGAGCCGGTCCTGCAACACGCTCCAATCTCCTGAGGCAAGAATGCGTCTCGCCTCAGTTGCGTCTGTTGCGAGCAAGCCAACCTGGATCTGCGGATAGGACCCGTAAAGTGTTGCCCAGGCCTCCGCCGGTTGCAAACCGAGTCTCTGCACCCCAGGAATGAACTCACCGATAATGAATTCGAAGTAATCCTGGTCGCGCTCGCCTGCAATATCCCATGTCATTAAAACTTTGACTGCCATTTTTTCCTTGGTTTCGCGCGTGGAGAGCGCGCTGTACTAAAGTCAGCTCGATTGATATTCCAAAACAACGACATGCGTTTCACTGGGAAGACCGCTGCGCGTCACCTTCAGGGATGGCTGAGTCTCGGACTTTGAGAGACCCATCTCTTTGATGAATTTATTCAAGGAGTCGAGCGAGACCTTTACAACAGGAGTCGAGTAATGCATGGGGATGACCAGATTCGGCTCGATCAGGCTGATCACCTCTGCGGCTTTCGCAGCATTCAAGCCGCCTCCACCGCCCACCGGCACAAGCGCGACATTGATCGTGCCCAACGATTCGATCTCGGACTGGGTGGGGGTGTCATTCAGGTCGCCAAGGTGCGCGACCGTGATCCCGTCATAATCAAAAACGTAAATGGTATTCCGTGCCGATTTCTCTTTTGACTTTTTCTTGCCAGAGCTGCCATCGGTCTGAACACCGGTGATGAAGACACCACCGATCTCGAACTCGCCCGCGCCGTCGATCACGTGCGAGGTGCCTTTGACGGCGTCAGTGTTGTTGTGCCCGGGCGCGTCATGACTGACCGTAACAATATCCGCTTTAAGTTTGAGGGAGTCGTAACCGATCGATTTGTTGTCAAATGGGTCCGTCACCACCGTCGCCATGTTGCGCTCGGTGAGACGAAAACAGGAATGTCCGTACCAGGTAATTTCCATGAATGTGTAGCCTCCGGATGGGTATTATACACGGTGTTATGAACCGGAAATTTGAGAATCAGGTTAAATTTATCCTTCCATTCACCAAACCATCAACGAACTGCCATCGCTTCGTTTTGGCGTAATCACCAGCATCAGGATAGAAGAACCGGGCGTAATCTGTCCAGTTGTCTACTTGACCGAAGAATTTATCCTTCGTGTTGTTCGGCAGGAGATATCTTTCCACCCTTCCGTGCGCCTGGGCAGACAGATCGTTGTTTCCATTCCAGCCAACGTACATGGCAACGGATTCGGCAAAATCCTCTTTTCGGTTGAATGCCCAATTCGAACCGCTGGGTTTATCTCCATAAAAATATCCCACTGCGTTGCATCCGGGGAAACGTCCGCGGCGACCGGGCTGATCCTCAGGTTTCCAAAAACCAGAGTCACGTTGCTCAAAAAGCCGCTTGAGGAACGATAACGGCAGGCTGGTATGACCACCGGTATATCTTTCCAAAGCGACCGACAACCGCCAGCCATGATTTCCATCCCAGGCATGGGCCAGCTCGTGAACGATTGTCCACGCGGAAAAAGTCCCTTTATCGGAGAGGCTGACGTTATGCGAGTACGCCTCTCCACCGTGGGAACCGATGTTCGCTTTCTTTACCTGCACTCCACCAATATTCTTGATGAAGTTGGCACTACCCCCGATGGCATTTGCGAAAAGCCCTATGAATCCATAGAGCCTGTCCAGTTCGTCCTTTTCCCACTTTCCAGTTTGCCAGGTGCCATCCGTTCCTTCCCCCCAATCTGGGACAATATCAATTTGATACTCAGACTTGAATTGCATCAATCTCTGGGACACGTTTTTAAGATCTGAATTTTCCATGGCAGGACTCCTCCTTTAGCAACAATAATCTTCTGAAGAGAGTGTACAACAAATGGGGTCTCAAGTCAAAATGCAATTTCGTTATTGGGATTTATTACTCACCATCCCGTCGCCAGAGGAAACGAGATGTCAAAATCCGAACTTATCCCTTATCCTGAGGCAATATTCGCTGCGGTCATTCGAGGTGCATCCTTCATCACGCCGAAGATGGCTCCTGTTCGATTTTTCCTCAGATAAATCAAAAACAAAAGTCTCCACAATCCCTGACGCGGCCATCCACAATTCCTCCATAATGGATTGATATATTTGTGATGTAGAAACAAATCAAATCGATTCGAGTTCGAGAAGTAAAGGAGATTGAGTCATGGATCGCAGCAGCATGTTAATAGAAGCAGACGAATTATTGAAGAAATTGGAGAATGACAATATCCGCATATTTGATGCCACCATTACCGATGATGCATATCTGCAAGGACATATCCCCGGAGCGGCATTTTTCGATCACGAGAAATTTTCAGACCCCAAAGGTAAATATGAGTACACCATATTGCCCAAAACTGAACTTGCCTCACAAATTGGCAACGTTGGCATATCCGAAGATTCGGAAGTCATTTTTTATGCGTGCGGAATGCTTCCATATGCGGCGCGTGCCTGGTGGATTTTACGGTATGCAGGTCACAATAACGTGCGCGTCCTCAATGGCGGGCTTTCCGCCTGGGAAAATGCCGGGGGAAAGATCGAACAGAAGGCCCGTCGGTATGAACCGTCTATTTTTAAAGGTCGATTCAGACCGGACATGTTCGCCAGTAAAGAAGAGGTCCTGGCAGTAATGGAGAATGGCAATGTAGCCACGGTTAATGTGATGCCTCTCGAAAGTTATGAAGCTTCGCACATCGTGGGCTCAACCTGCCTTCCCTGCCTGGATTTGATGCAGGGCATGGATTATTTATTGCCTGACGACAAACTCGCCCAACGCCTGAGTGAAGTATCACAGTATGAACGCATCATTACCTACTGCGGCGGCGGGATCGCGGCGGCAGTTAATGCCATGGCTCATATCATGACCGGGCACGAAAATGTCGCCGTTTACGATGGCTCGCTGTATGAATGGCTGGGAGAAGGCCTGCCTGTAAATGGAAACGGAAAATGGGAGATTTGGCGACAATAATAGAAAAAGATTTGCTTTTACAGAATAATTTTGATCACCAAAGGAGAATAACTA
>Ga0210377_10003582_pt1 | contig 13318 bp, 17 predicted proteins | sample PLM4_65_b1redo_FD_155480 | JGI IMG/M metagenome (GOLD analysis project Ga0210377, IMG submission 155480) | Groundwater sediment microbial communities from an aquifer in East River, Colorado, USA - PLM4_65_b1 redo | ecosystem: Environmental > Terrestrial > Soil > Riparian zone | place: USA: East... | reverse complement strand
CGGTGGCAGATTGGAGATACCGACTTCGCCGACCTCCTGGCATATCTGAAGACGCTCCGGCAGAAGGGAGACTGACATGTCCAAGCGATTCACACTGTTTCTGTCTGTGCCCCCCTATGCCGGTGAGCATGCCGCCACCGCGGCGCGCCTCGCTGGCGCAGCCCCAGTCTTCCATATCAGCGGCGATAGCCGTGAAGCCACGAACGAAAGGAACGACAATGAAAGCCCTGATAATCTTTAATCGCGAGCCTTACGATAATACCGATGTAACTTGGAATGGGCTGCGTCTGGCCGGGAAACTATTGGAGGCAGGGCAAGAAGTGAGAATTTTTCTCATGAATGACGCCGTCGATATGGCACGTGATGTCTGCAAGCCGCCAGAAGGTTACGACCAGGACTCGTCTAAGATGCTCAAAGAACTCATCTCACGTGGTGTGCCAGTCAAGGTGTGTGGAACCTGTATGGCCCGATGTGGTATTTACAAGGATCACCCGTATTTTGAAGGTGCGGAAAAATCAACGATGCCTGCTCTGGCTGAATGGGTTATTGACAGCGACAAGGTCATAACATTCTAACGGCTAAAGGCTGCTTTTGACGCATCCTGGTGAACGGCTATGGTTTCCGCACCGACGCGGCGAAGGCTAGGGCGGCCGGGGAAAGACGCACCTCTTTACGGGAGATCATGACCAGCGGTCGCCGGAACCGAAGGCGGGGATCGGCAGCGACAACGAGGACCTTGTGGCGGACCTCCAGAACCACGGCGTAACGGGAGATGAACGAGACCCCCAGCCCCTCGGCGACGGCCTGCTTGACCGCTTCCACGCTGCGCAGTTCCATGAGCCGCCGGATGGTGATCCCGCGTGCCTTGAGTTCGGCCTCGGCAACCATGCGGGTTCCCGACGCCACGTCGCGGAGAATGAAGGTCTCCTTCTCCAGCGCCTCGCGGGGGATGGTTCGGACCGAGGCCAGGGGATGCCCCGGTCGCAGGACGAGGACCAGCTCGTCCTCCACGTAGGGTTGGACGTGCAGCTCCGCATCGAAGGTCGCGCCAACGAATCCCAGGTCCAGGTCCTGGCGGAGGATCCGGTCTACCACGTCGTGGCTCGCCAGGATGTCCAGGAACACCTCCAGGCGAGGGTACCTGGTCTGAAAAGCGGCCAGCGCGCGGGGAAGGAGGTAGTTTCCCGGCGTGCTGCTGGCGCCCAGCTTCAATCGTCCGCGTTCCAGGCCTTCCAGCTCCTCCAGGGCGCGCCGGGCCTCATCAGCCAGGACAAAGATCCGCTGGGCGTAATCAGCCATGAGGCGTCCGGCCTCTGTCAGGACAATGCGGCGGCCCAGGCGATGGAAGAGCTTGGCTCCCAGCTCCCCCTCGAGATCCAGGACGTGCTTGGAAACCGCCGGCTGGCTGATGTGGAGATCCTCGGCGGCGCGGCTGTAGTTCTCGCGCCGCGCCACCGCGTGAAAGACGCGCAGGCGGTGGAGGTTGAGGCTAGCCATTCGATAACCGATCCTTTATCGAAATCGAGAAATCTTTCGCCTTCTATTATAGTGCGAAACATGCGCCACCTGCAAGGACGCTTCCCCGGAGGGTCCCGTGTCCCAGGCATCTGACATCAAGCTTACCGCCTTCTCCCACGGCGCGGGCTGAGCCTGCAAAGTCGGCCCGGCCGACCTGGCGCAGGTGCTGCGCCACCTTCCCCTCCCCCCGCGAGATCCCCGCGTCCTCCTGGGTCTGGAGGCCCGGGATGACGCGGCGGTGTACGCAATCCGCAAGGATCTGGCCCTGGTCCAGACGGTGGACTTCATCACCCCGATCGTGGACGACCCCTATACCTTCGGCGCTATCGCGGCCGCCAACGCCCTGTCCGACATCTATGCCATGGGCGCCCGTCCAGTGACTGCATTGAACATCGTGGCGTTTCCCATCCGCAGCCTGCCGCTCGCGACCCTCCAGGAAATTCTTCGCGGGGCAGCCGAGACTGTTGCAGAGGCCGGGGCGACCGTCGTCGGGGGGCACACCATCGACGACCCGGACCCCAAGTTCGGTCTGGCAGTGACGGGGCTGGCGCACCCGGATCGGATCGTCCGCAAGGCAGGTGGGCGGCCCGGAGATGCCCTGATTTTGACGAAGCCTCTGGGGACGGGCATCCTTACCACGGCCCTGGACCGGCGGCTGATCGGCGAGGAAGACCTTCAGGAGGCGGTCACGGTCATGCGTACCTTGAATCGCGCCGCCGCCGAGGTTATGGTCGAGGTCGGGGTCCACGCCTGCACGGATGTTACCGGATTCGGCCTCCTGGGCCACCTCCAGGAGATGGCTGAGGCGGGTGGTGTCTCGGCCCGCGTCTCCCTCGGCCACATCCCGGTCCTTCCCGGGGTGTGGGACCTCGCCAGACGGGACGCCGTGCCCGGGGGCAGCCGGAGCAACCAACGCTATTTGATGGAACACGTCACCTGGGGTGAGGGCATCAAGCCGGACGAGCAGGTGGTCCTTTGCGATGCGCAGACCTCGGGGGGCCTGCTGATGGCGGTGCCGCCGGGGCGGCGGTCGCGGCTGCTGGCCGCCCTCCAGAAGCGCGGGGTCTGGGCGGCAGAGATCGGGAAGCTCACTAGAGGCAACGCCGGGCGAATCCGCGTGACCAAGTCGTGACGGCATGCCTCTTTTTTTTCGAAGGAGAGAGGAGGAGGACGATGATCTTCCGCCAGTTTCTTCGGCCTGAGACCGGATGCGCCTCGTATCTCTTCGGGTGAGGGGGCAAAGGCGTAGCCGCTGTGGTGGATCCACAGCTCGACGTCGCACCGTACCTCGATGTGGCCGCACAGTCCAAAATGCAGATCCGCTACATCGTGGAAACGCACGTGCAGGCGGATCACCTCTCGGGGTGCCGGGAGCTGGCCGGCAGGACCGGCGCGACGGTCTGCTTCCATGAGTCGGCTCAGGTGGCCTTCCCCTTCCAACCTTTGAATGACAGGGACGTGCTCGACTTGGGCAATGTCCAGGGAACGGTCCTGCATACCCCCGGCCACTCGCTTGACAGTATCTGCCTCCTGGTGACGGACAAGACTCGGGGACCGGAGCCGTGGTTCGTTCTGACCGGCGACACGCTCTTCGTCGGAGATGCGGGCCGGCCGGACCTACACGGGGAGGACGCCTCCCGCCGCCTCGCGGGACAACTGTACGATAGCCTGTTCGAGAAGCTGCTGACGCTCCCGGATGCGATCGAGGTGTACCCCACCCACTTCTCGGGCTCAGCGTGTGGGCGGAACATGAGCGGGAAGCCCCACTCGACCATTGGGTTCGAACGACGATTCAATGTTGCGCTGAAACCCCGCTCACGGGAGGAGTTCATCGAGTTCATGCTGGCGAACCTCCCGCCCCAGCCGCCGGAGTTCGCCACCAACCGGCAGAAGAACCTGGGGGTAGCCTAGGCGGATCCAGGACCCGGGCGCAGGAGAGGGGGGCAAGCATGGGCCTAGCGCAACATGAGATCAGGCTGGGTTTGTCGGAGAACATCGGCCAGTTCTCCCTGTTGGTCCTGATCAATGCTTTCGTCGGCGCAATGGTCGGGCTGGAAAGGACCGTGGTCCCGCTCATCGGGGAACGGGAGTTCGGCCTCACCTCCAAGACGGCCATCGTCTCCTTCATCGTGAGCTTCGGCGTGGTGAAGGCCCTCTGCAACCTGTTCGCCGCCCACATCTCCGAAACCTGGGGCCGCAAGCGCGTGCTCGTCCTCGGCTGGCTCGTGGGCCTGCCGGTCCCATTCATCATCATATGGGCAAACCGCTGGATCTGGTTCGACGTGGCCAACATCCTGCTGGGGATCAATCAAGCTCTAGCTTGGTCCATGACGGTGATCATGAAGGTTGACCTCGTGGGGCCAGAGCGGCGTGGTCTAGCCCTCGGACTGAACGAGTTCGCGGGTTACCTCTCCGTGGGTGTGATGGCGTGGGTGACCGGGTACATCGGTGCGACGTATGCGCTTCGCCCCCAACCCTTCTATCTGGGGATCGGCATCGCGGTGGCCGGGCTCGTCTGCTCTGCGCTTTTCACCCGCGACACGCTGGGCCATGCACATCACGAAGCGAAGCAGTACGCGGCCCGGGTGACATCCAGAATGTCTACCGAGGTGACACCGCAGGTGGGAGCACCTGCGGTCGCCCCGGCTGGCGCCGCGGACCCGCCCCAGCCGACGCCATCCCTGAAGGAGATCTTCCGCCTCACGACCTGGAAGGAACGGGCCCTCTCGGCCTGCAGCCAGGCAGGTCTCGTCAACAACCTCAACGACGGGATGTCTTGGGGAATCTATCCGCTATTCTTTGCCTCGTATGGGCTTGGCGTTGCCCAGATCGGCGTAATCAAGGCGGTCTATCCGGCGACGTGGGGAATTCTCCAACTTGTCACAGGGCCGCTCAGCGATCGGTGGGGGCGGAAGTGGCTGATCGCCAGCGGGATGGCCGTTCAGGCGGTGGGGATCTGGTTGACGGTCCTGCTGCCGCAATACGGGTGGTGGATCGTGGGGGCCACCCTCCAGGGCCTTGGCACCGCCATGGTATATCCCGTCCTTCTCGCCGCCATCGGTGATGTGGCCCACCCGAAGTGGCGCGCGACCTCGATGGGGGTCTACCGCCTCTGGCGTGACCTCGGTTATGCCATTGGCGCCCTGCTCGCCGGAATCATCTCCGACCTCCTGGGCATGGCGGCCGCCATCCATGTGATTGCAGTCCTCACCCTCTTGTCGGGCGTCGTGACCGCCGTCCGGATGTACGAGACACACCCCGCGAGACGGTGAGGCGCCTGCGCAGCGTTCTTCCAGCCACGGATGTGCTTCCGCTGGCGCACTGCCAATTTCGGGATTGGTGTGGCAGGTCATGTAACCCTTTCGCATTCGAGTGTGCGCGCTGGGGGCCGACCGGTAGAGTGCTGGCCACCCTGGCCATCTTCTCCTCGTCGTGGGCGAAACTGGTCGCGGCGGATGAACCGAAGGCGCTGGAGGTCCTTCTCGGAGTAGATCCGGTGCCCCGTGGGGGCCCGGGCCGCCTTGGGCAGGAGGCCAAACGCCTCGTAATACCGGATGGTCTTGGGGTTGACGCTGCATTCCCGGGCCAGGTCACCGATCTGCATTGGCCGCCACCTCCCGAGAGAGTTCCTCGCCGCTCGCAGGCGATACAGGTCTTCCCGTCGACTGGAAATGCAAGGGATTTTTTCGGGAGTTCTTCGGGGAGCGAGCTGCAGTACGCATCCGGGGGTCCGGGAGGGACCTTAGCCGAAAAGCTTGACGGCCACCCCCACGAGCCCACCCCCCAGGACGAGCCAGGCGGAATTCAGCCGCAGCCAGAACACCAGGACGGTCGCCACCAGCCCCAGCCCGACCGTGACGGGATCCACCAGCGCCGCCCGTCCCAGTTGCCACGTAACCGTGGCCATCAACCCAAGGGAGGCGACGTTCACCCCGTCCAGGAACCCCGCCGCCCAGCCCGACCGCCGCAGCCGCGGGATGAGCGGATTGCTGGCCGCCACGAACACAAAGGACGGGAAGAAGATGCCCAAGGTGGCGAGGAGCGCCCCCGGGAGCCCGGCCACGACGTAGCCGATAAAGGTTGCCGTGGTGAAGACCGGGCCCGGCGTGAACTGGCCCACGGCGATGGCGTCGATGAGCTGCCGGTCGCTCAGCCAGCCCCACCGCTGCACGAGGTCCGCCCGGAGGAACGCCAGCAGCACGTAACCACTCCCGAAGAGGATCGACCCCACCTTGAGGAAGAACGCGGTGAGGTTGAACAGGCTGATGGGCACGGCGGCTCCCGTCGCGCCCGCAGCGGTCGCCGACGAGGTGCCGAAGAAGATCGATCCGGCCAGCGCCGCGACACCTCCAGGTCGAATCCACAGGCGCTTCAGTTCAACCACAGCATGACCCCGAGACCACCCACGAGCAGAAGCAGGATCTCGTTGACGCCGAGGAACGCCAGGGCGATGACCGCGATGCCAACCGCGCCGGTGATGGGACCCTTCACCGCCTTGGCCGCAAAACCCCACAGGGCGTGGAGCACGATGGCGATGATGACCGGCTTCACGCCATAGAGCAGCCAGAGCACTTCCGGCAGCGAGCCATACCGGACGTACGCCCACGCCAGGGCCAGGACGATCACCACCGCCGGGAGGATGAAGCAGCTCCCGGCCACGATCAACCCGCGCCAGCCTGCCCGGAGGAGCCCGATGTGGATCGCCATCTCCGTTGAGTTGGGACCCGGAATGAGATTGGTCGCGCCGAGGAGATCGAGGAATTGACCCCGCGTCAGCCATCTCCGCTTGCGGACGACCTCGTCGTCCATCATGGCGATGTGGGCCGCCGGTCCGCCGAAGGCAATGGTTCCCAGCTTGAGGAAAAGCCGAGCCAGCTCCCCCACGGACCGCGTGACCGGCACCCCGCTCTGTGGCTGTCCTGCGCCTGGCTCCTTCTCTGTCATTGCTTCCTTCCCCCTTGCCGGCAGGCCTCTGTCAATTTCCTCGATCGATGGCGGCCGGGGATCTTGCTCACCAGGCCCCCCCAACCGCGCCTCGACCCAGTTATGGATCCTCCGCACCGCAGGGTGGTCCAGCGGTAGCCTGGGATCCTTCCGCCCGCCAACCACCCTTGCCGCCGTAGATACCGCCGCCACTTCGCGCCGGGAAGAGCGGGGGTAGAGTGTGCCCGGCCCGTAACGGGGAGTTCCTGCTGCATGAAACAGGACGTGGCCTGGATGAAAGTGAGAAACAGGCAGTGGATCCGATAATATCGGGATTCGATATCGCTGGACAGCATAGTCTTGGAGGCTGACCTTGTCAACGCCCGAGATTCGACAATCCGAGGGCGCCCGAAGGTAGCGGGCCCCCATCTCTGGATTCATTGGCAGGCCCGATTCCCTCGCTCCGCCCGAGCCTGTCGCCCATCCGTGTTGAGCCCAGCCGGGCCGTGAGGATGTCCCGCTTTTCCAGATGGCGTAGTCATCGGACTATTCGATGCCGTCGCCCCCTGCGAGGGGGCGCGGGTTGGGGGAAAAACCTGCCATGTTCTCTTCTTAGCACCCGCTCTCAAGGCGGGGACGCCAGGTCGGCGGGGAAGTTGCCGCCACGGCGGGCAGAGCAGGGGGGCGCATTGTCTGCCCTTGATAACATTTGCGCTTCGTGCAGTCTCACGGAGCACTTCGTCCTTGATCGTAACCTCGGGCGACCTGTAATATCGATTGGCAATATTGGGATCGGATAGGGTTGCCTGCCCATGCTTCGTGGTCTTTTCTTAGGGTTCATCCGGATTCACATCCTGTTCCACGCGGCCGAGGCCCCTGTGTATGGGGTGGCCCTGATGGCCGAGCTGGGTCGGCACGGCTACCGCATCGGTCCGGGGACCCTGTATCCCATCCTCCACAGCCTGGAGACGCAGGGCTTTCTTCGTCGGGAGAACCAAGTGGTGGATGGGAAGGTTCGGAAGTACTACCGCATCACCCCTGCCGGGCGGCGGACCCTTGCCCGGGCCCAGGCACAGTTGGGGGAGCTCGTAGAGGAAGTGCTCCCGGCGGATCTTGCGAAGGAACCGATGAGGCGCCCCGGGACTCTGAGGGAGACCCGCTGACAGGGGACCGGGCAGGGGCGAGGCGGCGCACTCTCGTGGCACCCGCAGTGCATTGCGCCCGGGTGCCGCGACGGGGGTTTTCAGCCGGACGTGGAGACCGCAACTTGTCAAGGGGGGAGGTGAGGGGGGAAGTTCATTGCGAACAGGAGTCGGGACGGATGTGAACGGAAATCAAAGCGTGAAAATGGCAGGAAACACACCCTTCGTCCAATGGAGGTTCGCATGTTTAGGAGACTGACAATAGTCGCTGTGATCGTCAGTGTGGTTTCGCTATGTGCGACGGCTGCCCCCTTTGCAGCCGAACTGAAAGATGTGATAGACGTCCTGAAGATGTGATAGACGTCCTGCCGAAGTTCGCCATTCCCATGCGGGAGGTCGGCGACCGGTTCCAGAATATGTACTTTGCGGCGAAGGCGGGCAACTGGGGCTTGGCGTTCTACATGTCCAAGTACATGAACGGTGCGATGAACCCCGCGAAGGTCACCAAGCCTGACGAGTATCCGCTGTGGAGCAGCTTCTACAACGAGAAGTTCGCCCCGGTGAACAAGGCGATCGTCGCCAAGGACCTCGCCGCGTTCGAGAAGGAATACACCGCCGTGATCAAGGAGTGCAATGCGTGCCACACGGCGATGGGGTATGGGTTCATCAAGGTCGTGAAGCAGAAAGCGCCCTCGAATCAGGGCGTCGACTACAAGGTGCCGTCCAAGGCGGAGGATGTCCCCAAGTAGGTAGGCATAGCCTCTCCGAAGCATACTCAATTGAGCCGCAAATCTCCAACGGAGGGGATTTGCGGCTTTATTTCCTGAGCTGGGGGAAGGATTCTGAAGTCGCGCGACCGGGATGGCCACCGGTCGCTGTCCCGCGCAAAACCGCGCGGAATTGGGCTATTCAATGGTATTGTGCGCCCGCATTTCCCCTTGACAGGGGTGGGGCCCCATGCTAGAAAACCGCCACGCTTGTTGCGGAGTTCACGAGGTTTGTGTAGCCCTGGTGCAGGGCTTTTTTTATGAATCGAACGGTCCCACAGGTCACGGCCTCTCTGGGGCCGTCTCGCCTCCGCGATCTGCTCACCGCCCATCCCTGGCTGTAGGGGAGGAGGCCCCATGGCGGCGGATTATGCCTACGTCGGCTTTTTTCTGATCGTTGGCGTCCTCTTTGTCATTCTGAACATCGAGATCATCTCCCGAATCATCGCTCCGCACAACCCCAACCCCCAGAAACTCACGACCTACGAGTGCGGCGAGGAACCGATCGGCATCGGCTGGGTCCGATTCCATGTGCGGTACTACCTCTATGCCCTGGTGTACATCGTGTTCGCGGTCGAGACCGTGTTCCTGTTTCCGTGGGCCATTGTCTTCCGGGAGTTAGGGCTGTTCGCCTTCCTCGAGATGATGGTCTTCATCGGGATCCTGCTGATAGGCCTGGCATACGCCTGGAAGAAGGGGGCCCTGGAGTGGGCCTGATTGGCAACCGGGCACTCCGGCAATTGGGCAATCTGGAAGTGCTTTACCTGACTGCCGGGTTGCCTGATTGCCTAATTGCCTGATTACCTTGGTCTGAGAGATGACGCCCGAAGAGATTCTGGCCCAACTGAAGCAGGAATTCGGCGACGCCATTACGGAGAGCGAAGTGAGGGGCGTCGAACTCCGCCTGACGGTCAAACCCGAGGTGAACTGGGAGGTGTGCCGCCTCCTCCGGGATATCGGCTTCGAGTACCTGAACTGCATCAGCGGGGCCGACTGGCTGACCCATCTGGAGGTGGTCTGCGACCTCTCTTCGCTCCAGCATCCCAACAAGGTGCACCTCCGCGTGCCGGTGGACCGGAACAATCCGGTGGTCCGGACCGTGAGCAACATCTGGCGCGGTGCCGACTGGCACGAGCGGGAGTGCTACGACATGTTCGGGGTCCGCTTCGACGGGCATCCGGACCATCGGCGCATTCTGCTGCCGGAGGACTGGGTGGGATTTCCCCTCCGCAAGGACTATACCGACGAGCGCCTCGTCCCCTACACGGAGTACGGCATGGAGGAGAAACTTCCTAAGGCGGAGGGGGAGAAGGCCGGACCCAAGGAGGCCAGGCCGCTGAAGCCTCCGACCCCTCCTCAGCCGGCGAAATCGTAGCGTCGGGCAGTTTACGAATCGGGCCAGGCAATACACGGGTCGGTGAACCCGCGCAGCATAGGTGGTGTGGCATGGAAGGACCTGTACCCATCGGCACGACTGCCGTGATCGAACGGACCGGCGAGACCATGGAGGAGATGTATGTCAACATGGGACCGCAGCACCCCTCGACCCACGGAGTGCTCCGCCTCATGCTGAAGCTGGACGGGGAGTACATCGTCGATTGTATCCCCTACATCGGCTACCTGCACCGGTGCCACGAGAAGATCGGCGAGAACCGGAACTATACCCAGATCATCCCCTACACGGATCGTCTGGACTACCTGGCGTCCATGAGCATGAATTTCGGCTACGTGCTGGCGGTCGAGCGGCTCATGGGCCAGAAGATTCCGGAGCGGGCGGAGTTCATGCGGGTCATCCTGGCGGAGCTTCAGCGGATCGCCAGCCACCTGATCTGGCTGGGGACCTTCGGCCTGGACCTGGGGAACTTCACGATCTTCATGTACTGCTTCCGCGAGCGCGAGATGGTCCTGGATCTGTTCGAGTCGGTGACCGGGCAGCGGCTGAACTACAGCTTCTACCGGATCGGCGGGATGCCCATGGACTTCCCGGAGACGTTCCTGACCGACTGCCAGACCTTCCTCGAGTGGTTCAAGCAGCGCCTGCCCGAGTACGACGCCATCATGACCGACAACGTGCTCTTCCAGAAGCGGGTGCAGGGGGTCGGGGCCTGCTCCCCGCAGGTGGCGGTGGATTATGCGCTGAGCGGCCCCATGCTTCGCGCCTGCGGCATCAAGTGGGATCTGCGCCGGAACGATCCCTACTCCATCTACGACCGGTTCGATTTCGAGATCCCGGTGTATGACACTTGCGACGTCTGGGCCCGCTACATGGTCCGGCGGAAGGAGATGGAGGAGAGCGTCAAGATCGTGGAGCAGGCCCTGGCCCAACTGCCGCCGGGCGAGGTCATGGCCAAGATGCCGAAGACCATCAAGCCGCCCGCGGGACAGATCTACTCCAGGGCGGAGAGCCCCCGGGGAGAGATCGGCTTCTACATCATCAGCGACGGCTCGCCCAAGCCGTACCGGTACAAGGTGCGGTCCCCAGCCTACGTCAACCTGAGCGCGCTGCCCGAGATGCTCAAGGGGAGTCTCATTGCGGATTGCGTGGCGGTGTTGGGGAGCGTGGACATCGTCCTGGGCGAGATCGATCGGTGAGGCGGACGGGTGGTCCTTTTCTTCCGGACTGCGCCGGAGCGGTGTGAGGCGCCATGCTGACGTTTGCCCCGCTGGTCGAGCGCTTTTACGCGATCATGGCGGCCTGGGGCATCCCCTGGATCGTGCCGACGCTGATCGTGATGACGGTTGTGGCCGCTGTCGTCCTCGGGTACATCGCCGTGGCCGCCATGTTCATGATCTGGTGGGAGCGGAAGATCAGCGCCCACATCCAGGTGCGGTACGGCCCCATGCGGGTGGGGGGGTGGCACGGGTGGGCCCAGAGCATTGCGGACGGCATCAAGCTGCTCCTCAAGGAGGACATCATCCCCGCCGGCGCCGACAAGGTGGTGTTCGTCCTGGCCCCCATGGTCGTGTTCGGGGCCGCCGTGGCCTCCTACGTCACGATCCCCTGGGCACCGGGGCTGATCGTCCGGGACCTCAACATCGGCATCCTGTACATGATCTCCATCTCGTCCCTGGTGGTCGTGGGGATCATCATGGCCGGGTGGTCCTCCAACAACAAGTACTCGGTGCTGGGCGCCATGCGCTCCGCGGCCCAAGTGGTGAGCTACGAGGTGCCCCTGGTCCTGTCCCTGCTGGGTCCGGTGATGATGGCGGGGACCATGAGCATGGGGAAGCTGGTGGAGGCCCAGTCCGGCCGCTGGTTCGGCATCCTGCCGGCATGGTTCGTCTTCCCCCAGATCGTCGCCTTCCTGATCTACTTCATTTGCGCCCTGGCCGAGTGCAACCGCCTGCCCTTCGACATCCCCGAGGCGGAATCGGAACTGGTTGCCGGGTTCCACGTCGAGTACAGCGGCATGCGGTTCGCCATCTTCTTCCTGGCGGAGTACGCCAACATGTTCGTGGTGGCGGCCATCGCCACCACCATGTTCCTGGGCGGATGGCACGGCCCCTGGATCCCGCTGCCTGGCCTCCCTCGGGAGGTGGCCCACGGCCTCTTCGGCCTGGGCTGGTTCCTGGTGAAGTGCTACTTCCTGATCTTCGTCATGATGTGGCTGCGGTGGACCCTGGCCCGGCTGCGCGTGGACCAGCTCATGGATTTCGCCTGGAAGGTCCTGCTGCCCATCTCCTTCGCCAACCTGATCATCACGGGTTTGGTGCTGGTGATACGCAAATAGAGCGGAGAGCCGAGAGTTGAGAAGGTGAGAAGGCGATGACCCTAAAGCTGGCCATCTTCTATTTCCTGGCGGCGTTCACGGTGTGGGCGGCGGCCGTGGTGGTCCTGGGGAAGAGCATCGTGCGGGCGGCCGTGGCGCTGATCTTCGGCTTCTGCGGCATGGCCGCCCTGTATGTCCTTCTGGATGCCGAGTTCCTGGCGGCGGTTCAGGTCCTCATCTATGTCGGCGGGATCACGATCCTACTGCTTTTCGCCATCATGTTGACCAGCCGGATCGGGGCCAAGACCGCGCGGGTGATAAACGATCAGGTGGCCCTGAGCGCCATCGCGGCAGGCGGCCTGCTGATTGGCTTGATTTACGCTTCCACGTCGGGGATCGCCGCGATCTCGGGGCCGCCGCAGTTGCCCGAGACGACGCCGTTTTTGGGGCGGGCTCTCTTGACGACGTATGCGCTGCCCTTCGAGGCGGTGTCGATCTTGCTTCTGGCGGCAATGGTAGGGGCCATCATCCTGGCGCGGAAGGAATGATGCGGGAATCGTAAAACGTAAGGCGTAAAACGTAATGGCCGATTACGTTTCACGTTTTACTCTTCACGTGTTAGGGAGACCGATGATTCCGCTGAGTCACTATCTGATCCTGGGGGGGATCATCTTCAGCCTGGGGGTCTTCGGGGCGCTGACCCGGCGGAACGCCATCGCCATCCTCATGTCCATCGAGCTGATGTTGAACGCCGTGAACCTGAACTTCATCGCCTTTGCCCGGTACCTGCCCCAGACCCGCCTCCAGGGGCAGATCTTCGCCATCTTCGTCATCACGGTGGCGGCGGCCGAGGCCGCGGTGGGGCTGGCCATCGTCCTGGGTCTGTATCGCAACTTCAAAACGGTGAACGTGGACGAGATCAACCTGATGAAGTGGTAGACGTGAAACGTAAAGCGTAAAACGTAAGGGTGGTTTACGTTTCACGTTTTACGTTTTCGGGTGGTGCATGCTCAAACTGATCTGGCTGGTGCCGGTTCTCCCACTGGTTGGGGTGGCGATCAACGGGATCTTCGGGCGCTGGACCCGGGATCGCGCCCATCTGCTGGGGGTGGGGACGACAGGGCTCTCGTGTCTGATCGCCCTGGGAATCTTCCTGCGAACTCTCGGCGGCGAGACGCTCAACTGGGATGTCTACTCGTGGGTCGCGGTGGGGGAGTTCCACGCCACCGTCGGCTTCCAGGTGGACCCCCTGTCCGCC
>Ga0210377_10003581_pt1 | contig 13319 bp, 10 predicted proteins | sample PLM4_65_b1redo_FD_155480 | JGI IMG/M metagenome (GOLD analysis project Ga0210377, IMG submission 155480) | Groundwater sediment microbial communities from an aquifer in East River, Colorado, USA - PLM4_65_b1 redo | ecosystem: Environmental > Terrestrial > Soil > Riparian zone | place: USA: East... | reverse complement strand
GGTCGCCCAGGTCGGGGTCGAGACGAACGGAGGCGAGCTCGACTTCGGCAGGGTCTTCGGCGACTCGGGCGAGGCGCGCATCGGCGCCTTCTACAGCCACAACGTCGCCAAGCCGATCATCGGCGCGCAGGCCTTCACCGGCGAAGACGACGAGGTCGACGCCGGCCTGGTGCTCAGGCTGAGGGCCGACACCCGGGATTCGACCGTCTTCCCGCGGCATGGCGTCCAGATCAACGGCTGGTACACCGACGATCGCGAATCGATGGGAGCCGACGCCGACCGGCAGGCGGCGCGTCTCGACGCCGATATCGCCCTGACGGTCGGGCGGGTCACGTTCGTGCCGTCGATCAGCGGCCAGAGCCTGATCAACGGACCGATATCGTTCATCTCGTCGTGCGCGCTGGGCGGATTCCTGAACCTCTCGGGACTCGGCGTCGGCGAGCTGCGCGGCGAACGCTGCCTGCTCGGGCGGACGGTCTCGTACATCCAGCTGTCGCACCTCGACCTCGGCCCGCTCAGCACGGCGATGTACGGCGGCGTGTCGCTCGAAGCGGGAAACGTCTACACGCGCGACGGCGATCCGGTCACGTGGGACTCGCTCATTCTGGGCGGGTCCCTGTTCGTCGGGGCGCAGACCCCCATCGGGCCGGCGTTCGTCGCCTGGGGAACGACCGAGAACGGCGACCACACCTTCTATTTCAACATCGGCGATCGCTTCTGAGGGCGATCGGCTCGGATGGCGTCATTCGCGTGGCTGGACTAGAATCCGGGCCGCCCGCATGCCGCGGGCGAGCGGAGGAGGAACGATGGCAAGAGCATTCGTGAAGGCCGTTGCGACCCTGGCAGTGGTGGCGTTGTTCGCGATCGTGGCGGCGCCGGCGCGCGCCCAACAGCATGCCGGTGCGACCCCGGCCGAGATGGTGGCCTCGTACCATTCTCTGGCCGACGCGATTCTGGCGGTCAAGAAGACCGAGGAGCACCTGGTGCGCTCGATCCTCGGAGCGGCCTACGCGCACGCGCAGGTCGAGCTGGGCCGCGCCCGCGCGGCCATCAAGGCGAACGACATGAAGGGCGCCCAGACGGCGCTCGAGAACCTGGCGGCCGACGTGGCGCAACTGGCGAACGAAGGCGACAATGCCGTCGGCGCGGTGCGCAAGCGCCTGCTCGAGGGCGGTCATCATCACAACGCCGACGGCGAGCAGAAGGGGATCTACGACCAGGGGTTCGTGGTCGTGTCCCGGGTCGCGAAGCAGGCCTTCCTGGACGCGTCACGCGCCATCGGCCAGACGGCGCGCGCCCCCAAGGCGGACGCCCTGGAGACCGAGTGGGCCAAGGTCGAGGCGACCTGGAAGACGCTCCAGCCGGCCGCGAAGTAGGCGCCGACCGGGTGCCGGTCTCCGCCCGGCGCCTCACGGCGGCGCTCGCCCTGCTGATCGTCATCGCCTGCGCGCATCGCGGCGCGGGGCCGGCGCCGGCCGGTCCCGCGCCGGCGGGCGCCGCGGGCACGCCGGTCGGCATGGACGTTCCGGGCGGCATGGCAACCGGATCGGGGCATCCGGATCCCGACGTGACGCCGCCCGCCGCCCCTGCCGCGCCCGTGCCGGGCGGCGCGCCATCCCGCTTCCAGTTCGTCGATGTCGCCGCGGCGTCCGGGCTGACGCGGTCGTACCTCGCCGGCCGCCCGGGGAAGGACCATCTCCTCGACTCGGCCGGGGCCGGGGTCGCCTTCCTCGACTACGACCGCGACGGCCGGCTCGACGTCTACCTTCCGAACGGCTGGCTCCTCGACGCCGACCGGATCGTCGAGCGCGGGACCAACGCCCTGTATCGCGGCCTGCCCGACGGCACGTTCCGGGACGTCACCGGGGAGGCGGGTGTCGGCGGCGAGGGGCAGTGGGGGGCGGGAGTCGTGGCGGCCGACTACGACGGCGACGGCTGGACCGACCTGCTGGTGACGAACTTCGGGCGCAACCTTCTTTATCGCAACCGCGGCGACGGCCGGTTCGAGAATGTCGCGGCGCGCGCCGGTGTCGAATCGCCCGGCTGGAACACCGGCGCGGCCTTCTTCGACGCCGACGGCGACGGCGATCTCGACCTGTACGTCGCCGCCTACATCGATTGCACCCTCGACGACGTGCTGCGCGCCCGGCCGACGCTCGACTGGAAGGGACTCGAGAAGGTGGCCTTCGGGCCGTTCGGCCTGACCGGGGCGCCGGATCATTTCTTCCTCCAGGAGGGCGGCCGGTTCGTCGACGCCACAGCAGGGGCCGGGATGACCGACCTGGGACTCGGGTTCGGCTTCGCGGTGCGGGCGGCCGACTACGACAACGACGGGGATCTTGACCTGTATGTCGCCAACGACTCCGACCCGAATTACCTCTACCGCAACGAGGGGAACGGCGCCTTCCGCGAGATCGGCGTCTGGTCCGGCTGTGCGCTCGATGCCGGCGGCGCGGCGCAGGCCAGCATGGGGATCGCCACCGGCGACGGGTCGGGCTCGGGTCGCCTGGACATGATGGTGAGCAACTTCGCCGAGGATTTCTCGACCTACTACAGGAACCTCGGCGACGGCTTCTTCGACGACGCCAGCGAGGAGACCGGTATCGGCCCGGCGACCTGGAAATACCTGTCGTGGGGCACCGCCTTCGCCGATCTCGACGCCGACGGCGACCTCGACCTCGTGATCGCCGACGGCCACATCTACCCGCAGATCGATCGGCATCCGGAGATCGTCGGCACGTATGCCCAGAAAAACCTCCTGCTCGAGAACCGGGGCGGGACGTTCGCCGACGTGACCGATTCGGCCGGCCCCGGCTTCGCGGTCATCGAGGCATCGCGCGGTCTTGCCGTCGGCGACTACGACAACGACGGCGATCTCGACATCCTGATCGGCAATCTCGACGCGCCGCCGACGCTCCTGCGCAACGACACGCCGCAGGGGGCCTGGATCATGGTCGTGCCCGAAGGGCCGGCGGGCGGCCCGCCGCCCCCGGGGACGCGGGTGACCGTGCGCGCCGGTGGACGCGCGTGGCTGCGCGACGTCGCCGCCGGCGACTCGTACGCCGGCACCCACGACCCGCGCCTGCACTTCGGCCTCGGCGCGGCGCAGAACGCCGACAGCATCGAGGTGCGCTGGCCCGACGGCGTCACCGTCACCCTGCGCGACCAGCCGACGCGGCGGATCGTCGCGGTGCGGCGGCCACGTTGAAGCACCCGTGGAGCCAGCTGAGCGGCCTGCCGCGCCCCGTCTGGGTGCTGTTCACCGCGATCCTCATCAACCGCGCCGGGACGATGGTCCTGCCGTTCATGGTCCTCTACCTGACCCACAGTCTCGGCCTGACCCCCGGTCGTGCCGCCCTCGCGCTGGCGGCGTACGGCGTGGGCGCGGTGCTGACGGCACCGGTGGCGGGGCGGCTCGCCGACCGGGTCGGGCCGCGCCGCGTCATCGTCGCGTCGCTGTTCGCCTCGGCGTCATTGCTGCTTGTCTTTCCGCTGGTGCACACGTTGCGCGGCATCCTCATATTGACGTTCATCTGGTCGGTGGCCGGGGAGGCCCTGCGACCGGCGAGCCTGGCCTGGATGACCGACCTCGTGCCGCCCGATCGGCGGCGCGCCGGCTTCGCGCTGACCCGCCTGGCCGTCAACCTCGGCATGAGCGTCGGCCCGGCGGTGGCGGGGTTCGTGGCCCAGGTGTCGTTTACCGCCATCTTCGTCCTCGACGCCGCCACCTCGCTCGCGGCCGGCGCGCTGCTGCTGATAGCGACGCGCGAAGCGGGCGGCGCCGGGAGCGGTGCTGTTGCGCCCGCCTCGGGGGCGGAGACGGCTCCCGCCGGGGCGGCAACGGCGGCCGCCGTCGTCGAAACCGCGGCACCGCCGCCACCGCCGGCCGCGCCGCCCGCCGGCCGGGTCGCGGCGCCGGATCGGCGCGCCCACGGCGATCTGCGCTTCCTCTTCTTCCTGGCGGCGATCCTGCCGGCGCAGGTGGTCTTCTTCCAGCACCAGGCGGTCCTGCCGCTCTTCCTGACGCGCGACCTGGGCCTTGCGGAAGCGGCCTACGGCCTGATGTTCACCATCAACACCCTGCTCGTCACCCTCGTCGAGGTGCCGCTCAATGCCGCGACCTCGCGCTGGTCGCACCGGCGGGCGCTGGCGATCGGGGCGTTCCTGGTCGGGGCCGGCTTCGGCGGCCTGGCGCTGGTGCACGGGTTCGCGGGCGTGGCGGTGATGGTCGTGGTCTGGACCTTCGGCGAGATGATCCTCCTGCCGGGGAGCGCGGCGTTTGTCGCCGATGCGTCGCCGCCGGCGCGCCGCGGCGAGTACCTCGGTCTCTACTCGATGAGCTTCAGCTTCGCCTTCGCGATCGCGCCGTGGCTCGGGGCGCAGGTGATGGAGGGGCTCGGGACGCGGGCGGTGTGGGTGGCCTCGTTCCTGTGCGGGGGCCTGTCGGCCGGTCTGGTGGCGATCCTCCATCCGCGCGGGGCGCCGGCCCCGGCTGGCGGGCCGGTCGGCGCGGGCGTGTAGAATGCGCAACCGAAGGACAGCCGCCATTCCCGGCGGGGGGAGGGGTGCATGAATGACGCGCGGACCGGCATCGCGATGATTGCGGCCGCGGCGCTGGCGATGTCGTTCGCGATGGTCTCGGGAATCGCCGCGCCGGCGCCGCCGACGCCTCCGCCGGCGGCGCCGGGTGACGCCGCGCCGCCGCAGGCACCGCCCACCCCGCCGCAGGCCCCATCCGCGCCGCCGCCCACCGCGCCTTCCTCCGCCGAGACCTTCGCCGGCCTCGCCTTCATGGCGGGATGCTGGGAAGGGGAGCAGGAGGGCGTGCGCAGCGAGGAGTGCTGGCTGGCGCCGGCGAACGGACTGATGGTCGGCATGCACCGCGATCTGTTCAAGGGCGACAAGGTCTTCTTCGAGTTTCTGCGCATCGAGGTCGGGCCGGAGGGGATCGCCTATCTCGCGAGCCCGGCGGGCGCACCGGTGACGGCGTTCCGCCTTGCGGCGGCGGCGCCGGGGCGCGTCGAGTTCGCCAACCCACAGCACGACTATCCGCAGCGCATCATCTACCAGGCCGACGGCGGCGATCGGCTGAAGGCGCGCGTCGAGGGGCCCGGGACGAGCGGGACGACCCGCTTCGAGGAATGGACATGGACCAGGCGCCGCTGAATCCGTCGATTGGCTTCGTCGGCCTCGGGATCATGGGCCGGCCGATGGCGGGCCACCTGCGCCGCGCCGGCCACCCGCTCACCGTCTTCAACCGGACCCCGGGGCGCGCCGAGGATCTCCTGGCGGCCGGGGCGCGGCTCGCCGCTTCGCCGGCCGAGGTGGCGGCGGCGTCCGAGGTCGTCGTGGTGATGGTGAGCGACACGCCCGACGTCGAGCAAGTGGTGGCGGGGCCGCGCGGCCTCCTCGAGGGGATCAGGGCGGGGTCGATCGTCGTCGACATGAGCACCGTCTCCCCCGATCTCGAGCGGCGCCTGGCGGCCCGCCTGCGCGAGCGCGGCGCCGATCTCGTGGACGCGCCGGTGTCGGGGGGCGATGTCGGCGCCCGCAACGCCACCCTGGCGATCATGGCCGGCGGCGAGGCGGGGGCGGTCGAGCGTGTCCGGCCGGTCCTCCTGCGCATGGGGAAGAGCGTCACGCACTGCGGCCCGGTCGGCGCGGGGCAGTTGGCGAAGCTGTGCAACCAGATCCTGGTCGGGGTGACGCTGCTCGGCGTGAGCGAGGCCATCGCGCTGGCGCGCGGCAGCGGCCTCGACCCCGAGGTGATGATCAAGGCCGTCGAGGGGGGCGCGGCGGCCTCGTGGCAGCTGTCGAATCTCGGGCCGCGCATCCTGCGCGGCGACTTCGAGCGCGGCTTCATGGTCGATCTCATGCAGAAAGACCTGCGCATCGTCCTCGAGACGGCCGACGCCGCGGGGACGCCGATCCCGGCCACGGCGCTGCTGCGCCAGCTCTTCCTGGCGGCGCAGGCGCGCGGGCTCGGCCGCAAGGGGACCCAGATCATGGGGGATGTGGTGGCCCGGCTGGGCCGTGGGGAGGGGTCCGTTTGACGGCCCCCGTTTCGGGCCTTATGTTGTGCGGGGTCAAGATGTTGGGAGACCATGCGTGAACCTGGGACGAATCACTCCGAAAGACCCCGGCGCGATCCTCGCGGCGGTGCTGCTGGCGCTGATGGGCGCCGCGGCCCTGGCGACGCCGGCGGCGGCGCAGACGCGCACCCGGCCGGTCGATGTCCTGGTCAAGCCGGCCGGACCCGAGGACCCGCGCAACAAGATCGAGCTGAACTACGAGTACCAGAACTTCAACGACTCGATGCCCGACTGGAACTGGCTGTCGCTCGAGTACCTGCACCGGTTCGAATGGGGTTCGCTCATCGGGCGGGTCAACTGGGCCGACCGCTTCGACGAGCAGGCGTTCCAGTATGAGGTGGATGCCTACCCGAAGCTCTGGAAGGGGGCGTACCTCTACCTGAACTACGGGATCGCCGAGAACGACACCTTCCTCCCCAACCGGCGCTACGGCGCCGAGCTGTTCTGGGCCCTGCCGAAGAAGTTCGAGGCCTCGGTCGGCTTCCGGCGTCTCGAGTTCGACCCGCGCTACGTCAACCTCTACACCGGATCGATCGGCTGGTATCGCGGCAACTGGTACTACGCCGTCCGCCCCTGGGTGTCGAACAAGCCGGGCGAGACATCGGTCTCGGGCGGCTTCCTGGCGCGGCGCTACTTCGCGACCAGGTACGACTACTGCACCCTGCGGGTCGGCGGCGGCCAGGGGAGCGACTTCGACCAGTCGATCGACGAGCTGCTGCTGAGCAACCATTGGGCGATCACCGGGGAGTGGCAGCGGCGGTTCCGCCCGAAGTGGATCGCCAGGGCGAAGGCCGGCTACACCAGCCAGGATTTCGAGACCGGCACGAGCCGTCAGAGCTGGCTCATCGGCGGCGGCGTCGCGCGGCTGTTCTAGCCGCCGGCGCCCGCGCGCGGACCGGAGCGCGGGGACACGATGAAGCGCCTCGTACTCTTCCTCTCCCTGTGGCTGGCGATCGGCTTCTCCATCGGCACCGCCACCCTGCTCGGCCCGGTGCGCTGGGTCACCTCCTTCTGCCGCGAACGCGCGCTGTCCCCCGGGATCGAGAAAGGGGCGGTCCAGTTCATCATCGTGCTGCTGGTGGCGGTGACCGCCACCGCCGCCCTGATCCTGGCGCGGGCGGTCCATGCCTCGCCGCGGCCGGAGGTGCGCTACGGCCTGCCGCTGCTGGCGTTCGCCGCGGCCGCGGGTGCCGTGGTGATCTGGATGTCGCCGGCGATGCTGCGCGGCCGGAGCGGCGGCGAGGTGAGCGAGGGGCTGCACTTTACATTTGGTCCCTATCCAGACGCCGACCGTCTCGCGGCGCTCAAGGGCGCGGGGTACACGGCGGTCGTGCCGCTGCTGCACCCGGCGGTGATCCCGTTCGAGCCCGAGCTGCTGCGGCAGGAGAAGGAGGCGGCGGCGCGCGCCGGCATCGAGGTCATCCACCTGCCGATGCTGCCGTGGGTGAGCGACAACGCCGCGGCGCTCGACCGGGTGCGCGAGTTGGCTCGTTCCGGCACCGGGCGGTATTACGTGCACTGCTATCTCGGCATGGACCGGGTGCAGATGGTGCGGCGCGTCGTCGAGGGGGTCGCCGGGGACGCGACCACCGAGGCGCTCACCGCGGCGGCGTCGATCGCCGACATCGACCGGTTCGAGCGCGGCGCGGTGGTAAGGCTCGACGAGCGCGTCTTCCTGGCGCCGTTCCCGACCGACGAGGAGCTGCTGCGTTACGCCGTGGGCCACGGCGGCGTCCGCCTGGTGTCGCTGCTCGACGACCGGAGTCCCGACGACCGCGCCTGGCTCGACAAGGAGCGGGCGATCGCCGCGACCTACCGGATCGCCTGGACCGGGCTGCCGATCCACGACGACCGCTTCGACGCGGCCGCGGTGCTGGCCGCGGCGCGCGCCGTCCGCGACCTGCCCGGGACGATCCTGGTGCACGACTTCCTGTCCACCGATTCGGGGCGCGCCGCGGTGGCGGAGGGGTTCGTGCAGGCGTACCGCAGCGGCCGGCCGCCGCTGCCGCCGGCCCTCTTCCGCCGGCCGCTCGCGGAGGGCGCGGTCGAGGTGGTGGCGCCGCACGTGGCGGTCGGGCCGCGCCCGGATCGCGACGAGTTCGCCGGCGTTCTGGCGCGGCGCGGCGTGACGGATGTGCTGCGGTTGGACGGCGACGCCGCCGGGAGCGCGGGGCGGGCCGATCATGCGCGGCGCGCCGCTCGCAACGACCGCGCCGATCGCGAGGCGGCCGCCGCCGCCGGGCTGCGCTGGGAGGCGATCGAAGGCGCGACATCCGCGGTCGTCGTGCGGCGGCTCGGACGCGGCGGGCCGTTCTACATCTATGGCGACGAGCCGGCGGGGCTGCGCGCCGCGATCGGGGCGCGCTTCGGGCCGGCGGTGCCGCTCGCGGTCTCGGCGGAGGCGGCGGCGCTGTTCGCCGCGGTGACGCCCGCCCGGCCGCTGCCGTCGCCGGCGCGGGAGCAGGCGGCGCAGGAGCCGGCGATCACGGTGGCGGGCATCGGTCCGGCGCCCGCGCCGGCCGGGCACGCGCCGGCGACGGCGGCCGCTGCCGCGGCGCCGGCCGGCGGAGACGCGAAGGCCGACGGCCTGTTGCGCCGCTTCCTCGCCGCTGCGCTCCCCGACCTCGATCTCGTCGTCCTGCTCGGGCCGTTCCTGTTGCTGTTCGCCGGGGCCGCGGCCGCCGTCGCGGCCTGGATGCGGGTCGCCAAGGGCTGGCCGGTCGCCTACAGTCGCAAGACGTTCCATTTCGCCATCTTCACGATGGCCGGTGTGCTGCAGCTCCTCGGCGGCCTGCCGGCGGTGATGCTGTTCGGCGGGCTGGTCAGCGGTGTGGTGCTGTACGCCGTGCTGCGCGGCGCCGGGTTCCCGTTCTACGAGGCGCTGGCGCGGCCGGCGGACGCGCCGCGGCGGACGCTCTTCATCCTGGTGCCGCTGGTCACGACCGCCGCCGGTGGTCTGCTCGCCAATCTGCTCTTCGGGGCCTGGGCGATCGTCGGCTATCTCGTGGGCGGCTGGGGCGACGCGGTCGGCGAGCCGGTCGGCGCCGCCGTCGGCCGGCACCGCTACCGCGTGCCGTCGCTCGGCGGCGTGCGCGCGGAACGCAGCCTCGAAGGGTCGGCGGCGGTGCTCACCGCGGGCGCGCTCGCCGCGTTCGCCGGTCTTCTGGCGCGCGGCGTCGATCCGCTCGCGGCGGCGGGGGTCGGCGCCGCCTGCGGCGTCGCCGGCGCGCTCGTCGAGGCGTTCAGCACCCACGGCACCGACAATCTCACCGTTCAGGTCGCGGCGGCGGGCGTGGCGTTCCTCCTGCTCTCCTGAATGGGTCGCGTTCGCGGCGCGCAGGCGCCGGGGTATGATGTCGCCCGTGAACGGCCGCCCGCCCAAGCCCCGCACCCGCCACGCCGCCGATGCCCTGAGGCTGGCGCGCACCAGCCTGTTGCGGGCCGATCGGGATCTCCTCGAAGCGGTCGACGGGGCGATCGCGTCGGCGGCGCGCCGCGCCGGCGATCAGCTCGTCTGCCGCGCCGGCTGCAGCGAGTGCTGCATCGGGCCATTCCCGATCAACCGGCTCGACGCCTGGCGCCTCGGAGAGGGGATGACCAGCCTGCGCCAGCGCGACCCCGCCAGGGCCGATACGGTCCAAGAGCGCGCCCGGCGGACGGTCGCGGCGCTCCGCGCCACTTTTCCGGGCGATCCGGAAGCCGGCAGCCTCGGGGGCGACGAAAAGGCCGAGGATCGTTTCTTCGAGGAGCACAGCGCGGTGCCTTGCCCTGTGCTCGACCCGGCGACCCAGACCTGCGATCTCTACGAGCACCGGCCGCTGTTCTGCCGGAGCTACGGGCCGCCGGTGACCTTCGGCGGCGAGAAGCTGCCACCGTGCCGGCTCTGTTTCACGACCGCTCCCAAGGAGGCCATCGAAGCGTCGCGCGCCGTCCCGGATCGACTGGGCCTCGAGCGCGCCATCCTCGATCGCCTGAAGCGCGACGGCGGTGACGACACCGAGACGATCATCGCGTACGCCATCGCCGCCGGCGGCGAAGAACCGTAGCGCGGGACGACAGGCTCGGAATAGGGCGCTCCCTTGAGTCAGGCAGGGGTGCGCTTCTCGTTGAGCGCGAGCAGGCGAGCCAACACATCATCCTCCGATACCCCCGCCGGCCAGCCGTACGCCTCCGCGACGGCAGCATCGAGCGCGGAGTCTGCGTTCGCCAGCCAGGCGGGGCAATCGTTGTAGAGGTTGGTCAACGTTCGCTTCTTCAACTCGCCGACCGAGGCGCCAAGGGGATTCAGCCACTGGCTTCGAAGGCGATCCAGGCCGGCGGCGGCGTGGGCGATCGCGTCTCGCTGTGGCGGCGTTGGCGCCGGCAGCGGATAGGTCTCGAAGGTGGTCGTCGGGGTGTAACGCGGGTCGTTGCCGACGCCGAGCCAACTGCACATGCGTAGCGCCCAAACACGGTGGAATTGACTCTGGAGCACGCCGAAGAAACAAGCGTCGTCGCGCGCGAAGGCGATGAGCTGGTGGTCAGTTAGGATCTGCTGGTTGACCCAGACAAACGCCCTGTGTTTCGCGACGGTGGGCGTCGCCAGATACCGAGGGTGTCCCTTCAGTGCCTTCCGCATCGCCGGCCTCGGCTCGACGTGGATCCACCACTTCTCCCGGTAGCTCTCGCGTCGGTTCTTGTCGCGCTCCGGCTTCACGTGCTTGCGCACGTACTCGAACGGCGCCTCATACAATGCCGCCTCCTTCTCAGGCATATCCACCCCGAAGTCGATGATGTACATACCGCGCGGGCGGCGCGTCAGGTCCATGGCGTTCACCCAAGGGCGCACCACGTCCGAGTTCGGCCGGCCGTTGGGGTTCGGCGGCAGGGCGAGCCACTCGCGGGCGAGATCGCCGGGGATGTCGAACGGGCCGCCCTTCGTGTCGCCCATGAACGCGATCCCGAGGTTCTCCTTCAGCCGGCGGGCCTTGGTGAGATCGACGCCGCCGCCGGTCACCGAGCCTCCGGTCAGGTCGGAGTGGATGACCCTGACCTCGGCGCCGTCCAGGTAGCGCGGCGTCTCCTCACCGACGTCAAAGCCCACGAGCGAGATGCGCACCGCGGCGCCTTCGACGACCCAGGGTTCGTCGCTCCAGGCCATGAAGATCTCGCCGCTGTCGCGAATGCGGTCGAGCACCTTCCTCGAGGCCCCGCCGCGGATGGAGTTCGTGGCCAGGAGGCCGGCCCGCTGCAGCCGCTTCGCCTTGATCGCCGCGCGGGCCTTCTCGAACCAGTAGGTGACGAGATCGGTTTCGCGCGGGACGCGGCCGTCGTAGACCTCGAACAGCGCGTCGACGTAGGCATCCCCCAGCTCGCTGCGCATCTTCTTGCCGCCGAGGAAGGGAGGGTTGCCGATGACGACGGTGCCTCAGGCCACGCGGCCTCCTTCGGGCGGCCGGCGTCGCTCTGATCGAGGATGGCGTCGCGGCACTCGATCGCCTCGATGGGCCTCAGCACGGGGTCCTTGGTGAACGAGAACCCGTTCTTGAGGTGCCACTGCAGGTGGCCGATCCAGACGGTGACCTGGGCGAGCTCCTGGGCGAAGCTGTTGAGCTCGATCCCCTTGAGCATGTGGGGGCCGACGCGGATGTCGAGAGAGAACTGGCCCTTGTCGACCTCGGCCAGGAGGAGCAGGACCTCCTTCTCCATCTCGTGGAGCTGCTCCAGGGCGACGTAGAGGAAGTTCCCGGAGCCGCAAGCCGGGTCGAGGACCTCGACCGGGTCGAGATGCTCCTTCCGGAACTTCTCGATGGCCAGGCGGGCTTCGTTGCGGTGGCGGGTCTCCACGGCCGCCTGCGAAGATGCGCCCGGGCAGGAGGCCGACGTCCTCCGCGAACAGGCAGAACAGGATGCGGTCGAGGAAGTGGGCGGCCTTCCGCGGCTCGACCCCGCGCGACCGGAGCGACTCGGCGAGCGACGCGAACTCGGAGGCGGCTCTCTCGGTGACCTCTTCAACCCGCGTCCCCGGTTTCAGCCGCTCGGGGTCGACGAACAGGGCCTCGAGGATCTTCCGGTTCTTCTCCTGCGTCAGGTCCGCGAGGGATGCGAACTCGGAGGCGGCTCTCTCGGTGACCTCTTCAACCCGCGTCCCCGGTTTCAGCCGCTCGGGGTCGACGAACAGGGCCTCGAGGATCTTCCGGTTCTTCTCCTGCGTCAGGTCCGTGAGGGCGAAGGCATGAACCGTCTTGGCCGTCCCGGTGAAGTTGGTGTGGACCTCGAACCGGTCCATGTCGGAGACGACGAGCAGGGGAGGGTTGTCGAGCGACTCCCGGTAGCGCAGGAGTTGGTCGTAGGCGGCCTCCAGGTCCTTGTGCTTCCCCTTGTACTCCCAGGCGAAGTGGCCCTTCTTCCAGACGTCGGCCCAGCCTTCGCCGCCGCCGTGCTTGGCTGCCCCCTTCTCGAAGGTGTAGGAGGTCCCCTCCGGGTCCGCGTCGGCGGGGGTCGGCTGTCCGAGCATCCGGCACAGGTCGATGAGGTGCTCCTGGGAGCCCGATCGTTCCTTGAGCTCCGAGGCCGACCACTTCCGGATGAACTCTTGGGGGGTCATCAGTCTCCGCCGGGTCGCGAGGCCCGCGCGGGCGGATTCTAGTGCAGCCTGGGGGTATCCGGCAGGGCAGGCGAGGCGCCGGCGTTCAGGGCGTCGAGGTTCGCCCTCGCGGGGGAGAAAGCGGGGTCGAGCTTGAGCGCCGCCTCGAAGTCACGCCTGGCCCGCTTCTGGTTATCGAGCTTTCGGTAGGCCTGCCCGCGGTTGTTGAACGCCCAGGTGTCGTTGGGATTGAGCTTCAGGGATCGGGTGAACGCCCGAGCCGCCCTCGGGTATTCACCCGAGCGCAGGAGGTCGTTGCCACGGTTGTAGAACGCCGCGGGGAACTTCGGCAGGAGCGCGAGGGCCGCGTCGTACTCGCGTGCGGCGGCCGGATAGTCGCCACGCTGCGAGTAGATGACGCCGAGGTTGTTGTGCACCTGGGCGAGGAACTCCGAGGGAGCGAGGCTTCGCATGAAGACGCCCTTCGAGATTGAGCTCGGCGCGATTCTCTCCATGGCGATGTAGTCCGCGTCCGAGATCTCGGCCCCCGATCGTGTGGGGTCGAGGTTGATCCGGACTTCGCCGTCGTCGTATCGCAGGAATACGTGGGTTGGCGTGGCGACGGCGAAAATGGGAAGTCCGGCCCTCTCAGAGAGGGCGAG
>Ga0210377_10003580_pt1 | contig 13320 bp, 10 predicted proteins | sample PLM4_65_b1redo_FD_155480 | JGI IMG/M metagenome (GOLD analysis project Ga0210377, IMG submission 155480) | Groundwater sediment microbial communities from an aquifer in East River, Colorado, USA - PLM4_65_b1 redo | ecosystem: Environmental > Terrestrial > Soil > Riparian zone | place: USA: East... | reverse complement strand
GCCCCGAACGATCGCGCCGAGAACGACGAGCGCGTCCGGCGACTCACCGTCCACGAGCGCCCGCGCCGCCGCCGGGAGCTCGAAGGCGCCGGGCACTCGAACGAGCACGACGTCCTCGGCGCGCGCGTCGTGCGCTTCGAGCGCTTCGAGAGTCGCGCGGAGCAGGGCTTCGGTGACGGTCGGGTTCCAGCGCGCGCAGAGGATTCCGAGCTTCAGGCCGCGGGCGTCGAGGCTTCCCGCGCGCTCGCGGGGCGTGAATGTCGGAGCGACGCGGCGCACGGCTCGATTGCCCAAGGACCATCCTCTCGAGAAGTGCGCATTCTAACCCGCGGCGCCCTCCGGCGAGTAGAGCCGCTCGAGGAGCGGCTCTACTCCGAAGCTCCGCGCGTAGCGCGCGAGGAAGTCCTCGCCGGAATACCGCGGGGGCTGGGGGCCCTGCGACTCGAGCACGATCGCCGCGGCGACGCTGCCGATCCGGCCGGCGACCTCCCAGGGGGCGCCGATGCGGATCCCACGCACGAGCCCGGCCCGGTAGGCGTCCCCGACGCCGGTCGGGTCGAGCGCGTCCTTCTCCAGCGACGCGACCGGAATCTCGTGACGCTCCCGCGCACGGGGTCCGACCGCCGAGATGGTCGAGCCGTCCGCGCCGTGGGTGACGACCAGGGCCGGGACTCGCGCCTCCAGGTCCTCCCGGGACAGGCCCGTCTTCTGCCGCAGAATTCCGAACTCGTAGTCGTTGACGATCAGCATGAAGGCGCCGTCCAGGCCGGCCACCAGGTCCTCCCCCGACAGGCGCGCGACCTGCTGGCTCGGGTCGTAGAGGAAAGGCACCGCCAGATCCCGGCACTCCCGGGCGTAGCGCGCCATCGCCTCCGGATCGTTCGGGGAGATCACGACGAGCGCCGCGTCGGACGCCGCCGCGCCGCGCAGGGAGAGATCGCGAGCCCGCGCCATCGCTCCGGTGTAGAAGGACGCGAGCTGGTTCTGGTCCTGGTCCGTCGACACGAAGAACGACGCGGTGAAGACGTCCTCGTGGATCGAGAGCCCGGAGACGTCGATGCCCTGGCGCTCCAGCCAGTCCCGATACTCGGCGCCATCGCAGCCGGCCGTCGCGAGCAGAAGAGGTCTCTCCCCGAGCAGGGCGAGACCGTAGGCGATGTTGGAGCCGCAGCCTCCCGGAACGCGGCGCATCTCGTCCACCAGGAAAGAGACGGACAGACGCTGCATCTGGTCCGGGATGAGGTGCTCGACGAAGCGGCCGGGAAAGCGCATCAGGTAGTCGAACGCGACCGATCCCGTGACGACAACGCGGCCCGCTTCGGGAAGAATCACAGATACTTCTCGACGAGGGGAGCGAGGCGGCGCCTCGTCTCCTCCGGGATCGCCGCCGGATCCGTCAGGATCGCGAAGGCGAGCGCTCCGCGACAGGAGCAGTCTCGCTCCGGGTCCACCCTCGCGACCGCCTCGCGCATCGTCCTCCGGGCGGCCGCCGCGTTCTCCCCGAGGACCGAGAGCACGGCCTCGACCGAAACGGCTTCGCCCTTTTCCCGCCACGCGTCGTAGTCCGTTACGAGAGCGAGCGTGGCGTAGCAGATCTCGGCCTCGCGGGCGAGCTTCGCCTCGGTCAGGTTCGTCATTCCGATGACGTCCGCGCCCCAGGAGCGATAGAGGAGCGACTCCGCGCGCGTCGAGAACTGGGGCCCTTCCATGCAGACGTACGTTCCCCCGCGACGCGCGGAGAGGCCCGCGGCGGCCGCGGAGTTCTCGAGCGTCCGGGCGAGGCTCGGACAGACCGGGTCCGCGAACGACACGTGCGCAACGAGCCCGTCGCCGAAGAAGGTGTCCGGCCGGTGTCGGGTTCGGTCGATGAACTGGTCGGGGATGACGGCGCACCGCGGCGCATGCTCCTCCCGGAGGCTCCCCACCGCCGACGCGGACAGAAGGGCGTCGCAGCCGAGCGCCTTGAAGCCCCACACGTTGGCGCGGTAGTTGATCTCGGTCGGAGAAAGATTGTGACCCCGACCGTGCCGGGACAGAAAGGCCACCGGGACGCCGCCGAGCGTCCCGGTGAAGTACGAGTCGGAAGGCCGCCCGAAGGGGGTGTCGGGAGTCTCCTCGCGCAACCCCTCGATCGCTTCGAGGTCGTAGACGCCGCTGCCTCCGACGAGCCCGACCCGGGACGTCAGACCGGCGCCTCCTCGAGGGTCGTGTGGTGGCTCTCGACAGCGGCAACCACCCGCTCCGCGAGAGCGAGCGCGTCGCGGCCGTCCTCTCCGGAGACGAGCGGCCGGGTTCCGTCCACGACGGACCGCCGGAAGTCCGCGAGCTCGCGGGCGAGCGGCTCCTCGCGCGGCACCGGGACCTGGACCGGAAGGATCTCCGGGCGGCCTCCCTCCGGGGTGACGAGGCGAACCGCCGAGACGCTCTGCGCCTGCATGTCCACCGAGACGTAGATCGAGGGGGCGAAGACGCGGCACTTCCGGACCTTCTCCGCCGAGACGCGGGAGGCGGTCAGGTTGGCCACGCAGCCGCCCTCGAACTCGATCCGGGCGTTCGCGATGTCCAGCTTCGGGGTGAGCACCGGTACGCCGGCGGCGCGGATCTCCCGGACCGGCCGTCCGACTAGCGCGGAGACGATCTGGAGGTCGTGGATCATGAGGTCGAGCACGACGTCCACGTCGAGGCTCCGCGCCGTGAAGGGTCCGAGCCGGTGGACCTCGATGAACCCCGGCGACGCAACGAGCGACAGCGCCGCCTCGATCGCGGGGTTGTAGCGCTCGACGTGGCCGACCTGGAGGATGCGGCCAACCCTTCGCGCCCGCGCCACCAGGTCGTCGGCCTCGTCGAGGCTCGCGGTCATCGGCTTCTCCACGAGGACGTGGAGTCCCCGGTCCAGAAAAAAGCGGGCGACCTCGGCGTGCGTGACCGTGGGAGTCGCCACGACCACCGCCTCGGCCTCGCGGGCGACCTCGTCGAAGTCGGCGAGGAGCGGCAGCGAGAACTCCCCCGCGACCTCCGCGGCGCGGCCGGGATGGTGGTCGTGGATCCCGACCACCCGGAATCCCGCGAGCGAAGCCGCCACTCGAGCGTGATGGCGACCCAGGTGGCCCACGCCCACGACGGCGAGACGGACGTCTTTCACAACCTGTCCGCGACGCCAGGCGTCATCGAGAGATCCCTCGCGCGCTCACGCCGCTCGGGATGACCGCGACGCAAAGCGTCATCGAGAGATCCCTCGCGGGCTCATGCCGCTCGGGATGACCGCGACGCAAAGCGTCATCGAGAGATCCCTCGCGGGCTCACGCCGCTCGGGATGACCGCGACGCAAAGCGTCATCGAGAGATCCCTCGCGGGCTCACGCCGCTCGGGATGACCGCGACGCAAAGCGTCGCGGTCACTTGTGGAACCCCCGCTTGCTCTCTTTGATGAAGGTGACCAGTTCCGCGACGGCCGGGCTGCCGGCGAGCTCGCTCTCGATCCGGTCGAGCGCCTGCGTGGTGTTCAGCTTCGACTTCACGAGGAGCCGGTACGCCTTCTGGAGGGCCTCGATCTCGGCGTCGGGAAGACCCTGCCGCTTGAGACCGATCGTGTTGATCCCGTAAGTCTTCGCATCCACGCCGTCGGTCTTGCAGAACGGGAGGATGTCCTGGCGGCACTGCGTGAACGCCCCGACGAACGCGTAACGGCCGATGCGCGCGAACTGGTGGACGGCGGCGAAGGCGTTCAACACCGCCCGGTCCCCCACGTCGACGTGGCCGGCGAGCGAGGCGCAGTTCGCGAACACCGTTCCCGAGCCGATCCGACTGTCGTGCGCGACGTGCGCGTAGGCCATGAAGTAGTTGTCGTCGCCGACGAGCGTCTCGCCCCGGCCGGTCACCGTTCCCCGATGGACGGTCGAGAACTCGCGAAAGACGTTCCGGCTCCCGACCACGAGTCTCGTCTCTTCCCCGTGGTACTTGAGGTCCTGAGGCTCGAACCCGAGCACGGCGTGGGCGAAGATCCGGTTGTCTTCCCCGAAAACTGCGGGTCCCTCGAGCTGCGCGTGCGACCCGACGGAAGTCCCCCGTCCGAGCTCCACCCCGTCGCCGATCACCGCGTAGGGCTCGACCCGCACGCCCTCGGCAAGACGGGCCCGGGGCGAGACCACCGCCGACGAGTGGACTTCGACGGTCACGGACGTTCGAGGATGGTCGAGAGCAGCTCCGCCTCCGCGCACAGCGCGCCGTTGACCTTCGCGGTGGCGCGGCACTTCGAGATCCGCGTTCGGATCGACAGCATCTCGACCTCGATAACGAGCTGGTCCCCGGGAATCACCGGCCGCCGGAACTTGCAGCGGTCAATTCCGGTCAGGTAGATCAGCTTGCGTTCCCGGTCCGGTAAGCTCGCGAGGAGGCCGACGCCCCCGACCTGCGCCATGGCTTCGACGACGAGTACCCCCGGCATCACCGGGTTTCCCGGAAAGTGGCCCTGAAAGAACTCCTCGTTGAAGGTGACGTTCTTGATTCCCACGACCCGTTTTCCCTCTTCGACCTCCAGGATCCGATCGACGAGCAGGAACGGATAACGGTGCGGGAGGATCTTCAGGATCTCGGTGATTCCGATCTCCAGGAGGGGCCTCCTTTCTCGATTTCCGCGAGGCGCCGCTCGAGCTCGTCGAGTCGGCGCGCGAGCTTCGGCAGGCGGGCGACGAGCGCCGCGCGTTTCAGGAAGTCGCGGTGCGGCGCCGCCGGCATTCCCGAGACGACGGCGCCGGCGGCGACGGAGCCGGTCACGCCGGCCTGACCCGTCGCGATCGCGCCGCGGCCGACCGTCACGTGGTCGTTGACCCCCACCTGGCCGGCGAGCGTCACCCGGTCTTCCAGGCGGGCCGAGCCCGCGATCCCCGCCTGTCCGCAGAGGATCGCGTCCTCGCCCACCGTCACGTTGTGCCCGACCTGAACGAGGTTGTCGATCTTCGTTCCGCGCCCGATCCGCGTCTCTCCCAGGGTCGCGCGATCGATCGCCGTGTTCGCGCCGATCTCGACGTCGTCGCCGATCCGGACGATTCCGACCTGCGGAATCTTGCGGTGCGCCGTCCCATCCCAGACGTAACCGAAGCCGTCGGACCCGATGACCACCCCGGAGTGGAGAATGCACCGGTCTCCCACGACGCACCCCTCGCGGACGACGACGTTGGGGTGCAGGAGACAGTCTTCGCCGATCGTCGCGGTTTGACCGACGAACGATCCTTCGGAGATGCGGCTGCGCGGCCCGACCCGGGCCCGGGCCGCCACCGTCGCGCCGGCGGCGATCGAGGCTCCCCGGCCGATGCGTGCGGTCGGGTGCACGCGCGCCCCGCGGGCGACTCCGCCCCGGGGCCGCGCCGCCGGAAAGGACAGCTCGAGCCAGCGCCCGAGCGCGAGAGCCGGCGAATCGACGAGGACGGCGGGTTTTCCCGCGGCGGCCTCCGAGGAGGGGGCCAGCACCGCTCCGGCCGCGCTCGCCCGCGCGCCGCAGCTGCGTCGCTCGCCCGAGACCCAGGAGAGGTCCTTCGGCCCGGCTTCCTCGAGCGAGGCGACGCCCGAGAGGCGCAGCTTTGGATCACCCTCCACGCGCCCCCCGACCGCGGCGGCGACCTCCCCGAGGGTGAAGCCGGGCGTTCTCGCGGCGGGCTTGCGCCGCCGTGACGGCGGTCGTCCGGACGTCATCCTGCGGGATTTCACGCGGGCTCGGATAGTACTAAAGCAAAGGAGCCCCGCGCGGGGCTCCTTCGTGTTCCGTGTCCCGAGGCCCCCCTAGGAGGGCTTCTTCGTAGGAGCCGGCGCCGGCGGGCGGGCGGCGGGGGCCGCGACGGCCGGGCTCTTCGCCGCGGCGGCCGGCGGAACGGCGACGGTCGTATTGAAACGCTTGAGCACGTCGTCGGTGATGTCCGCCGTGTCGTCCGCGAAGACGAGCCCGGACTGGAACTTGTTGAAGATCAGCGTGTATCCGCGCTCTTTCCCGAGCTGCGTGATGACGGGGAAGACCCGCCGCTCGAGGTCCGCGAGCTCTTTCTTCTGGGCCTGGTCGAGGTCACGGCTCGCCTTCTCCTGGAAGCTCTTGAAGTCGATCGCCTTCTCCTGGTACTGCTTCTGGAGCTGGTCCCGCTTTTCGTCGGAGAGCGCCTGACCCTGATCGGCGAGCTTCTGCTCCAGATCGCGCAGGTCCTTCTGCAGCCGATCGGCTTCCGCCTTCTTTTCGTCGTTGACCTTCTTGACCCGGTTGAAGGCCTCCTTGCCGAGCGCCGAGTCCCGAACGAGGCGTTCGACGTCGATCACTGCAATACGGACGGATCCGGCAGGCGCGGCGCCGGGGGCCTGCGCGATTGCCACCACCGCGACGAGCGACGCCGCCAGGACCGATAAGACCACTCGTTTCATTCGAAGACTCCTTCTGACAGAGCGCGGAATACTAACAATTTCCTCGATGAGACAACAGCGAACCTCTTAAGAGCATTTCCGGGGGGAAGTTGCCAGGGGAAAGGTGCCAGAGCACGTCCCCGAAACCCGGCACCGGACCCCGGCTAGAACGTCCTTCCGATCGAGAAGTCGAACCCGGAACGCCGTTCCTTCAACCTCGTAATCGGAAACCCGAACTGGTCGAACGGCGTCTTGGGATCGAGGTTGAAGGAGTAGATGAAGCGAAGCGGAGCCTGGAAGATCGGCAGGAAGATCCGCAGCTCCGCGCCGACGGCCGTGCGCAGCCGCCCCGGGTCGATCGACTGGCTCTCGTGGTACACGTTGCCGACGTCGGTGAACGCGAGGATCTTCGCGGGACCGATGGACGCGAAGACGTACTCGAGATTGAGGATGAAGTACTTGTCTCCGCCGAGAATTCGGCCGGATTCGTCGGTGAAGACCTGGTCGTTCTTCTTCAACGGCAGGACCGATCCGGTGCGGAACCCGCGGAGGCTCGTTTCGCCGCCCAGCTGGAACCGTTCGAAGATCGGGATGTCGCCGCCGGAGAAGGGCGCCACGTAACCCGCCTCGAAGTTCACGCCCAGGTAGGCGTGCCGGGGAAAACGGATCGGAAGGTAGCCGGACGCCCCCACGAGCGGCTTGACGAAGTCCTGATTGCCGCCGAGCACGCTGCCGGCGAACTGCGACGTCAGGTAAAGGCGATACCCGCGATTCGGGTCGAACGGGTCGTTTCGGCTGTCGAACCGGTATCCGGGAGTGAGCGACGAGGTCTTTCCGGTGACCTCGGTGAACTTCTCCGGAGGCGCGGGCTGTCCGGGAGGCACCTGCGCGCCCCGGACCGGGAAGTTGGCCTTGATGTCTTCGTAGGCGTACAGGATCGACCAGCTGTCGAAGAGACCGATCCCCTTCCCGTAGAACGCGGTCCCGCCGGAGCGCTTCTCGTCGATGTTCAGGTACGCGACGTTCCGGCGAAAGAGCGACACGCCCACCGTTTGATTCCGGTCCAGGAACCAGGGGACGGTGTAGGAGAGGTCGTAGTATTTGGAGATGCGGCCCACCTGCGCGGACGCGCCGATCACCTCGCCCCTTCCTAAGAAGTTGCGGGTCTGGAACGAGAACTGTCCGAAGAAGCCGTCCAAAGCGGAGTAGCCGGCGCCGAACTGGATTTCGTTCTTGCTCGCCTCCGTCCCCTTGATCACGACGTCCACCTTCTTCTCCTCGGGACGGACCGAGAAGCCGGGCTCTTCGGCGATCTTGAAGTAGCCGAGCTGCTGGAGCTTCTGCAGGCTCTTCTTGATCACCTCCATGTTCATCACTTCGCCCTCGTCCAGCGCGAACTCGCGACGGATCACCTTGTCCCGGGTGGTGGTGTTGCCCTGGACCTCGAGGCGGCCGAGATAGAACTTGTCCCCTTCGTAGAGCTTCACCTCGACGTCGACCTTGTGGTCTCCGATCTCGTGATAGGCCGGGTCTCCGAACCAGTAGATGTATCCGCGAGACTTGTATTTCGCCTCGATGCGCTGGAGCGCCTCGACGAGCCGCTCCCGGTTCAGGATCGAGCCGGGCGGCAGCTCGTAGAACTCCTTGACGAGCACGCTCGCGGGAAAGACCGTCGGCGTCGGAGGGTCCGCGGGCTGCCCGCTCTGGTTCACTCGGACGACGCGGATGTCTCCCGTGTAGAAGCGGTCCCCTTCCACGATCGGGATCGTGATCCGGGCCCTCCGCTTGATCTTCTTCGGTTTCGCGTTCGGGTTCTTGACGAAGATCTCGATCTTCGGGTCCTTGACGACGACGTCCTTGTAGCCTTTCGACTGGTACAGCGTTTTGACGTTCTCGATGTCCTCGTCGTAGTTCGCCTGGCTGTACGTCGTCTTGTCGGAGACGATCCGCCAGAACGTGTTCACCTTGGTTTTCTTCATCGCCATCCGGAGCCGGCGGTCCGAGATGACCGAGTTGCCCTCGAAGTCGATCGAGGCGATCTTGACCTTCTCCCCCTCGTCGATGACGAAGACGACCTTCTTCTCGGTCTTGGAGACGTCCTCGATGCGGAATTCGACGGTGGCGCTCCGAAAACCCTGAGACAGGTAGTAGTCGGCAATCGACGATCGGGTCTTCGCGATGTCGCGCAGAGAGAGCGGCGCGCCCTGCCGGATCTCGACCTTGTCCTCCTTGAGCTTGTCCTTGATCTGGGACGTCGAGACCTTCTTGTTGCCGGTGAAGTCGATCGCGGAGATCGTCGGTCGTTCCTCGATGGTGACGACGAGGGTCACCCCCGCCGGATCGTGCTCCGCTTCCACCGAGAGGTTCTCGAGAAGACCGACGTCCCAGAGCGACTGGAAATTCGCGCGGATCTTGTCCGGATCGTAGGGATCGCCGACCTTGACTCCGAGGTAGTGCGAGATCGTGTCGGGCGAGACGGTCTGGTAGCCCACCACCCGGATCCCGAGGATGCGCTCGGAGGCCGGGACCGGACCGACCGGCCCGGGGGCGGGAGCGGCGGGGGTCGGCGCCGGACTCGGCGGCGTAACGGCAGGGGCCGGAGTCGGAGCCGCCGGCGTAGCAACGGCCGGGGTCGGAGCGGTTGGAGTCGGAGCCGCGGGGGCCTGGGCCGTGAGCGATACGGCTGACAGGAGCGCGACGAGGCCGACGGGAAGAATCCGCCCGACCGACCGCTCGCCTCTCGCGCCGCTCATACTTCGATGCCGCAAGCGAAATCCTTATCTCTCAACGGAGGGGGATTATTCCCGAACGAGGTGACCGGCGGACACTTCTGAGTGCTCAGCCCGCCCGTGCCTCAATCTCGGCAGCTGAGATCCGAGAACCGAGAGCTATTCCGTAACGATGGGCTCGCTCTCGCGCGCCAGCACCGTGAGTCCCTCGGGTCCGACCCGGATGTCGATCGCCTCGACGTGCTCGTCGCGGCGATGGATCAGGAGCTCGGAAACCGGGTCCTCGATGTACTTCTGGATCGCGCGCCGCAGCGGGCGGGCGCCCATGTTGGGGTCGTCGCCGCTCTGCGCGAGCAGCCACTCGACCGCCGCGTCGTCCACGTCGAGCACGGCGCCCTTCGGCGCGAGAGTCGTGTTGACGTCGTCGATCAGGAGGCGGCAGATCCGGATCAGCTCCTCCCGGCCCAGCGGATGGAACACGATCGTTTCGTCGATGCGGTTGATGAACTCGGGAGAAAAGTCGCGCTTGAGCTCCTTCAGGACCAGCTCTTCGATCTCCTTCGTGCTCTGCACCTCCCGCGAGCCGCCGAAGCCGAGGCGTGTCCGGCTCACGAGGTGCTTCGTTCCGATGTTGGAGGTCATGATGATGAGCGTGTTCTTGAAGTCGACGAGGTTGCCGTAGGCATCGGTCAGGATGCCGTCCTCCAGAATCTGGAGCAGCAGGTTGGCGATGTCCGGGTGGGCCTTCTCGATCTCGTCGAACAGGATCACGCTGTAAGGGTTGCGGCGGATCCTCTCGGTCAGCTGGCCGCCCTCCTCGTGCCCCACGTATCCCGGCGGCGACCCGATGAGCTTCGAAACCGCGTGCTTCTCCATGTACTCGGACATGTCGAAGCGGACGAGAGACTTCTGGTTCTCGAACAGGAACTCGGCCAGGCGGCGCGCGACCTCGGTCTTTCCCACTCCCGACGGGCCCAGGAAGATGAAGGAGCCCATCGGGCGGTTCGGGTTGCTCACGCCCAGGCGGGAGCGGCGGATCGCCTTGGAGACGCCGACGATGGCCGCCTCCTGTCCGACGATCCTGCGCCGGAGGGCGTCCTCCATGTGAAGGAGCTTTTCCGCCTCCTCCATCTCGAGAGACGCCACCGGGATTCCCGTCCAGGACGAGATGATCTCCTCGATGTCGCGGCGCGTGACCTCCTGGGTCGCCTCGGTGCGCTCGGCCGTCTGCGCCTTGGTGCGCTCGATCTCGTCCTTCAGCTCGATCTCGCGCTCCCGGAGAAAAACCGCCTTTTCGAAGTCCTTGTCCGAGATCGCCTTCTTCATCTCCTTGACGATCTGGCGCGTCTCGATCTCGAGCTTGCGGAGGTTCTGGGTGTCGGCGACGCGCTTCAGCTTCACCTTCGCGCCCGCTTCGTCCAGGATGTCGATCGCCTTGTCCGGGAAGAACCGATCCGTGATGTACCGGTTCGACTGGTAGACGGCCGTCTTGATCGCTTCGGCGGAGTACCGCACCTTGTGGAACTGCTCGTAGCGGTCCTTGACCCCCTCGAGGATCTCGAAGGTCTCGTGCTCGGAGGGGGCGGTGACGTGGATGGCCTGGAAGCGGCGCAGCAGGCTCCGGTCCTTCTCGATGTACTTGCGGTACTCCTTGAGCGTGGTCGCGCCGATACACGCCACGTCGCCGCGCGACAGCGCGGGCTTCAGGATGTTGGCCGCGTCGAGCGACCCCTCGGCCGAGCCGGCGCCGATCAGGGAGTGGATTTCGTCGATGAAGATGACCAAGTCCGGGTTCTCCCGCAGCTCCCGGATGATCCCCTTCAGGCGCTCCTCGAACTGGCCCCGGTACTTCGTGCCCGCCACGATCAAGGAGAGGTCCAGGGCGAGGATTTTCTTCGAGGAGAGAAACATCGGGACGGCGCCTTCGATGATCCGCGTCGCGAGACCTTCGACGATCGCCGTCTTGCCGACTCCCGGCTCCCCCAGGAGGATCGGGTTGTTTTTCGTGCGCCGCGAGAGGATCTGGATGATCCGCTCGACCTCCTTCTCGCGCCCGATGAGCGGATCGAAGGTTCCGGAGGCCGCGAGCTGCGTCAGATCCCGGCTGTACTCCGCCAGGAACGGGAGCTCCTTCTTCTGCTTGGAGACCTCGCGCTCCTTGATGAGCGAGATCGTCTCCTCGCGCACGCCGTAGAGGTTGAACCCCCGCGCGGTCAGGAGGCGCCCGCCGACGCACCCGTCCACCCGCAGCAGCCCTATGAGAAGGTGCTCGGTCCCGACGTAGGGGTGCATCATCGACTCCGCCTCGTGGGAGGCGTACGCGAGGATCTTCTTCGACTCCTCGGACAGCGGCAGCTCCGCGGTCGAGGAGATCCGCTCGACGAAGATCCGATCTCCCTCGATCTCCCGCCGCACCTCCTCCGGCTTCACGTTGAAGCGCGCGAAGATCTCCTTGATGATGTCTTCGCCCTCGCGGAGGATGCCGAGCAGCAGGTGCTCGGACTCGATCACCTTGGAGCCGAGCTTGGACGCCTCGTAGCGCGCGAAGAAGAGCGCGCGGCGAGCCTTTTCGTTGTATTTCTCAAACATCCGCGGGACTCGGAGGCGAGGTGACGCGGCGGGTAAGACCGTGAAAGTCCATGGCTAGCCCGAGAAACCGGTCGCGGGGAGAATTGCTTCCCGGGACATCTGGAAAATCTTATCACAGCGCTTCGCGAGATCGGGGTTGTGAGTGACGAGAACGGTCGTCATTCCTCTCTCGCGGTGCAGTTCCGCGAGGAGATCGAAGACGGAGCGAGCAGACTCCGAGTCGAGGTTCCCCGTCGGCTCGTCGGCGAGAAGGAGGCTCGGGCTCCGCGCGAGGGCGCGGGCGATCGCGACGCGCTGCTGCTCGCCGCCCGACAGCGAGCGCGAGAGGTGCAGGCGGCGATCGGCCAGGCCGACTCGCTCGAGGAGTGCCGCTGCGCGCTCTCGCGCGTCGCGCGCGGACAGTCCGGCAATGCGATGGGGGAACGCGACGTTCTCCTCGGCCGTGAACTCCGCGAGAAGGTGGTGAAACTGGAACACGAAGCCGATGCGCTCGTTCCGAAATCGCGCCCTTTCTTTGGGTGAGAGCTCTTCGATCGAAACGCCGAAGATCTCGACCCGCCCCGCGTCCGGACGGTCGATGCCGCCGAGCAGATGCAGGAGCGTGCTCTTCCCGACTCCCGACGGCCCCATGACGGCGGCGAAGACCCCCTCCTCGAGTTCAAAGTCGAGGTTCCGGAAGACCGTGACCGGGGCGGCCTCGCCCATGTACGTCTTCGAGAGAGATTCGGCTTTTACCGCGAGCATCGCGCTATCGCGACAGCCGCACCGCCTCGCCCGGCGCGAGGCGCGCGGCGGCCCGGGCGGGGAGCACCGCGGAGGCGACGGCCGTCGCGAGAGCGAACGCCGCGACCAGAGCGACTTCGCGGGGATGCACCGCGAAGGGGACGTGAGAGAGCAGATAGACGTCCGACGGAAGCCTCACGATCTCGTACCGATCGAGCAGCAGCGACGCGGATACGCCCACGGCGACCCCGAGTCCCGTTCCCAGAGCGCCGATCACTCCGCCGAGCGTCAGGTAGATTCGGGCGAGCGAGCCGGGCGTGGCGCCGAGCGCCGTGAGCACGCCCAGGTCTCGTTTCTTCTCGACGACGGTCAGCGCGATGTTCGAGACGATGTTGAGGGCGGCAACCAGAATTACGAGCGCGACGGTGACGAAGATGACCGCCTTCTCCAGCCGCAGCGCGAACGAGAGCGGGGCGTTCAGCTGCCGCCACGTCTCCACGCGATAGGCCGGGCCGAGCAGCACCGCGACGCCCCGGGCCGCGGCTTCCGCCCGCCCGGGGTCGGCGAGGCGCGCCTCGTAGGCGCGGGCCCCGAGCGCAATCCCGGAAAGGAGACGCGCCGCTTCCTCCGTCACCTCGACGTCGGGCGTCTTCTCGAGAGCGGCGACGCGTCGAACCGCTGCCACGCGGAAGACGATCGCGACGGGGATCGGCCCCAACGGAGAGAGCCGCGTGCGCGCCGACGTCACCCGCAGGAGATCTCCCGGGGCGCTTCGGGTTCTCGTCGCGACCGCGGCGCTGACGCGCGCCGGCGGCGGAGAACCGGCCTCCGCGGGGGACAGCTCGCCGGCGGCAGCGTTGCGAAATCGGACCGGCAACGTGGACTCGACGCCGGAGCCGGAT
>Ga0210377_10003579_pt1 | contig 13320 bp, 10 predicted proteins | sample PLM4_65_b1redo_FD_155480 | JGI IMG/M metagenome (GOLD analysis project Ga0210377, IMG submission 155480) | Groundwater sediment microbial communities from an aquifer in East River, Colorado, USA - PLM4_65_b1 redo | ecosystem: Environmental > Terrestrial > Soil > Riparian zone | place: USA: East... | reverse complement strand
CATCGCGATACCTGGTATTCCGCGCCCCCGTGTCAGATCAATTGGTGGCTTCCGGTGCGCGACATCACGCCCGACAACGGGCTGGCCTTCCACACCCGCTACTGGAGCGAAGGCATCAAGAACGGGTCGCGCAGCTATGACTACTACCGTTGGATCCGCGAGAGCCGGCGCGATGCGGCCAAGCACATCGGGACCGACACGCGGGAGCAGCCTCACCCCGAGGAGCCGGTCGAGCTCGAGAGCCAGGTCCGCCCCGTCCCGCCGCGCGGCGGGCTCATCCTGTTCTCGGGCGCGCAGCTTCACTCGTCGGTGCCGAACGCGTCGGATCGGACTCGCCTGAGCATCGACTTCCGCACGGTGCACCTCGACGACGTCGCCGGCCACCGCGGGGCGCCCAACGTCGATTCCGCATGCACCGGTACGAACCTGCGCGACTTCCTGCGCCGATCGGACCTGGCGCGAATGACCGACGAGCTCGCCGAGCGCTATGACGCCGGACCGGCGGAGGCCAGCGCCGCGCTCGTCTACGACCCCAAGCTGGGCTGAGCGTCGGCGTGGCCGCGACGTCGGCGTCTGGCCTGGGAGGCGCTGGGCTGCGCGGTCGGAGAATTCTCGTCACCGGCGCCAGTGGATTCCTGGGCTCGAATCTGTGCCGACGTCTGGCGGACGCGGGCGCCGCGCTGCACGGCACGTCGCGCGGGCCGCGCCCGAATCCGCCGACCTGGTGGCAGCCCGATCTCGCGGACACCGCGTCCGTGCGGCAGCTCTTTGCCGACGTAAAGCCGGAGATCGTCTACCACCTCGCCGGGCAGGTGACGGCCGCTCCCGATCGCGACTTCGTCCTGCCGCTCTTCCAGAGCCTCGCGCTGAGCACCGTCAACGTCCTGCTCGCAGCCAGCGAGAGCGGCTGCCGCCGCGTGGTGCTCGCGGCGTCCCTCACCGAGCCGTCCGCCGCGCGCGAAGCGCCGGGCTCGCCCTACGCGGCCGCCAAGCTCACCGCGAGCCTGTACGGCCGGATGTTCAACGCGCTCTATGGATTGTCGGTCGTGATCACACGTCCGTTCGTGGCGTACGGCCCCGGGCAGCAGCCCGGAAAAGTCATTCCCTACGTGATCCGCTCGCTGCTCCGCGGCGAACCGCCCAAACTCTCGAGCGGTCTGCTCGAATCGGATTGGATCTACATCGACGACGTGGTGGAGGGTCTGCTGCGTGCCGGGCAGATCGCCGGCATCGGCGGCGCCGAAATCGATCTGGGCAGTGGGGAACGAGTGAGTCTGCGCACCGTCGTCGAGAAGATCGAGGCGTTGATCGGCGCGCCGGTGCGGCCGGAGTTCGGTGCCCAGGCGGAACGGCCGCTCGAACGCTCGCCCGTCGCGGATACCGCCGCGGCGAGCCGGATCCTGCAAGGCTGGCGGCCCGTCTTCAGCCTCGATGAAGGCCTGCGCCGGACCATCGCCTGGCTGCGCGACTCCGCGGAGGAGAGATGACGCGTTCGTCGCGGCCGCAAGCCGAGCCTTCGAGGGGCAACGCCCGCTAGGCGATGACGAGTCGGCGCGCCGATCTGCTTTCGCGCGGGAGGTGGACGGCGGGAGTCGTCGGCGCGGCGCTTCTGGCGCTCGGCGCGAGCGCCGACGGGCTCGGGCTCGGCGGGCCCGGCTTCGGATCGTTCCAGCTCCTGCTCAGCGTCGTCGGCGGCGGCGCGCTTCTCTTCGGCGTCCTGCCCGCGCGCTGGCTCCCGAACTACGCCCGACTCGCCTGCGCGCTCGTCTCGAGCTATCTGGGCCTCGTCCTGCTCGAGGTGATCGTGAGCGTCGCGCTGGGTGCACACCGATCCACGACGATGACACTGCGCGGGCTCGTGCAGCCGTCGCGCTGGGGTGGCTACGAGCTCACGCCGAATTGGCGCGGCGACTACGACGACGGCCGGACGCGCGTGGCGATTCGCATCAACGCGCTCGGCGATCGCGACGACCCTCCCGACGATCAGCCCGACGCGAGGATCCGCGTGCTCCTGCTCGGCGACTCACAGACCTTCGGCATGGGTCTCGAGAAGGCGGACACGATCGAGGGAAGCCTCGAGTCGCTCTCTGCGGGCGAGGTCGCAGCCTACAACCTCGGCGTCCACGGATACGGGCCCGAAGATACACTCGAGCACTTTCGAGAGAGACCGGAGCTGCGGACGACTCACACGATCTTCTCGCTCTACGGTAACGACCTGCGCTTCGACAACTGTCGAAAGGCGCTCCACACCGCCTTCGAGGGATACATCGTCTCGCGCGATCGGCCCGACGGCACGCCGTACGAGGCCGCGGACTTGCGCCGCGAGCTTGCCGAGGCCGAACGCAAGGAGCAGCACGGCTGGCCGAGCCGCCTCAAGAGCATCGCGGTGCTCGAAGAGCTGCACGCGCGCGTCGGAGCGCTGCTCGATCCCGAGCGCATCCTGCGCGCGGGGGCGAGCGACCAGTTCTCGGACGCGTGTGCGCTCGCGGCCGCTCACCAGGTCGATGCGATCCGAGCGCTCGCGCGAGAGCGCGGCCAGGCGTTCACGGTGGTCGTCCTGCCCACGGTCGGCGAGACGGCGCTGCAGCGCTATTCGCAGCCCATGCAGCTCGCCGTCGACGAGCTGAAACGACTGGGCATTCCGATGCTCGAGGTCCGCCCGCTCCTGACGCCCGGGGACTACCTCCCGCGTGACGAGCATCTCGCGCCGTCGGGCGCCCGAAAGGTCGCCGCCGCGATCTACCAGCGGCTGCGCTGAGATCCGGATGCCTCAGGGCGCGCGCGGGTCCTCGCGCACGCGGACCGCGCGCCCCTGCCACGTGCTGCGGATCCGCTCGCGAAGATCCGGAATCTCGTGGCGCAGAAGGAACGCGGTGGCGGGCAGCCAGACCCCCAGGATCACGGCAAGCGCGCCGCTCACCTGCAGAAACGGCCCGGCGCCGCTGCGGTCGAGCCCCTCGACGGCGACGCTGCCCGCCACGACCGCAGCCAGTGTCAGGCCGGAGAACGCGAGGTCGGCGCGCAACGCCGGCAGGCCGACGCCTCGGACGGCGCTCGCGAAGGTCGCGTAGCGGAACGCCTCGGCCGCAGCGAGCCCGCCGATGGCACCGGGCACACCGTAGAGTGCGAAGCCTGCGGGGAGCAGCGCGAGCATCGCGGCGAGCTTCACGCCATTGCCGATCGCGATCCAGCGTGGCACCCCGAGCGCCATGAGCGCGTTGGCGCTCAGCGTCTGCGGGATCTGCAGCCAGGCGCCGAGCGCGAGCAGCTGCAACATCCAGCCGGCATCCGCGTAGCGCGGGTCGTAGAGGAGCGCGATGAGCTCCGGCCCGCACGCGATCAGGCAGGCCACAGGCAGTCCGCCCAGGACCATGACCGGGAGCTGCGCGCGGCGATAGCTCGCGTCGAGCGACGCGCGCGAGCCCGCCTGGCGGCTGAAGGCCGGCAGAAGGACGGAGCTGCCGATGCTCCACAAGACCTGGATCGGCAGGCTCGCGAGCATCAGCGCAATGCCGTACACGCCCAGCGCGGAGACCGAGAGCATGCGCCCGAAGATCAGCCGGTCCGCCTGCCCCGCCATGAAGAACAGCATCGTGCTGACGAAGATCCACTTCCCGAAGCCGAGCAGCTGTCGGCTCGACTCGCGATCCCAGGCGAATCCGAGCCGATCCTCTCGTGACACCCCGTAGCTGAGCGCCAGACGAAGCAAGGCGCCCAGCAGTCCGCCGGCGACCAGCGCCCAGACACTCGGACTCAGCGCCGCCCAGGCGATCATCACCGCGATCGAGACGAACTGACTCGTGAGCTCGAGCGCGGCGAGCTTGCCGAGCTGCAAGTGACGCTGGAACCGGATCAGCGACATCGAGTTGAAGCCGCTGATCAGCGCGGTCAACCCAGCGGCGGGCACCAGGCTGCGGAGCTCGGCTTGTCCGTAGAACTCCGCCATCGGGCTGGCCAGCAGCGCCGCGACCCCCGACAGCAAGACGCCCCGCGCGACCTGCAGCGTCCACGCCGTGCGCAGGTACCGGGCGTCGTCCCCGCGCGGGCTCTGCACGACGCTGGTCGTGATCCCGATGTCGGAGAACATCGCGAGACCGATCATCAGCACGTTCACCAGCGCCATCAGGCCGAACGCCTCTGGAAAGAGCAGGCGGGTCAGGATCAGATTGCTCGCCAGGCGCAGGCCGGATTCGACGGCGTAGCGCAGCGCGGTCCAGACCGTGCCGCGAAGCGCGCGCGTGCCGAACGAGGCTTGCGCCGCCCCCGACACCGGGAGCGCGCTCACGGCCGGTCGCCTGCTTCGACTCGTTTCAGCAAGGCGTGGTCGACGAGCACGCTCGCCGCATCGACGATGACCTGGAACGGAGCTCCGGAACGCTCCGCGATGTCGAGCAGACTGTGAGCGCCATCCGAGAGGTTCAGCACCCAGAGCAGCGCCATCTCGCGGCCACCGTCGCTGCCCCGGTCGGCCAGCGCGCGGTAGATTCCGCGACGCCCGAGCTGTGGCTCGGCCTTCGGGTAGAGATTCAAGTAGCGGGCGTCGTTCTCGAGCACGTCGATGGCCGCGACGACCTTCTCGAGCGAGTCCGCGAGCGCGGCCGGCTTCACGAAGCCGAGATCGTCCGCAGACGTGTGGTACTCGGGGTACTGACCGTGCGGTGTGCGCATCAGGCAGCCGACGGGCAGGTCGAATCCCGGTGAGCAGAACTGCCGCTCGTCGTAGCCGTAGGGGCTGAAGTCGACGACCTGGTGCTCCCCTCGGTGCTTCAAGACGTGCGCGAGAATCCGATCGATGGGCGCGTCGCCGCGGCGGCTGCGCTTGTAGGTGGAGCGGCCGGAGTCCCCGACGAGCGTCACGACCAGGCCGTGGTCGATCTTGGACAGCCGGTTCTCGTTCCGCGCGAGCCAGGTGATCGCGCCGATCGTCACCGGAACGAACAGGATCCGGTAGCTGTAGCGGAGCGAGAGCTGTCCGAGATAGCGCGCGAGCAGTGTGAGCAGGGAGATCCCGGACAGATTGTCGTTGCACAGCGACGGGTGACACACATGACAGCTCAGCAGGACTTCGCGATCCGAGGACCCCCGTAGGACCGCTTCTGCGTAGGTCAGGCTGCCGTCGGAGAGCGTCGAGTCGATGCGCACCTCGTACTCGCCCGCGACCAGCGACTCGAGCTTCCGGTGCGAGAGGCAGAACCCCCAGGCATCGCGGTAGAACGAGTTGCGGTACGGAATCCAGTCGGGCTGCTCCGGAAGCGAGTAGAGGTGCGGTTGCAGCTCCGCCAGCGACATTCGCGCGTGCACGGGCTGGCTGTAGCCGACGAGGTGCAGGTTCGAGTCCTGGAAGTCGACCACCGTCTCGCCCGTGGGCCCGCGGATCCAGGCCTCGCGAACGTTCCATTCCTTGGGCACGACCCAGTCGAGAACCTGCGTTCCCGTCGGGACTTCGTGGACTTCCAGCGGGAGCTCGCGACTCACGATCTCGAGCGTCCGCCGCACGCCGTCGCCGGTGATGCTGCGGCAGAGTGGATACAGCTCGCGAATGAGATCGTGCATCGCCTGGCCAGGATCCGTGAGGCCGAGCCGCTGACAGAGATCGCGGAGATCCACGCGGGTCAGAGCCCGATTCCCTCATAGCGGCGGATGCGCCGCTTCTCGAGCATGCGCCGGCCGTCGACGAGCAGCGGCGGAGACGCGAGGCCATCGAGCAGGTCCGGGATCGCCCCGAACTCCGCCCAGCGCGTCAGCAGGACGGCCGCGTCGCAGCTGCGCAGGGCTTCCGCGAGGCTCGGCGCGAGCGGGAAGCTCTCCCCCAGGATGCGCCGCGCCTCCTTCCCGGCGACCGGGTCGTAGCCGAGCACCTGCGCGCCTCGCGCCTGCAACGCGCGAATGATCGGAATCGCGGGTGACTCGCGCATGTCGTCGGTGTCGGGGCGGAAGGCCAGGCCGAGCACCGACACGCGCGTTCCTCGCAGGTCGGGGAAGTGCTTCTCGAGCAGACGGAGAACCTGCTCCGGCTGCACCGCGTTGACGCGCAGGACCGCGTCGAGCAGGCCCATCTCGAGACCTCGCCGCTTTCCTTCCGCGACGAGCGCGGCGACGTCCTTCGGCAGACAGCTGCCACCGAAGCCGCAGCCCGCGAGCAGGAACGAGTGGATCGGCGCCACCCAGCGCTCTCCGGCCTTCGAGAGCGAGGAGAGATAGCGCGAGAGCCGCAGGCCTTCGCTGACGTCGACCGTGTCGATGCCGCCGATCGCGCTGCCCAGATTCGCGAGCTCGTTCGAGAATGAGATCAGCGTCGCGAGCAGCGCGTTCGAAGCGTACTTGATCATCTCGGCCGTCGGATTGTTGCAGCGCACGAGCGGGACGCCGGCGAAGCCCTCGTAGAGCTTGGCTTGGATCTCTTGCGAGCGCAGGTCGATGCCGCCCACGACGATTCGATCGGGTGACATGAAGTCGCCGACCGCCTCTCCCTCGGTGAGGAACTCCGGGTTCATGCCCAGGCCGAACCCCGCTCCGGCGCGCTTGCCGGACTCGGACTCGAGCAGGGTGCGGACCCGGCCATCGGTGGTGCCCGGGATGACGGTGCTCTTCACCACCACCGCGTGGTACTCGTCCTTGGCGCGCAGCGCCGCGCCGATCTGCCGCGAGGCGGCTTCGACGAACTGGAGTCCGATCGCGTTGCCATCGAACGGCGTTCCGACCGCGATCAGCGTGAGCTCGCTCGCGTGGACGGCGGCCGCGAGATCCGTGGTCGCGCGCAGGCGCTTGCCGACGTTCCGTTCGAGCAGCTCCGGCAGGCCCCGCTCGAAGATCGGCGGATCCGCGCGATTGAGCCGATCGACCTTCACGCGGTCGACGTCCACGCAGGTGACGTCGTTGCCTAGCTCTGCGAGGCACGCGCTACTCACCAGGCCCACGTAGCCGGCGCCGACGACCGAAACGCGCATCAGCGGTCTTCGGCCTCCCGATTGTCGCCGTACCAGAGCAGCGATCGGCGCAGCGCGTCGTCGAGCTCGATCGTCGGCTCGAAACCGAGATGCTCGCGCGCCTTGCGGATCACCGGGCAGCGGCGCGCGGGATTGTCGACGAGATAGTCCTGGTCTGCGGAGGGGCGGCGCACGACGACGCCAGCGTAGCCGAAGAGCTCGCGAGCGAGCGCGACCAGACGGTCGGCGAGCTCTCCGATCGAGATCTCGGGAGACTCGACGCCAATGTTGTACGACTCGCCCGCGTGGCCACGCACCAGGATCTTGTAGTAGCCGATGATCGCTTCCGCCACGTAGCAGAACGTGCGCTTGGGTCCTCCGTCGGAGAGCATCTCGATGTTGCGCCCGGCCAGGATGTCCCGCGCGAAGTCCGGGAGAACGCGCCGGTCGCTGATCTTCAGGCCCGGCCCGATGTTGTTGAACGGGCGCGCGATCTTCGCCGGAACGCCGTGCTGGCGCGCGAAGTTCACACAGAGAGTCTCTCCGTAGCGCTTCGACTCGTCGTAGCAGGCGCGCGGCCCCGTACACGAAACGTTCCCGCGGTAGGTTTCCGGCGTGGGGATGCTCTCCTGCGTCGGATCTCCGTAGATCTCGCTCGAGGAGAAGAAGAGAAATCCGCCGAGCGGTCGGCCGCGATCGGCCTGCCGCTTCGCGTAGTCGAGCAGGCTGCGCGTGCCACCGACGTTGGCGTCCATCGTCTCGATCGGATGCTGTCGATAGTACGTTGGCGAGGCGATCGAGCCGCCGTGAACGACGTAGTCGAAGTCCGGGATGTCTCGCGGAAGCGGGTGCGTGATGTCGTGCTTCACGAGCGAGAGATTCGGATCCGCCGAGAGATCGCTCAGCCAGCGCGGAATCCCGCGGGAGTAGTTGTCGTAGACCGTCAGGTGGATCGGCGTTCGCAGCCCCTCGTGCCGATTCCAGCGCAGCACCGACTGAACCAGGTAGTAGCCGAGAAACCCGGCTCCGCCGACGATCAAGAGCCGCTTCCCGGCCATCGCCGAGAACTCCGCCGCCAGTGCCCGGCAGATGTACGCCAGGTCGGTCGCGACCACGTCCTTCGAATCTTTCACGTTTCGCCCTACGCCAGGATCTTGACCTCCGGAATCGGGACGACCCATTTTCCGCCCCAATCCCGGATGTAACTCGTGTATTTCATGACCTCGTCCGTGATGTTCCATGGCAGGACGAGGAGATAGTCCGGTCGTGTCTCACGGATCCGATCGGGCGAGTGGATCGGGATCCGCACGCCCGGAAGATAGCTGCCTTGCTTGTAGGGATTGCGGTCGACCAGGTAGTCCACGAAGTCCGTCCGGATCCCGCAGTAGTTGAGCAGCGTCACACTCTTCCCGGGCGCGCCGTAGCCGACGATGCGCTTGCCCTGGCGCTTCGCCTCGATCAGGAACTCGAGCAGCTGCCACTTGGTCGCCTTCACCTGCTCCGCGAAGGAAACGTAGCGATCGAGCGTACGAAAGCCTTCCCGTTCCTCGAGCTGCCGGAGATTCGCGACGCGCGGAGCGACCGGTTTGGAGTCGTCCTCGGCGTGACGCGCGTGGATGCGGAGCGAGCCGCCGTGATTGGCGATCTCCTCGACGTCGAAGAGCACCAGACCATGCGCCGCGAAGACGTTCTCGACCGTCGAGAACGACAAGTACGAGAAATGCTCGTGATAGATCGTGTCGAATTGATTGAGCGCCATCAGCCGCAGCAGATGCGGGAACTCCATCGTGATCACGCCCTTGCTCGCGAGCAGGAGCTTCATGCCGGAGACGAAGTCGTTCAGTCGCGGGACGTGGGCCAGCACGTTGTTTCCGACCAGCAGGTCGGCCTTGCCGACCTCCGCCGCGACCTCCCTCGCCGTTTCCACGCCGAAGAACTGCACGCGCGTGGGGACGCCCCGGTCGATCGCGGCGGCGGCGACATTGGCGGCCGGCTCGATCCCGAGCACCGGAATGCCCAGCGCCACGAAGTGCTGGAGCAGATACCCGTCATTGCTCGCGATCTCGACGACCCGGCTCGCAGGTCCGAGATGAAGCCGCGCGCTCATCCTGGCCGCGTACTCCTTGGCCGCTTGCACGAGCGTGTCCACGTACGAGGAGAAGTACGCGTACTCGGTGAAGATCCGCGCCGGGCTCACGTACTCCTGGAGCTGGACGAGAAAGCACCGATCGCAGATCCAGACGTGCAGCGGGAAGAATTCCTCGGACTGGGTCAGCTGCGCCGGCGAGACGATCGTCTGGCACAGGGGCGACATTCCGAGATCGACGAAGGTGTGGACGAGCGGTGCGGAGCAGAACCGGCACACCGGCGTCGTCGCGGCATCTGCGGGGGACATTTCGGTTTTCCCTTCGGCCAACCGGCCGACCGTCCTGAGCCGGCTCGAGGTGGACTGCGTTCGGGGACGTTACGATACCCGGCGCGGAATGTGAGGGCAGGCATCGGAGTGGCTCAGGCTCCGCGGCGCCCACGCCGACAGATCCGCCGAGAGTGGATGGAGTTCGCGTGCAAGGAAAGCGGCCGCGCGTCAGCTTCGGCATTCCGGTCTACAACGGCGAGGCGTCGCTGCGCTGCTGCTTGGATTCGATCCTGGCGCAGGAGTTCACGGACTTCGAGGTGGTCGTCTGCGACAACGCCTCGACCGATCGCACTCCCGAGATCCTGGTGGACTACGCCACCCGCGATGACCGCTTCCGCGTGCACCGGAACGACGAGAACATCGGCCTGATTCGCAACTTCAACCGCGTCTTCGAGCTGGCGCGCGGCGAGTATTTTCGCTGGGTCGGAGCGGACGATTGGCTCGAGCCCGACTACGCGTCGGCTTGCGTCGCGGCCCTCGACGCGGATTCCGGGGCGATCCTCGCCACGTCCTACTTCAGCCTGAACCAGAGCGACGGCCAAAGCGAGTGCCGGGAGTTCAGCGGCGAGTTCCTGGAGTCCGACCGACCGGAACGGCGCTTCGCGCGCGCCCTGTGGTTCTTCCACGCGGGCGCGGGACTCTTCGAGCCCATCTACAGCTTGATGCGACGCGAGGTGCTCGCGACGACGGGCTTGGTGCGAATGGCGAAGAACAACGATTGGATGCTGGCCGCAGAGCTGTCCCTGAAGGGTCGCTTTCTGCATCTGCCAAGGCCCCTCTTCCACCGCTCCTGGCGGCCCGACTTCATCGACGACCAGGGCTTGCTGCTCGACTGGTTCAGCCCGGGTGGTCGCGATGCGATCTCGTCGTCGACGCTGGGCGTCCTGCGCGTGCTGGTCGAGATCATCCATGGCGCCGATCTCACGCCGCGGCAGCGGGCGCGCTGCTACCGGGCCGCGCTGCACTTCTGCTCGATCGAAGGGTCCAGGCGATTCGCAAGGGCCTTTCAGCGCGTGCGGCGAGAACGGCTCGGGCTCACCCGCCAGCGGCTCCGCGACCTGCTCCACGGCGGAAGCTGAAGGCCCCGCGTCCGAGCAGCGACGGAACGACGGCCGACGCGACCCCGATCACGAGTAGATCCAGCGGCAGCCGAAAGCGGATCCGCGTGAAGAAGAGCGCCAGTACCGCCGCGTTCGCGAGATACAGCGCGAGCAGCAGGTAGTCGCTCGCGTGCAGCGGAATCCGCCGCCACGAAGCGAGTCGGAAGACGAGCCCAGCGAGCAGCAGCACGTAGCTGCAGCCCAGGAGAAGCATTCGCGAGCCGCCGCCGGCGCCCTTCGTGGCCAGATCCTCCACCGGCGCGAAGAAGTGCGCGAGCTTTGCCAAATAGAGGCCGAAGGCGCGGCCGGGGTTCTCGCGCACCCAGGTCAGCGCGGCATCGCGATAGAAGTGATCCCGCTCGATCTCGCCCAGCATCTGCGCATCCGCGAGATAGCGGCTGATGTCGGTCGTCACACCCGCGCCCGCCGTCGTGTTCTCCGAGTTCCCGTAGAGCAGGTTGATGCCGGAGTTCGTCGCGACCGGGACGAACCGATCGAGCACGATCCAATTGCGGATCGTCCACGACCCGACCACCGCGAACGCGCACAGGCAGACGATCAGGCTAGGCGCAGCGAAGGCGCGCCGGTGTCGGACGAGGAGCCACGTCACGAACACCGCGAGCGAGGGAAGGAACGTCGGTATGGTCAGCACGAGCAGCCCGAACGTGACGCCCGCGAGCGCCCAGCGCGCGTGCTCGCGAGGCCCTGCGTCCATCACCAGGCGGATCAGCGCGAGCAGCAGGAACGCGCCGAGCATCTGCGGATACAGCGTGGCGGCGACGTACAGGAGCACCGGGTAGCCCAGGGTCCAGAGCGCGGCGACCGCGCCGGCGGCTCGCCCGTGGGCGCGGGAGACGACACCCGCGAGCAGCCAGGTGCTGCCGAGGAGGAGCAGGAAGTTCCCGATCCGGAGCGCCTGAACCGGAAGACCCAGGCCGACGCCGACGGCCAGCAAGGCCGGAAACAGCGGCGGACGGAAGGCCCGGTCGGAGTTGAAGCTGAACTCGCCCTTGTCGACCAGACTTTGGGCGATCGCGACGTACTCTGTCTCGTCCCAGAAGACCAGCGTCTCGCCCAGATACAGTGAGTAACCGATCCCGATCAAGAGCTGAACGACGAGCACCGCGAGGATCACGGTCCTGGAACGTTCCTCGAGAACGTTCGTCAGCAACGCGAGGCCAGCCGCTGCCGAGCCGCGGCGTCGCACTCGTTTTGCATTCCATCCCCCCGCCGCGCCGCCACACCCGCAAGATCGGCCGGTTCTGCGGCCAGTCTAGAGGCTGACCCCGAATTCCACGAACCGACCGCACGCGAGCGTCATTGTCTGCTCAAGAACGACCCCCGCGGCGCCGAAGGGATCGGCGGAGATGCTACGATCGCGATCCGTCCGGCGGGATGTGAGCGCATCCGCTCGACTGCGCGATGTAGAGACCGTCGTACGGAGGGGATCGTGAGCAAAGCTTCGCCAGCTTCGGACCTGGGTCCCGAGCTTCGCTGCGATGAGCGGGTCCGAGTTCGCAGCGCCGAGCAGATCCTCGCGACTCTCGACGCGAACGGTGAGCTCGAAGGGCTGCCGTTCATGCCGGAGATGCTGCGCTTCTGCGGACAGGTCCTGCGCGTCGAGCGCAGCGCGCACAAGACCTGCGACACGATCACCGGCGCCTCGCTCGGACGCCGCCTCGAGCGCAGCGTGCATCTGGCGAGTTCACGCTGCGACGGTGCCGCGCACGGAGGCTGCCAGGCGCAGTGCTTGCTGTTCTGGAAGCAAGCGTGGCTCGAGCGCGTCGAGCCGGCCCGCTCGTCGTGGAGCTGGCGGCTGCTCAGCGGTGCAGGACGCGCGCCGGGTGCCGCGGGGAGCCCGCACGGCGCCTGCCGCCTCGAGACGCTTCGCGGGCGCGCGGCCGAGCCGGCCGCTTCCGATCCGGCCGGCCCCAGCTACCGCTGCCAGGCGACGCGGCTGCTCGACGCGACGACGCCGCTCGCGTGGTGGGAGCCGACGCAATATCTGCGCGACTGGCTCTCGGGCAACGTCGCCCTCTGGACGCTTCTGCGCGCGATGCTGCTTCGCGTGCTGTACCGCTTCGCGATCCTTTGGCGCGGCTACGAGCTCAAGGTCTCTCTCTACGATCTCGTCGCGCGGATCACCGGCGCCCGGTCCTGGCCGTACGCGGTGGGCACGCAGAGCGGCAAGACCCCCTCGGACAAGCTCGATCTCCAGCCCGGTGAGTGGGTCGAGATCAAGTCGCACGACGAGATACTGGAGACACTCAACGGACGGATGAACCGCGGCATGGGGTTCGCGCCCGAGATGGTGCAGTACTGCGGGCAGCGCTACCGCGTCGCCGCGCGCGTCGACAAGATCATCAACGAAAAGACCGGCAAGATGCTGCGCATGAAGAACGACTGCATCATCCTCGACGGCGTCGTGTGCAAGTCGGACTGCAGCGAGAATCGCCTGTTCTGCCCGCGCAAGATCTACGCCTACTGGAGGGAGATCTGGCTCCGGCGCGTCGACGCCGGTCAGGAGCCGGGCGCCCGCGGGTCGAGCACGAGCTTTCGCGCGTAGAAGCCTTCGGCGTAGCTCTCGACTGCGTTGCACTCGACGCCTCGCAGGCGCAGCAGCGCGCGGAACGTCTCTTCGCTGAACCAGCGACGTCCGCGCTGCGAAGCGAAGGCGCCCATCACGCTCTCGATCTTGCGCGCCACCTGCGCATTCGACAGCGGCACGAAGACGTTCGGCGAGCCCAGATCGCCGTCGTATTTGGGGATCTCGAACTCGAGGATCAGATGATCGCGGAACGTGTTCCAGGTGAGCTCGGAGACCAGTCGGTGGTCCTGGTGGAGATCGCCGCGGTAGTGACTGAGGATCAGATCGGGC
>Ga0210377_10003578_pt1 | contig 13320 bp, 9 predicted proteins | sample PLM4_65_b1redo_FD_155480 | JGI IMG/M metagenome (GOLD analysis project Ga0210377, IMG submission 155480) | Groundwater sediment microbial communities from an aquifer in East River, Colorado, USA - PLM4_65_b1 redo | ecosystem: Environmental > Terrestrial > Soil > Riparian zone | place: USA: East... | reverse complement strand
TTGGACCGCCCCGGCGCTGAGTCCGACGGGTCGCCTGCGCGTGGGCGCGCTGCGCTGGGTCTTCGTCGGGGCGCCGCTGATGGAGGTGCAGATTCCGGACGGCGAGCTCGAGACACCGCTGGGCGCGGTCGAGCTGCTGGTGTCCTTCGTCGGTGGCCCGCGCGTCGCGGTCGAGACATTTCAGTGCTTTCTGAACGACCGGGATGTGACGGCCGCACTGACGCTCGGGCGAAGTGGCGCCACCGGCTCGCTGATCGGACTGCACGAGGGCGAGAACCGCATCGTGCTGCGCATCTTCGGCAAGAGCTGGTGGCACGAGGACGGCTACGTCGAGGAAGAGCGCGCGCTGATCGTGCGCGTCCGGCCCATCCCGTTCATGGATGTCGCCTGAGTCCGTTTGACACGGAATCGGTCGGCCCTAGCTTGCGCCGCGTTTCCAAGTCGGGCGCCAAGTACCCGATCCGGCTTCGAAATTCAGTGAGCGGGGGATTTTTTCATGGGACGAGTGATCGGCATCGATCTGGGCACGACCAACTCCGTGGTCGCGGTGATGGAAGGCGGCGAGCCGAAGGTCATCGCCAACGAGGAGGGCGGGCGCACGACGCCGTCGGTGGTCGGCTTCACCAAGGACGGGCAGCGGCTCGTCGGCCAGATCGCGCGTCGCCAGGCGATCACCAACCCGTTGAACACGGTGTACTCGATCAAGCGCTTCATGGGCCGCCGGATGAGCGAGGTGACGAGCGAGATGAAGCTCATCCCCTACAAAGTCCTGCCCGGCGCGAACGATCTGGTCGCGGTCGAGGCGGGCGGGAAGCAGTACTCGCCGCCCGAGATCTCCGCGATGATCCTGCAGAAGCTGAAGACGGCGGCCGAGGCGTACCTGGGTCAGCCGGTCACGCAGGCCGTGATCACCGTGCCGGCGTATTTCAACGATGCGCAGCGCCAGGCGACCAAGGACGCGGGCACGATCGCGGGTCTCGAGGTGTTGCGGCTGGTGAACGAGCCGACCGCGGCATCGCTTGCGTACTCGCTCGACAAGAAGAAGGACGAGAAGATCGCGGTCTACGACCTGGGCGGCGGGACGTTCGACATCTCCGTGCTCGAGGTCGGTGACAATACCGTCGAGGTGCTCTCCACCAGCGGCGATACACACCTCGGTGGCGACGACTTCGACGATCGCGTGATCCGCTACCTGGTCGAGGAGTTCAAGAAGGACCAGGGCGTCGACCTCGCCAAGGATCCGATGGCGATGCAGCGCCTGAAAGAGGCCGCGGAGAAGGCGAAGATCGAGCTCTCGACCGTCACCGAGACCGAGATCAACCTGCCGTACGTCACGGCGGATGCGTCCGGTCCCAAGCATCTGAACCTGCGGCTCTCGCGCGCGAAGTTCGAGCAGCTGATCGACGACCTGATCCAGCGCACGCTCGAGCCGGTGCGGCAGGTCTGCAAGGACGCGGGTCTCGCGGCGAGCCAGATCGACGAGGTGGTGCTGGTCGGCGGCTCCACGCGCATTCCGAAGGTGCAGGAGCTCGTGAAGGCGTTCTTCGGCCGGGAGCCGCACCGCGGCGTGAACCCGGACGAGGTGGTCGCGGTCGGCGCGGCGATCCAGGCGGGCGTGCTCACCGGCGAGGTGAAGGACGTGCTCCTGCTCGACGTCACGCCGCTGTCGCTGGGCATCGAGACACTCGGCGGTGTCATGACGAAGCTCGTCGATCGCAACACGACGATCCCGACCAAGCGCAGCCAGGTCTTCTCGACCGCGAGCGACAACCAGCCGCAGGTGGAGATCCACGTGCTGCAGGGCGAGCGCGAGATGGCGACGGGCAACCGCACGCTCGGGCGTTTCGTGCTCGACGGGCTGCCGCCCTCGCCGCGCGGCGTGCCGCAGGTCGAGGTCAGCTTCGACATCGACGCGAACGGCATCCTGTCGGTCTCGGCCAAGGACAAGGCCTCGAACAAGCAGCAGTCGATCCGCATCGAGGGCTCGAGCGGTCTCGACAAGGGCGCGATCGAGAACATGGTGCGCGACGCCGAGAGTCACGCCGCCGAGGACAAGCAGCGGCGCGAGCGCATCGACGCCCGCAACGCTCTGGACGCGATGGTCTACGAGGCCGAGAAGACGCTGCGCGAACACAAGGAGAAGATCCCGGTCGCGCAGCTGAACTCGCTCGAGACCGCGATCAGCGCCTGCAAGGCGTTGCTCGCGAACGAAGAGGCGCCGGCCGCGGACCTGAAGGCGAAGGCCGAGGAGCTGCAGCGCGCACTGCACGCCGTCTCGGAGACGCTCTACAAGGCCGAGGCGAGCCAGGCCGACACGGGCCCCGCCGCGGGCGCGGGCGAGAAGGCGGGCGGAACCGACGACGGTCAGGTCGTCGACGCCGACTTCACCGAGGAGAAGTGAGCTCGCGCCGAAGGGGTCGCTGATGCGTGTACAGCGGGGCAAGATCGCCCACGAGCTGGCGCAGCTCGAGGAGCAGATGGACCGCGCGTTCGAGCGCGTGCTGGCCTCCGCCGTGCGGCTGCCCGGCGCGGTCGACGCCTGGCGGCCGGCGATGGACGTGTACGAGACCGAGCGCGCCGTCGTCGTGCGCGTCGAGCTTGCGGGTGTGCCGAGCGACGAGATTCGGGTCGTGGTCGACGGCGAGTGCGTGCAGATCTGCGGCCGGCGAAGCTTCCGGCGCGCGGACGCCGGCCAACGCCACCTGCTGATCGAGATCCCGCAAGGTCCCTTCGAGCGCGTGCTGCGCATGCGCGCGCCCTACGACGCCGATGGCGTCGTCGCGCGGCTCGAGCTGGGCGTACTGACGATCGAGCTGCCGCGCAAGGACGGCGCGGCGCGAATGATCCCGGTGAGGTCGACGTGACGAGCGAAGAGTTCGAGAAGTCTGCGCACGAAGAGGCGCTCGAGCAGCCGGCAGCGCCGGCGCTCGAGGAGCCGCTGCCCGAGATCCTGCCGGTGCTGCCGCTGCGCAACACCGTATTGTTTCCCACGCTCGTCGCGCCGATGGTCGCCACCACCGAGCGCGCGAAGCGCTTGGTGGATGAAGCGCTGGCCTCCGACCGATTGATGGTGACCGTGGCCGCGCGCGACGCCGAGGTGGCCGAGCCCGGGCCCGAGGACCTGTACAGCGTCGGCACGGCGGTGCGGATCCTGCGCATGACGAAGACCGACGATGGCGCGCAGCGACTCTGGGTGCAGGGCCTGCGACGGGTCGAGATCGGCGCATACGCGCAGACCCAGCCGTTCCTGCGCGCGAACGTGAAGGCGCTCGCCGAGACGCAGGTCGCCGGGCTCGAGCTCGAAGCCCTGCACCGCAACGTGGCGCGCCAGTTCGCCGTCGTCGCGGAGGGCTCGCAGAAAGTCTCCGAGCCCGTGCGCATGATGGTCGCGCAGCTGCAGGACTCCTCCGCGCTCGCGGACGTGGTCGCGGCCAACCTGGGCCTGCCGGTCGACGAGCGCCAGGCGCTGCTCGAGATCGTCGACGTGCAGAAACGCCTCGAGAAGCTCTCCGAACACCTCGCGCGCGAGGCGGAGGTGCGGGCGTTGGAGCAGGAGATCCGCTCGCAGGTGCAGGAAGAGCTCTCGCGCAGCCAGCGCGAGTACGTGCTGCGCGAGCAGGCGCGGGCGATCCGCCGCCAGCTCGGCGAGTACGAGACACCGACCGAGCAGGTCGAGGAGCTGCGCCGGCGCATCACCGAGGCGAAGGTCCCCGAGAACGTGATGGAGGTCGCCGAGCGCGAGCTGCAGCGTCTGGCCGCGCAGCCGCCCGGCGCCATGGAGGCCGGCACGATCCGCTCGTATCTCGAGTGGCTCGCCGATCTGCCCTGGTCGAAGTCGACCGACGACACGCTCGACATCGCCAGCGCCCGCGCGATCCTGGACGAGGACCACTACGACATCGACAAGGTGAAGGAGCGCATCCTCGAGTTCATCGCGGTGCTGAAGCTGAAGCGCGATCTGCGCGGGCCGATCCTGTGCTTCGTCGGTCCGCCCGGCACCGGCAAGACGTCGCTCGGGCGCTCGATCGCGCGCGCGGTCGGACGCAAGTTCGCGCGGCTCTCGCTCGGCGGCGTGCGCGACGAGGCCGAGATCCGCGGCCACCGCCGCACCTACGTGAGCTCGCTGCCGGGGCGCATCCTGCAGACCCTCCGCCGCACCGGCACGAACAACCCCGTCTTCATCCTGGACGAGATCGACAAGCTCGGCGCGGATTTCCGCGGCGACCCCTCGTCGGCGCTGCTCGAGGTGCTCGATCCCGAGCAGAACTCGGCCTTCAGCGACCACTATCTCGAGGTGCCCTTCGATCTGTCGAAGGTGCTCTTCATCGCGACCGCGAACGTGCTGGAGAACATCCCGCCGGCGCTGCGCGACCGCATGGAGGTGATCGAGCTGCCCGGCTACACCGAAGAGGACAAGCTCGAGATCGCGCGCCGCCACCTGCTGCCGCGCCAGCTCGCGCAGCACGGGCTCGCGCAGCGCGCACCGCAGATCACCGATGCGGCGATCCGCGGCGTGATCCGCAACTACACGCACGAGGCCGGCCTGCGCAATCTGGAGCGCGAGCTCGGCAAGATCGCGCGCAAGCTCGCGCGCCGCGTCGTCGAGGGCGGCGCGGACGGCGCGACGCAGGTCGATGCGCCCGATCTTCACGGGCTGCTCGGCCCGGTCCACTTCGAGCCCGAGGTCGCCGGCCGCCTGCAGATCCCCGGCGTCTCGGTCGGCCTCGCGGTGACCGAGGGGGGCGGCGAGATCCTCTTCATCGAAGCGACGCGCATGAAGGGGAAGGGCGAGCTGAAGATCACGGGCTCGGTTCGCGACGTGATGCGCGAATCGGCGCTGACGGCGGTCACGCTCGTGCGCACGAGCTCGGCGCAGCTCGGGCTGTCGCCAGCCCTCTGGGGCGAGAGCGACATCCACATCCACGTACCCGCGGGCGCCACGCCCAAGGACGGGCCGAGCGCGGGCATCGCGATCGTGACCGCGCTCACGAGCCTCCTGCTCGACAAGCCGGTTCCGCCGGATCTGGCGATGACCGGCGAGATCACGCTGCGCGGCAAGGTCTTGCCGGTCGGCGGGATCAAGGAGAAGATCCTCGCGGCAAAGCGCGCGGGCATCACGCACGTGCTGATCCCCGCGGCGAACGAGAAGGATCTGGTCGAGATTCCGGCGGATCGGATCTCGGACCTGAAGATCGAGCCGGTGGAGAGGATCGAGCAGGTGCTGCGAATCGCATTCGGGCGGGACGTGTTGGCGTGAAGCAGGCCGCGGGCCTGCGCTCTGCCGCCGCGCTCGCGCTCTTCTTTGGCGCGTGCGCGACGCCGGCGAGCTACGACGCCGAGGTCGCGCGCCAGCGCGCGCTCTCGTCGGACCTGATCGCGTGCAAGCAGCGCGCGCTCGACATGAGCAAGACGCGCGAGAAGCTCTTGCTCGAGAAGCAGTCGCTCGACCAGGAGCGCCTGGATCTGATCGCCGAGATCGAGACCGAGCGCGCGGGCAATGCGTCGATGCGCAAGGCGCTCGACGACGAGCGCGAAGCGCGCACGACGCAACAGGCCGAGATCCAGCAGCTCTCGGGTACCTACCAGAACCTGGTGGAGCAGCTCGAGTCGGAGGTCCGCGCAGGCGACGTGGAGATCGAAGAGCTGCGCGGACGGCTGCAGGTGCGCGCGCTCGACCAGATCCTGTTCGACTCGGGCAGCGTCGAGATCAAGCCGCGCGGGCGCGATGTGCTCGCGAAGATCGCGACGCAGCTCGCGAAGGTCTCCGACCGGCAGGTGCGCGTCGAGGGCCACACGGATGACCGGCCGATCGCGACCCCGCGCTTCCCCTCGAATTGGGAGCTCTCGGTCGGGCGCGCCGCGACGGTGGCGCGCTTTCTCGCCGAGCAAGGCGTCTCGTCGCAGCGGCTCGAGGCGGCGGGCTTCGGCGAGTACCGGCCGATCGCGAGCAACGACGCGCCCGAGGGCCGCGCGCGCAATCGCCGCATCGAGATCGTGCTCGCGCCGCTTGCCGCGGAGTGAGTGACCGGGCGCTGCTCGTCGCGCTGCACCGCGCGGCGCTCGACGAGGTGCACGCGGGCCGCGCGCTCGCGCGCGCGCTGGCGGAGGACGATCCCGGTCCGGGCCCGTTCGCGCTGCTCGCCGTGGGCAAGGCGGCCACCGCGATGGCCGAAGCCGCGCGTTCGGCGCTCGGCACGCGCATCGCGCGCGGCCAGGTCACGACGAAGAACGGCCACGCGCGGGAGATCCCGGGCTTCGACGTGCGCGAAGCGGGGCACCCCGTGCCCGACGCGCGCAGCGAGGCCGCGGGTCGCGACGCGCTCGCGCTGGCGAGTGAGCTTGGCGACGACGAGACGCTGCTGGTGCTGATCTCCGGTGGCGCGTCGGCGCTCTGGTGCGCACCGGCGCCGGGGCTCGCGCTCGCCGACAAGCGCGCCGCGACCGAGTGCCTGCTGCGCGCGAGCGTCGTGATTCCCGAGCAGAACGCCGTGCGCAAGCACCTGTCGTCGCTGAAGGGCGGCGGTCTGCTGCGCGCCGCGCGCGGCCGGCGCGTGCGCGTGTACGCGCTCTCGGATGTGCCGGGCGACGCGCTGTCGGACATCGGCTCGGGTCCGGCGAGCCCCGACCCGACGCGCTTCTCCGACGCTCTGGCGGTCGTGCGCGCGTATCGGCTCGAGGCCGCGCTGCCGAAGCCCGTGCTGGCGCAGCTCGCGCGCGGCGTGGCGGGCGAGCTCGAAGAGACCGTGAAGCCGTCGGACCCACGCACCGTGCACTGCGCGGGCCGCGTGATCGCATCGCTTGACGCCGCGCTCGCGGCCGCCGTGCGCGCGGGCCAAGAGAGGAGTCTGCGCGTGCGCTCGCTGGGGCGCGCGCTCGATGCCGACGTCGCGGAGCTTGCACCGAGGCTCGCGCGCGAGATCGTGCGCGCCCGGGCCGACGGCTTCGACCTGCTGGTCGCGGGCGGGGAGCCGACGGTCCGCGTGCGCGGCTCGGGCCGGGGAGGGCGCGCACAAGAGCTCGCCGTCCGCCTGTCGCTCGAGCTCGGCGGCGTGCGCGGCTGGAGCGCGCTCTGTGCCGGAACGGACGGCAGCGATGGCCCGACCGATGCCGCGGGCGCGTTCGCCGACGCGGACTTGCCGACGCGCGCAGGCGCGCGCGGCTTCGAGCCGTCGGCGAGCCTCTCGACGAGTGACGTCCATCCGCTGCTCGCCGCAAGTGGCGATCTGTTCCAGACCGGTCCGACCGAGACGAACGTCGCCGACCTGCTGCTCGTGTGCCTGCGGCGCGCCTCCGTGCGAGGTACGATCGCCGACGCGTGCGAAGCCGGGTCTGGATAGCGCTGCTCGCGGTCGCCCTCTGCGCTCCCGCGGGATGGCTGGTGGGCGATCACCTCGAGGCGAACAACGCGTTCTGCACGAGCTGTCACTTGAACGCCTCGACACCGCTCCACGCGCAGAAGCTCGAGGACTTCCAGACGGAGCCGGCGACGAGCCTCGTCGCCGCGCACCACGCGGCGAAGCAGGGCTTCCGCTGCATCGACTGCCACGGCGGTGCGAGCTTTCCGAACAAGCTGCGCGTGAAGGCGCTGGCCGCGCGCGACGCCATCGCGTATCTGCTCGGCCGCTTCGAGGAGCCGAAGGCAATGGACTACCCGCTCTGGAACGAGGACTGCGCGAAGTGCCACGCGCGCTACGAGCCGGCGCGCGACGACGCCTTCCACGCGGTCGAGGTTCACAATCTTCCCGACTTCGCCTACGAGTGTGTAGAGTGCCACCAGGGACACCCGACCGGCCGCAAGGCTGCGCTTGACTATCTCGAAACCGAGCCGCTCGTCGCGGTGTGCCAAAACTGTCATGAGGAGTTCTGAGTGATGCCGCGCCTCTCGATCTTCGCCGTTTGTGCCGGGCTGCTCGCACCCGCCTCTGCCGGGCTCGCCTATCCGGGCGGTACGCCGAGCTTCGTCACCGACGTCGCGCCTTACTGCGCGTCGTGCCACTCGTCGCTGTCGGAGGACCAGTTCACGGGTGTGCCCGCGCCGCGCGTCAGTGCGGAGCTCGTCGCGAACAAGCACATCGCGAAGATCCAGACGGCGGGCGAGGGCTCGCCGTACAACGGCTTGAGCTCGGTCGAGCGTCAGGAGCTGATCGCGGGCATCCAGAAGATCGACGCCGCGACGACGCTCAAGCTCACGGCGCCGGCCAGCGCGAAGGCGGGGGAGCTGATCGACGTGATCGTCGAGGTCACGGGCGGCTCGGCGCCGGTGCTCGGGATCGCGCTCGTCGACGCGAATCAGCGCTGGCAGGCGAGCCCAGCGACCTCGCGCGGCTGGGCGGTCACCGCGAAGCCGCAGGTCACCGGGCCCGACGGAAAGCCGCAGACCAAGTTCACCGACGGCCGGAATCCCGCGCTTCCGCCCGGCACGACCTACGTGAACGTCGACGGCATCACGGCCGACCCCGGCGCGGGCAAGTTCTCGAGCGTGAAGGTCGCGTGGAAGCTGCGGGCGCCGCTGCAGGCCGGCCCTGTGCCGCTCGCGGCGGTGTTGCTCTACGGCACCGAGCTCTCGTCGCCGCACGGCGCGGTCGAGAGCGCCTACGGGAAGCAACCGCTCGGCGGCTTCACCGGCAGCTCGGGACGGGTCAAGTTCAGCAACGTCGCGAACGTGAACGTGCAGTAGTTCCAGGGCGCCGATGCCGGTCGATGCGGATACGTTCAAGAAGGCGCTGGGCAGCTGGGCGAGCGGGGTCACGATCGTGACCTCGCAGCTCGGCGACGAGCGCCTGGGCATGACCGTCTCGGCATTCTCGTCGGTGAGCCTGTCTCCGCCGCTCGTGCTCGTTTCCGCGGACAAGGGCTCGAACACCAACGCGCTCATCCAGCGCTCGCGCGCGTTCACGGTGAACGTGCTCTCGGGTGAGCAGAGCGCGCTCTCGAACCTTTTCGCCGACAAGAAGCGCGAGGCGATCCGCTTCGACGGGCTCCGCTGCCAGACGGGGGCGACCGGTTGCCCGCGCCTGCCCGGCGCGCTCGCCGTGCTCGACTGTCACGTGCGCGACGAGATCGACGCGGGCGATCACATCGTCTACATCGCGAGCGTCGAGGCGGCGGAGCTCGAGAGCTCGCTCGAGCCGCTCGTCTACTTCAAGGGCGGATACAAGACGCTCGTGACGCGCTGAGCGCCGAGCTCTATAAGAGCTTTCCCGCGATGCGATCGGGTAGAAGTACGATCATCGCCGGCACGAGCAGGATCGCGGCGAGCGCGTTCACGCCCATCAGGATCGAGAGCAACAGGCTCATCTCGGCCGAGAAGCGCAAGCTCGAGATCGGGATCCAGAACATGATCCCCACCAGCAGCGTCGACGCGGTGAAGCCGATCGCGAGCCCGGTCGTGCGGATCGCGTGCTGCACGGCCTCGATTCGCGTCGCGAACTTCGGCCGCTCCTGCAGCACGCGGTCGACCAGGTAGAGCGCGTAGTCGATGCCGAGCCCGACGCCGATCGCCTGAACCGGAAGTGTGTTGACGTCGATGGCGATCCCCACGACCGCCTGCACCGCGAGCGCGGCCAGCGACGCGGTCGCGAGCGACGCGGTGAGAAGCGTGGCGATCACGAGCGAGCGATAGCTGATCCAGATGATCAGGAAGGTGGTCACGAAGACGATCACCAGGCTCACGTCGCTCGACGCGCCGATCTCGTCGATCGAGGCGGCGAGCACGCCGATCGAGCCCGCCGCGTAGCGCAGCTCGACACCGTCGAGGAGCCACGTGCCCGACGGCTGCGGCGTGAAGTCGCCCAGAGCGCTCGTGCGCACCCAGAGCTCGTACGGCGCGCGACCGCCCGCATGTCGCACCTGCGCAGCCACGCCGCCGGGGCCCTCCCAGGCCGCGCCCGGCACGACCTGCGCTTCGCCGCCGTCGACGCGGATCTCGAGCCGCGGCGCGACGGGCGGCAGGATCGGATCGATCCAGCCGAGCCGGTGGAGGAAGTCCGGCTCGCCCGGGCGCAAACGGATCGACAGCCTGCCGTCGAGGCGGACGTCCGCGGCGAAGCGCTCCAAGCGCTCGATCGCGCCCTCGACCGTGGGCGCGCGGTGGTCGCGGTAGAAGACGCGGATCGCGAGTGACTGACTGTCCTGCGAGCGGTAGGGATCGAGGATGCCCGGCGCGGGCACGCTCGTCTCCATCAGATAGGAGATGCCCGAAATCTCGGCGGTGGTCTGCATCCACATCGACCAGCGCGGGTCGTCGTTGTGGAACAGGCGGCTGGTCTGCTTCTGCAGATCGACCAGCGAGATGCTGCCCCCCGCATTCTCGTCGGTCTCGAGCGCGCGCTGCAGCGACTCGATCAGCTTGAACGCATCGGGCGTGTAGACCCGGCCCGGGATGTTCGAATGCGCGACCACGAGCAGGTCGTCCAGACCGAAGAAGCGCGTGCCGATCTCGCGCGCGGCGACGTTGAAGTCGGCTTCCGGGTAGAGGATCGGCGTACCGGGGCGGTGCTCGCCGACCGGCACGTCGCGCGCGAGCACCGCGCACACGGCGGTGATGAGCCCGAAGACCGCGACGATCCCGATCGCACCCGCGCGCGAGCCGACCAGCCGCGACGCGCCGCCCAGCGCGCGCGCCGCGAGCGGGAGCACGTAGTGCCGGCGCTCGCGCGGCGCGGGCAGGTACAGGATCAAGAGGCGATTCAGCAGCATCTCGGTCACGATGATCGACGCCGCCCAGAACGCGCACAGCAGCCCGAGCTTGTGCATGATCGGGATCGTCGCAAGCGCGATCGTGAGCAGCCCGATGCAGTCGGTGAGGATGCCCAGCGTGCCCGGCAGGAGCAGCTCGGCCATCGAGCGGATGCACGCCTCGTCCTTGTCGCCGAGCGCCTCGTACTCCTCGTAGAAGCGCTCGACGAACTGCACCGAGTGACTGATCGCGCGCGCGGTGATCAGCATCGGAACGACGAGCACGAGCGGATCCAGGTTGTAGCCGGCCCAGGCCGCGAAGCCGAGACCCCAGATCACGTTCACGAACGCGCCCGACATCGGCAGGAAGACGCCGTAGACGCGCCGGAAGTAGCCCCAGAGCAGGAGCACCGAGACGACGAGCGTGAGCGCGAAGACCAGCAGGATCTCGGTCGCGAAGGCGTAGGTCCAGCCAAACAGGAGCGGTTGGCCGGTCAGGTAGACCTCGACCGGGAACTCCGCCTCGATCGACTTCTTCGCGGCCTGCATGTGCTTGAAGAGCGCGCCGTAGTCGAGGCGGGTCTCGACGAAGCTCGCGCGCACCAAGGCAGCGCGCTCGTCCAGCGAGACGAGCACGCCGAAGACCGACGGGTTGCGCCGCACGCGCTCGCGCAGCTCGGCGAGCTCCTCGGGCGTGGTCGGCAGCGCCTCGCCGACGAGCGCCGGGGAGTAGAGCGTTCCGTCGAGGCGCACGCGCGCGTCGCGCGCCGTGCGGTGGGTCAGGCTCGTGACCAGGTTGTGGTCGACGCCGGTCTCGGCCGTGCCGCTGCCGGGCGAGCGCACGATGCGGTCGGCGAGCGACACGAGCGCGTGTACGGTGCGCTCGACGGGACCGCTCGGCTCGACGTAGGCGCTGGTCGGCAGCGCGTTGATCTCGGCGTCGACCACCGAGGAGTCCATCAGGTCCGTGAGTCGCGCGATCGCGCGCACGATCTCGGGCCGGTAGATGTCGCCCTCGCGCGGCACGATCGCGGCCACCACCGTGTTCGCGTTGCCGTAGATGTCGCGGTACGCCTCGTAGGTGTGGATGAACGGGTGCGCGCGCGGCAGCAGGTCCAGGTACTGCGTGAAAATTTCGAGGTGCCGCATCTGGAGAGCGAAGAAGACCGTGATGACCGCGATCCCGAGCGCGAACCAGTTCCGCCGCCGCGCGAAGAAGCGCGCGAATCGCTCGGCCGCGCTCACGAGCCGCTCCCGCCGCGCAGCACGCGGAAGGTCGCACCGCCGTCGTCGGAGCGCAGCACGAGCCCGCGCGGCCCGACGGCGTAGGCGTGTTCGGCGTCCGCGAACTCCACGTCCGTGAGCGTCAGCGGCAGGGGCGGCGCTGCGGCCGGCCGGAACGTCCTCCCGCCGTCCTCGGAGTGGGCGAGCAGTCCGCCCTCGCCCGAGACGACCACGCGCGCGCCCGAGCCGCCGACGCCGAAGAGATCCTGCGTGAACGGTGATTTCACGCGCGCCCAGGTTGCGCCGCCGTCCTCGCTGCGCACGATCGCCCCGGCCAGACCGACGGCCAGGCCGAGCGTTCCGCTCGCGTCGAACCAGGCGTCGAAGACGTAGAAGTCCTCCGGTACACCGGCGAGTGTTCCCCGCCTTCCGGGTGGCAGGCCCGCGGGCAGCCGCTCGAGCGTGCCGAACTCGCCGGCGACGACCGCGTCGTCGCCGGCGCGCGCGATCCGCCCGAGGATCACGTCCTGCTCGCGCGGGATGCAGGTCCAATGCGCGCCGGCGTCGCTCGTGCGCAGCTGCAGGCCGTAGTCGCCGACCGCGAGCACGGTCGCCGGCCCCGCGGCGTAGAGGCCGAAGACGTGGCGATTGAAGGGCGTCGCGCGCCGCGCCCAGGTTCGCCCGCCGTCCTCGGAGCGGATCACCACGCCCGCGCGCCCGGCCGCCCAGATCTCCTCGCCCGGCCCGAGCGCGACCGCGTACAGCGGCTCGTCGGTTCCAGTCAGGGGCGTGTCCCACGTCCTGCCGCCGTCGCGCGAGACGACCACCGTGCCGAAGTAACCCGCCGCCGCCACGCGCTCGCCCTGGGCCGCGACCGCGAACAGGTCCGCGCGCCGGTGCAGCCCGTAGCGATCGGCGACGGTGCCGTCGGTGCTGCCCAGCTTGAACGCGCGATCCGGATTCACCTCGGCGGTGATACGCGCCACGAGCTCGTCGTCGCCGAGCGACGCCGCGCCGCAGCGGATCTTCTCCGACAAGAGCCCCTGCGCCAGGATGGAATACGCGTGGCTCTCGTCGTCGAGGAAGCGCCGCAGGATGCGCGCCATCCCGCGCAGCGCCTCGCGGTTCCCGCCCGCCGCCGCGCTGCCGGCGATCTGACTCGTCAGCGTCCGCCCGTACGTCGCCGCGGGCCCTTGCTCGCGCGAGAACCCCTCGAGCACGACCCAGGTCGCGGCCTCGGTCGACGCGTCCCATTCGCCCGCGGCGACGCGCGCGACCAGCGCGGCGAGCTGCGCGTCATCGACGCTCGCGAGGTAGCGATCCCCGGGCTTGATCACGACGAACGTCGGGTACGCGGCACGCGTCTGCGCGATCGCGGCGGCGAGCTCGGGCATTTGATCCGCGCGCGCGGCGCCCGAG
>Ga0210377_10003577_pt1 | contig 13322 bp, 10 predicted proteins | sample PLM4_65_b1redo_FD_155480 | JGI IMG/M metagenome (GOLD analysis project Ga0210377, IMG submission 155480) | Groundwater sediment microbial communities from an aquifer in East River, Colorado, USA - PLM4_65_b1 redo | ecosystem: Environmental > Terrestrial > Soil > Riparian zone | place: USA: East... | reverse complement strand
CTACGGCAAGGACGGCCACCTCTACGTCGCGCGCTTCGATGTGACGTGGCCAGGGTGGGAGGTCTTCGAGGCGCGGATCGAGTGGTGGTCCGGCGTCTACAACGAAGACTAGTAGGGGGCTTGGCTCCGAGAGCCGGGCGGGCTTTGACCCCGCTGAGCAGCGTTTGACTCGCTGGCCCCCTGCCACAGGTTTGGAGCCCCCGCGAGGAATCGAACCCCGGACCCGCTGCTTACAAGGCAGCCGCTCTACCGACTGAGCTACGGAGGCATGGCTGCCAGGGGAGGGATCGAACCTCCGACCACGCGGTTAACAGCCGCGCGCTCTACCGCTGAGCTACCCGGCAAATGGAAGCGGGGGGCGGAGTCGAACCGCCTGCCACTCGGGTATGGGCCGAGCTAGTCTCCGAGACTCCCCGCATCAGCACGACGAATCGTATCACTCATCTCCGAGAATCCTGCGGTGATCCAGCTTCGCCTTGATCTCTGAGAGCAGAGTCGCGATCGTCTGAAGCTCGCCGTTCGGCATCTTCGACTCCAGCCGGACGAGGCGAGACACGAATTCGGTGTGATGGTCGGCGTTGGCCTGCGAAAGCTCACCGACCGACTCCGAGACCCGGACCATAGCGAACTCGATCCTCTCTGTAGATTCGCGGATCCCGGCAGCGTCCCTGACTCCACCCTCGATGGAGATGGCGTGCTCGGCGATGCTGGCGTCGTGAGCCTTCAGCTTCCCCGTGACGTCAGAGACGAACTTCATGACCATCAGCTTGAGCGCTGCGAGCAGCGCCGAAAAGAGCGCGGCGAAAGCGGCCCCCACTGCGACCGGGTGGCGCATGAGATCCTCGACCAAAGTCGCGTTGGCCGTGGCCTGGAGAAGCGTGCTGAGATTCATTGAAGGTGGTCCATGTTTCATCGGAAGCGTGGGAAGGGGCTCTCTCGCAGGTTCACCTCAAAGGTGCGCTTCCTGTTCGAGATCCGAGAGAACGTAGTTTCGGGGCCGATCCGACCGTGCCAAAGGGTTCCGACACCTTCGAGCGCGTCTATCGGGACAAGGATTAGCGGATCCGCTCCGTAGCGGGTTGCGCGCAAGAACGAGTCCCTGGCGTCTTCGTACTGCGCATCGTTTGTGGCGGTGAACTTCAATTTGAAGGCCCGCGTCGGTCGCTCGGTCTCCGTGAAAACCGACTCGCGGCCGAGACCGCCTTCGAGGCGCACCTGAGCTATGTCGCCCTCGATGATGTCGAACGGGAAGCCAGGGCACGCGACCATATCCACGAGGCGGCCGGACCAAAGCTCTCCGATGTATGGCGCGGCCGTGAAGTCTTTCTGGTTCGTCGGCATGGCGATGCTGAGGGTCCACGCTCGCTTCGTCGACGCGGTGAACGTCGCGGAGAACGAAGGATAGGCGGGAGTCAGCGTCGCAGTGACCGTGCCGTCCGCCCACGTCATGGTCGAGCCTGCCGGAATGTTGTTGCCGATGACCGCAACGAAGTCCTGCTCCGCAGCGAGTCCGGGATCCGAGGCGTAGGCGTAGAAGGTCGAGCCTGATCCGCCGACCGGCACGAGGATCACGCGATACGTGGTCCGCTCATCGGAGGCGTTCGTGATCGTCCTGCTCACGTCGAGCCACGTGTCGTCTGTTGCCTGAGCGGCTAGAGGATCCGTCGAGTTGTTCCACGCGCTCGCGACGCCATCCCATTGCTTTCCTGTGGCGAGGTCGATCACCACAACCTGGACCGCCGTCACGGCGGAGGCGGAAGGTCGATAGATGCCGCCAGCGAAGAGGAGGTCTTCCCCGGGCATGACCTCGACGTCCTGGTAGACGGGGCCGTAGAACTTCAGGCTGTTCGCGCGAGCCGCGAACGTGCCTTGCTCTGGCGGGAAGGCGGGTAGCCCAGGAGTGCCGGCGAGACGGTTGGCGAGGTCGGCCCACCCCGTCGGAGCATCGATCCTCGACGAGGACGCTGCGAGTAGGTTGAGGTCGAAGGTGATCGCATAAGCTCCGTCGGTCTCGCGGAGAAGGCGACCCGGGTCGTCGGGGTGCCCGTTGCCGAGATCGGTCAGAGGGTAGAGCGGATCGGGGGATGCCCCCGAGGCGGCAGGAGCCGCGGGCGCGCGCGAGATCAGGTTTCCAACGGCCAACTTCCAAGCCATGGATCCATTCTACCCTGAAGGCCCAGGAAACAGAGCCGGATCAGCTTGACTCCATGGCGGCGAGATCGAATGTCGGTGCTGTCGTTGTGTGCGCCCCCTCTATCTTCACCTCGATGCTCTCGTTGGTGTCGTCGATGACCACCTTCTTCGCGACGACAGAGTGGGTTCCGGCTGCAACAGCGAGATCCTTCCAGAAGATCGTGATCGTGCCTCCCTTGTTCTTCTGATAGGTGAAGTCGTGCGCGACCGAATCCGCGTTGTAGGAACTGATCCCGTTCGCGGGCACTACGCGCTGCTTGCTGGCGGCCGGAGCGGACAGAGCCGTCACCACCGTAGCACCGTTGTAGTTCCCCTCGTTTCCGATCGGCAGATCCATGGCTCAATCTCCCATCATCCAAGACCAGCGCCGACGCTGCCCAGCGATCTCTTCGAGCGCGGCCTGAGCGTTGACCGATTCCATTCCGGACGAGGATGGATCGTAGGTGACTCCAACCGCCGGCAAAAGCCCAGGCGTCCAGAAGGTGTCCGCCTCGTGGAAGATCGGCACGAAGTAGTCTTCCGGCGTGACCGTCGCCATGAACGAAAGCTCTCCCAGGGTTGGGAGCAGTTGCACGTCCACGTCTACGATCGCGTTCACGGCATCGTCGGAAACGATGGTGCCAACGAAGCAGCGAACGGTGGAGCCTGCGTCTGGACCGAGAATGAACCCGGCCCCGTCCCACCACACGAGGTCTCCGTTCGACCCGCCCAGGGTTGTCGTGTGCCAGCGCCCGCGCGACAGCACTGCGCAGAGTTCCGCAACGTCGGCGTCGCCGAGGGCGAGACCCACCACGCGATGGCCGTAGAAGAATGCGGGGACTTGCTCCTGCGTGGCGTCGTAAAGCTCGACGGTCGGAAGCTCCTCGCCGTCGGAGTTGTAGTCGAGAGTAACGCCGGAGAGCCTGACGATCTGACCCTCTACTACGGCCGAGACCTCGGGGTGAACGACGCATTGGAGAGCGACCCAGCCGAAGGCGATCTTGTGAAGCCGCGAGGTGAGCACGAGATCGATGGTCGACTTCGATTCAAGGTAGGTGACGAGCGTCCGCTCTTTCTTGTCGAAGCCCCATGCGCCGCGCTTCGCTACGGTGTCGGTGCCAGACACGACGGTCTCGTTGAACTCGACCACGGAAGGCTGCTCGATGGTGCTTGCGGTAGGCTCGTTGTTGAAGACGACACGCTCCAGCCCGTCGATCTTGGCCTCGTCGTTCGCGTGGTCCCCGTCCATGTGGATCACGCGAGGCTTGTTGATGATGCCCTCGCCGACCACCGAGCCGTCGAAGTCTGCCGTGCGAATCTCTTCGATGACCCCGATGCCTGTCATGGTGATCCTGCGAACGCCGGAGAACACGGCCTCGTCGATCGGGCCTAGCATGGTGAGGTCGCTCCCTACGGTGGCGTCCTCTTCAACCTCCAGGTTCAGGGCATCCACGATGTCTTGGTGGCCCATCTGGAGGTGGCCCGTCATCTCCATGGTCCCGTCGATCGCGAGCTTTTCAGAGTCAAGCTCGCAGATCGCGTCCTGAACGTTCTCCGAGGCGACCCTCCCGCTGTCGCACGGGATGAAGCTGATTTGATCGGCCGAGTGGGTGTGGGGCGGGATGATGACCGTCGCGTTGGAGCCTGCAACCGCGCCGACACGCCGGCCAAGGCGCGGCCGAAGCGCGGTATAGAGCCGATCGACGTCTCGCCGGGTGATGGCCATTCAGCGTCTCCAGATCGCTTCTTGTCCGGTCAGTGGGTTGCGCTTCACTTCAAGCCATCGGACCCAGCCGTCCAGGTTCGCCAGCGTGACAGACGATTCCGTTTCGGCGTTGGGAATCGCCCACGTTGCGGTCGCCTCATGGTAGGAAACGAAGGAGTCGTCCGCCGCGAGGTACACAGCATAGCCGATCGCGGCCTCGTAGGGCGGATGGTCGCGCCAGCCTGGAGAGTCGAGCCAACGGTAGAACAGGCGGACGTAGTGAGCGCGCGTCAGGTAAAGCTCGCCCCCTGCGGCGTCACGGATCGCCACCTCGACCGTCTTGACGCCGCTCCCGTCGGATCGTGTTGCGATGAAGCGGTCGGGCGTTCCCGCCTTGTACTCGACGAGATCGAACGCCCCGGCGGAGTGGTCGGCTCGGATGATCGGCTTCGAGGTCGCCGCCGCCATCGCGGCCCCGCGCCAGAACGGACGGAACTCCACGATTGCCATTCCGCTCGCGCGGTGCCAGAAGACGAACGTGGACGAGTTGTTGTAGACGAAAGAGTCGGCGACACGGGCTATGGTCGAGCCAAGTGTGACGAGCGGCATCCCGCACCCGTGAGCGTTCTTCTGGATCGAGGCAAGCGCGATGACGAAAGTCGCCGTGTTGATCGACGAGGAGAAGCGGCCCACCTTCAGCGTGTGGTTCTCGGTGTTGTTGATCGGGATCTGGTCGAAGATCACCTCGCCGTATCCCTGGTCCGCCGGAATCGGATTGTAGGTCGGCGCGGCAACCCAGGTTCCGGCCGCCGCGCTCCAGTAGTTCCCTGAGGAGTCAAAGAATGCCGCCTCCAGGAACTTCGTGCTCGGGTTGTCCAGGGCGAGGTTGCGAACGCGCGCGCGAATCGACACGCTGTCTCCGACGGTGAGGGCGACGACTTGTGCCTTCCCTCCCGCCCCTGGAGACCCTCCGAAGGTGAGCCGGACTGCGGTCTGATAGCCAAGCTCGTCGGCCAAGATCGCGTCCGTCTCGGTGCTGAGCGTGAGCCCGCCAGAAACGGAGTCGCTCGCCCATCCAGTCCCGGCGGGGTTGGAGTTGTTCAAGAGGATTTCGGTGCCGCCCGCGGCATGGACCGCGAGACCTTCCTCGGACAGGTTCGGGTAGTCCTCCAGGACTCGAACGGCGGCCCCGTCGCCGGGGCGGAGGCTCCATGCGTCCTGCGCCCTGGTCATGGTCCACTCGCCGCCTCGGTCCAGGTACGCCAGACCGGAAAGCTCGGGCGTCCAGGCGATCGGAATCCGGAAGGCCGTCCAGGCTTCGCAGGAGAAGTCATGGAGGTCGAAGGCGACGTCGGCGACGCGGAGATCCTCTGGCCAGTAGGTTCGCTGGACGATCTGCACGCTGCGCCGGTCGAGGGCGCGAACGCCCCATCCGGCACCCTCGGCGTCAGGCCCGCGGCCGTGGGCTAGGTTCACCACTTCGCCTATCTCTTTCGTGGCCTCGTGCGCAGGCATGGACATTGAGACGGTGTTCCTTGGGCGGCGCATCAGGCGAAGGGCCGCAGACCCGTTGTGCCGAATCGCGCGAACGTATCCGCCCAGGTCTTCGACGGTCAGGGTGAGGGTGAACCACGGAATTCGGATCTTGAAAAACGAGCCCACTCCGGTCTCGAAGGCTTTCCCGTTGGGGCCGTTTGAGGTGGTGATGTCGACTCCCGCGACGAGCTTATTGATGTCCTCCAGCGTGAAGGGTCCGCCCTCGGGGTGCGAGGTGAGATCCCACGTCACCGTGTGCAGCTTGTAGATCGTGGGGCTCGTCGAGATGTTGACGAAGTTGTCCTCGACCCCGGGATCGAACTGGTACGCCGGAGAGTAGTGGCGAGCTATCCCGTCTCGCGCGAGCATCACGACCCTCACGCGCGGGCCGAAAGCGTTGTCCGGCGGAAACCACCAAGTGTTCGGGCCAGTCTTCGAGTAGTCGGCACCGAAGCTGAAGGAAACCTGATTGAAGAGCGCAAGAGTGGGCGCGGGGTCGAATCCGACGAGGTGCTCGTTGCCTCCGTTGCCGGGCCAGCAATAGGCGAAGGTGCCGGTCGCGTCACCTCCGGCGTCCACCGTGTTCCATGCGTCGTGAACAGCGATGCTGCCCGTCCCTGCGAAGGGATAGGGCGAGGTCGCCGGCTGGACCGAGGACGAAAACGCGGAGACCGTTCGAGCGCCAGGGAGCTTGACTTCGCGAATCATCGGTGGGCCTGAATGTAGGCGTCGAATCGAGACCGGAGCGCAGGCTGTTCGATCCATCCGAGCGTCAAGTTGCACTCATTGCAGAGCAGGGAGCGCACTTTTCCTGACGTGTGATCGTGATCGACGCAAGGCTTCCGCATTGGCTCCTCACAGATGGAGCAGCGTCCTGCCTGCCCGATGAGCATTCTATCGTACTCTGCTGCGGTCAACCCGTACAGCTTGAAGATTTGGTGCTTGTGCTGGTTCCGGCGAATTCGCTCGCGGTTCTTCTCTCGCCAAGCCTTCACATCGAACGTTTTCGTTCCGGCCCTTCCGTTTCGCGCCATCAGTCTAGGCTATATCTCCCCTGGCTGAACTCGTCCTCGACCTCTGTCACGTTCGCCGGCTTCACCGTGAGGTCGTGGACCTCGTAGGAGCCGAGGTACTTCTGCTCGGCGTGAGAGTACAGGTACGGGTTCACGACCCCGGAGTAGACGTCGCGCCGGTCCCCCGGGATGTACTTGAATTCCTTCGAGGCGACCTTCGTTTCGATGTTCGTCCAGTCGGTGTCTGAGACGGAGCGGTCCTCGTGCGCCAGGATCGTGATGGAGAGCTTTCCGGATGGAGTCCACCACATCTTGACCCACGGATGCGACTTTAGGAACGCCTCGATCACCTTCGCGGCCGGCTGCGATTCTCCGCCTCCGATCCGGAAGGCTCCCTCGTAGCCGTAGAGGTCGAAATAGACTTCGGCCACATCCCAAGCCGCGGTGTCGATCGTTACGTGGTCGCCCTCCCAAAACGCGCTTCGGTTGTCGCGCAGGACGTAGTTGTTCAGGAAGGCGCGAAGCTCGGCGAGCGGGTTCGTCAGAGTGGCCGAGGTGATCCCTCCGCTTGCATCCGGACCGGAGCAGTCGAAAGAGACGACGACTCCAGGGTCAGGCTTGCCTTCACCGTCCACGGGGACGTTGGCGGCGTCAACCGAGATGATCGTATGGTAGACGCCACCGTAGGTGCCGCGGACGACGGTGAAGCCCGACTGCTTGGGCGACCCGTCGTAGTAGATCCTCGGGATGGTCGCAAGAGCGCCGATGCTCCCGCACCACCAAAACGATCCGGCATCTTCGTCCCATCGGATGTTGACGGCCGGCACCATGCCGCGCCCAGTGACCTTATAGGAGTCGTGGATCCCGGTCACGAGAGGCATCACCGTGCCGAAGATCGTGACCTCGGACGCGCGCGGCCACTCCGCCCTGGAGAAGATCGGCTTCGGACCTGGAGCCTGAAGCGCTGCGTCATGCGTCTTTAGTTGCAACTCGACCACGCCTTCCTGAATCGTCCAGTCGAACACGCGCCCGTAGAAGACAGGCTCGAAGTCGGTGCTGGCGAGGCAGGGTGAAACCCATCGGACGGTCGCCACCGAGTCGCGTGGGTCGTAGGTCGCCAGCATCGCCCGGAGCGATCCGTCTGCGTCGTTGAGCTTGACCGTGGTCCGCGCCGCAACGAGGGTGTTCCCTCTGGCCATCATCCCGGGGCCAAAGGTGGCTGCACCGAACCCTGCGCGCGGAACGAGCCCACGGGCGGGAACGCCGTCCGCCATGTTCGCGCCGCCGCGCGCGTATCGCGCCGTCTCGATCGTGTAGCCGCGGGAGACCCACGCCACCTCAAGCATTGGAAAGACGGGCCGTCCTGCGCGGATTTCTGCCGTCATGGCGAGGTTCATCCGTTTGCCTCCAGGGCGGCCACGATCGACGGAATGCGGTCTTGCATGGCGTCGGCAACCCACTCGACCGTCTGCTTCCGCATGTGGGCCGCGGTGTCGGCCGCAGCGAGTGGGTTCTCGTTGAGCGCGAGGTTGACCGTCACGTTGGCCGTCACGGACTTGCGCCCGTTGACACCTCCGTTGAGCCCAGCTCCGCCGGTACCGAACCCTTCCGGTGTGAACCCGTCGCCAACTCCGCCCCCGCTGACGTCGGCCATGTCCCGGATGGCGCGCTCCGCCCGCTTCGCGCTCTCGGGGATGTCTGCACCGAGAACCTTGGCGATCTCGACGAGCACGTCAAGCATGGCCTGTTGCGGGTCGGTCGAGAAGGTGATCCCGTTCTGTTCGGCGAGTTCCTTCAGTCGTTGCGTGTCGGCATCGAGCGGGACTCCGAACTGCTCGGCCGCACGGATCGCCGCCTGGATCGATGGCGCGATGGCCTGGAGGGCGACCTTTGTGTTGGCACCGCCAGCGATGGCTTCGTCGAAGAGGGTCTTCGTCGCGTGTTGCATGGCGCTGAACTGGTCCACCGTCAGGAAGCCGGCGTTAGCGAGCCCCTTCAGGGCTTGCGTGATCCCGTCGATTCCCTCGAAGATCGGCCTGAGCTTTTCGTTTCCGATCGTGTCGAAGGCAGCCGCAAACGGAGCCAGGATTGAAGCTGCACCCTGCTCCCCGAGGCTCTTGGTCAGCGTTTCCTTGAGCGAGGCAAACGAGTCTTGCATCGCGTCGACCGCGGCGACGATGCCGCGCTCCTCGACGAGGGCGTTGAAGTTGGCCCCGAAGATGATCCCTGCGTCGACTCCGATCTTTCCGGCGGCCTCCACGGAGATCGACTTCAGGGACTCGATGAACTTGCCCACGCCAGCGGTCGAGGCGTCGAGTTGCTGTCCGACAAACGCCTTGATGTCGGGAGATTCGAGTTTCAGCTCGCGTGCTCGCTTGATGAGCCCGACCATCACGCGATCGCCGACACGCCCCGCCTCAAGCGCTTCCGCGGCGACGGCGTTGAAGGTGTTCCCGACCTCGGCAATCCCTTCCTTCGCGGGAATGGAGCCGTCGGCGATCCCCTTCATGAGGTCGAGGATCTGCGGACCGAACGTCGAAGCGGCCTTCCCCGTGTCGGCGATGGCGGTCGAGATGTTGAGGAGCGCAGCCTGCTTGATGCTGATCCCGAGCTTCTTCGAGTCCTCCTGGATTTTCGCGATCGTTTCCTTCGACAGACCCTCGCCCAGCACTTTGCCGGCGTCCTTGGCGATCTTCCGGAACTTGGAGCCAGCAAAGAACCCGATCAGGCCCCCAGCGATCGCTCCGATGGCGATGCCCGCCGGCCCAAACGCTGCGCCGAAGGCCGCCCCTTGCGCCGCTCCGCTCGCGGCCCCCTTGGCCCCGTTCAGCTCCTGGCGGTTCTTCTGGAAGATGCTGTTCGCTACCTGAAGTCCGGACGCAACCGCCTTGAGCTTGTCGGTGATGGACAGGTTTCCGAATCCGCCGGCCGCCGCGATCGCTTCCTTGATGCCCTGGCCGAGGTTGTAGGCTTCCTGTGTGGCGGAGATGAGTCCGCCGATGAAGTCTCCAAGGTCTGTTCCAGCGAACAGCGCCGCCGCCTTCGCGGCAAGCTCGAAAGCCGCGTTGACCTTTTCGGCCTCGATGCGCAGCTTGGCCATGCGCTCGGCCTGCCCATGTGTCGTCTTCAGGATGTTCGAACGAATGGCGTGCTCGCGGTCGAGTTGCGCGAGCTGCCTTTCGAGGTCGGACGTATCGTGACCCTCGGCCTGCCTGCGCTCGATCGTCACCTGAAGGATGTCGCGCCGGGTTTGGAACTCGGCTTCGAGCTTGCGAAGCTCGGAGTCGTGCTGCACGTTGATCGCAATGAGCCCCGTCAGGCTGGAGTTTTGTGCAGCCGTGAGTTGCTCCTGGAGATCGAACAGCTTCTTCGCGTTCGTGAGACTCTCGACCTTGCGAGCGTCAGAGGCGGCGATCTTCGCGATTTCCTTCTGCTTGTCGGCGATCTTCACGTTGATGTCGTAGGTCTTGCGAAGCGTGTCGAGTTGCTGGTCGATCGACTTTCCGTCGTCTCCCTTCAGCTTCAGCAACTCACGTTGCTTTTCGAGGATCTGCGTCCTGATCGCGAGTTCCTTTTCGGCAGACGCACGAGCGGCTTCTGCGGCACGGACTTGCTGTTGCTCCTGGCTGGCGAACGTGTTTCCGAGCTTCTCCAGGGCTTGGATCTTGGCGAACAGGGCAAGCTCGTCCTCAAGGCCCTTGATGACTTGCTTGATGCCGGACTCTGTGGCCTTCGCGTTCTCGACCGCCGACGCGGTGCCCTTCTTCAGCTCAGCCGCGAACTCTCCGGCCTTTCCAGCTGCGCCAGCAATCCGATCCCTGAGCTTCGCAAGCTCTGCCGCGGCCTTCTCTCCAAGCTGGAGCGCGGCATCGCGAGTCTTCAGGATTGCTCCGCTTGCGTTGAAACTGCTGAACGCGATCCTGTCAAGCTCTTTCCCGAACTTGAGCAGCGGCTCGGTGCTGAATGGATTCTTGATCTGGTCCGATGCGAGCTTCGCGGCTGCGGCCACAACCTCGAAGCCGGACCGGATGCCGTTTAGCGCGAAGGCCAGAAGCGCAAGGCCGTCGATTGCGAGCGGAATGGCGTTCCGGGCGAGGTATACGATGGCGTCCGCGGCGAGGAGTATGCCCTGGTCTGCCCACTTGCGCAGCGTGTCCGCGTTCTCCTGGACGAACTTCGAGAGCTTCCCGATCACCTCGATTACGATCCTGATCCCCTCTTGGAATGCACCGGAAGAGGCTACCGCACCGAGCAGGTTCGTCTTCATGCTCTCGAAGATGTCGTGGATGAGGTCGCGCTTATTGCCCAGCGCATCGAGCGCGCCGACGGCGTTGTTTGAAACGGCGAGCCCGAAGTCGCGGAAGTCCTGCGCGATCTGCTTGGCGTCGTTGCTGCGCGCGATCTTCAGGAACGCGCCGCTACGGTCCTTCAGAAGCTCGAACGACGCGGCCGCCTGCTTGGCCGGATCGTCGATCTTGCGAATCTTGTCGATCAGCAAGTCGAACTTGCCCGCGGCGTCCTGGCCCGCGAGTTGCTTGACGTCGATTCCCCACTTCTGGAATGCCTTCTGGTTCGATCCGAGGGTGCGCTCCACGATGTTGAGGGACCGAGCGATTTGCTCGACGCTGACCCCGACGGGCTTTCCAACGGCCGCGAGCTTCTGAAGGCTCTCCGCCGACGTGTTGAACTGGAGCGACATGTTCTGGAACTTGGAACCGAACGCGATCGAGCGCTCCATGCCTGCGGCGAAGTCGTCGAACGCCTTCAGGGCTCGGCCTGTGATCTGAGTGGTGATCGCCTGGACCGCACCGGCTATGACGCCGAAGCTCACCGCGTTCTTCTTGGAACTCTCCGACGAATCCTTCGTCGCCTCGGTGAGCTTCCTCGTGGCGTCTTCGAGGTCGAGGATCTTGGCCGCGAGCTTTTCGATGGTGACGAGGCTGTCGCCAGTCTCCATCTCGAACGGGACTTGGATGCCCTCTTCGGCCATGTTCGCTCCCTGTTGTTACGGTTCCTTGAGGGCGCGTTCCCTCGCGGCCTTTATTCTAGCAGCGATCCCGGGATCCGATACGACTTCGAGCACGCGCCGAAACAGGCCGATCTTGACTTCCGTCGGCTGGCCCTCGGTGTGAAGAGCGAAAAGTTGCTGGTAGACGGAATGATCCGCGCCAATCCGCGCGGCGAAGAAGCAAAGCTCAGCGGCTACGTCGTCCTCGTCAGGGATGGTGTAGCGCGGGCAGATTCTCCCCTCTCGCTGAATCTTCTGGATCATCGCGGGTCCGACGCAAGGCTCCTCTTTTCCGCCGGACCCGCCCATCACGCACTTGTGGCACGTCGCTTCGGTGACTTGCGGGGTGTCCAGCCGCCACGCAAGCCACCCGATCAGTTTCCCCTTGCGTCCGCCACGGCCTTCGAGGCGTCCGCCGCCATGAGGGCCTGCTTGATGACGATGAACGTGCCGAGGTCCACGCGCTGCTTCTTCGCCTCGGCATCCGTCATGCTGGCGAAGGGACGGATCTGCGTGAGGATGCGCCGCTTCACGTCTGCCGAGAGGTCGGCGTCGTGGATCTCGAACTCCTGGCCGATGAAGACGTCGCGCTTCAGGAGCCTGGACCACAGCTTCACGCCGTCCTCGTCGCCGACTTCCAACGTGAAGGGCTTCTCGGCATTCTCACGCACGCCGGTCCAGGCCCAAATGGCCTGATCGAGCAGCCAGTTGGTGGACTCTTCGAGCGTGCGCTCCATGTGGGGATACCGCACCCCTTCCGAGGTGATGATCTGCTCGCGCCCGTAGCGCTTCGAGATCATGTTCTGCACGTCGTAGGGGATCCGGCGGATGCGAAGCTCGAAGAGCGCCGGAACGTCTTCGCCGAACGCGAACCACAGGCCGAGGTCGTTGTCCGACCGGCCGAAGTCTTTCAAGAGAGCCATCTTCAAACCTCCACGCGCGATTGAAAGTCCCCGGCGCGGGATTACAAGTTCCGCGCCGGGGGTTAGGGTGACTCCAGGTGTCCCGACAGCGCCCTTGCACGAGGCGCGCGGCGGGGGCCGCTCATAACGGCCCCCCGCTCGGTTACGAATTCGTGTAGTCGTCCGGATCCGCGACGGACGAATGGACGTACCACCGCGGCATGGTCGCGTCCGTGTCCACCACGGTCGTAGCGTTGACCACCCGGAAGGTCGCCGTCAGGGGAACGCGTCCCTTGCCGGAAACGTTCGGATAGCCGCCTGTGAGCTGGAACGCGGGCAGCCAAATGACATGCCGGTAGTTGTCCGGCCCCGCACCGAGGTCGACGCCGGAATCGAACGTGATCCGTGCGACGAGAACGGTCTTGGCGATGTTCGCGTCCACGAGGAAGTCGTTGTCGTTGTCGTAGATCGGGAAGTCGAAAGACCCGGTGATCTCCACCGTGTCCGTCGAGGGCTCTGAGGTGTAGTCGCCGTCGCACGTCGTCGGAACGGGGTCGCCGTTCCGCTGGAACGACAGCGTGAAGCCGGAGGCGCACAGGGGCGAGAACGAAACCGATCCCGCCACTCCACCGTCGAGGCTTCCGTCCGCGGGCGCGAGGGTGATCTCGGCTTCGGTCGTGGTGAGGACGATGGTGTTCCCGGCCGTGCCGGCGACTCGCGCCGTCACCGTCGCAACGTTGCTGACCGCATTGAGGGCAGCGCTCACGTCGGCGTTGGCGCTGGGGACGAGATAGTCTCCGGCGACGCCGTTCGTCCCGCCGCTCATGTTGATGGCGTTGACGAGGTTTTGCATCGTCGCGTCGGTCGTCGCGCCGAGCTTCACGTCCCAATCGACCGTGACGGCCGCGCGGAAGGTGTAGGTTCGAACACCGACCACGACCACGGCGGCGGCCGTGAAGGGAGTCTCGGTGTAGGTGAGCGTACCG
>Ga0210377_10003576_pt1 | contig 13322 bp, 7 predicted proteins | sample PLM4_65_b1redo_FD_155480 | JGI IMG/M metagenome (GOLD analysis project Ga0210377, IMG submission 155480) | Groundwater sediment microbial communities from an aquifer in East River, Colorado, USA - PLM4_65_b1 redo | ecosystem: Environmental > Terrestrial > Soil > Riparian zone | place: USA: East... | reverse complement strand
ATAGCCTTCCATGGAGAAATGCGTCGGCAAGCCTCACGAAGTTGTTAAACGGCGTGGGACTGTCTTCCCGGGTAAGAAAGTAGACTGTAAAGGACAGAGCGAATATAGCCAGAAAAAGGAATAGAGCTGTCTTGATGCTGCCTCTGTCCGTTACTCTCTGTTCCATGTAAAAATCACCTGCTTACGATCCGATTATCCTATATGTGTATAGCTTCATTATCTGGCAAAGATAATCGAAGATTACACCGCTGTTTAGCTTAGTCTCCCCGTAAATCCTGTCTTGAAAGATTATGGGCACTTCAACCACTTTGTCGTATTTCCCCCTCACCAGGATTTCAAGCGCTATCTTGAACCCCTTCGGGCTTAATTGAACATTTTTTATCACTCCGCGCTTCAGGAAGAAAAATCCGGACATCGGGTCTTTGACATTCGTGAGCCCCATTACTGCAAGGCTCGCAACCCGCGAGGAAATCTTTCTCCGCAGCGCCCAATCCCCGGTCCCGCCCCTATCTACATAACGGCTCCCGATAACCATATCCGCCTCCCCTTTTAGTATAGGCGCCAGCAGTTCCGGAATTTTTTCCGGGGGATGGCTCAGATCGGCGTCCATCACCCCCAGTATTGCAGACTCCGACATATCGAAGCCGTCTAAAACGGCTGAAGATAGCCCCCTTTTATTAACCCGCCTGAGCACTTCAAGCCCGGTATACTTCCCCTTGAGTCCCTCTGCCGTCTTCCATGTCCCGTCAGGCGAGTCGTCGTCCACAACGATTACTTTGCCGTCGATACCGGAGTCCCTGAAAGCGCCGAATACCCTCTCAAGCAGTATGGGCAGATTATCAGACTCGTTATATGTCGGTATTACAAGTGTGATGTCCATTTCGCGCAATAAATTATACTATCGTTAATATGATTCTATAAATAGCCGCGTAATGCTCTTAAATATAAAGGGCGGGGTGCGATATTCCCGGCTAATCGCGACCATGCCGCCTCACCCTAAAAGGCCCAGCCAAACCTTACATATTGTATCAGGAGCAGTGCGTAGAGTGTAAGTGATACGAATATGATCAGATAATTGACGGTCCTCCGTCCGCCCAAAAGCGACAAGGCTATGAAAACCGGGAACATCGAGAGCGTGTAGCGCGGTATGCTCAGCCAGAACGAGGTCGAAGTCACGAGAAGCCAGGTCGTAAGGGCATATAGACTGTATGACAGGCGTATCCTGAAAAACGAATAGATAATGAGCGCGAGACCGAGTACGGCGAATATCGGCTCCGCCAATCCGGCCGTCACCCCGGCTTGGGGCTCCCTCCAGAACACGCTCCCCAGCGAGTATAAAAATCCCTTGTAGGGGAAATCGAGATGTTTATTCCAGTGCTGATTCTGAATTTCCAGGAACTTGAACGGGTCCCCGAACGTAGCGTAATTTACCGCCAGGTAGAAAGCGAAACCCAGCGCGATTACGGCCAGCCATAGTATGTTTTTCCTGACTTCCTTTATTTTAAATCCCTGTTGATGCAGGTACTCGATGACGAGGACCGGGAGCAGGATTATTCCTGTAATTCTTGTCGCGGCGGCCAGCATCCCGAATACTCCCGCAAGCGCCCAGTTCTCCCTTCTCCCGTAGTAAAAGCAGGCGATCGAGAGGGCCAGGAAAAGACTCTCTGTATATCCCGCGTGGAGGAAAATAGCGGTCGGGAAGACAGATATATATATAACCGACCTGAACGCATCGTCGCTCTCGTAATCGAGTCTTACAAGCTTGAAGAGGTAGAATACCGAAGCCGCGTACGCGAGGTTCGATACGAGAAGCGCGGACAGAAGATAGTTCTTGAAAATCAGGGAGAATAGCTTGATCATGTACGGATATAGTGGAAAGAACACGATTTGCAGATTTCTTTCGTCGAAAGTCGAGCTTGTATAACCGTACTGCGCGATATCGAGATAGTGCTGCGTGTCCCATACGTTCCAGATAGAGATGATGGAGTCCGGGTATATGTTTTCGAGAAGTATGTAGGCTACGTATGCGAGGCCAAACGTCCAGACTATCGATATCAGGACGATAATGGATAAATCTCTCTCTGGAGGGCTCAATTTCATATAGTGCCGGATCCGTCGGAATTCAAGTCGCTCATCTTGTTTGTTTTTACTGGAAATCGATTATCGTATACTATGTTAATCTAATATTGTGAAATATTGAATATTCCATTCAAAAGATCTATGAACACCCCTTTTCAGATGTATAAGAAATATTCATTTCTCGCCGCACCGGCTTTGTTTTTCGTAATCGGTTTTATCGTTTACTATATCACACAGCCGCGCGTTCCGGACCCATTTAACTATTTCAATTATCTCGCAGACGCATTTCTCCACGGCAGGCTCCATGTAACGGATACCCCGTTTTATTTCGAAGAGCTAATTCACAGGGGGGGTAAATCTTACACGATCTACCCCCCGTTCCCCGCGGTCCTTCTTATGCCGTTTATCGCTCTCTGGGGGGTCTCCTTCAAGCAGGTAATCCTGTCATTTTTCCTGGGCGGGATCAACATCTCGCTCGTATACCTGATGTTGAGCAGGCTCACCGCTACGAGGGAGCTCCGGATTTGGATGACCGTCCTCTTCGGATTCGGCACCGTCCATTGGTTCATGTCCACTGTGGGCTCCGTCTGGTATTTCGCCCAAATAACCTCTATGACTTTGATGCTGCTGGCCGTCTACTGCACCTTAAGCGCCCGGAACCCCCTGTTGATCGGTCTCCTCCTCGGGGCTTCATACTGGTCGAGGCTGCCGACGATCCTCACTCTGTCCTTTTTTATAATAATGCTTTCATATTACGATCTCCCGGATCGGGAAAGCGGGCTGCATATATGGAGGTTCAGGTTAAAACCGGTCCTGCTGGTTTGCGCTGGGGCCGGGTTATTCGTCCTCCTAAACTTTCTCTATAACTACGTCCGGTTCGGCTCGGTGCTCGACACCGCTTACGTCATACATTCAATTTCGCCCGCCAAGGAGAAGGTGTCGCCCTGGTTTAACAAGGGCTTATTCGACCTCTCGTACATCCGCTACCACCTTTACATCTTTTTTCTCCAGCCCCCGGTTTTCATCGATAAATGGCCGTATATCATCCCTTCAAAGGTCGGCCTGTCGATCCTCATTACGACGCCCGCATTCATTTTCACCCTGTTTGCGGGAATAAGAAACAGGCTCTCTCTCGCCTGCTGGTCGGCGATCATACCGACCGCGTTCCTGATATTCATCAAAAGCGGTACCGGGTGGACGCAGTTCGGCTACAGGTATGCGCTGGATTTTTATCCGTTCCTCCTCCTCCTGACTCTGAAGGGTATCGGCGCGGAGCTGAAATGGTATCACAAGGCGTTGATTGTACTAAGCGTGCTCGTGAACCTCTGGGGCGTGCTGTTCCTGAATATATTCGAGTGGTACAATCTTTATTGACCTCGTATCCGGCGTTATGTATTTTACAATTTAAAATTTCATCCGGCTCCCTTAAATGGAAAGACCCCAGAAGCTGTATAACTACCTGATACCATTAATTGTTTATATCCTGTTAATATCCCTGATTTTCCTGATGAAGTATTTAATATCCTGGTCTCTCGCTGCAACCGTATCGGCTTTCCTGATGCTGTCAGTCCCTTTTATTCTTAAAACAGATATGAGGGATCTCGGGTGGGACCCGAGGGGCGTGCTCACCGGTATCGCGGTTACAATAATAATACTCCTTATTTATATCGCCGTCCTCGCCGGATACGGCCTATATGCGGGAAAGTCACTCACGTTCAACAAGCTCTCATATTCCTTCATCCTCATCCAGCTATTGCTCGTGGCACTCCCGGAAGAGGTTTTTTTCAGGGGCTATCTGCAGCAGAAACTCGGAAATACGGTAAAAGGCGTAATAGCCGTGAGCCTTCTCTTTGCACTCGCACATTTCGTAACCCTGTGCCTCGGGGGCGGGCACGGATTATCGGTCTGCTCTCAGGCGGTCCTTACGTTTTTCCCCTCCCTGGTTATGGGCTATCTGTATATGTCGACGGGAACGCTTTGGGCGAGCATCATTTTTCACTTCCTCGCCAATATAGTCCATATCTCGGCGGGCTTTTCTTAATATCGCCTGAGAGGCGGATGCATTTTCAAGGTCAAGGACACACCCGGGGGTATTTCCTCGCCTTTATATTCCCTGTCGGGCCGGATTCGGTTAAAATACTGTAATTATTTTATTTCTTAGAGTGTTATAATTATTAGACGGGTTGCCGAATGGATACAGTAAGATTAGGTCTCGCTCAGATAAACGTCCGCGTAGGAGATGTGGAAGGGAATCTCCGCAAGATTCTCGGATACATTAAGGACGCGAGGGCAGAGGGAGTGGATATTCTATGCTTCCCGGAGCTCGCGGTTACGGGCTACCCGCCCGAGGACCTTCTTTTGAAGCCCCGGTTTATCAACGACAACCTCAAAGCGCTCGACAAGGTGAAAAAGGCAGCCGACGGTATCACCGTCGTTCTGGGTTTTGCCGACCGCGGAGAGGACATCTACAACGCGGCTGCGATCCTCCATAATAAACAGCTCGTGGATGTATACCGCAAGCACTATCTCCCGAACTACGGCGTTTTCGATGAGAACAGGTACTTCCAGTCGGGGCTCAGGGCGCCAGTTTATAAACTTGGGGACGTGGTCTTCGGGGTTAACATCTGTGAGGATATATGGTATCCCGGGGACCCCACGAGGAGACAGTCGATTCTGGGAGGGGCGCATATAATTATCAATATTTCCTCATCGCCGTATTATTCGTCAAAGGTGAGGCCGCGCGAGCAGATGCTCGTTACGAGGGCCAGGGACTACTCGGCCGTCGTCGCTTACTGCAACCTGGTGGGCGGGCAGGACGAGCTCGTATTCGACGGCCACAGCGTGATCATCGGGGAGCGGGGGGAGATACTGGCGAGAGCAAAGGGGTTCGAGGAAGACCTCCTCGTCTCCGACATCAACATAGACCGGGTGTTCAGATCGCGCATGCACGACCCCAGGAGGAGAAAAGAGCAGCTGACAATGAAGGCTCACTCCGATAATGCGGAGGTAATCGTTTTAGATGCAAAAGACAGGGCCGCCCGGAAGCCTGCTGTTAAGTCGAGGGTGGAAGGCTTTTTACCGGTCGATGATGAAATTTTCAGGGCGCTCGTGCTCGGGACCAGGGACTATGTGACCAAAAACGGGTTCAGGAAGGCGGTAATCGGCCTGAGCGGAGGTATAGATTCCGCTCTGGTGACCGTCATCGCCGTCGAGGCGCTCGGGAAGGAGAACGTAGTCGCTGTTACAATGCCCTCCGGATACAGCTCAAAGGGGAGCGTCGGGGACTCGGAAAAATTATCGAAGAATCTGGGGATTGAGCTCCTCAACATACCGATTGAAAAGGCTTTCAGGACTTACGGCGAAATGTTCTCGGGGGTTTTCGCAGGGCTCAAGGAAAACACGGCCGAAGAAAACCTTCAGGCCCGTATAAGGGGGAACATACTCATGGCCCTCTCGAACAAGTTCGGATGGCTCGTCCTCACCACCGGCAACAAGAGCGAGATGAGCGTCGGCTACTGTACGATATACGGAGACATGGCGGGGGGATTCGCCGTTATCAAGGACGTGCCCAAGACGATAGTTTACAGGGTTGCGAACTACTACAATTCATGGAGAAAGAGGGAGGTTATACCTGCCGCGATTTTGACCAAACCCCCTTCCGCCGAGCTCAGGCCGGATCAGCTGGACACCGATACGCTTCCGCCTTACGATATCCTGGACCCGATCCTTAAAGCCTACGTCGAGGACGACCTCAGTATTGAAGACATTGTATCCCTCGGCTATAGTGAATCCGTGGTCAAGAAGGTAACCCGTCTGGTGGACACGAACGAATATAAGCGGAGACAAGCCCCCCCGGGCATCAAAATCACGGCGAGGGCTTTCGGTAAAGACCGCCGGTTCCCTATCACGAATCTCTACAGGGAGTGAAAAGTGACTTCGTTTCGGGCCCGTGGCGGATTGCCCGGACGAGATTATTTTTAAGACTTTCCCTGGCTGACTTCTTGTTGACTTGTCTTAATTTTCATCTAACATTAATATGGGTTATTCGGCTGAAATTGCAGCCGCTCATTTTTAGCTTCAGATTATTTAGAACTCTCGGGAAGGTGTTTTCATGAAGCCCATGGGATATCCGAAGAAACAGGGTCTCTATGACCCGCAGTTCGAGCATGATTCGTGCGGTATAGGGTTTGTTGTAAATATTAAGGGTAAAAAATCCCATACCATAGTAAAAAATGCTCTGACTATTCTCCGGAACCTCCAGCACAGGGGGGCGTGCGGATGCGAGGCCAACACCGGCGACGGAGCGGGGATACTCATTCAAACACCCCACAAGTTTTTTAAGAAGATTGCGGGAGAGGCCGGAATAACGCTCCCTCCGTATCAGTCTTACGCCTCAGGGGCTGTGTTCCTCACCCCGGTTGCCTCGGAGAGAAAGGAGTGCATCAAGGCGTTCGAGAGAATAATAACCGAGGAGGGCCTGACCGTTCTCGGATGGCGGGATATACCGACCGACAATTCTTCTCTGGGCTTCACCGCTGTCAAGGGCGAGCCCTGCATGAAGCAGATATTCATCGCCCGCAATTCCGACATTACCGACGACGCGGCTTTCGAGCGCAAGCTCTACATCATCAGGAAGCGCGCAGAAAACGATATCAGGTTTTCCGGCATGCAGGGGGGTGAGTACTTCTACGTGCCGAGCCTCTCCTACAAGACGTTCGTATACAAGGGCATGCTCACCACGTGGCAGCTCGAGCAATACTATCCGGACCTGAGCGACCCCGACATGGAGTCGGCCATAGCGCTCGTCCATTCCCGTTTCAGCACCAATACGTTCCCGAGCTGGGACCGCGCGCACCCGTACCGCTATATTATCCATAACGGGGAGATCAACACTCTCAGGGGGAATATCAACTGGATGCACGCCCGGGAGGCTGTGCTTTCTTCAGGCGTGTTCGGCGACGAGCTGGAAAAGTTATTCCCGATCATACAGCCCGACGGAAGCGATTCCGCCAATTTCGATAACTGTGTCGAGTTCCTCACGCTCGCGGGGCGCCCGATCGAGCATTCGATCATGATGATGATACCGGAGCCCTGGTCCAATCATGAAACGATGAGCGACGAGAAAAAGGCGTTCTACGAATACCACAGCTGCCTGATGGAGCCCTGGGACGGGCCTGCATCGATCGCCTTTACGGACGGTTTCAAAGTGGGGGCGGTCCTCGACAGGAACGGGCTCAGACCGTCGCGCTATTACGTGACGAAAGACGACACTGTAATCATGGGTTCCGAGGTCGGAGTTCTGGATGTCCCGGCCGACATGATATTAAAAAAAGGAAGGCTCCAGCCCGGCAGGATGTTCCTGATCGACACGGTCGAAGGGCGCATAGTGGGCGATGACGAGATAAAAAACAGGCTTGCGAATGAAAGGCCTTACCGGGAATGGCTCAATCAGAATCTCGTAAACCTCTCCGATATACCGCTTTCGGAAGGGTTAGAAGACAGGGAGAATTTCGACCATGGAGCCATGGTCGAGAGGCAGAGGGTATTCGGCTACACGTTCGAGGATTTGAAGGTGATCATGGGGCCAATGGCCGAAAACGGCGTCGAGCCCGTCGGCTCAATGGGCAAGGATACCCCGGTGGCGGTTCTCTCGAACAAGCCGAGGCTGCTTTTCGAATATTTCAAGCAGCTCTTCGCTCAGGTAACCAACCCTCCGATCGACGCTATACGCGAGGAGCTGATTACCGCTACCGAAGTTACGATCGGTCCCGAGAGCAATATTCTCGACCCGCGGCCCGAGAGCTGCCGCTTGATTAAACTCGACAGCCCTATCCTTACGAACGAGCAGCTGGAGCGTATAAGGGGTCTCGACAACAGCACGTTCAAATCCGTCACGCTCCCGATAGTATTTGAGATCTCGGGCGGCAGCGACGGTCTTGAGGACGCACTCAAGGACCTATTCACGAAGGCCGATAAGGCGATCGAGGAAGGGGCCAACCTCCTGATACTGTCCGACAGGGGTTTTGACAGGGAACACGCACCGATCCCCTCACTGCTCGCGTCTTCCGGGCTCCACCACCACCTGATAAGGAACGGGAAGAGGCTGAAAGTCGCATTGATACTCGAGTCGGGCGAGCCGAGGGAAGTACACCATTTCGCGCTCCTTATAGGCTACGGTGTGAGCGCGGTGAACCCCTATCTCGCTTACGAATCGATAGAGGACATGATCGAGCAGGATTTGCTGAAGAACATAGACAAAAAAACCGCACTAAAGAACTATATAAAGAGCGTTGTGAAGGGCGTTGTGAAGACGATGTCCAAGATCGGCATATCGGCCGTTCAGAGTTATCACGGCGCCCAGATCTTCGAGGCCATAGGCCTCAACCACGAGTTCGTGGATAAATACTTCACCTGGACCCCGACCAGGATCAAGGGCGCTGGAATTGAAGTAATCACGGACGAGATCAGGATGCGTCACGAGAAGGCCTTCCCCGACCGGGAAGTCGAGCCCGAGACGCTCGACGCGGGCGGGATTTATCAGTGGCGTCCGGACGGGGAGCATCACGCGTATAACCCGCGTACCGTTCACCTGCTTCAGAACGCCTGCCGCACGGGGAGCTATGATAACTTCAAGAAGTTCTCGGGCCTCGTCAACGACCAGTCGAAGCAGGTCCACACACTAAGAGGACTGCTCGACCTCAAGGTCGAGCCCGATCCTATAGATATGGACGAAGTCGAATCCGTGGAATCGATCTGCAAAAGGTTTAAAACCGGGGCCATGTCATACGGCGCGATAAGCCTCGAGGCGCACGAAAGCCTCGCTATCGCCATGAACAGGATAGGGGGAAAGAGCAATACCGGCGAGGGCGGGGAAGACCCGCTCCGCTATATCCCCGATCCGAACGGCGATTCGAGGAAGAGCGCGATAAAGCAGGTGGCTTCGGGAAGGTTCGGAGTGACGAGCGAGTTCCTCGTTAACTCCGATGAGATTCAGATAAAGATAGCTCAGGGTGCTAAGCCCGGCGAGGGCGGCCAGCTGCCGGGGAAGAAGGTCTATCCATGGATAGCGAAGGTAAGGCTGTCGACGCCGGGCGTAGGGCTTATATCCCCGCCGCCCCATCATGACATCTATTCAATCGAAGACCTCGCAGAGCTCATACACGATCTAAAGAACGCGAACCAGAGGGCGCGGATCAACGTGAAGCTCGTGTCCGAGGTAGGCGTCGGCACTATCGCCGCGGGCGTCGCCAAGGGGCATGCGGACGTTATTCTCGTAAGCGGATACGACGGCGGCACGGGCGCGTCGCCCCAGTCGAGCATTCAGCACGCGGGTCTCCCGTGGGAGCTGGGGCTCGCCGAGACCCACCAGACGCTTCTGGTCAATAACCTGAGGAGCAGGGTGGTCCTCGAAACGGACGGTCAGATGAAGACCGGACGCGACGTGGTCATAGCCGCCCTTCTCGGAGCAGAAGAGTTCGGTTTCTCGACGGCCCCTCTGATAGTCCTCGGATGCATCATGATGAGGGTCTGCCATCTCGACACGTGTCCCGTCGGAGTGGCCACGCAGAACCCGGAGCTCCGTAAAAAATTCGCGGGCGATCCCGCTCACGTCGTAAATTTCATGCGCTTCATCGCCGAGGAAGTGAGAGAGATCATGGCTCAGCTCGGGTTCAGAACGGTCAGCGAAATGATAGGAAGGACAGACAAGCTCGAAATGAAGAGGGCCGCAGACCATTGGAAGGCAAGTGGTGTAGACCTCTCGGAGATACTCTTTCAGCCTGACGTGCCCTCCGATTGGGGGAAGTACTGTCAGATCGAGCAGGATCACGGGCTTAAAGACGCTCTCGACAATAGGGTGCTTCTCGAGATATGCAAGCCCGCCATCGAAACGGGTACTCCCGTCGAGGCGATTTTACCGATCAGGAACGTGAACAGGACGGTAGGGACCATACTGGGGAGCGAGATCACGCGGCGCTACGGTAAGGACGGCCTTCCGCCCGACACCGTCAGGCTTCATTTCAACGGCTCCGCGGGTCAGAGCTTCGGGGCCTTCATCCCTAACTCCATGACCCTTATCCTGGAGGGCGATTCGAACGATTACATCGGAAAGGGTCTTTCGGGAGGCAAAATCATCGTTTATCCGCCCAAAGGATCGACGTTCAAACCCGAAGAAAACATCATAATAGGCAACGTGGCCTTTTACGGCGCTACCGGAGGGGAGGCCTACGTCAGGGGCATGGCCGGGGAGCGATTCTGTGTCAGAAACAGCGGTGTCCACGCCGTCGTGGAGGGCGTCGGCGACCACGCCTGCGAATACATGACCGGCGGGCGCGTCCTGGTGCTCGGCTCGACAGGCAGGAATTTCGCCGCGGGCATGTCGGGAGGGATGGCGTATGTTCTCGACGAAACCGGGGACTTCACTGTCAGGTGCAATAAGGACATGGTAAGCCTCGATAAACCGGATGAGGAAGATTTAGACGAGATAAATGGCATGATAAAGCGGCACGTCGAATACACCCATAGCGAGAGGGGAAGGGACATACTTGCGCGCTTTACCGACTTATCGGAGAAATTCGTCAAGGTCATGCCGAAGGATTACAAGAGAATGCTCGAAGCGATAAAGAAAGTCCAAAAAACCGGCCTCAGCGGGGAAGAAGCCCTTATGGCCGCGTTTGAAGAAAACAAAAGAGACCTGGCCCGTGTAAGCGGCAATTAATTCTCTTTGATTCTCTTACAAGTAAATCAATATCCGGTATAATCGTATCGAATTTAAGCTGGAGGAAGTTAATGGGTGACCCTACTGGTTTCATGGAGCATGAGAGAGAGCTTGAGCCCGACCGCTCGCCCGGAGAGCGCATAAAGGACTGGAAGGAATTCCATAGGCATCTCCCTGAGGCGAAGCTCAAGGTCCAGGGGTCGAGGTGCATGGACTGCGGCATCCCTTTCTGCCAGACGGGGTCTATCATAAACGGATTGACCGCGGGCTGTCCGGTAAATAACCTCATACCCGAGTGGAACGACCTCATTTACAAGGGGCTCTGGAAAGAAGCGCTCGAGCGTCTCCATAAGACGAACAATTTCCCGGAATTCACCGGGAGGATTTGCCCCGCGCCGTGCGAGGGGTCGTGCGTCCTCGGCATCAACGACACGCCCGTAACGATAAAGACAATCGAATGCACGATAATAGACAAGGGTTTTGAAGAGGGATGGGTCGTCCCGGAGATACCCGAGACCCGGACCGGAAAAAAAGTCGCGGTCATAGGGTCGGGGCCCGCCGGGCTTGCCTGCGCCGCGCAGCTGAACAAGGCGGGGCATCTGGTTACGGTATTCGAAAGGGACGACAGGGTGGGAGGGCTCCTCATGTACGGCATCCCCAACCCTCACCTGGACAAGCGCGTGGTCGATAGAAGGGTGAGGCTGCTCACGGAAGAAGGGGTCAGGTTCGTCACGAATACGGAGATAGGCAAAGACTACCCGGCCGGGAATCTCCTCAAGGAATACGATGCAGCCGTTATATGCACAGGCGCCACCAGGCCCCGCGACCTTCCGGTCGAGGGCAGGGGGCTCAGGGGCATTCATTTCGCCATGGAGTTCCTGAAGGCCAATACAAAAAGCCTCCTCGACAGCAATCTGAAGGATAAGAACTTCATATCCGCGAAGGATAAAGACGTTATAGTGCTCGGCGGAGGAGATACGGGGACCGACTGCGTGGCCACCTCGATGCGGCACGGGTGCAGGAGCCTCCTCCAGTTCGAGATATTGCCGAAGCCCCCGTTCGAGCGCGCCCCCGAAAACCCCTGGCCCCAATGGCCGAAGGTATATACGATCAGCTACGGCCAGGAAGAGGCGATGTCGGTATTCGGCGAGGACCCCAGGAGGTACCAGGTCCTGACAACGAGATTCGCGGGGGATAAGAAGGGCAACGTGAAAGAGCTGCATACCATCCAGATAGAGTGGCACATGGGGGAAAACGGCCGCACTTCTTTCCGGGAAATACCGGGCACCGAAAAGGTCTGGCCCGCACAGCTCATTTTTTTGGCCCTCGGATTTCTGGGGCCGGAAGACAGCCTCCTCAATCAGCTTAAAATTGAGCGCGATGACCGCTCTAATGCAAAGGCCGAGTACGGAAAGTATAAGACCAACATCGAAGGCGTATTCGCCGCCGGGGACGCGAGACGGGGCCAGAGTCTGGTAGTATGGGCGATAAACGAAGGGCGCCAGGCCGCGCGTGAGTGCGACCGGTATCTGATGGGCTCTACCAATCTTCCTTAGTATCCTTCGAGATATTCAAGTCTTCCGATCCGCCGATTGCGATATTACGACCTGACACGTTATTATTTAGTGCGGGCATCGGGTGAGCCGGATGCTGTTCATCCCTTGTACCATGCCGGTATCTTATCGCCTATGTATATATTTACCGCCTTCGTTTCGAGGTACATATCCAGACCCTCCGTGCCGAGCTCTTTACCTATCCCGCTCTGCTTGAACCCGCCGTAAGGCGTCTCCGGCACAATACCTCCGTATGTATTTATCCACAGATATCCGGCTTTAAGGGCTTTCGCTACCCTGAGGGCCTTCTTTATGTCCCGCGTCCATATCCCTCCGGCGAGACCGTAAACGGTGTCGTTCGCGATCCTGACGGCCTCTTCCTCGGTCTTGAACGGTATTACCGCTACTATCGGACCGAATATCTCCTCGCATGCGACCGTCGAGTCCGGCTCGACGTCGGCAAGGACTGTCGGCTCGAAGAAATACCCCTTCTTAATGTCTTTGGGCCTGCCTCCGCCGTGGAGCGCCTGCCCCCCTTCGTTTATTCCCTTCTCGAAGTATGATTTCACGTTGTCGAAATGTTCTTTTGAGATTAGAGAGCCGAGCTCGGTGTCCTCGCTCTGCGGGTCTCCCTGCCTTATCTGTTTTACCCTGTCTATGAACGGCGGGAGGAATTTATCGTATATGTCCTCATGCAGCAGGAGGCGCGTTATGGCTGTACAGTTCTCACCCTGATTGAAGAACCCTCCTCTCAGTGCGGCTTCGATCGTGTTCTCTATATCGGCGTCCTCGAAAATGATACAGGGCGCCTTCCCCCCGAGCTCGAGGGATATTCGTTTAATGGTCTCAGCCGCGGTCCTCATCACTATCTTTCCGACTTCCGTCGATCCGGTGAACGCCACCTTCGCCACTTCCGGGTGCTCTACAATGGACTGTCCCGCGATCTCCCCCATGCCGGGCACGACGTTCAGCAC
>Ga0210377_10003575_pt1 | contig 13323 bp, 9 predicted proteins | sample PLM4_65_b1redo_FD_155480 | JGI IMG/M metagenome (GOLD analysis project Ga0210377, IMG submission 155480) | Groundwater sediment microbial communities from an aquifer in East River, Colorado, USA - PLM4_65_b1 redo | ecosystem: Environmental > Terrestrial > Soil > Riparian zone | place: USA: East... | reverse complement strand
TCCGAAGTGGCGGTGCTCACAAGCGTATCGGTGGCACTCGTGTACCTGGTCACTTGTATTTCGGCTTGGATCCTTGCCCACCAGAGGAACCGTGGGGGTTGCGAGCCATCAGGCTCCGCGCGCTCGAAGCAAGTCGTGGCAGGACTTGGCTCCGTCGTGTTGGTGCTGCTCTTGGCGCAGTCTACGCGCGCAGAGTTGACGGCGATCGGGCTCACCCTAACAGCGGCAGCCATGCTTTACGCGGTCCGGCGGGCTACCCGACGTCATGTCGATCCTAGAGTGACCATTGATAAGTCATAGGGCTACGAACAGCCGAGCACGCATCTCGGAGCCCGCCCCTTTGTGCGCCGGTTAGCGGCATTCCACTAAACGTCCGCTTTCGGGCAATTCATCCATTGCAGCTGAACGCTCGCTCCTGGGCCGATAGCAGACACTGCGCTTCAGCTGGAGAGGATCCAATCGACCGAGTGCCTGTCACCGCGTGGGATGTCGCCGGCGCAAGCGTCGCCATCGCCGGCATGGGAATCATCGTTTGGGGCGGGTGGCAGACGTGAGGCACTATCCTCGGCGAGCTTGCCGCAAACGGTGAGCAAGCGGCCTCGGTGTCTCGAACCCAGGTACTGATCGCAGGCAAAATCGCATTCGAAAGGGTCTGGGTAACTTTCAGGGTAACTAGATTTTCTTGAAATAGGATTCGGCAGCGCAGTCATGGAGTTGCACCCGTAGCGTGGTTCCGCCCCTGGCCATATCCACAAAAACGTCAATGGGGTAGTTCGCGGAAAATTCGGCACTACGCTCGCTGCAGTATTGCTTCGAGAGCCGCACACCGCGGTCGCGACGTAGCGAATCGAGGGAACAGACTCTCTCTACTCTATCGCTACCGGCGCCAGCGCTTTTCGTCGCTGACCTTTGATTCTCGCGTTGGGGCGTTGTCCTCCCTGGACGCGCCCACCCGATGAACGCGTGGCGGCAGCGCGCGCGGATCTCTTGAGTCCTGGCGGACATCGTGCCGCCAGATCAGCGGCTTACGCACGTAGTTCAATTCCGCCCCGTGATTATTACCCGGGTGTCTACAGCAGCCACCTGAGACAAGAAGACCGCTGCATTCCCGAGAGATGTTGTTGTGTTTTATATATGGAAGGTGTATTCATATACAAAACAACGTAGCGTTTTGGTCATGTGACGCGGCAGTCGGTGACACCGCCTTGCCGGCGCTCGAACCAGAAATCTTGGGTGTACGCCTTTGGCGCACCCGCACTTGGAGGGGGATATGTACAAGTCGGCACTCGCGGGTTTGGTCAATAGCGCTCTGGTGATAGCAGGACTGCTGTGCAGTGCGATGTCAGCGCATGCGCAAGGATCGGCCTCGGGGCAACAGTCAACCTCGGACGCAGGTGAGGCAACAATAGATGAGGTCATAGTGACCGGCATTCGCTACAGCCTGGCGAAATCCGTCGGGGCCAAACGCGATGCGGACATCATCAGCGATGCGATCGTGGCTGAAGACATCGGCAAGTTCCCGCAGCAGAACATGGCGGAATCGCTCCAACGCATCACCGGCGTACAGATAACGCGGAGCAAGGGCGAGGGACAGTTGGTGAGCGTGCGCGGGCTCGATCCGAAATTCACACAATTGCTGTACAACGGCCGACAATTGCCTGCGGCAAGCGGCTCACGAAATTTCGACTTCACCATTCTTTCCGCGGACTTTGTCAGCGCGCTGCTAGTCGCCAAGTCGCCCTCCGCCGATTCTCGCGATGGCGGTATCGCGGCGACGATCAATGTCCAGACGGCGAAGCCCCTGGACCTCGGAAGTCGCCGGGCAGCGGTAACCTTTGAAGGTATCCACGAGAGCAATCCGGACTCCGTCCAGCCCCACGTCTCGGCGTTTTTCTCCGACAGCTTCGCGGAAGATCGGCTCGGTCTTGCATTTGGGGTTGACTACAGCAAGCGCGACCTGCAGGTGGAGAGATTCGAGGCCTTCGGTTTCGAAAATGGCGTCGAAGCCAGCCGGGTGCCGCAACTGGACTACAACGTCGACGGCGACTTCAACGATACCTTCCGGTTCAACCACGCCTCGAACTACGGCATGGACCTGGGAGAGCGCGAGCGCAAGAGCGTGATGGCGGCGCTGCAGTTCCGTCCCAACGACGTGTTCGAAGGACGCGCGGACGTTCTGTTCTCGGAGTTCAACAGTGATGCGGCCTTCCCGCTGAACTCGCATCGGTTCACGAACAATCTCGGGCCGGTTGTCGCCAGCCGCCAGGATGCAAACGGCGCCCTGATCTTCCTGGACTCCGACGGTGTCGACCATCGCAACAACGCAAGAACCGGTCAGCAATATGATGACCTGCGGGCGTTGGGTCTGGGTGGTACCTACGCCGTGGGCGCTTGGACCTTCGATGGCGAAGTGTCCTATGGCAAGTCGAAACGCGAGGTCTCATCGCTATCGCTCGAAGTCATCGGGCGAGCCAGCGTTTCCTACGATTTCACCAATGACCCGGCGGGGATACCCGACCTCACGTATCAGCGCGGCTATGACCGGCTCGATCCGAACAACTATCGCGCCATCGGCTTCAACGGTCCGCTCGATGAGCCAACCGAAGATGAAACCCGTGATGCGCGGTTCGACATCAAGTACAGCATGGACGGGTGGCTGGAAAGCATTGGATCCGGTGTCAGCTGGGGCAAGCGTGAGCATTCGGCGGACAGCAGGTTCCTCCAGGTCAGCGCCGAGGATCTCGCGCAGTTGCTGGGGGTTGCCTTCGACCCGAATATCGAGGGTGGAAGTTTCAACGCTGCGCCGTGGATGCGTGAATTCGGCGATTCCGGCTATTTGTCCGGCTATGACGGCGGATCCTCTTTCGCGACCACCTGGCTGTCCGCCGATCCTGGCGCTCTGCTCGCGGACGTCCCGCTCGCCGACCTCGTCCGGATGTTTCCTCCGGTACGGTTTCCGACGGCTGTTTCGAACGTCCAGGAGGACGTGGGTGCCGCATATATCCGCGGCAATTTCGCGCTCGCCGACGGGCGTCTGTCGGGGAACATTGGATTGCGTTACGTCCGGACTGATCAAAAGACTTTTGGCTTCGTACCAGACTTCAGCCAGATCATCTTCGACCAGGGTGGCGCGGTGACTTTTGTGCCGGAGGCTACACCAACGACGGTTGACCGCAGTTACAACAACTTGCTGCCCAGCTTGAATCTACGTGTCGGGCTCAACGAAGACCTGGTCGCGCGCTTCGCGGCAGCGCGTGTCCTTTCCCGCCCGGATCTCGGCGTAATTACGCCCACGACGTCCGTCAACGCCAATGTTCGCACGATCACCTCCGGCAACCCCGCTGTCGATCCATACCTGGCGGATCAGTTCGATGTTTCGCTGGAATGGTATTTCAATCAGGAGAGCTTGCTGTCACTCGCGGTCTTCTACAAGGACGTGAAGAATTTCATTGTTTCGTCCACCAGCACCGAGACTCACACGGTGCAGCTGGCGAACGGCGGTGGCGCGACGGATATCGAGTTCACTCGTTTCCAGCCTGATAACGGTGAGAACACGACTCTCAAGGGCATCGAAGTCAGCTATCAGCAGCCTTTCACATTCCTGCCCGCGCCTTTTGACGGCTTCGGCGTCCTCGTCAACTATACCTACATCGATGCCGGCCAGTATTCGGTGGTGGCCGGCGGGGCCTCGCTGCCATTGCCCGGTGTGTCGAAGAACAGCTACAACGCAATCGTGTACTTCGAGAAGCCGCGCTTTGGTACGTACCTGGCCTATAACTACAGAGATGAGTTCGTCTACGATCAGAGCAGCTACTTCGGTGATGGGGAGTTTGGAGACAAATATGCGCAGCTCGATCTTTCCGCGCACTTCAACTTCACTGACAAGCTCGCTTTGACAATGGCGGTAACCAACCTCACCGACGAACCCCTGATACGCCAGGACAGTCTCGGCTATAACCGGGGCTACGAGCTGAACGGACGCCGGACCACTCTGGCGGTGCGCTACGAATTCTGATGGCATGGAAAACACTGCTGCTTGGGGCCGCATGCCTGGTTCATGCGGCCCAATCGGAAGGGCGGACCATTGCCGCAGGTTCGGCCGACGGTTCGGCAATAGTGTTTCGTGTGGATTCAGCTCATGCCGGCAAGGACGGCGATCGTGCATTCGCAACGGTAGGGGAGGCTCTAGAGGCAGCGGCGCAGCTCAAGCGCCGGCAGTCCTCGGCTGCCGTCAGAATTGAGATTGCCGATGGCGACTACTATCTGGCTGCGCCGCTGAAGATCGGGCCAGAGCTGTCCGGAACTCGCGACGTACCAACCGAGATTGCCGCGGCATCTGCAGCGGCGCCGCGGCTACTTGCCGGGCGCAGGTTGACGTTGCAATGGCGGCCGTATCGCGATGGCATCGTGCAGGCGACTGTCAGCGGCGCAACCTTTGACCAACTCTTTGTAGACGGAAAGCGCCAGGTGCGCGCGCGCTATCCCAATTCCGACGCGAAGGCGGTCGTGCTCAATGGCTACGCCGCGGATGCGCTGGCGCCGGAGCGAGTCAAGCGTTGGGAAAATCCAGCCGGCGGCATCGTGCACGCGCTGCATGAGAATCGTTGGGGCGGCGTGCAAGTGCCCATCCTCGGCAGGAATCCAGACGGCTCGCTGATTTTCGGCGAAGGCGTGGGGAACAACCGGCCCTCCAAGCCGCATCCGAAATACAGATACGTCGAGAACATCTTCGAGGAGCTGGACACGGCCGGCGAGTGGTACATGAACGTCGGCATGTCGACCTTGTACTTCATGCCGCCGCGGGACGTTCAATTGCGCGAAGCGACGGTCGAGGCCAGCGGTGTTGCACGCGTGGTTGACATCCAAGGTGACGACCAATCGCCCGTCCGCTACGTGCGGATCTCCGGCCTCACGCTCGGACATACCGGATCATCGTTCCTGCAAAGCACGGAGCCACTGTTGCGCAGCGACTGGATGATGGCCCGCGAAGCGGCCATTTACCTGGAGAACACGGAGGACGTGATTGTCTCTGACAACGAACTGTCGCAACTTGGTGGCAACGCCATATTCGTCAGTGGATACAATCGCCGGATCGCCATCAAGGGCAACCACGTCCACGACGTGGGTGGCAGTGGGATCAGCTTCGTGGGTCGACCACGGGCCGTGCGCTCACCCAGTTTTCGCTACCAGGAGTCGGTCCCGCTCGAGGAACTCGATCGCGCGGTCGGCCCAAAGACGCCCGAATATCCTGCTGATTCACGCGCCGAGGACAACCTCATCCACGCTATCGGCACGGCTGAGAAACAGGCGGCTGGCGTGCAGATTTCGATGGCGCTGAGAATAACGGTCGCCCACAACAGCATTTATGACGTGCCGCGTGCGGGCATCAACATCGGCGATGGTACCTGGGGCGGGCATGTCGTCGAATATAACGACGTGTTCAACACCGTTCTGGAAACCGGTGACAATGGCGCTTTCAATAGCTGGGGCCGAGATCGGTTCTGGCATCCGGACCGCCAGCTGATGGATCGCATCAATAGTGCCAACCCCGGGATGTGGAAGCTCGACGCGATCGAACCGATCACTCTGCGCTACAACCGTTTTCGCTGCGACAGTGGCTGGGACATAGATCTGGACGATGGGTCATCGAACTATCGTGTTCACGACAATTTGCTGTTGAGCGGGGGTCTCAAGTTCCGCGAGGGTTTCAATCGCGAAGCCTGGAACAACGTACTCGTCAACAATGGGTTTCATCCCCACGTCTGGTTCGAGCAAAGCGGCGATCGCTTTGAGCACAATATCGTCATGGCGGGTCACCAGCCAATCCTGATGGAGCACTGGGACGCCACCATCGACTACAACTTGCTCCCCTCCGCTCCTGCCCTGAGGCAAGCGCAGTCTCTCGGAATCGACGCACACTCGCGTGCAGGCGATCCGAAGTTCAGGGATGCACACAGGGGCGATTTCCGCGTCGCTGAGGATAGTCCGGCGCTGCTGATTGGCTTCAAGAATTTCCCAATGGATCAATTCGGCGTGACCAGTGCGCGGCTGAAGCGACTGGCAAGGACTGCACCGCTTCCTGAGCTCATTTCTCCGGCAAACCTCGCGCCCGATGAGGTCCGCGACTTTCTGGGCGCGCAGGTCAAGTCGGTGACCACTCTGGGTGAACAGTCAGCCGCAGGCCTTGCAGAGGTCAGGGGCGTGTTAGTGCTCACCGTGCCGGCTGGCAGCCTGGCCCAGCATTCAGGCCTGCGAGCCAATGATGTGATCATGGAAGCAGCAGCCAACGAGTACAGCCCGACGGAAGTGATCGACAACCTGGCGACCCTGATCACGTTGTATAGCGCTCAGCGGTGGATCGGACAGCGAGAGTTCCTGGTCATGCGTAATCAGCAGCCGTTCAAGCTCACATTGAAATTCCAGCCCGAGTGAAGCGATGACGTCCAGGCGCCGCACGAGCCACAGTCAGCGCTGAGATATGCGATGCAAGAGACCGTCGCAATCACAGGAACGCCGCAGTCATCCATGCATTCGGCATTCAGGTCCGGGCATCGGCGTTTCGCCGACCGAGGCGTCAGTGCGTCGTTGCTAGGTTTTGGTGCGGCGCCAATTGGCAATCTCTATGCTGAGGTTGGCGATGAGTCGGCCGTAGCCGCCGTGCAGGAAGCGCTTCGGTGCGGCATCAACTTTTTCGATACCGCGCCGTACTACGGTTACGGGCTGAGCGAACGTCGTCTCGGTCGCGGTCTGGCCGGCACCTCACGTGATTCATTCGTAGTATCGACAAAAGTCGGACGTTCGATCGTGGCCGATCGTGGAGGCGGGCAGCCCAGTGATGGCTTCGCCGTCGCCGGCGGAAAGGCCGTGTTCGACTACAGCTACGACGGCGTGATGCGCTCGTTCGAGTCCAGCCTCGAGCGGCTCGGGGTCGACTACATTGATGTGCTGTTACTGCACGACATTGGGCGCCTCACCCATGGAGAGCAGCATCCTCAGCGCCTGCGCCAGGCGCTCGACGAGGCGCTTCCTGCGATGGCCGAGTTGAAAGCCTCCGGAGGCTGCCGCGCCATCGGCATTGGAGTGAACGAAGAGGCAATCTGCCTTGAACTGATGCCGCTGTTCCCTCTCGACTGCATCATGCTCGCGGGTCGCTACACCTTGCTCGAGCAGGATGGCTCGCGGGGGGTCATGGAAGAAGCGCTGCGCCGCTCGTTACCGATCCTGGTCGCGGGGCCATACAACTCGGGGCTGCTCGGAGACGCGCGCACACCGGGCGCGACCTATAACTACACGCCGGTGGATCCTGCAACTCTGGTGCGCGCTCAACGCATTTACGACGTGTGCGCCACGGAGGGCGTCGATGTGGGCGCGGCCGCGCTGCAATTCCCGTTGGCGCACCCGGCCGTGGCCACTGTCGTGGCAGGGCTACGTTCGGTCGAGGAAGTTCGCAGCGCCGTCGCGCGACTAAACGCCAAGCTGCCGCCCAGCCTTTGGGCGCACCTGCGCGAGGAAGGGCTGCTCGCGCCCAAGGTCGTGGTGCCACAGTGATCGTCGATGCACACCAACACTTCTGGCGACTCGACCGCGGCGACTACGGGTGGCTGCAGCCGAATCTCGGCGTGCTCTATCGCGACTACCTTCCGCACCATCTGGCGCCGCTTCTCGAGACGAGCAGCGTCGACGCCACGGTGCTCGTCCAGGCGGCTGCCACCGAAGCTGAAACCCGCTATTTGCTCGAGCTCGGCACGGAGTACCCGTTCGTCAGCGGTGTGGTCGGCTGGGTCGACTTTGAAAGGCACGACGCGCCTCAGCGGATCGCAGCGCTGGTCGCCGCTGGCAACGGCCTCCTCAAGGGCTTGCGCCCAATGATGCAGGACATCGTAGATCCGGACTGGGTTCTGCGGCCGCAACTCGACCCCGCTTTCAATGCGATGGTCGAGCATGACCTGTCGTTCGACGCGCTCGTCAGACCGCAGCATCTGAGCGCGTTGCGCAAGCGGCTGCGTCAACATCCGAATCTACGAATCGTTATTGACCACGCGGGCAAGCCGAACATTGCCGGCAATGCATTCTCGACATGGGCTGACGACATGGGCCGTCTCGCGCACGAGACGGCCGCCCGGTGCAAGCTATCCGGGCTGCTGACAGAAGCAGGCGGCGACGCCGGAGTCGAAATACTCGACTCCTATGCTGCGCATGTCTTCGCGTGCTTTGGTCCCAAGCGCGTGTTGTGGGGCAGCGACTGGCCGGTTCTCAACAGCGTCTGCGACTACGGTCGATGGCTCGCGTTGGCACGCGACCTCGTGGGACGGCATGCACCCGGGCACGAGGCTGCGGTGTTCGGCGCAAACGCCATCGCGTTCTACTCGCTGGAGCCGTTGAGATGAGTGGACGTCTCGCCTCCAAGCGCATGTTGGTTACAGCGGCCGGCGCGGGCATCGGCCGGGAGAGTGCATTGGCCTGTGCCCGGGAGGGTGCGCACATAGTTGCTACTGACATCGATACCGGTGCGCTGGAATCGCTGGCAACGGATCAAGCAGGTATCAGTGCGTACACGCTCGATGTCACTGACTCTACCGCTGTCCGCGCTTTTGTTGGCAGTCAGGCGGCGTTCGATGTGCTCTTCAATTGCGCCGGTGTTGTCCACCAGGGCGGCATCCTTGAGTGCGAGGAGAGCGCGTGGCGACGCTCGTTCGCGATCAATGTCGATGCGATGTACGTTCTCTGCAAAGCTGTGCTGCCCGGCATGATCGCGCAGGGGAGGGGCAGCATCATCAATATGGCTTCGGTGGCCTCGAGTGTGAAAGGCGTGCCGAATCGCTGCGCTTACGGTGCGTCGAAGGCCGCCGTGATCGGATTGAGCAAATCGATCGCGGCCGACTATGTCACCAAAGGCGTGCGTTGCAACGCAATCTGCCCGGGCACGATCAGTACTCCATCCCTGGCCACCCGCGTTGCTGAGCTCGGTGGCGATCAGGATGCGGTATGGAAGAGTTTCAAGGAGCGCCAGCCCATGGGTCGACTCGGCGATCCCAGGGAGGTCGCCGCGCTGGTCGTCTACTTGGCCTCCGATGAATCGTCATTCGTCACGGGCGCTATCCACATCATCGACGGCGGCTGGTCGACCTGATTCGCACACGAGAACGGCATGAAGCTCATACGCTACGGCCAAGCCGGCCACGAGAAACCAGGCCTGATTGATGAAGATGGCGCGATCCGCGACTTGTCCGCGGTTGTGGATGACATAGCCGGTGAGGTGCTGACCGAGCGAGGCCTCGCCAGGCTACGCGCGCTCGAGCCTTCAGCCTTGCCAGTGGTAGGCGGCGTGTCCCGATACGGCGCGCCAGTTGGTCGGATCGGCAAGTTCATCTGCGTCGGCCTCAATTTCACCGACCACGCAGCGGAGTCGGGTATGGCGGTGCCGGAGCAGCCGGTCATATTCATGAAGGCCACGACCGCGATCGTTGGGGCCAACGACAACGTCGTTATCCCGCGTGGCGCTGAAAAGACCGACTGGGAAGTCGAACTGGGCGTTGTGATCGGCGACACCGCGCGCGACGTGCCGGTTTCGGAAGCGCTGGCTCATGTCGCCGGGTACTTGATCGTCAATGACGTATCCGAGCGCGCGTTCCAGCTCGAACACGGCGGCCAGTGGGTGAAAGGCAAGAGCTGCGACACGTTCGGACCGCTCGGCCCATGGCTGGTGACATGCGACGAGGTACTCGAGCCGCAGAACCTGGCGATGACGCTGAGCGTCAACGGGCACCAGTATCAGAATGGCAGCTCGCGGACGATGGTATTCGGCGTCGCACGGTTGGTCAGTTACATCAGTCGCTACATGACGTTGGCGCCGGGCGACGTAATCAGCACAGGCACTCCTGCGGGGGTCGGCCTTGGCCAGAAGCCACCGGTCTATCTGCGCCCTGGCGACGTCATCGACGTGCAAATTGAACGACTCGGCTGCCAGCGTCAGCGGGTAATGGCCGCAAGGTAAGAACATGTCACATCCCGCAATGGTAGCAAGCGCAGGCGTGGACCTACTTCTTCTTCAGGACATCGTCCTGTCACCGAACGACTGATGAGGCGACCCAAGATGGCTGTGATTACTGCACTGGACACCTTCGACGTGCGATTCCAAACATCGCGCGAGTTGGATGGCTCGGACGCGATGAATCCCGATCCGGACTACTCGGCTGCGTACGTGCAGCTACGCACGAACGATCCCACCGGCCTGTGTGGACACGGCTTTGTCTTCACCATTGGTCGGGGTAACGATGTGCAAACCGCAGCGCTCGCCGCGCTACGCCACCTTGTCGTTGGCTTACGAGTCGATGAGCTGGTCAGCGACCTCGGTGCCTTCGCGCGCCGCATGACGAACGACTCGCAGCTGCGTTGGCTTGGCCCTGAGAAAGGAGTGATGCACATGGCAATTGGCGCGGTGATCAATGCCGCGTGGGATATGGCGGGGCGTCGCGCCGGCAAACCGGTCTGGCGACTCATTGCAGACATGAGCCCGGAGAAGATTGCCGATCTAATCGACTTCCGCTACATCACTGACGCCCTTACCCGCTCGGAGGCTTTGGCGATTCTTCACGCCGCCCTGCCGGGCAGGGCAGCACGTCTGGTCACCTTGGTGGATCGTGGATATCCCGCCTACACGACTTCACCAGGGTGGCTGGGCTACTCCGACGAGAAGCTCGCGCGGCTGGCGGTCGAGGCCGTCAACGATGGCTTTCGAACCATGAAGCTCAAAGTGGGGCTGAATGTGGAGGACGACCTGCGACGTTGCCGAATCGCACGCGAGGCTATCGGGGCAGACGTGGCCCTGGCGATCGATGCAAATCAACGCTGGGATGTGACCACAGCGATTCCATGGCTGCGGCGGCTTGCACCTTTCAACATTGCGTGGATCGAAGAGCCGACCAGCCCGGATGACATCCTCGGCCACGCAACAATTCGCAAAGCTGTTGCACCTCTTCCCGTTTCCACAGGCGAGCACATTCACAATCGTGTGATGTTCAAGCAACTGTTTCAGGCGAAGGCTGTGGATCTCATTCAAATCGATGCAGCGCGCGTCGGTGGTGTCAACGAAAACCTCGCGATTCTGTTGATGGCGGCCAAATTCGGCGTGCGCGTGTTCCCACATGCGGGCGGCGTAGGCTTGTGTGAGCTGGTGCAGCACCTCGCAATGGCTGACTATGTCGCCATCAGCGGCTCAATGGAGGATCGCGCTATTGAGTTTGTCGACCACCTGCACGAGCACTTCGTCGACCCTGTGCGAATTCGAAGGGGACGGTATCTGGCCCCGACGGCTCCGGGTTTTTCTGCAGAGATGCACGCGCAGTCACTTGGAGATCACCTGTTTCCCAACGGCAGTGCTTGGCGAACGGCCGCGCTCCCAACTCCCGCGGTGCTGGCAGCGACCTGATGGTTCGGAGCAATCGGTAAGCCCACATGGGAGCACCGATCACCACGATCGCGGATCTGCGTGAGCTGGCGCGCCGCCGTGTGCCACGGGCGTTCTTCGACTATGCGGATCGAGGCTCCTACGAAGAGTCAACCCTGCGGGAGAACCGTGAGGCTTTTCATGCGATCCGCCTGCGCCAGCGAATCATGATCGATGTCGACCAGCGCTCGCTTGCGACTACGCTGGTCGGTCAGTCTGCATCGATGCCATTGGCGATTGCGCCGACGGGTCTCGCCGGCCTTCAACATGGGAGCGGCGAGATTCTGGGAGCTCGTGCCGCCGCTGCGGCCGGCATTCCGTTTTGTCTGAGCACGATGTCAATTTGTTCGATCGAGCAGGTGCGCGCCGCGGTACCTCATCCGTTCTGGTTCCAGGTGTATGTGATGCGCGATCGCGGCTTTACGCGAGAACTGATACAGCGTGCCACCGCCGCCAACTGCTCAGCGCTGATGCTGACCGCCGATCTCACTGTTCAGGGCCAGCGTCACCGCGATATCAAGAACGGATTGTCTGTGCCACCGCGGGTCGGCCTGCGAAACCTGATCGACGTCGCGACGAAACCCCGGTGGGTATGGAGTGTTCTGAACGCACCCAATCGATCGTTCGGCAATCTCGAGGGTCGAATCAAGGGCACTGACAGTCTCACGACGCTGGCCCAATGGATCAGCGGACAGTTCGATCCGACTCTCACCTGGCGTGATCTCGAGTGGATTCGAGGCCTCTGGCCCGGCAAGCTGATTCTCAAGGGCGTCATGACCGTCGAGGATGCACGCCTCGCGGCAGAGGAAGGCGTCAATGCGATCGTTGTCTCCAATCATGGCGGGCGCCAGCTCGATGGCGCGCCGGCATCAATCGACGTCTTGCCCTGCATCGCGCAGAGTGTCTCGGACCGGATGGAAGTCCTGTTCGACGGTGGGATCATGAGCGGCCAAAGCCTGTTGAAAGCACTTGCGCTTGGGGCGCGTGGTGCTCTCATCGGCAAGGCTTTTCTGTATGGCTTGGGAGCATTGGGCGAGGCTGGCGTCGCGACTGCGATCGAGATCATTCGCAAAGAGCTCGACGTGAGTATGGCGCTAACTGCCCAGCGCGACGTCCGCTCGGTTTCGGCGAGCATTCTCGAGCGAACGGAGCGTGGAGGGCGCCACGAGTGACTCAGCCGATCACCGTTGTCAAGGCTATTGAACCTCGCCGGGTAATTGGCCTCGTGCCGTCGTGAGCCTGCTGTCGGATGCCGCACGCAGCGAAAAGATGCGCCGCATGGGAACCCATTTCTCGCCGGCGCGCGCCCACGGGAGTGGTTTCTGGTACTTCCACATCATCGCTTCCCACGCAACCACGCGCTCATTCGCCGCGTCTGCAGCGGCTTTTGCGTCCAGGCTGAAATCACCGGGTACTTCGAGGACGAGCACCAGACGATTGTGGGTGCGAAAGATCTCGGCCTCTTCTATTCCGGAAGAACGAAGCGATTGCAGGATGTCGGGCCAGATTCGGTCGGGTTGGTGCCAGCGCTCGTACTCGGCAATCAGCTCCGGGTTGTCGTTCAGGTCCAGCGCGAAGCAGAGGCGTGCCATGATCAGACCCTGACGGCGGCCGCGATGCCCGCCGAACTTGAGCGCAGCGCGAACCTGAGGACGATCGCGAAGCAGAAAAGTGGAACCGCCATGGCCCAGTAGATGCCGAACGCATCCGAGGTGGCGCCCATGACGGCAGTGAGAACAGCACCACCAATAATCGACATCACGAGGAGCGATGAACCGAGCTTGCGCTTCTCGTCATTGAGCCCATCCAGGCCGAGCGCGAAGATGGTTGGGAACATGATCGACATGAAGAAGCTCGCCGCGACGAGCGCGTACAGG
>Ga0210377_10003574_pt1 | contig 13326 bp, 13 predicted proteins | sample PLM4_65_b1redo_FD_155480 | JGI IMG/M metagenome (GOLD analysis project Ga0210377, IMG submission 155480) | Groundwater sediment microbial communities from an aquifer in East River, Colorado, USA - PLM4_65_b1 redo | ecosystem: Environmental > Terrestrial > Soil > Riparian zone | place: USA: East... | reverse complement strand
CGCCCATAAAGTGAGATGATTCTAGTGTGGTGAGTCCAACGCTTCTTTACATTAGCAGGATGCTGAAAAAGGTTTTTTACGTGTCACCCTGAACGAAGTGAAGGGTCTCATGTATTTGAAAAGGCGAGATTCTTCGCGGAGCCTGTCCTGAGCCCGGGGGCCAGATTCTTCGCTTCGCTCAGAATGACAGAGGGCGAAGGGCTCAGAATGACAATCAAAGTAAAGAGATTTATGACTCACTACTCTAATAGATAGTCCCTAGAGGGAAAGGGCCTCAAGCGCCTCGCGGAGGGTAGGATATTTGAAGGTATATCCCAGCTTTTGCGCCTGGGCCGGCAAGACCCGCTGGCCGGTAAGGAGCATATCCGCCATTTCCCCCAGGAGTAGGCGTAGGGCGAATGTTGGCACCGGCGCCCAGGAAGGCCGGTTTAAAACATCTCCGAGGCTCTTGCAGAATTCATTCATGGTCACCGAATTTGGAGCGGTGGCGTTGATAGCCCCTCGGGCATCCGGATGCTCGAGCAAGAAGAGGATCAGGCCGATCACATCCTCCAATTGAATCCAGGACATCCACTGCTCCCCGCTGCCAAGGGGTCCGCCAACAAAAAGCTTGAACGGAAGGAGCATCTTGGCCAGGGCCCCGCCACCTTTCCCCAAGACGATCCCGGTGCGCAGTGTGATAACGCGCGCGCCGTTTTCCTCGGCCCGCTTGGCCTCTTTTTCCCACGCGCTGCAGACCCGTGAAAGAAAATCGCTCCCTGGACCCGCCTCCTCGGTGAGCGTTTCATTGCCGCGCGGGCCGTAGTAACCGACAGCCGAGCCATTGATAAAAAATTTCGGTTTCTCTTTTGCTTTGCCGAGCGCTGTCACCAGGGCGCGGGTTGTGTCGATCCGGCTTGAGGCGATTTTTTCTTTTTGCTTCTCCGTCCATCTCCTGGCAATGGGCTCGCCTGCCAGGTTGATCACGCCATCCACGCCCTCAATGGCCTGCTCCCAGCTCCCGGAAGATCCCGGGTTCCAGGTCAGCCATTTTTTGTCGGCTGAGGCGGCAGCCGGCGCCGGCGCGCGAGTAAAAAGGATAAGGGAGTGGCCAAGTTCCAGTAATCGAGCGCACAGGACCGAACCTATAAAGCCCGTCCCGCCCGTGATAACAAGCTTCATGCCGATTCTTCCTCCTAAGGTGTGTCTTAACTGAAGGGGTCTCGAGTGCTATGCTAGTAAGATCAAACTATTTCCTGACCGAACTGTCAACCCCGATCCGAAAAAGGAGTCCAGGGAGGAATGGGCTAGAGTAGACACCCACAGACACTCTCCAGAGCCCTTGAGAGACGGAGGTTGCGTTTGGAATTTTGGATCGGGGTCAAGATGAAACTGGACAATGAAAAAGGGCTGCGGCGAAGAGTAGTAGTTAGCGGGATAGGTGTGATCAGCCCGAACGGCGCCGGCACAGAGGGCTTTTGGCAGGCAACTCGAAGCGGCATCAGCGGCGTGGATACGATCTCGCTCTTCGATCCTCAACCGCTCTCCTGCCAGATAGCGGGACAAGTTAGAGATTTTAGGCCGGAGGAGATTCTTCCACCCAAAGAGCTTAAACGCGTTGGCAGGGCCGTAACGTTGGCCATTGCGGCGACAAAGGAAGCGCTTCAATCGGCCGGAGTTGAGGCGGAGACGATGACCCTGGAGGAGAGACGCTCCTGGGGAGTGATTCTCGGCAGCGGCGGCGGCATGCCCGACTTCGTAGAGGAGCAGTACCGGCTCTACTTTAATAATCAACTACGGAAAGTCAGCGCCTATAACATATCCAGTTCCACGATCGGAGCGCTATCGAGCGAGATCTCTCTGTACTTCGACCTGAAAGGACCAAGCCACATCCTTTCCACCGGCTGCACCAGCTCCACGGACGCTATCGGCTACGCTTTCAATCTGATTCGCTTTGGCCTCGCAGACCATCTCATCACCGGAGGAGCGGATGCGACGATCACGCCGGCCATTATGCAGGGCTTTTGCATCATGCGCGCGGTCTCATCGTCGCACAATAGCGATCCCCAGCGCGCCTCGCGCCCCTTCGACCGCCGGCGCGATGGCTTTGTCCTGGGCGAAGGGGCCTGGATACTAGTCCTCGAGGAGAGGGAGAGGGCGCTTGAACGGGGCGCGACGATCTACGGAGAGATTCTCGGCTACGCCTCCACTTGTGATGCTTACCATATGGTGCGGCTGGACCCGAACGGGGAGGAGCCGGCCCGGGCGATGACGCGGGCGATTGAAGATGCCGGGCTGGCCAAGGATGAGGTGGGCTACGTAGCGCTGCACGGCACCTCCACGGTCCTCAATGATCAAACGGAAAGTCAGGCAATCCGCCTCTGTTTCGGGCCAAGGTCATACGATATCCCCATGAGCTCCATCAAATCGATGATCGGCCACCCCCAGGGAGCCTCGGGAGCGGCCGGGGTGGTGACGGCCCTCCTCGCCATGAGGGAGAGTTTCCTTCCGCCCACGATCAATTACGAGGAACCCGATCCCCGATGTGACCTCAACTACATCCCCAATCGGGGAATCTCCAGGGAGGTGGAGATGGCGCTGTGCAACTGCATCGGTTTTGGATCAAAGAACTCGGCGCTGGTGGTTGCCCGGGGCAACGGCTCGGCCGTGCCTTCGTCCCGAGCTCAGGCCGAGGGGAGCTCGCCGTCGAACGGCAGATGAAGAGAAGCCGGGAAAAGGAGATGATGGATCTTCCTGGGAATTCCGCTGGTCTCCTGGAGGAGGATCTGACCAACTTGAGGTTGCTCAATCGAACGCTTGGGGGATACCGGGGTGTGCTGTGGAATTTAGATCGTCTCATTAATGAGAAAGAAAACGCTCGCTTCACTCTCCTCGATGTCGGAACCGGAAGCGGGGATATCCCTAGGGCCATAGTGCGGTGGGCCAGAGCTCGCGGGATCTCTGTAAACATTGTAGCCCTGGAGCCCGATCCGGTTACTGCAGGGGTGGCGCGGAGTCTGACGAAAGATCTCCCCGAAATCTCCATTGTGCGTGGGGACGCTCGTCACCTGCCCTTCGCCTCTGCCTCCTTTGATTTTGTCCTTGCCTCGCAGTTCCTGCACCACTTTTCCGAACGGGAAATCGTTGTCCTTCTAAGGGCATGGTCCTGCGTGGCCCGAAGAGGCCTCCTGGTTAGCGACCTTATTCGCCACCCATTGGCCTATTTTGCGATCCGCCTGATGACGCTCCTCTTTACCGGCAACGAGATGACCCGCAGGGATGCGCCGCTCTCGATCCGGCGGGCTTTTACCCTGGGCGAGTGGCGGGACCTCTTTAAGCAGGCAGAGATCGGGGAGTTTAGTCTCCTTTCCCTTTTCCCGTTTCGCGTTTTTGCTTTTTTTTCCTTGGAGGGACGACATGGAGCGGTTTGACGTTGCTATTGTTGGCGCCGGCCCGGCTGGTTCCTCCGCAGCGATTTCTCTAGCGCGAAAGGGCTATTCGATCATCTTGCTGGAGCGAGCGATTTTCCCGCGTGAGAAGCTCTGCGGCGATTTTTTGAATCCCGCCAATTGGCCGCTGCTTGAGCGGTTGGGCGTGGCCGGCGAGATCCTCTCGTTGGAACATGAAAAGGTCACAGCTTTCCGCATCTCAACATTTTCCGGCGCGGAGGCGGCCATCAGCTTTCCTTCCCGCAACGGGCGAACCCTTTTCGGCCTGGGGCTGCGCCGTTCTTCTTTAGACGATCTCCTGCTCAGGTCAGCGCAGAGAGAGGGGGTTCAAGTCAAGCAGGGTTGCAAGGTCGGCTCCCTGGCAAAAGAGGCGGGGGGTTGGTCCTTAAGTTTGGGTGATCAGTCCAAAGGGCAGAGTGTGTCGTCTACTTTCTTGATTGGAGCCGATGGACGTCATTCCTGGGTGGCGCATCGCCTGGGTCTGGCTCTGCCCGGCAAAGCAGACAAGTACGTGGCCTTCCAAACGCACCTGAGGGGCGCCCGAGGAGTGAAGGGAAATGTTCAAATTCATTGCTTTCCCGGAGGTTACGCGGGGCTTATGGGTCTGGGTGGGGAGAGCGCGAATCTTTGTTTTGTAGTGGAGAATAGCAACACGACAAAGAAAGGGATCTCCCTGGAGGCTTTGTTGGAGAATCATTTGTATAAGAATATCTCCCTGAGAGAGTCTCTAAAGGGAAGCGAGATCGTGGGCAAGCTCCGCTCCACCTACCCCGTCCATCTCCCGCCTCGGCGCTCTTATGGAGACGGTTATCTTCTGGTTGGGGACGCGGCCCGCGTCACCGAACCCGTCACCGGTGAAGGAGTCTATTTTGCCTTGAGGAGCGGAATCTTGGCCGCCGAGGTGATGGACCTCGCATTTAAGCGAGGGAACGGATCCGCCGAACAGTTCGCGTGCTACTCGCGTCTCTGCCAGAAGGCCTTTTTATTTCGTCAAAGAGTTAACAGGATCATCGGCGCCCTGGTCTATCGTCCGTTTTTGCTTGCACCTTTCCTCCGGCTTTCCTCCACGACCTCATTTCCCCTTCGTCCGCTAGTTGATCGGTTGTGCGGGGCCAGTGGGTTCCTGGAATAGGGGCCTATAAAGATCCTGAAATCATCCCAAAATTTTTCTCTTGTTATCGCAGCAGAAACGACTAGAATTGCCCACGGAGATCCCGGGAGTAGTTTCTATCCATGAGCGAGCAGTTCACCCCAGCCGAGGAAAAAAACCTCACACCATTTTTTACCAATCTCGATGAGCCCGTCTTTGGCCTCAAACTCCCCCAGGAGGTGGCCGGGGCGCTATTTTCGCGCTACAGCCGCTCGGCCAAGAGTCTGCGCCGGACATTCTTAGATGAATTTCTCGGCGATCCCGAGCTGGCACTGAAGGACCTGCTCGGCGGGCAGGCCTTGGCAAGTGACGACAGCGCGGCGTTGAAAAAGGCTCGCGCCTTTTATGAACGAGTGCTCGTCGGCTACGGCGATGACTCGGTGGCCCAGTTGGGCGCTGCCCACATCGCCTGCGAGAGAATTTCCAATGTGGCTGCAAATATCTTGGAGGATGCGCGGATTGGCATTGCCCCGCTGGAAAAGTCAACGCGCTATGTCCGCTTCGACCAAAAAGACGCAAGCGGAAACTATGCTTTCTACCGGGAGCCCGGGATCATGGCCTCCCCGCATCGGGCGGCTTATCTCGAGCTGCTGAATCTCCTCTTTGAAACCTACTCGCGCCAGATCGACCCTGTGATCGAGTTTGTGAAGAGATCCCTCCCGATTCACAAGATCGAGATAAGAGATCCGCAAACGGGTAAGGCCGTGAGCTATCAGGAGGCCGAGAGGGACGAGAAACTCAAAAAATGGGCCGAGGGGGCGTACCTCTCGACCGTCAGGGCCCATGCCTGCGATGTGCTGCGCGGCTATCTCCCTGCGGCGACTCTTACCAATGTGGGGTTTTTTGGGGTCGGTCAGGCCTTCGAGTACCTCCTTACCAAGCTCTATTCCCACGAGTTGACTGAGGCCAGAGAGCTGGCCGCTGCGATCCACCGGGAGTTGAACCATCTCATCCCCTCGTTTGTTAAGCGGGCTCAGTTCAGCGACTACCTGGCCGAAAGCTATCGGGCTACCCGTGCTCTGAGCGGACAACTCGTGACGGAACCGCCGGTGAAGGCGGGCGGTCCGGTCACTTTAGTGGAGTATGACGGAGAGGCCGAGGAAAAGGTCGTCGCGGCAATTCTTTATCCGCATTCGCGCCATTCCTTGGCGGAATTAAGAAGGCTTGTTGCCCGGATGGGACCTGGTGAGAGAAAACGGCTTCTAGATGAATATCTGAAGCGGCGACGTGGTAGAAGGGACAAGCCCGGACGCGCCTTCGAGCAGGTTTACTATACGTTCGATATTCTCGGCAACCTTGGGCTTTACCGCGATCTTCACCGCCATCGGATTCTCACCCAGGAGCGACAAGGCTTCACCACTGCGCACGGCTACGATACTCCGCCGGAAATCGAAGCGGTCGGCTTCAAGCCGGATTTCCATCGCTGCATGGAAAAGGCTGCCGAGGTCTATGAGAAAATATACCGCGATCTTCCCCTCGAGGCCCAGTATGTCGTCCCGTTCGCTTATAAGATCCGCTGGCACATGAAGATGAATCTTCGCGAGGCGGTGTTCATCGGCGAACTGCGCACCATGCCCCAGGGCCATCCGGACTACCGCTTTATCGTGCAGGAGATGTGGCGCAAGATCGGCGAGGTTCAACCGACGTTGGCGGAATATGCCAAGTTTATCGATTGGACGACCTACCGTCTGGGGCGGCTGCAATCCGAGATGCGGAGTGAGTATAAAAAGTCCTTGACGTGATTGTCTTAGCTTCTCGATCTCGCTGAGTTCGGGATAGAGAAAAAATTGGGGATGAGAAAATTATGGTAACGAGAAAAAGGAGGGGGTGTATGAGGCTTCGGTCGGTTCTGATCTTGACGCTGTTCGTATCCTCGATCCTCATTGCCCCGGCTGCCTTTTCGGCCATTGCGGCCTCGGCTCCGCCCAGGATAGTTTTTAGCTTTGCCGGTTTGAACGAGAGAACCGGAATCTTGTTCGTCGGCAAAGATCGCGGCTTTTTCCAAAAACACGGTCTCGACGGCCAGGAGGTTTTTGTCCGCAGCGGCCAGCTTGGTGTTACGGCCCTGAGCGCTGGAGAGTCTCAATTTCACGTGGGCTCAGCAAACGGAGCAACCATCGGCGCCATGGGCGGGGGCCTGGATATCGCTTTTATTGCCGGACTCATCAACAAGCTGGACGGCTATTTTGTGGTAGCTCCACATATCAAGAGTCCCTCGGACCTCAAGGGCAAAAACATTGGCGTGCAGAGTGTAGGCGGCGGGATATGGATGTTTACCATGCTGGCCTTCGAACACTGGGGCCTCAATCCCGAGAGGGATAACATCAGGTTCAGAGTGATAGGGGATCAATCTGTCCTGGCCCAGGCCCTTGCCTCGGGCATCATCGATGCCTCCTACCTGGGCTATACCTTTGGCAGCAACATGGAGCGCCAGGGCTTTCGCATCCTGGCTGATCTTGCCAAACTAGGCATTCCCTATCAGAGTCTGGGAGTTATGGCGCGGCGGAGCTTCGTGGATCGGTCGCCTGATATCGCCGAGAGGACCATGCGCGCGATTGTGGAAACGATCTCCTTTATACAGGATCCAGTAAACAAAGTCGCGGTGATGCAAAGCCTGGCAAGGGGGCTCAGACTGCGCAAGATCGAAGAGGCGGAGGTAGGCTACGAGATGATAAAGGGCCTCTATGATCGCCGCATCTATCCCACCGTTGAAGGGTTGCGCAATGTGATCAGTTTGCTAGGGAAGACCAACGAAAAGATCCGCCGCCTCAAAGCAGAAGATATCATTGACGACCGGATCGTACGCAAGCTGGAAAGGGAAGGCCTTTTTTAGAACGGAGGAAAACCTACCGCCTCGGCCGCCTCCAGTCCGAGATGCGCACGGAATACAAGAAGTCCGTTTTTGAGTGAGGCCAAAGAATTTTCGACTTCGTCGTGAGCTCAGTCGAACGATTTTGGATTAGGAGACTGACACATGCATAAGACAATTCGGACTCGTTTTCTTGGCTCTTACTCCGACAATCGGAAATCTAAAACCTGTACTGCCTTCGATAAACTCAGGCCCCGAGCCTGTCGAGGGGAGCTACGTCGAAGTATCCAAAATCTAAAATGGGCGGGGCTTTTTGCAATCTTCGTCTTGCTCGTGGGGTGTGTGGGAGTGGCCGAAGCGCAGCAGCCAGCGAAAATTCCCCGGATAGGATACCTAGCGGCTGCCTCCCTTTCCTCTTCCACTATGTCGGCCCGCACCGAGGCATTCCGGCAGGGTCTGCGCGAGCTTGGGTACGTGGAGGGGAAAAACATTGTCATTGAGTGGCGATATGCAGAGGGAAAACTAGATCGCCTCCCCGCGCTCGTGGCCGAGCTAATGCGTCTCAAGGTCGACATCATCGTCTCGGCTGGTCCGCAGCCGACCCGTTCCGCCAAGGAAGCAACGAGCACGATTCCCATTGTCATGGCGCAAGATACCGATCCTGTTGGCAACGGGTTCGTCGCTAGTCTTGCCCGACCGGGCGGGAATATTACTGGATTGTCATCCCTGACTGCGGAGATAAGCGGAAAACGACTGGAGCTTTTGAAGGAGATCGTTCCCAGGCTCTCGCGCGTGGCCGTCTTCGGAACTTCAACCTACCCCGGCAACGCGCAAGCGTTAAGAGAAACGGAACTCGCTGCAGGGGCACTCGGAGTGAAGCTTCAATACCTAGACGTACTAGATCCCAAGGATATTGAGACTGTATTCCGAGCCGCAAGCAAGGCGCGTGCTGACGCGGTTCTCGTGTTGGGGGGTCCTGTGTTCTATTCTCAACGAACACAGGTTGTCAAACTTGCAGCAAAGAGCCGGCTTCCAGCGACATACTTCGCGTCGGAATTTGTGGAAGCTGGTGGGCTTATGAGCTACGGCGTGAGCTTTACCGACTTGTCCCGTCGCGCCGCTACGTATGTGGACAAGATTTTGAAAGGCAGGAAGCCCGCCGATCTTCCGGTCGAGCAGCCGACAAAGTTCGAATTCGTGATCAACCTGAAAGCCGCGAAGCAGATTGGCGTCACGATTCCGCCGAACGTGCTCGCGCGGGCGGATAAAGTAATCAAGTGATTTTGGATTTTCGATTGCCGATTTTAGATTGGAGAAAAGAACTCATGAATAAAACAGTTTGGATCGGTTCTCGGTCCGGAAACAATCGACAATCTAAGATCGGCAGATCAAGGAATTATCTGAAAGGCTTTCCTCCGGCCAAGGCGGTAGGTGCTAAATCCGCGACGATCCAGAGTGAACACCCACTCGGTTTCCAGCTCTTCTCCCAGGACAACCAAAGTGGCATCGGCAAAATCCATCGGGACGTTGCGATACCTTTCCATCAGAGCTGCAACCCGTCGGAGGCTCGTCTGGGACGAAGGAACCAGTTGAAACGCCCCTCTCAGGATAAACTCAAGAACGGCTTTTTGCGCCCTCCACTCCGGCCCCACCAGGTAGAGCGTCTCGGTCAGGACCGCTTCGGTAGTGACGATGGGTCCGTTCCATCCCTCCAGCGCGGCCACGCAGTCATCGTGCAGCTTCTCGCTTCGGTCCACGAGGGCAACGAACGGGCCGGTATCCAGCAAGAGTTCATCGGCCACGGCGCAAACGGCGGATCAAGTAATCGCGATGTCGCTGGCCTAAATCGGGCCGGCCGCTTTCAATACTGCCCAGAAGATCGCGAACACGATCGATGGGGCGCACTTCCGGTTGGGTATCCAGATACTGTTCTAAAGCCTCACGCACCACTTCCGAGCGCTTGCGCTTTACGCGTCTGGCTGATCGCTCCAGCTTCGCAGCCAAATCGGCTGGTAATCGCATGGTTAACTGACGTTCCATACAGCCTTCTCCTTTTGCCTTGCATTGTAGTGCAAGGAAACGCGAATGTCCAACTTATGCTGAAAGGCGCCAAGCCCGCCGATCTACCGGTGGAGCAGCCGACGAAGTTCGAGCTGGTGATCAATCTTAAAACCGCGAAGCAGATCGGTCTGACAATTCCGCCCAACGTGCTGGCGCGGGCGAATAAAGTCATAAAATGACATTTTCGATTGCCGATTTTCGATTTTGGATTAGGAGACTGACACATGCATAAGACAATTCGGACTCGTTTTCTTAGCTCTTACTCCGACAATCGGAAATCTAAAATCGAAAATCTAAAATGGCTGGGGCTTTCGGTAATCGCTTTCGTGCTCGTGGTGACTGGGGCTGTGGCTCAGGCGCAGCAGACGAAGAAAATCCCCCGGATAGGTTTTCTAGCATCTGGCTCGGCTTCCTCGGATGCGGCCTGGATCGAGGCCTTCCGACAAGGTCTGCGCGAGCTTGGGTACGTGGAAAGTCAAAATATCGTCATCGAGTACCGCTATGGAGAGGGGAAGACGGATCGATTTCCTGACCTCGCTACCGAGCTAGACCACCTAAAAGTTGATGTCCTTGTTGTAGCGGGAGCTAGCACAACTAGGGCGGCCAAAAATGTCACCAAGCTGATCCCAATTGTCATGTCGAATGTTACTGATCCTGTTGTGCTCGGGTTGGTGGCGAGCCTCGCGAGGCCTGGGGGAAACATCACGGGGTTAACCAACCTGGCGCCGGAGCTAGGTGGGAAGCGGCTGGAGCTGCTCAAGGAGATAGTTCCCCAGCTTTCACGCGTGGCTGTCCTAGGGGATCCCACCAGTCCAGGACACGCAATCGGGTGGAGAGAAATGGAGATCGCCGCCCGGTCGTTAGGTATGAAGGTGATCAAGTGACAATTGTCAGCGCGAAGGGACGATTGACCCCGATCCTAGCGGGAGTTCGAGAGCGTGAGCGAGGGCACGGTTAAGTTGGGCGAGCTTGGTCGCCGACAAGGTGGAGACAAAGTGGGTGAGCTTACTCTTAAACATCAACGTGAAAAAATCGCAGCGGATTGCGGACGTGCGTGGCAGGCCATCTTCCGGCCCCAGCACGACCTCGGTTGTGAGTCCCAGGACTTCCCCATAGACGGGGGCGCAGATCACCGTCGAGACATCCTCATGCTCAGCCACAAAGGTTCGGGATACGACGACATAAAATCCGGGCTTGCCGCCACGCTCGGAGACCCGCTCTCGGGTGGGGCAATTTCAATGCTTTCAGCCTTTTCCTCACGTGCGGGCAGACAAGGTGATCAAATGACAACAGGCAACAGGCGATAGGCAATAGTAAGCGGAGAAAAACCATGACTAAAAAAGTCTTTTGCATCGTTCTTTGCACCATGCTCATTGCGCTTTGCTGTTCAGTCGACGCGCAGCAGCCGACGAAAGTCCCGTGGATAGGATGGCTAACTGGTGCCTCTCCTTCCGCTCAATTGGCCCGCATTGAGGCATTCCGCCAGGGTCTGCGCGAGCTTGGGTACGTGGAGGGAAAGAACATTGTCATTGAGTATCGATATGCAGAGGCAAAACTCGATCGCCTCCCCGCGCTCGCGGCCGAGCTAGTGCGTCTCAAGGTAGACGTCATCGTCTCGGCTGGTTCGCCAGCAACCCGTCCCGCTAAGGAAGCAACTGCTACGATTCCCATTGTCATGGCGCAGGATAGCGATCCTGTTGGCAACGGGTTCGTCGCCAGCCTGGCGCGACCTGGCGGGAACATTACTGGATTGGCAACCCTTGCCCCGGAGATAAGCGGAAAACAACTGGAGCTTCTAAAGGAGATCGTTCCCAAGCTCTCCCGCGTGGCCGTCCTCGGGACTTCGACCCGACCGGGCACCGCACAATCGTTAAAAGAGATCGAACTCGCCGCACGGGCGTTCGGAGTGAAGCTTCAATACCTGGACGTACTAAGTTCCAAGGATATCGAGACTGCATTCCGAGAGGCGAGCAAGGGGCGTGCTGGCGCAATCGTCGTGTTGGGAAGCCCCGTCTTCACTTCTCAGCGAACACAGATTGTCGAACTTGCGGTAAAGAGCCGGCTCCCGGCGATATCCTGGAGGTCTGATTTTGTGGAAGCCGGGGGGCTCATGACCTACGGCGTGAGCATTACCGACTTGGACCGGCGCGCCGCCACGTATGTGGACAAAATTCTGAAAGGCGCGAAGCCCGCCGATCTCCCGGTGGAGCAGCCGACGAAGTTCGAGTTGATTATAAACTTGAAGGCGGCAAAGCAGATCGGCCTGACGATTCCGCCCAATGTCTTAGCTAGGGCAGATCGAGTAATCCGATGAATGATAATCCAAAATCGAAAATCGAAAATCCAAAATGGAAATGGGGGCAGATAAGGTGATCAAGTGAGGCAAGGGTTAAAAGGGATATAGAGATGATTGTCGAGCATCACGGACCGGGAGATCACTTGAGCTTGGCTTCGAGTGTGGCGACTTCTTGTAAGACCAGCCACTCCTCCGGCGTAAGCACGGCAATCCGAGAGGAATCAAAGTCTTTTTTATTTCGGGTGATGAGATGATTCGCGGAGACCGATTCAGCGCTGGCGAGTTGAACGTTATCTTCAAAGTCGGGGCCAGCCGAGGCGAGAGCGTGGTCAAGGATTGTTTAGCTCAACGGTTCCAGGTGAAGCCCCTTCAAGATCGCTTGCGCGTCAGCGCGGGCAGTTGCTTCGTTTACGACTCGCCGCCGGAAGAAATAGAGCAATGGAAGAGTGAGCGCGGATGTCCAGCTCTCGAGATCTTGCGACCTGCGCGCCAAGTTAAGGACGCGGAGACTTTCGGTCCAACCGCTCCGCTTCGTCATCACGTCAATGAAGACATTGACGTCGATGAAAATCTTCAATCCGTCAATCTCCGCGCGATGATTTCGCGAATAAGGGCTTTGTCGTCTTTGACGGGATTTTCCGGATGGATACCGACAAGGGCGAGAAGATCAGGGTCGATGGGTACGTTGGGGCATTGCTTTGATAACGCGTCGCGGTCGGTCTCTCCGTGCCGCTGTATCGTTTCATCCCTCTCCTTTTGCTCAAGGAGTGAATGCAGTTGTCGCTCGAGCGCTCGCAAGGTGGCGATATCTTGGTCTCGCACGAGCTTGAGCAGCTCGTCCATTTGTTTCGGTGTTTTCGCCATGATAGCAAACATTATAGACGATGCCGTGAGCAACGGTCAAGCCAATGAGAGAAAGACACTGGCGATCAAGCGAGAAGAGGGCAGCAGTGCTGAGGGCTGAGTAACGAGGACTGAGGTTCGATTGATAAGAGGAGCGATCCCATGATGGTTGTCCGTAGTCCGTGGTCGGTAGTCAAAGTACTCCGGTGCATTGCGCTATGCTCTATGCTCTTGGCTCTTAGCTTTCCCGCCGAGGCGCAGCAGGCGAAGAAAGTCCCTCGGATAGGTGTTCTCCTTCCAGGCACCCCTGCTAACTTCTCGCTCCGTACCGAGGCCTTCCTGCAAGGGCTGCGAGACCTTGGCTACGTCGAGGGAAAGACCATCACGATTGAGTGGCGATGGGGGAAGGACAGAGTCGAGCAACTTCCTGAGCTTGCTGCCGAGCTTGTTAGACTCAATGCTGACGTCATCGTCACAAATGGGACGCCAGCCAGCAAGGCGCTCAAAAACGCGACGAGAGCGATCCCTATCGTGATGGTGGTAGTCGGTGATCCTGTTGGCACCGGCCTTGTTGAGAGTCTCGCTCGGCCAGGCGGCAACGCCACGGGGTTGTCCAACCTTACACCGGAAGCAAGCGGGAAACGGCTAGAATTGCTCAAGGAGGTGGTCCCCACGGCCTCCCGCGTTGCCGTCCTCTTGAATCCGGCCAACCCCACGAACTCGCGCCAATTGAAAGAGA
>Ga0210377_10003573_pt1 | contig 13329 bp, 12 predicted proteins | sample PLM4_65_b1redo_FD_155480 | JGI IMG/M metagenome (GOLD analysis project Ga0210377, IMG submission 155480) | Groundwater sediment microbial communities from an aquifer in East River, Colorado, USA - PLM4_65_b1 redo | ecosystem: Environmental > Terrestrial > Soil > Riparian zone | place: USA: East... | reverse complement strand
TTGCTTTTGCAAGGCAATTATATTATTATGCAAGACCGTTGTCAGGACGGGTCCCCAAATAATTTACCATTAAAGGAGTAGTCTCACTATGCTGGGCATAATGCGGAAATACAAGCAATCAATTGTCATCAAGATCGTCTTCGGAGCCATTGTCCTATCTTTCATCGGCACCATATTCCTGGTCTGGGGTAGGGGAGACGATGGCCTAACCAATACCGACTATGCCGCCAGGGTCGGGAAGAAAAAAATCTCCTTTGAAGATTACCAGAATCATCTGGGGCGAATGCGCAATATTTATACGCAGATTTACGGCAAAACCATAACCCCGGAAATGGAACAGCAGATGGGGCTGAAAAAAAAGGCCATTGACAACCTGATCGACAATGCGCTTGTCCTGGGCGAGGCCGCCAGGATGGGGGTCGAGGTGACAAAGGCCGAGGTCGAGAAGGAAATCGCCACAATTCCCGCCTTCCAGAAGGACGGCGCCTTCAATTTCCAGCTCTATCAGCAGAGACTGAAGGGTGAACGAATGACACCCTCTTACTTTGAAGATAGCATCAGGGAAGAGATGCTGATCAGGAAAACTAAAGAGAAGGTCATAGGCAAGGCCGCGGTAAGCGATGAAGAGGCTCTGCAGGCATTCAGGAAACAGAACGACAGGATAAACCTCGTCTTCGCATCATTTTCCCCGGCCGATGTCAAGGGGGAGGTGAAGCTTACCCAACAGGAACTGAACAGTTACCTGCAGGGGCACCAGGAGCAGTTCAAGACACCGGAGCAGATAAGTCTCACCTATATTGTCGTCGATCCGGCAAAGGTCGCCGCAAAGCAGAGCGTAACCGATGAAGAGGCACAGACATATTATCAGAAATACATCGACCGTTTCCAGGGGAAAGACGGATTTCTCCCGTTCGCCGAGGTAAAGGAGCAGGCAAGGGCCGCCGCCCTGCGTGACAAGGGGGCCAGGCAGGCCTTTGAAATGGCCGCCGACGCCGTCAACAAGAACCTCAAGACGGGGAATATCAATGCCGCCGCGGCCTCATTCGGCATCAAGGTAAATGAGACCCCCCTCTTCACAATGGCCGCGCCCGCAGCCCAGCTTGCCGGCGAAACTGAAGTCATAAAGCGCGCCTTTATGCTCAAGCAGGTTGAACTGGGCGGGCCTGTGGAAACCGCAAAGGGGATATACATACTCAAGCTAAAAGAAAGACAGCCGGCAGCCGTGCCGCCTCTTGAAAGGATCAGGGGGCGCGTCGAGGCCCTGGCTGCCGATGACAAGGCGCGCCAGCTGGCGCAAAAGAAGGCCGAGGATGCGCTGGCCCTGCTCGCCAAGGGGAGCACCGCGCTGAAACTCCAGGAAACGGGGAGTTTTGGATTCTCCGCCAAGGGGGAGATCCCCGGGATCGGGGTTTCCCCGGAAGTGATGGATGCTTCCTTTAATCTGTCAAACACGGCTCAGGCGGCCAAAACCGTCTTCAAGGTCGGCGACCGCTGGTATGCGCTTAAGCTGAAGGAGCGGGTCGAAATCAACAAGGATGAATTCCCCAAGCAGAAGGAACAGATAAAGTCGGGGCTCCTTCCCGCAAAACAGCAGGAGATTCTCTCCTCCTGGATGACAGAGATGAAGGCGAAGACGAAGATTGAGATCAATCCGGCGCTTTTAGCGGAATAAGGAAGGCAAGCAATGTCCAAACTCGTGCTGAAAACCGATTTCCCCGATCTCAAGCTGGCCGGACGCGGCAAGGTGCGCGACATATACGACCTGGGGGAGACGCTCCTGATCGTCACCTCAGACCGGATTTCCGCTTTCGACGTGATCATGAACGAGGGTATCCCGGACAAGGGTTATGTCCTGAACCAGATATCGATCTTCTGGTTCCGGCAGATGGAGGGGATCATCCCCAACCACATCATCGCCACCGAGGTGGCTGATTTCCCTGCCGAGTGCCGTAAATACGCCGACATACTGGAGGGGCGCTCCATGCTGGTGAAAAAGGCAGCACCGCTTCCTGCCGAGTGCGTGGTGCGCGGCTATCTGGCCGGCTCCGGATGGAAGGATTACCGTTCCACCGGCGCTGTCTGCGGCATAAAACTTCCCGCCGGCCTCGTCGAATCGGACCGGCTCCCCGAGCCGATCTTCACCCCTTCCACCAAGGCGGAGCTGGGCGCCCACGATGAAAACATCTCCTTTGAAGAGATGATCGATGTGTGCGGGAAAGAGTCTGCGGAGCGGATGCGCGACGTCACCCTGCAGATCTATTCCAGGGCGCGCGACATCGCCGATACAAAGGGTATCATCATCGCCGACACCAAGTTCGAATACGGCATGTATGAAGGGGATATGATCATCATCGACGAGTGCATGACCCCCGACTCCAGCCGCTTCTGGCCGAAGGACCTCTATAGGCCGGGGGGGCCGCAGCCCTCCTTCGACAAGCAGTTCCTGCGCGACTACCTGGAGACCCTCGACTGGAACAAGACAGCGCCTGCGCCGACGCTCCCCGAGGAGATAATCAGAAAGACCGGGGAGAAATATATGGAAGCCCTGGTAAGACTCACTGGAAAGGGTAAGTAAAGTGAAGGCATGGGAAACCATGCCTTTTTTATTTGCAGGGGGCCATTCCTGACTGTTTGTCGGATCGCCTTTCAACCAGAGGGGTGCTTACGAATGAACGGAAAATTGCGAATCAGGTTGTTGCTACTGGGAATAGGCTTCTGTCTGCTGGCCGGCTGCGCGGAGAGCCAGAAACTGCCGCCGCTCCCCGGCGACGGGGTTCTGCTGGCTTTTGGCGACAGCCTGACCTTTGGCACTGGCGCTGGTGAGGGCGAAAGTTATCCGGCCGTGCTGGAACGGCTCACAGGGCACAAGGTTGCTAATTACGGGGTTCCGGGCGAGATATCCGCTGATGGTCTGGCCCGCCTGCCGGGGGTGCTGGAGCGGGAAAGGCCGGCCCTTCTCATACTATGTCACGGTGCCAATGACCTGCTGAGGCGACTGGATCAGCGCCATGCCGCGGAAAACCTGCGGGGGATGATCCGCCTGGCCCATGAACGGGGTGTCGCCGTCATCTTGATCGCCGTACCCGCACCCGACCTCTCCCTCACCCCACCCAAATTCTACTCCGAGATTGCCGCTGAATTCGCCATCCCCATCGAGAAGAAAGCGCTTGCGCGCATACTGGGGAAGGGATCGCTCAAGTCGGACTATATCCACCCCAATGCGGCCGGCTATCGCCAACTGGCCGAGGCGCTGCTCTCACGCCTTGAAAAGAGCGGTGCAATACCGTAACAGGGGATGGATTTAGCAAATGCAAAAGAATAATGGCGCTATCACCGGAGCAAAAACAGACATCTGTTGACTCTTGGAATATCCAGAACGCCTATTCACAGGCATCGACATGGGCAAAATGATCAAGTTCACGGGTCCACCCGAGTTCACCATTATGCCTGCGGACTTTTGCCCACCAGAACCATTTGGGCAAGTGAATGACTTGCCACTCTTCACTTTTCCCCACTGATTTAATATTCGTGCGGCCGACCAGGAAGATGCCTGCAAAGTAAAATTTGTCGTACCCCTCTCCAACATACCGCAGGGGATAAATCACGTCGCCCGGCAAAAGTAAAATCTCCTCCCGTGAATTTTCCACGCTGAAGTTGATTTTCTTAAGGATTTTCACTTCGCCCGCCTCAGTCGTTATAACAACCCCTGAGAGTCCATGGACATCCTCCCCCGCCTTTACGACAGTCACTGCGGGAGTTGAATCGCTGTGCTCCTTACGCAGGATCGTTTCCTCTTTTGCTGTCCATGTCCCGTATGTGCAGCACTCGAAAGGGCAGGCGCCATAATCGTAATAGGGAAGAGAGGGAGTCTCCGGTTCAGCGGAACCAAACGGGAGGCTGATCGCCAGGGCAAGTCCGAAAAGAAAATGAAAAGGGGTCATTAATTGTCTTTCGCTCCCTAATACGGTATACAGGAGTTGGCGGATCCAACGAGAGTAATCCGGCACGCTCCGAAGCATTTCAGGTTTACAGATGAGAAGGGGGACTCAACGGGGGTGATCAGTAACCTGGGGTGTCTGGGTGGCCGGCTCCAGGAGCAATCCGACTTTAGCGAGCAACTGCTGCATGTTGAACGGCTTGTCAAGAGAGCCGTCAGCTCCGAGCTTCTGGGCGATATGAAGAAAGTGGTCAGGACCGTAACCCGGGATACCACCCGATATGGCCAGAATCTTCACATCGGCGTATCCCTTCCGCAGTTCGATAATGGTTTCAATCCCCTCCTTTTCAGGCATAAAGAGGTCAACAATAACAAGGTCCACGGGGTTTTGCCTGAAGATGTCGATGCCGACACTTCCGTTTTCAGCTTCGAGCACTGTGTATCCCGCCTGTTCCAGGATGTTCCGGACACATGAGCGCACATCCTGGTCATCGTCTATCACAAGAATATTTTGCATGCCTGGCCAGTGTTAATTCAGCGAGGGAATATTTAACGCGAGGGGAGTATATCACCACTGAAACACTCCGGTCAATGCAATATTAAACAGGCAAAGCACTTAGAAGGATGTTTAATTAATTAACAAAAATATAATTTTTCGGCACAACCGTAATGCCGTCCGAGATCTTGAACCCTCGAGCCTCGTCCTGCTCGCTTGAGTATCCGATCTGGGTGAACGGGGGAACCTGCACGTTTTTGTCGATTATCGTTTTCCTTATCTTAGCGCCTTCTCCGATCTTGACCCCTGAGAAAATGACGCTTTCACAGACCAGGGCTCCCCTCTCAACGCGAACCCGCTGGCTGAGCAGGGAGTTGCTTAATTCCGCCTCGGTGACAACGCATCCGCCGCTCATGATTGAATTATCCATCAGGGATTGCCTGAACACGCATTTTGCGGGTGGAGTAAAGTCGGGCGTTGTCTTTATGGGCCACAGATCATTGTACAGGTTCAGGTCCGGCTTGATGCTCACCAGGTCCATGTTGGCTTCCCAGTATGATCTGATGGTGCCCACATCCCGCCAATAAATCTGCTCCTCTCCCGGGACTTTATTTTCTGCGAAATCATAGGCAAATAACCTGAGCCCTTTTTTCAGCATGAAAGGTATTACATCATTACCGAAGTCGTGGGTGGATAGGTCGCTGTTTGCGTCTTCGTTCAGGATCTCGGTCAGGGCCGAGACGTCCGCAAGGTAATTTCCCATCGATGTAAGACAATACCCCGGGTTCCCGGGGATTTCCTTTGGCTGCTCCGGTTTTTCTTCAAATCCGATAACCCTGTTTTGCGAGTCCACCTCAAGTATCCCGAAACGGCCGGCATCTTCCGCCCTTATGACCATGGAGGATATTGTAAAATCGGAGCCCTTTGCCTGATGATAGTGGTCCAACTGGCTCACGTCCATTTTGAAGACATGATCACCGGAAAATATCGCCACCCGCTTGTACTGGGGATTGTCCGAAAAGACATTGAGATTCTGATAAACCGCATCCGCGGTGCTTTTATACCAGTCTTCGCTGATTCTCTTCTGCGCCGGTATCGCCTGCACATAGAAATTGTAGACGGGAACCGATGGCCATAGCTTGTTTACGTGGTTGATCAACGGTTGAGACAGGGTCTGAACCAGGATCTTTATATTCTGCATGCCGGAATTGATGAAGTTGTTGAGAACAAAATCGATGATCCGGTATTTCCCGCCAAAAGGGACTGCCGGCTTGGCCCTTGCCGATGTCAGCGGCCTCAAGCGTTCGCCGGCGCCCCCGGCCAAAATTATTCCCAGTAATTCTTTCATGCGCCGAACTCCTTTCTGATTAACAAATCACATGTTCCCCGATGAAACGCTCCAGTTCCAGTTCCGCATCACGGTAATCTTCCAGGGATATGACGGCATCTTCTTGCCAGCTCCTAGTTTTGTAGTAGACCTTGTCATAGTAGTGCCTGATGAGTTCCGCGGTAAACGTCTCCAGTTCCCAGCGCTCAAGGTATCCGGAAATTTCGGCGTACTTGTCCGGGCCCAGTCTCTTTTTGATTCTCTCAAGGGCTTCCGCCATACCGTGCCGGTATTCCGGCTGTCCGTATTCGGCGATAAGTCGCCTGACACGGGTTTCCAGTGAGGCCGTGCACCAGACCTTTGGGCTCTGCAGCATGACTTCGTACATATCGCCGGGAAGCGACAGTTTTCCGATTCTTTTGCTCTCCCCCTCGACGACCACCGGTTTCCCGGCCGGGGCCTTGCGGAATTCCTCCCAGAGAAGGGTCTCGAAGCGGGTCTGGGGAAGCTCCTGGGTGAGGCCCAATTCGCCGAAGGCTGAGCCCCGGTGGCAGGCAAGGCCTTCCAGGTCTATTACCGTAAACATCGCGCTCTTCATGCCCAGAAGAAAGGCGGTCTTGCCTATGCCGGTCATGCCGTGAATAACCACCATGGGGCCGGGAGGGGAGAAGGTCGCGAAGTACTCCATGATGTGCCGGCGGAATGCCTTGTATCCCCCCTTGAGCTGGACCGCATCGTAACCTGCCAGTTCCAGAATGGAGGTGATGGTCTTGCTTCTCAATCCGCCGCGCCAGCAGTAAACCAGGACTGGCCTGCCGACGGCGGCCTTGCCGATGGCTGAAACCATCTCCGGGATGCGCGGTGCGATCATTTCCAGCCCGCGAATCCTCGCTGCATGGGGACCGGTATGCCTGTGCATGGTGCCGATTTCGACCCTTTCCCCGTTGCTGAGAATGGGTACGTTGATTGCACCCGGAATATGGTCTTCATCATACTCGAGGGGTGTTCTGACATCCACCGCCAGGTGTGTCTGGAGCAGGGATTCTTGAAAAAAAACTGTCTCTGGCACTGGACGTCTCCTTGAAACGGGTTTATTATAAACTAATTGAGACCTATTGCAAGGGGGATGAAACCGGACCGATCACCCTTGCGTGCAGACAGCAAAAGTGCTATTAGTATCAGGTCTGCATGACCCACAAAAACCATAAAAGTGAGGACCTTGCAATGAAATCAGGGGAACCGGGATAACGGGCGCCTGGTGTGCGGGGTTTGCACCGTGCCATGCCCATGCGAGCGGGCGTCAATCCCGGTATAAACAGCCCGGCGGCGGTTTTGCATGGATCTCGAATTAAAGGAGGATGCGATGTCTAGTTCATTTTCAGCGGATTATGAGAAAGCTCTGCAGCTGGGGCGTCCCCCCAACATCCGGAAACTGTTTCCCAATTCCAAGGCGCTTATCGTCAGCGGCAAGGTGATTGACCGGGCAATGGCAGCCAGGGGAAATGCGATAGCCATGGCCGGTAACGGCCGAAACTATTTCGTGATCCGCGGGGCGCTCAAGGCTGCGCAGAGAGCCAATACGGCGCTGATCATCGAGATCGCCAAGTCGGAAGGGGGGCAGAAGGCTTACTGTGCTGTCAACTACTGGAACATGGCGCGTATTGTCGATGCCCTTTGCAACGAACTGGGGATCACCGTGCCGGTCGCCATACATGCAGACCATTACGGGATAAAGAGCGACAAGGACCTGGCATCTGCAAAAATCGAGATACCGACAATGTTCGAGGCGGGAATCACTTCCATAGCCATCGACGCTTCCCATCTGCCCGATGACAAAAATCTCCTTGCCAATCTTGAACTCTCTCCATTCATTCCAAAATGGGCGGGGCTTGAAACCGAGGTCGGCGAGATCAAGGGGAAGGAGGGGCTCTCCACCGTTGCCGAGGCGCTCTTCCTCATAGAGGGGCTGAACGCCCATGACATATTCCCGGACTGGATCGCCCTGAATAACGGCACCACCCACGGCATCGAGGCGAGCGACGCAGGAATACAGGTGGGGCTGACATCCGAGATCCATAAAGCCCTTAAACCATACAACGTCAACGGCGCCCAGCACGGCACCTCGGGGAACAGTTCCGAAAGGCTCCGCCGTATCGTCGCCGAAACCGCCACCACCAAGGCGAATGTGGCAACCGCACTGCAGATGATTTCCTGGGGAGTGGAGGTTAACGATTACGGTAACGCCATCCTCGATGGGGACGGCAATTTCAGGAAGGTCAAGGGGGAAGGGGTGACCGAAGAGCTGTGGGCCGAGATGGTCGCTTTTGCCGAATCCAAGGGGTGGAAGAAGGGGGACTACAAGAACCTCAACCTCCCCTTTGAAAACAAGCTCCTTGCCCAGCCTGAAAAGGTGCGGGAGCGTATGTCGCGGGCAGTGGAGGATTTTGCCTGCAAAATGATGTCCGAGGTTTTCAATGGCCGGGACACGGCACCCATTGCCGTTGAGGAGATCCTCAAGGCCGGCTCCTTTGATTTGGGGCCTAAGGGTAGTCGCCTTCAAAATCCGTCCGACTGGACCGATGAAAAGATAGTGGAGAAGGCCCGGTTGATCGTCGGCGACAAGGGTCCGGCGGGTAAATTCGATGATTGAATCGATGGAATCAACAAACCATTAAACCGCCTGCAGCTTATAAGTAATGGGCATATAAAAGAAAGGGAGTGCAAGCTCCCTTTCTTTTTTTATTCGGTCCCGGTGCAGCTAACTTTATAGTTAAAGTATTCCACGCTTTCTGCCGAAAAAGAAATAGAAGTCCTATTCCAGCCGGAGGTTCGAATTTGACATGAGCACAAAAACCCCATTCACCTCCAGATCTTCAGAGCCAGATAACGGTCTGACCTGCAACAAACAGGACAAATGCAACATGGAAGCGGGGTTCAGCGCCAATCTGCTTGTAGCCGAAGACAACCTGGTAAATCAGGAAGTCGCTAAAATGATGCTTGAGGTGCTGGGCTGCCGTGTTGATCTGGCGGACAACGGCATTCAGGCCCTTGATAGGGCGATGGAAGAATCCTATGATCTGATCTTGATGGATTGCCAGATGCCGCGGATGGATGGTTATGAAGTATCCAGATTGATCAGGGAGAGGGAGTTGGCGGGCAATTTGAAAAATGACTCACAACGGCGCATGACGATTATTGCCGTAACCGGCAACACGACTGATGAGGACCGTGATCGGTGCCTCTCTATCGGAATGGATGACTTCCTGAAGAAGCCTTTCACTATTGAGGAACTGCGTGAAGTGCTCACGCGCTGGCTTCCCTTAAGATCGGTGGCCGGTATTGTCCGGGAGAATGGAAGACCGGTCTTTCCGGAAGCATCGCCAATCGACCTGAAGCTTTTGGACAACATCAGATCCCTGCAACGGGAAGGGGCGCCAGATATTCTCGGAAAAGTGATAGATCATTATCTTTCCCAATCTCCGGTTTTCATCCGGAAGATGAATGAAGCAATATCTGCAAATGACGGAGAACTTATCCGTTCAATCGCCCACAGCTTCAAGTCGGGCAGCGCAAACCTTGGCGCTCTCCAACTTGCGGAAATCTGCGGGGAGCTGGAGAGTTTCGGAATCGCAAATACCATAGCTGTGAACAAAGAGATCCTGGCAAGAATTGAAACCGAATATGAAGCTGTCAGGCTTGTCCTTGTCGAGGTGTGTCGAAGGGGGCCGCAATGATCGAGCAGCCGGCAAAAAACAGAAGAGCGATCGTTTTGGTGGTGGATGACGATGAAATGGTGCGTCTGCTCGCCCGTGAAACCCTGGAGCAGTCAGGTTTCCGGGTCGAGGAGGTGAAAGACGGGTCAGAGGCGCTTGCGGCTTTTGCACGCTTCAGACCGGACATCGTTCTCCTGGATGTCATGATGCCCGGCAAGGACGGCTATGCCACTTGCGCCGAGATTCGTGAATTTCCCGGCGGTGATGATACGCAGGTGCTCATGATGACCGGTTTGAATGATATCGAATCGATCAAGAGGGCGTATGATGTAGGGAGCACCGATTTTATTACAAAGCCTATAAACTGGATTGTTCTTGGTTACAGGGTGCACTACATGCTCCGGGCAAAGCAGGCGGTAGACAGCCTGCGCCGGAATGAAGCCCGCTTTATAGACATACAGCGGATAGGCCACATCGGCAGTTGGGAGTGGAACATCATCGGGAATGAGTTCTACTGTTCCGAAGAACTGTTCCGGATATTTACCGTTGACACCATCGGTTTTGATGCAACCTATGAGTCGTTCCTCAATTCAGTGCATCCGCTGGACCGCGAATACGTTGCTACGTCAATCGATGAAGCACTCCTGGGCAGGAAGACATATAATATCGACTATCGGATACTCCTTCCCAACAGAGAAGAAAGGGTTGTGCACGCCGAAGCTGAAGTAAGCCGCAATGAGAACGGACAGCCGTTCTGGATGGCCGGGATCATGCAGGACATTACCGAACGTAAGCAGGCTGAGGCGCAGATATATAATCTTGCCTATTTTGACAGCCTGACCGGTCTGCCGAATCGCCTCCTCTTCAAGGAGCATCTGGCTCATGCACTCAACCATGCAATAAGGACAAAAAGGGTTGCGGCAATCCTTTTCCTGGATCTGGACCGGTTCAAGTATATCAATGACACCCTGGGCCACAGTATTGGCGACAAGCTTTTGCAGGGGGTAGCGGAACGTCTTCTGATTTGCGTGCGCAGGAGCGATATCGTCGGCAGGGACGATGTAGGAAATCTGAATTCCTCGGTGGCGCGTCTGGGGGGAGACGAATTCACGGTGCTTCTGAACGACATCACCAATGTCCAGGATGCGGCCAGGGTGTCGCAACGCATCATCAGCGCCGTTGCGCAACCTTTTAACCTGGATAACCATGAGGTGATCGTCACCACGAGCATCGGCATCAGCCTTTTCCCCAACGACGGGAATGATATCGTCACACTCATCAAGAATGCGGATACCGCAATGTACCATGCCAAAGACCTGGGGAGAAACAATTTTCAGTTCTACACCCAGTCCATGAATGCCACCACCCTGGAGCGGCTTGCCCTTGAAAACCATCTGCGCAAGGCATTGGAACGTGAGGAATTCATCCTCTACTACCAGCCGCAGTTTGACATCCTCAGCGAGGAAATCATCGGCGTAGAGGCACTGGTGCGGTGGAAACACCGGGAGTTGGGGATGGTGTCACCCGCGGATTTCATACCGCTCGCCGAGGAGACAGGCCTGATCATCCAGATCGATGAATGGGTGATGCGTACGGCTTGTGAGCAGCTCAGGAGATGGCAGGGGGATGGTCTCCCCGACATAACAATGTCGGTGAATCTTTCCGGTCAGCATTTTATCCGCGAAAATCTGCTGGAAACCGTTGCCGGGATCGTAAGAGAAACCGGGCTCGACCCGCGCTTTCTCGAACTGGAGCTTACCGAAAGCGTCGTGATGAAGAATGCCAAGGAGACCGTTTCCACGCTTAGGTCTTTGAAGGAGATGGGGCTGCATATCGCAATCGATGATTTCGGCACCGGTTACTCTTCTCTCAGCTACCTGAAACGGTTCCCCATTGACACCCTGAAAATCGACAGATCATTTGTCCAGGAGATCACCACCGACACCGACAGCGCGGCGATCACAAAGGCGATTATCGCCATGGCCCACAGCCTCAAATTGAGAGTGCTTGCAGAGGGTGTCGAAACAGAAGAGCAGCTGGCATTTCTCCGGGATAACGGCTGTCAGGCGCTGCAGGGTTTTCTCTTCAGCAAGCCGCTTCCCTATGATGAGCTGGTCCGCTTTTACCGCGAGAGGCGCGCCGCTTAAGACGCGTTTTTTCCTGGAAAAGCGCTCCCTTTCCCCCCCATTGTTTACCTGCGAATAATATGAGTAGCACCTGGAAACAGCAGGCCCTCCATTCTCCGGCATATTGCCGGATTTACGATAAGATTGCATTGTAACGGTAATTATAGTAAATATCTTTGGATGTTTCGGCCCGGATCGGGAAGGGTCATATTTTTCATTGGAAGCTGATTCAGAATGGAACGCAATCTGCTTGAACATCAGAAGGAATGGTTTGCCGCTTACTGCCGGGGATTTTACACGGATAGCATGTCGGATAACCGGAATATTGCCCTTAAAGAGAGGCATACCTGCCTCGTCCGTGAAAACATGAATCACCTCACGGGCCACCTGGCCATGAACGACGGAGACAGGGCGACTGCGGAAACAATTGCCCTGTTCCACGATCTGGGACGGTTCGAGCAGTACCGGCGCTATTCCACCTTCCGGGATGACATTTCAATAAACCATGCGACTCTGGGGGTCAAGATCCTGAAAGACGAGCATGTGTTAAAGTGGGTTCCTGAAGAGAAAGAACGGACCATTTACCTGGCGGTCTCTCTCCATAACGTTTTCAGGCTCCCTGACTCACTCAGCGGTCGTGATCTCTCTTTTACGCATCTGATCCGTGATGCGGACAAGCTGGACATCTGGCGGATATTCGTGGAATATTACGCAATGCCGGAAAAGGAGCGCGCCTCTGCCGTGGGTCTGGGATTTCCCGACCTCCCCGATTGTTCACAGGATGTGCTGAACTCCATAGCACGAAGGGAGATGGTCAATCTGTCAATATTGAAGAACCTCAACGATTTCAAGCTGCTTCAGTTGTCATGGGTATTTGACCTCAATTTCTCCGCTTCTTTCCGGTTGATGCTGCAACGCGGCTATATTGACGGGCTTTCGGCGTCACTGCCAAAAAACCGTGCGGTCGAAAACGCAGTCCGGAGCGTCAGGGAATTTGTGGATATTAACGCCGCCAAAGGAGAAGAGCATGCATGGATTTGACATGATCGGAGTAGCCGGGATAATGGGGCTTTCGTTTCTTCTCATGATGTCCCTTATCATGCTTGCCGCATTTGCATTCTGGATCTGGGCGCTGGTGGATATCCTCAAGAATGAATTCACCGGATCGAACAAGCTCATATGGCTCCTGGCGGTCATTATGGTCCCCCTGCTTGGCATGATCCTTTACTGGTTTATAGGGAGGGAGCAGAAAATACGGGGAATGGACGTCTAAATGTGCTATGGTTACACCTTGAGCAGGTTATAAATACAATTAACTGATCCGGAGATAAAAAATGAACATCAGAGCAGCAAAAGGGATGGCTGTTTTCGCGACCTTACTCCTGGTTATGGTAGCCGTCATGGAGACCGACGCCTCTGCCAGGTTAGGTGGCGGGAGGTCTTTCGGCAGCAGGGGGACACGCAGCTATTCGCGTCCGGCTACTACCTATTCCCGCCCTGCGCAGACCCAGCAGGCGCCGGCACCCTATTCGCAGACAAACCGGCAGCCGGGGGGCGGGTTTTTAAGGGGGATGGCCGGCGGGCTCGTCGGCGGGATGCTCGGCGGGATGCTTTTCCGTGGGCTCGGTTTTGCCGGCGGCGGCATAGGCGGGAGCGGCATCGGCCTGTTCGAAATCTTACTCATAGGCGGGATCTGCTACTTCATCTACCGGATGGTGAAAAGGAGACGA
>Ga0210377_10003572_pt1 | contig 13329 bp, 9 predicted proteins | sample PLM4_65_b1redo_FD_155480 | JGI IMG/M metagenome (GOLD analysis project Ga0210377, IMG submission 155480) | Groundwater sediment microbial communities from an aquifer in East River, Colorado, USA - PLM4_65_b1 redo | ecosystem: Environmental > Terrestrial > Soil > Riparian zone | place: USA: East... | reverse complement strand
TTGCCCTGCGGTAAAACCCAGGGCTTCCTCAGCAAGACATCGGAACGACGCTCCCAGACGCACTTGCATCGCTTGTGCATCCTCCCGGCTGCGCGGCGGATTGGAGAGCGTGCGATCCACTTGCTCTAAAAATTGGAGCAAGTGCTTTTCGTTTTGGGTTTGCGCGCGGGGTGTATAGAGCGGACCCAGGTCAGGCAGGCCGGTATCGCATTCCCACCATAAGTCGATAAAATGTTGATTGAGTTCCTGAACGGTTGCGGACATCATCCTCTCCGAATTCTGTGATCGTTCCAATGACTGGCGAGATCATGAAAGAACGCCAATACATTATCTACGTTGAATTCGAGGCAAGGTTCCAGCGGAGATGATCATCAGGTGAAGGACGGTAGGGATTTTCCCCGGCAATTTGGTTTTGCTTTGCTTCTCGCCCCCCTCCAACGGTTTTCCGTCGAGACTTATGGCTGGTTCCTCCCCCAAAACACACCTTGCGCTTGTATCAGACTTCGGAAGTCTTCCCCCGAGTCGTTATCGTCGTGGAATCCTCCAAAAAGACTTCCGAAGTCTCCCCACAACCCGCGCAATTCACTTTTGCCTTGCTTGCTTTTTGTAGATAAGACTATTCCATTACCGCTTCATATTATTCGACAATCTGCATCTTTATAGACGCACTGTGAGAATCGCAATTGATTACAACACCCATTTTCTGTATACTGTTTATGAACAATTAATCGGAAGGAGAATCGGACATGAACAGATATATTATTCTGGCAATTGTACTGATTTGTGTGGCGTGTCAATCCAAGACTTTGCCAATAGCAGTTCCAATTGAAGATACTACGTTACCCCTACGGGACCTGCCAACCACCACAGCTACAAGTATTGAGGTCCCTACACAAACAATTATCCCTGAACCTACTTCGACACCAAACATAATAATAAAACTCAGCGACCACTACTCTGTAGCAGGTACAAATCCAGACGACCGCCCACCTTACAATGGAGAGGTTTCAATAACACGAAATGGTATGTGGTATGACATTGTTTGGGTCATTGGAAAAGATACCTTTAAGGGCTTTGGGATTCTTAATGATGAAATATTATTTGTCCGTTGGATCAGTCCTGACTGCAAGGGATTTGGAACAGCCACCTACACCGTCCAGGCAAATGGCATACTAAATGGAACGTGGACAATAGATGGGCAAGTTGGACAAGGGACTGAGTTACTTACTCCACTGCCTTGATAAATCATGCTGTCACGTTGTTTCAGATATTTTCATTCGATGCGCTCATTACCTCTGCCAGATGCTAAATTGGTCGGCAAACTTTGCAAGGGCACCCAGATCCTGTTCATCGTAATAGTCTCCCCGACCATCGGTGGCGATCAGAAATATTCCACTCAGGTTTCCTCCCCCAAAGGGAACGATAAGCGCGATACGTGCCTTCAACAAACGTTCGATTGTTCCATCGCTGACATTCGGCACTTCCTGGCGATGAATTAATTTGATCATCGAACTCCCAAGGCTGTAAATGATCACTCCTGGAATAAGGAGCTGTTTTCTTGTGTCCAGCCATGACTTCCCGATGGAAAACAATTGCCTTCCAATGGAACTTATTACCGATCTTATCCATTTCCCAAAACTGGCCATCCCATTCGCAACTCTTACGAGTATCACTCCCGGGATCCGGAGTATCCTCCCTCTGGACAGCCACAACTTCCCAATCGAAGACAATTGCTTATCAATATATTTGTATACGCCCCTTTCCCTGAACAGACGATCAACCACCAATACCTTCACCCTTTCCGATTCGGTCCCCACCAAATAAGTCAATCGTTCGATCAGATCGGGCGCCATTCTCACCTGGTCAGGAGGATTCCCCAACTGTAAATAGTCCAGAAACTTTTCCTTGCAAAGATCCTGACTTGAATGGGAATGATTAACAGCATGGATCTGGTATCTCGTATCTCCCGCTTTACTGGATGGAATAATCAGCCAGGCCGCAGAAGCCCTCTCCGGGCAGGCATCACTGAGCAGTTGCCTGGCATTCTTAATCGTAGGAGACCAGGACTTTGAGTCTCTAAGCTGACGTCCGATACTTATGAGTTTCTGCTGCCAGCCATAATGACCCTTCCAAAATATTCCATAAACGAAGGGGGAGAGCCACCGGTCAAGGGAGAATTTTGCCATGACAAAAAAGGTGACATAACCCACAGTTCGTTGCAAGCTGTTTTCCATGGATGATTCCAGATAGACATAAATTGCCGCCAATACGGCTGCAAGTATCGACCACAAAAAAGCATCCACCAAGATTCGATCTATATCCCACAACCGATACTGTCGAATTGCCATGAACACTGCACCGAACACGAACAGAAAGCTGGATTTAATGGCAACATCACTCCAAATTCCCCATTGATCGGAATTGGGGGCAACCACCGGGAAGAGCATGAGCAGCCAGACAATGAACAGGATGGCAGCCACGAATGTTCCGAAGGCAACCCATTTAAGTTGTTGTCTTCCATTTTCCATTTCAAGCCTGTGATTTTTTTGCTCCCAACCTTCAACAATATCCAGCCATCTGCAACCGCTGCCATCCTCATAATCCGTCTGGCTTTCTCCGAGGACATGACCCAATCCGCGCCAGGTGTGCCAGAGGATATAGGCACTGAACAACCAGGTTGATATTAATGACAGAGAGCCTACGATCCCCCACAGAGCCCATAATGGTATTAAATAACCACGCTCCTGCATCAGAATCGAATTTTCCTGATAGGTGTTGAAGTGGAAAAAAAGCCACAACGGGCTTATTAAAGCAAAGCCTGCGTAAAGTGAGTCTTTCACCCACAACCAGCTTGATCGCATTTTTCCGGCTATGCTTTCATCTTCATATGGAAAAACGAGAGCAAAATGCAGCTGCACCGGTGTTATGAAAAGCCAGGCAAGTAAACGCAATGCCCAAAAGAACGGACCTCCCACCCGGGGGAAAACATCCAGCCCCCAAAGCCCATAGAAAAGACAAAGGATGCCGAAGACAAGTGATACCTGCTCATCGATATGAAGTGTGCGACGGGAAATGAAAAGACCGATGAATAAGATGATTACCGGCGGGACCGCCGTCGCCAGCATGCTGATTGGGGAACGATCAAATGGAGATATCGGAGACGATGGGACAAGCGTTGTTCCATGATAAATTGGTGGTATATAAATCCAATCGGGATGTATATCGCGATTATGATAGAGCACGTAGGCTATCACCCACAAAACCAAGACAAACACAATGCCGATGGATAAAAAGGAATAAGAATAATATTGCGTCCTGGATGGAGGTTGAAATTCAGTGATCATTTTTGGCTTGTGATTACGAACATATACAAAACGCGCCAACTCCATGAAGCCACGCAGGAGCAAAAAGACGACCACAAATTCGATTACAACAACCAGGGTAAGAATAAACAGATCGTAAAGGGGAATATACTCGACCCAGGGTGCAAACACCCGAAAAAACAACCTGGGCAATAACATGTACGAAAAGCCGGATGTCAAAAACACTGTCAATAAAAGTCCGACTGTTGTATGAACATATCTGGCAACATATGCTTTGGGGTTTGTTTCACCAGGCGGCTCCAACCGTATTGCAGCCAACAAAGGCAGTGCAATAAAACTCATCCCAAAAAGTATGGTGGACGATACATTGACAATGGCCATCAGCTCATTTGTCAATTTGTAAAAGATCGAGATGATAATCAACAACAGGTTTGGGACCAGAAATGCCAGATTAAGAATACCGGTTTCGACATAAGTCCAGCGCGGCGAAGTGGTGCCGACAAACCAGCGCCTGGTTTTTGTCAGCTGCCTGCCCAGGAGAATCACAAAGCCAACCAGAAGGATCGAAGCAACAACTTCGACGAAAAATGCCCAGAGCGAAATCGGTTGAATTTCCATGTCAGCATCTCCTCACAAGGGAGTAAACCATGGTTGGTGCGGTATTTGGGACACTCCTTGGGTGCGCAAGTCGAGGCGTCCCCTTCGACAGGTTCAGGGTAAACTCTGAGGTGTGGGCCTCACCGCGCAATTCAGTTTTGTCTTGCTTTGCTCTTATGGTTATTTGAATTGCCAGAAATAAATAATTGTGCCAAGAATGAACATAGACACAACAAAACCAAGCCGTTTCCAATTTGTCCAATAACGCCAAGCATAGCGTGTACTATTGAAATCTTGTGCCAACCAGCCAAACTCAGCACCGAAGAATATTCCAACTGCAACAGCTGTTATTCGAATAGCAGAACTTGAAAGGCCGGAATTCGTCTGAGCAATTTTGCTCTCCCCACCCCACAATAATAAGGTTACAAGACCGCCAATTATTGCACCCAGTAACCATGCCGATGGATTTGCTACTTCCTGACGATGTAAATGTTTGAGTCGCTGGATTGTGATGCCATCGCGAACGGATGCTGGTACGGTATGCTCATCCTGACGCATAAAAACAGTATATTTATTGAAATGACCTGATGCATTAAGTTCTCGTGTAGTTTCATGGATATCAAATGTTGGAGGAATGACTATAATAAACAAATTTACGCCATTAAATGGATAGATGTCGCATTCAAGCCCTACAATTGCTGGAGAACAAGCACTATTCAGCCATTTGATAATTTCGCTTTGGGCAGGAACACCATAACTAACATCATGTAACGCTCTGATCCCATTATCGTCAAATTTGCTATTATCTGCGCCAACAATTAGATACTTAGTTTCTCGGATGATATGACTATTCCCATTTGCTAACCCAAGAATATCTTTGATCATTTCATCACGCTTGAAGTCGCTTATTTTTCCATCGGATTGGTAAATCTCCAATCTTTGCTTGAATTCAAGCCGATCTTCCTCCTTTTTATTACTGAGCAATTCTTTTAAAAGCTTGTCGTCCATCAAATTCGCTCCTAATCATTACCGATGCGTTCATTACTACTCATCAAAACCATCTAGCAAAAGTCACATTTGACATACCCACTTAGGCACACATCTTCAACAATATTTTTCGTATAAGTCTCTGTAATGATCATCCTCCAGACGACTACCAATAAAATTAATTAAATCACATGCATTTTGCTTTGAGCGTTCGTCTTTTACTGCGGTCTCAATAATTTTTCGTGCCTCATCTCTTTTGTCAAGCCATTTTGGTGGCATTGCTTGCTCATGCATCATTGTATATAACTTAATAGCCGATACTGGCTCAGTTTCAACTTTCTTGGCAAGGAAGTCTTCAATCGCATCCCAACCCCAATCTCTAAATTGCAAACCGCGAAAATGATTGCTGTAAGCATCGGCCATAATGATTGTATAGTTTCTGTTTCAGGTGCAACAGAAGTAAGTTGTGCAAATTGAAGCATCTCTTCATCAAAATCATTCGTATGACCAGCCCGAACTGCTTCTTGCGCTCTCCACTCCCAAATTTTTCGAATCTTATTCCAATATTTTTCTACGTTTTCAGGAACATCCATAACTCTTCTACAAATAAATGCCCCATCTTTTCTACCTTCAGCATCAAATGCAAGGAAAAATTTTACGAACAAATTGCCATAGTCGATGTTTGAAAGATCAATTTCATAATCGGATTCCAAATAGCCCCAAACAAGATGTCCCGCTAGATGTGTAACAGGTTGCAGATGAGTTTTCCACAAATAACCATTAGAAAAAAGAACTATCGCCTGTTCGTATTTAGGCTTAAGTACACCATATATCTCTACAAAGAAATTTCTGAAAATAACATAAGAGCTCATTGCGGATGTAAAAAGCCATTTGCTCTCATCGTCGTCATAACTTGGAAATATTCTTTCTAAATTCTTCTCTGTCCATTCCTTATCAAGCCAAAATAAATTTACGAGTCTTTCCCCAAAGACTGATCGGATTGCCCAACTTGGCTCATTACTTATATCAAGTTTTGCGTCTAAAACTTGTTGAATATCAGCAGACAAGCGCTTGGGACCTAGTTCATGTGTGTAATTCTCGTATTGGAGTTTATACTCTTCCATTGCATATGTGATTAGGGTGTTCAATGCAATTGGCCGGATGGAGTTAAGAGCAATCTGTGATGGATCCCAAAACCCCGAATTCTCTTTAGGCGGTTTATCGCGTTCTGCATTTGGATCAGGGTCGTTTACCAAGATTAGTAAAATGCCTTTAACTTCTTGGAATAATTCGTCAGGAGCTCTTTTTTGTGGGTTTGAAAAACTATCTCTAATCAAATTAGCTAAACTGCTCTTAAAGTAATACCAACTATCATCCGATCCCGGGTTATCTGCTAATCTTATCTCATCCAACTCCAACAATTTTCCACATAGTCCAATAATCAACTGCCACAATTCTTCTGTTCGTTGATCCAACTTAGAGAACTCATCAACAATAGCGTATCCATAACCCGAGTTCATATTTGCAATATTAAAGAAAACATCTTTGAATTTATTAAGGTTCTCAAAAATCACCTTTGCTACTTCTCGACCCAGGCTTGAATATGTTTGTTCATACGGCCATAATTTATGCTTGGTGTCAGGCTTCCAAGCTGCCAGAAATGCTAACAAATCAGGTGGCGAAAGAGACGCGATTTCAGTCGCAGAAAGAGGGCTAACATCTTTTATTTGCTGGAATCCCGACATGTAAGATGTAAATTCAGGCGGCATACTCGGCTCACCCAGTTCCATAAACAATTCTGTAAATACAGCTTTCGATTTATCTGTAAGATGTTCTCGGATCATCCATAAACGACTAAATTTCCAATGTTTTATTTGATTTTTCACATACTCATCTTCGGACATCATAGCCTGAGCAGGAGAGGCTTGCCACCACGCAGAATATTTATTCTGCGACGACACAGGAGGGCCTTCTAACATTTTCAATATTAAATATTCTTTACCATCACTTGATAAATATCTAAATCCGTCTCGAAGCAAAAGAAAAAACTCGTGATGAATAAAATAATCGTCGAGATTTTCAAGAGAACACATTAATTGTTGCAGCTCTTGCGCAAAAATTGTTGGGTGTTCTCTGACAAAATGGATGCCGATGCGGTGAAAAATATTATAGTCATCAACAAGATAGTCTTGAATTAATAAATTGACTTTTGGATCATTCTTCTGCAGCTGAAAATTTATCGCGTTTCGTAATTTATCTAGCAATGTTTCTTTATAATCCAAATAATGATTTTGATCCGAATCTTCAATCGCAGCACGCCAAGAAGATCCTTTTTTGTAATAGGGGTTCTTTGGGTCCGTTTCTTCTAATATAAGGGCCCTTCGTAAGTGGTTCTCTAAAATCTCGATTAATCTAAAAGGGTCAATATCAGAAAACAGATTTATGATATTTGGTTCTTTCCAATTGGCAAAGACAACATCACTTTTTGACCCTGGTGACTTTTTTGAATAAAGATTTGCAGTCTCATTTTTATCAATCGACACCGGCTCGGTCAACAAATCAAATAACACGAAAGCAGATTCTTCCTGTTTATTCTTTGCAAACGAAATCATGAGATCATAAATGTATTCACAAACCATGCGATCAACATTGGGCCTATGTAACAATTCAAGTAATCTTGAAATTGCATGTTCAGCAGCACTAAGAGGAATTTCTTTCAGAGCGCGTACCGCCTGAGAAATATACCAACCCTGACCATCAATTGATTCCACATGTTTTACCACAATGTCAGGGGCTTGATTTGCTACACTGATTAAGAAATCCTGAACATCCCATCTTGGTAAAATGGCTCCGTCGGCAGTCGGTATGGGCGCAGGAGGCGCATCAAAAAACCCTTTCTCCCACAAAATAGCCGCCCAATCAGAATGCGGTTTGTTGCGAAAGAAATACGCTCGAAGTTCAGAATTACCCTGTAGCAGATTAACTATTGTTTCGATTATGTCTGGAGAAATGTCAACACGGGCGCGATGTATATATCGATCAAGTATAGCGGTCTGTGTATAGAAGGGTATTTCATTTGACATACATAATTTCCTTGAAAAACTTCACATGAAGCGACGGGGAGTCTCTCTCGTATAACGAATCCATAAACTGGAAAACGTTCTTGGCATTTCGCACGCCTAGTTCTTCAATAACTTTTGACGGCATAAGTTGTTGCCTAACAGCATATAGCGCGTAAAAATAGTCTTGCATTTTTTCATGCTGAAACCTATACTGACCCAAGCTTTCTTCTCTTAACACTCCCCAACTTTTCAACCGCTCTTGCTCATCTGAAAGTGAGTATCCTAATGTAAAGATTCTTATATCATGCTTCAAACTATCACAAGCTAACCTAATTGCCTCATCTACAATTTTTCTTCCCTTTGTAGAGCCATAATTTACCGACTCTTCGCTCATAAGAACATCTAAATAGGTGTCCCAAAGTGTAGCTTCATCCATTATTATTGAAAAATCAAAATCTCGTTGTTCCTCTCTTATTTTTGCAATAATCTTAAGATTCAGCAAGTTTTGAGCTAGCCCAACAACCTCAGGAAAATCGCCAATTCCTAATTGGGTCAATATAGTTAATACATCCTTCTCTTCCTGTTTTTCAGACTCGACAACCTTGAATCCCTTAGCCGTAAAATCATCTTTCAACGTAACACTACCTTTGACCTCAAAATCTCTAGAAATAACAACGATCTCAAGGTTGTTCATGCCTACGCACTCATCTGTCATCTCAACAAGCAAGTTCGCTGCCAGTGACCCGGCCACATTATCTAATTGATCAATTATCAAAGTTAATTTTGATAATCCAACTAATCGAGAAATAGCCTCAGATACGGATCCTTGCAAATTAAAGAAATTCGCGAAATCCTTTCCGGTTCTTAATTCGGTCATCCTTCGTGCATCAAGAAAAAGAACTGCAGAATTATTCTGAATTTTTGTGTAAGCAAGGGATGCACCAATGCCACTTTTGCCTGTTCCTGCCTCACCAATAACCAAGACTCGCATTCCTTCTCGGAGATATTCTTCAATGACAGATATTTCTTTTCTATAAATTGGACCAGAAATACCAGGGATTTCTCTACTTGTATTAGCTAAAGATAATTGTGTACATTTTGTAAATTGAGCTGTAATTTCTTGAGTATAGTCTCCATTTGGAGGGGGATATGAAGATAATCATCAACCAAACTTTCATACTTTGGATGTAAGGATGTATCCGTCAACCATTCAATGTCATATACTTCTAATTCCCACCCGTAATCTTTTTTTACTTCATCTTTCCAAACTTTCCCTCGATCTCTGCGAACAAGCCCGCAAGTTACAAAAACCCATATATCTATATTTTGTCCGATGCGTTTATCACAGTCTTCTTTGATCTTTGAAAGTTCATCTATTTTCGAAGCCCCCAGGGAAACATATTTGCCATCATGAAGAAATATTGATGTCGCTTCGGTATAAGAATCTTCACCTTTGTCATGTGATTGAGAAGTAGGACGTAATCCAGGAAATTTTTCCCACCTAACCAGAATTCGAGAAAACTTCTCGAAGGTGTCACCATCCAGATTTTCTATTGCTTTTCTAATTTCATTCTCCCGAGTTGGCATAATTTCTCTCTATTGCTATGGAAGATCCAAGTGACTTTAGTAACCTTCTTTATAACTTTCCCGTTAAACTTCCGAAGTCTTTAATGGCTAGGTACAAGTTCTCAGTAACTATTCTCAACACATCATCCCCGTAGACTCCACCGTCGCGCGCAACATGCTTTCGACCACGTTGAAATCGATCCGCTCGGGTTTGGAGTAACGGATACAGCCTTTTCCGAAAGTCACGCCTTTGGCTTTCAACTGGTCTTTGTGTGTGTTCATCACGTCTGTGCGGAGGATGTACAAGGCGATGAAGTTCTTCTGGCTGGCGAAAGCTACTTCCACTTCGTCGGGAACTTCCTTCAAGTAGGCAGTCAGGGGTTTAGCTTTGCAGTACATAATTCATCCACGAAACCCGCAAGCATAATACTCGAGATAGGCGATATTATCCACGCCGCCTTGCGTCGCGCAGATGTAGTGTACCACTCCTCTCAAAGGATCGGATGCCCGCTCGTACAAGTTATACACATATGCAACGCCAGAATAAGAGAAAGAAATCGCCGTCCACTCGGGACGGCGATTTTATTTTAAGCACAATTGTGATGTGCAACCAACTGACATATCAGGCTGGGTTACTACTTGTCCTGCCCAAATCTGCCGACATTAATCGTGATCATCGTCATCCTCGTCTTCCTCGTGTTCACCTTCGTCATTGCCGTTACCATGCGAGGGACGCTTAATGATGATTGGGAGCGAATCCAGTTGGTAGATGACAATGATATGGGTAATGGAAAATGCTCCATCCTCCTGAGTGCAGCCGGAGACGATGATCACCGTGGCAACGTTGATCTCACCTTCCACCTTCAATTTCCTACCCAGTTGAATGACCTGCCAATCCAGCAGGACAATCTGGTTAACATCCGTCTGGCGCACGGCCGTGCTGAAGCTGAGGCAACCCAGATCGTTGTCGAGGCGCTTGATCGTTTCAGCCAGCCAGACGCCGTCAGGCAAGATCACGCCTTTCACAAACACCAGGTCGCCTGCCTCGATCTGGCCTTCGATGACAGTCTGGTTGTCAGTCGTCAGTTCAATTCCGCCCACACTCCAGGGATTGATACTGTCCACCACACCTGTGAATTTGAACCGTCGCGGCTCTGCATCTTCGAGCAGTTCGATCTCCTCAGCCACCCAGTGTCCATCCTCGAGGATGCGGCCCTCGACCTTTACCCTGTCGCCTGCGTCGATCCCATCATCGATCTCTGTCCGCTCATCCGTGTCGAATCCGATCCCGGCCACCACCCACGGCTCGCGGTTCTCAACATCTCCGGTGATGGTGAACTCGCGCTCGTCTTCCTCGGCGCGTTCGATGGATTTTGCCAGCCAGGTCCCGTCCAGAATCCGGCCCCGCACGTGGACAACATCACCTGCGACGAGGCCGGTATCGATATGGGTGTCATCACCCACGGTGACAGTGATACCTGAGATGGTCCACTCAGGATCCGTGATTCCATCGATGACGCCAACAAATTCGAACGGCAGACCCTCTTCGTTCGCTTCGATCAGATGGATGTCTGTGGCCCAAAGCGCGCCATCCTCCCGGATGCCGCCCTTCACTTCGACAACGTCGCCCACCTGGATATCGTTGTCAATTTCGGTCGTCCCATCCACATGCACCGCGCGGCCCGCGATCATCCACTCGTCGCCGCCCATCGAATCAACTGTCCCGGTGAATGCGAACCGGTTTTCCGGCGCAAACGCCACAAGCACGACCCGAACGAGGATGGGCGAACCATCCGTCACGATCCGCGCCTCAAAAGCAACCAGGTCGCCGACCTCGGGATGACCAACAAAAACCGTATCAGAATCTGCGCGGAAGGTGCGCCCGGCAATATGCCAGACCGAACCCGTTTTCTCAACCTCGCCTTCACCGCTCATGCGGAAGACAGGCTGTGTCGGCACATGGCCAAAGACAATGACAGTGGACTGCCCGGCGACGACGATCACGGTTGTATCCAGATTGGTGACCGCCACTGCGCCCTCGTCCACTTCAAACCGCACCAGCAGGGCAACCGTGACAAATACGCGGAACGAGGTGCCTTTGGCGGTGCCAACACCGGAGGCTGTATGGACCTCGTAGCGGGAGGCCGGGTCGCCTGACTTTGCCACATCATGTTGACTCTCACCAAGCGACTGGGTGAGCACCACGACGCGTGGGCCGGATTTCTGTGCATCCAGCTCATCTATGGACATTTCTGCGGTCGGTCCCAGCCGCGTCCTGCTTCCATCATAAAGACTTAACGTGGCACTGGATAACGCGCCCGTGCGGATGTGTTGCCCGGCTTCCATGCTCTGCCCAACCTGGGCCACTTTCCAGGTGCCATTACTGTCCTGGACTTCCACCAGCCCACGCAAATCCTCGAGCATCGCGCTCTGCGGATCAGGGACTTTGAGCGCTACGCCCTGGGGCGAACCAAGCCAGCGAAGCCCGGCCAACCCGGCCAGCAGTGAGAAGATGACCAGGCACGTGAAGATAGTGAACGCGCCGCCCGCCATTGCAGCCGGGAAGACCCAGCGCGGACGGGCTTTTTTCAAAACTGAGGATGATTCCGATGACCTCTTATTATTCTCCCTTGCCAGCCGTAACAATTCACGCCGTTGATCCGCAAACTTGTTGGATGCCGGGGCAGTGTCCGCAATGCTGCTCAACATCGCAGCCTTCTTCAGGGACACCGCTTCATCTTCCGGCAAATCAGCCAGACACAATTCCAGCGGTTCACCAGCTTCCAACCGGGCGAGGCGTTTTTCCAAAATATTGTCCAACTTATCCATATGGCACCTTCACTTATGTATTGCGAGGCCCAGGCGTAGAGCCGCCAGACCGCGCCGTTGCAATGCCTTGATCGCGTCCTCGGTCCTGCCCATCGCAAACGCGGTTTCCTTCAAGGACAACCCGCTCAAAAAACGCAGGGCCAACACATCGCGCTGGGACGGTTCCAAATCAGAGAGTGCGCGGTGGGCATCTTCCATGGTCAATTTCTGTTCGACGACCGAGGCCGGGTCGATTTCATCTGCACTGGCATTTTCCACTTCCTTGAGCGGGATCATCTCGTGGCCGCTCTCCCGCCGGTATTGATCGATCAAGAGATTGTGCGCGATGCGAAACAGCCATGCCCGAAAGGGCAGGTCGATGGCACGATACTGGGGCAGACCCGTCAACATCCGCCGGAATACTTCACCTGTCAGGTCTTCAGCGGTTTGCTGATGGCCCAATCTGGCTTTGAAGTATCGAAAGACCGCCTGGCTGTGCGCGCCATACAGCGTCCCAATTGCCTCTTCGTTGCCTCGTTGGGCTGATGCAATGAGTTCAGGGCTGGAGAGGTCGGGCATAAATGTAGTTTCGCGAACCGGGGCTAAGCTTGCCATCTCTACTCATTAAAACGGTGATCCCGGTAAAAAGAGTCACAGATACCCCCAATCTCTTCTTTCTGAAAATTTGCTGACCTGAGCTATAAAGGAACCACTAACAGGGTTTTTCATTACGGCGGCTACCCATCATAAGCACAATATCGCCACACTCAGAACAGCTGATCGTAATCAAGTACATCCAACAACTCACGCAAGTGTCGGATCTCATAAGTAATCAACAACCCGTCTGGCCGCGGTTCGCCTGTGGGATTGTACCAACAGGTATCCAGTCCATAGTCCACGCCGCCTTGAATATCGGAAGTGAGGCTATCGCCGATGATCAAAACGTCGCTTTTGGCGGGATGCCCCGTCCGTGCGAAGGCAACATC
>Ga0210377_10003571_pt1 | contig 13329 bp, 18 predicted proteins | sample PLM4_65_b1redo_FD_155480 | JGI IMG/M metagenome (GOLD analysis project Ga0210377, IMG submission 155480) | Groundwater sediment microbial communities from an aquifer in East River, Colorado, USA - PLM4_65_b1 redo | ecosystem: Environmental > Terrestrial > Soil > Riparian zone | place: USA: East... | reverse complement strand
AGGAGCCGCGCCCCTGGCACACCTGCGCGCTCCAGGTCGGCTATCTGGCCGCGGCGATCGACGAGGACGTGGTGGCCCGCGCGACGCTGCTGCGCGAGGGAAAGCAGCTCTGCTTCGTCGCCGTCGAGGTCGCGACGAGAGCCGGCAAGCCAATCGCGCACGCCAGCAGCGTGGTGCGCGCCCGCCTGGCCGCCCCGCCCGCCGAGCTGCATCGCTCCGCCGGAGACGACGGCGCCTCCGATCCGGGGCCCATGGGCCCCGTGATCGGACAGATCCCGTTCGTGTCGGGCCGCGGCATCTGCATCGAACACATGACGGGCGGCCGCTCGCGGCTCAGGATGCCGATGCGCAGCGAGAACGCCGATGCCTCGGGCGGCGTGCACGAGGGGGCGCTGCTGGCCCTGCTCGACACCACCGGGGCGATGGCGGCGTGGGCCGAGACGGGTCCCGGGCGCTTCAAAGCCTCGACGCCCGCGATGCAAGCCCAGATCCTCGCGCCGGGGCCCAAGGGGGACCTGGTGGCGTACGGGCGCATGTGTCAGCGCGACGGCGAGCTGCTCTGGAGCGACGCCGAGATCGCGAGCGCCGCCGACGGTCGGGTGATCGCGCGCGGCACGGTCGTCTATCGGATCGTGACGTGACGCAAGGTCGGGTCGCGGACGTCGCGCCGGGCCCGCAGCGTGTCTCGCGCTAGCGCGGCGCTGCTCGCCGCGCTGGCGCTCACCGCGGCGAACGCCGCGAAGCCGCTCGTGATCGATGATTCCATCTACGTCGAGTTCGCCCGGCAGGCCCTGGCGCATCCCGGCGACCCCTACGGCTTCGAGGTCTACTGGTACCGGACCCCCGAGCCGGCGATCGGATTCGGCTGGGTTCCGCCGGTGCTCTCCTACTGGCTGGCCGGCGCGATCGCGCTCTTCGGAGAGCACCCCTTCGCGTGGAAGCTCTCGCTGTTTCCCTTCGCGCTCGCCTTGACCGGCTCGCTGGCATTTCTGCTGGGCCGCTGGGCAAGGCCGCTCGCCATGCCCGGGTTGTTCCTGCTCGCGCTCGGCCCCGCCGTCCTGCCGAGCCTGAACCTGATGCTCGACGTTCCCGCGCTCGCGCTCGGCCTGCTCGGCTACGCGCTCTTCGTGCGGGCCGGCGAATCCAGGGACGCGCGGCTCGCGCTGCTGTCGGGTCTCGCGCTCGGCCTCGCCATGCAGACCAAGTACTCGGCCGTGGTCTACCCGGCGCTCGTTTTCGTCCACGCCGCCGTCTACCGGCGCCCGCGCGAGGCCGCCGTGGCACTGGTCGCGGCGGCGGGCCTGTTCATGGGCTGGGAGGCGTTTCTGGTTGCGCGCTACGAAGAGTCGCATTTTCTGGCGGGTCTCGAGCGGCTGCGCACGCTCGAAATCCTCCCGGCCGTCGCCAGGGCCGACGCGGAGATGCCCGGCAGCGCCGCGCTCTACTGGACGATCTGCCTGTTCTCGCTGTTGGGCGGCACGGCGCTCTTCGCCGGCTTGCTCGCGGGCGTCGCGCTCGGCGCGGGCCGCACCCTGATGTCGGGAGCGGCGCTCGCCGCGGCCGCCGCGTTCGCGGCGATTCCGTGGTTGCCGCGCCCGCCCATCTTCGCCGCAGAGGCCTTCTTTGCGCGGCTCGCGGCGTACAACCCCGAGCTCTTCCTGTTCGTTCCGCTCGGCCTGTTCGTCGCAGCGGGAATCGGTGCCGTCGCGCTGCGGGGACTGCGGAGCGCTGCCGAAGACAGGCGCGCGAACCGTGTGCTCGCAGCCTGGCTCGCGCTCGAGACCGCCGGCTACTTCCTGATCTCTCCGTATCCCGCCGTGCGGCGCGTGATCGGACTCGGCGTCGTCGCCACGCTGATCGCCGCGCGCGCCGCATCCCTGCGCGCGACCGAGCCCGACGCGCGCGCGGGCGTGAGGATCGCCGTGGCCTTCGGCCTGCTGCTTAGCGCTCTCTACTTCGGCGCCGACCTCGCCGACGCGCGCGCGCGCCAGGCGCTCGCCGCGCGCATCGTCGCGCGTCTGCCAGAGCTTGGAGCCGACGTGCCGCGCGAGACCCTCTGGTACAACGGTCATTGGGAGCTCCAGTTCTACTTGGAGCAGGCCGGCATGCGGCCCGTGATCGCCGGTCGATCGCAGCTGCGGCCGCAGGACTGGTTGATCCTCTCCGAGAGCACCGCGGCGCCGCCGCTCAGCTTCCCGGCCGACCGCTTCCGCCAGCAGGACGAGCTGGTCGCGGTCAGCGCGTCGCCCTGGTCGACCATCCCTCTCTACTACGATGGCCCGGTTCCCTTGCGCCGCCAGCCCGAGACACAGGCGCGCGCCCGGATCTTCCGCGTCACGCGCGATTGGGTGTCGCACCTCCAGAGCTCGCCGCCGCGCTAGACCCAGTGCGTGAGAAGAGGCTCCTCGTCCCGCTCCACGATCTGGGCGAGCCGCTCGAGCGTCGCCGCGCGCAGCTGCTGCTTGACGCGAGCGTAGGCAGGCAACGCGCTCAGACGCCGAGCCTCGCCGATTGCCGCTTCGAGCAGGGCCGACGGCTCGACGACGCGATCGATGATGCCCGCGAAGGCCTCCGACTCGGGACCCGCGCTCAGCGAGCCGAGCGCCAGGGTCCGGAGCTGGGCCGGCGCGAGCTCGGCACGAACCACCGCGAGCGGACCGGCTGGAAATGGGATGCCCGCCTCCGCCTCCGTGAGGCCGAGCTTGAACGGACCCCGGGCCACCAGGCGGACGTCGCACGCGAGCATGAGAACGAAGGCGCCGCCGAGGGTGTGACCCGAGATGGCGGCCACCACCGGCTTCGGAAGCCCATAGAGCGCGAGCACCGTCCGGTTGATGGTTCGCAGCATGGCTGCGCGCTTCTCGGCGTCGTAGGCAGGCACCTCGCGCGTATCGATCCCGGCGGAGAAGACACCCGGAAGGCCGGTGAGAACGACGCCTGTGCACCGGGCATCCGCACCGGCCTCTGCAATCGCACGCTGAGCCGCCTGCGCCAGCCCGAGATCGAGCGCGTTGACCGGCGGGCGGCACAGCCGGAGGACACGAATCCCGCCTCGGTCCTCCGCCTCGACCAGCGTGCTTCGCACTGTCTCGTTCATGCTGTCCAAAATCTCGGCCTGAGCTTCGCGGCTTGGTGATGATTCAGACCGCGCGCGGGACTACCGCGCGACCCGACGCCAGCTCCGACACGAACCAATCGTGAAATCCATGCGCCATCAGCCATTCGATCCGGTCGCCGCGCCACACGACCCGCTCGGTCTCGTAGGGTGATGGACCGGGGGAAAACTTCTCGACAGCGCTTCGCTTGACGTGCTCGAGATTCGCCCGCACGACCGGAAGCGTCCTCATGCTTCGATTCCACCGCAGAACCCCTTGGAATGCATCCAACGAAACTCCCAGGAGCTTTAGCGACGAGATGTGCGGGAACAGGGCCAGGTCCGCGATGGACAGGCTGCCGCAGACATGGATCGCGCTGCCGAGGGACCTCTCGAGCTGTGCGAGAACGGCCTCGAGATCGCGCCGCCCTGCCTCGAGCAACCCAGCGGGAGGCTGATCCGTCCTTCGGTGCGTGGGCCAGGCCCAGAGTGAAATGTCGTGGATGATTGCGTCGAGCACGGTGTCCGCAATCCGTTGCCAGCCTCGCGCCTTCGCGCGCAGCTCCGGGGATGACGGGAACAGCGCCGGCGTCGGGAAGCGGTCCTCGAGATAGGCCACGATGTCCGCCGAGTTCGCAACGATCACCGTGCCATCAGCGAGAACCGGGACCTCGGCGCGTGGATTCACCGCCAGTAAATGCGTGCGCTCGTCCACCGCCAATGCGTCGATCGATTGGAAGGCGACCGATTTGAATTCCAACACCATCCGCACCTCGCGCGCGAACGGACTGAACGGGTTGTCGTAGAGCGTGATCAAACCGTCCTCCCATGTTGCGATCCAACGGGTCGGCGCTACTCGCGAGCCAGCAGGACCCAGACACCGACGGCGATGAAGCCCGCACCGGCGACCCAACGAACCAGCTTGGGGCTCACATGCTCGGCGAGCAGGGAGCCCGCCAGAACCCCCAGCGCCGAGGTGAGAACGAGCGCGGCCGCGGACGCCGCGAACACCGTGAGCTTGGGATGGGAGACGTCGGAGGCGTAGAGAAGCGTCGCGAGTTGGGTCTTGTCGCCGAGCTCAGCGACGAAAACGGTGAGAAAAACGGTCGCAAAGAGCTTGACGTCCATGCCTGACCTCGTGCGTTTCACAGACTGCAAGGTGAGGAATCAAGCATTCCGTTTGAAGAACTGGACTGCTCTCTCGTGTTTTTTTGCCGCAGCCAGTGAATCGAACGTACCCAGATTCCGCCGCTTGCCGGTCCTCGGGTCCTGCTTCCGTGAGTACAGCCGATATCTACCGTCAGCGAGCTTCCGGATCATCTGTGCTCCAGTGCCAGACACTACCAGAGGTCGATTGGAGCGTGCTGCGGCCCGGTCGGCCGCAGCGCCTCGTCGGCCAGCGGAATGGAACGCCTGGTATCATGGTCTTCGGGAGACGCCGGATTCTCTTGCCGTGGGGAAAGCTCAAGCGTTGGCTCTACGAGGGCGGGCGCCCGGGTCCCTTGGCGCGATGGCTGAATCGTTGCTTCGCAATCGTGCACGCCAGCGGCCGCGCTCCGGATCATTGGGTCACGCTCGAAGTGGTGGGCCGCCGATCGGGACGCACGATTTCGTTCCCGCTCGTGATGGCAGTGCTGGATGGAGAGCGATACCTGGTTTCGATGCTCGGCAAGGACGCCGCTTGGGTTCGCAATCTGAAGGCAGCCGCGGGCCACGCCGTGTTGCTGCACGGACGGGCAGAGCAAGTTCGTCTCGAAGAGCTCGCGATCGAGAAGCGCGCGCCCGTGCTGAAGGCCTACTTGCAGCGAGCGCCTGGAGCGCGGCCGCACATCCCGGTGGACAAGGACGCGCCCCTCGCGGAATTCGAGAGGATCGCCGAGCAGTTCCCCGTGTTTCGGGTTCTCTCCGCTGGCTGACGCATGTCCGAGCGCTTTCTATCTGGGTTCCAGCCGGAGGAAGTATCTCGGCGGGAAACCCGTCAGGATCCGGAAGAACACACCGAGGCTATTGTCGCTGTCGACTTGATCGTGCTCCGCGCCCGTCACCGGTACCGCTCGATAGTCGCCCTTCTGGCCATCCAGCGAGGCGTGCACGTCCGGGTTGTCCAACGCGCGCTTGTACCAGGCCCGGGGCCAGTGGTTGGCCGCCACGTAGAGCTGGCCACCGCTCTCGAGGCGCGACACGACGCGGTCGTGCGGGGTTCCGTCCGCATCGAGGGTGGTGATGACGAGGGTCGACCCGGCCATGGGCTGGAAGTACCCGATCAGGGACTCGAACGCGACCACGATTCCCAGATAGACCAGGGCGACGATTGCGACGATCTTCAATGCCTTCATCGATTGCCTCCCACGAGCATGCAGGCCATTTAGTGCCAGACACTACCAAAGGTCGATTCAAGCGCGCTGTCAGACAGCAGAAAGCAGCTCGGCGCGTGGCCAGGTATACCGGCAGCTCCGTACCACGGCGCCGCCGTGGGTCTCCATGACGGACACGCCAGCGTTCTGGGCGCCGAAGCGCTCGTAGAAACGCCTGGCCGGGGAGTTCACCTCCAGGACCCAGAGATAGACCCCAACGTCGGGGTACGACTCTGCGAGCCACGCTCCGGCTCGTCGCATCAGCGATGCGCCGATCCCCGTGCGCTTGGCGGCCTTCGCCACATGAAGATTGTCGATCAGGGAGCCCCACTGGGGCTCGTGGGCGCCGTAAGCGCAAACGAAGCCAACCAGCTCCGCGCCAGCAACGGCAATCTGGACGAACTGATTCCGAGCTGGCCGCTCGAACCTATCGCGCCACACCCGAAGCCGTTCCTCGGGGAGCTCGCGGTCGAGGAAGGCATCGGAGAGGGCGCCCCGATAGTTCTCGCGCCAGCTGCGGGTGTGAAGGAAGGCAATCGCGTCCGCGTCAGCCGGCCCCGCCGGGCGATACTCGATCATTCTCCGGCTCGGTCATCCCAGAAACACTCGACAGCGAGTCAGAATCACCGCTTGTTCGTATTTTGAGCCGACCGAATCTTCCAGGCGCCGCTCTGCTCGACGACGAGCCACGTGAAGATGCCCTTGCGGGGCTGGCTGCTTTTGCCCTCCGCATTGACGTCGCCACGCGTTGCCCAATCGACGTGCACCAGGGCCAGATCCGGTCGGAGCAGCTCGACGCTGACTGCCTCCGTCGTCAAGACACTGTTCTTGAAAATACCCTGATGAAGCTTCACGAGGCGTCTCACCACGTCTTCACGGCCCTTCCAATGCGATCCGGCCGCATTGATGAAGTCCACGTCCTCCGTCGTGATGGCGCCGAGAATCTTCATGTCGTGGCTGTTCCAGGCGGTTTCGTAGCGTGCCACGAGGGCACGGACAGCCTGATCATCGGGCGTGGCCTTGGCGAAGGCTTGCCCGAATGCGCCTGCCATCATCACGGTGACGATCACGGTGACGATCACGGTGACGAGCGCGATTTGAAGTCGATGTCGCACGATTCGGCCCTCTCGCGGGATTTGATGACGCCGCCTGGTGGATGGCGGCCAAGCTGCCGCCGCGCGTGATCCTACCACGATCCGTGACCCGCTGAAGCCGTTGGCTCGACTGGATCCCGCGGCCGCCATTCAGACGGCGCTCCGAGACTCGGCCAGCTCGGCGCACCACTTGAAGAATTGCGTGGTGTCGTAGGACAGCTCTTCGTGGGAACGAGGTTTCCACATGCTTCGCCTGGCCGCGAGGAGGTCGCCGCCGTACACGTGCAGACCGAGCGTGCCCGAATCGAGTGGATTCTCGATCGCGTGAATGACATCCGGCCCGAGGAGAACGGCGTCCCCGGCGCGGATCTCACGACGGTTGACTTCGTCGAGGCTCTGGCCGGACCGTCGGTAGAAGGTGTTGTTCTCCTGGCCTGCGTAGATTCCGACCACCGCCCACATGCGGTGATCGTGAGGTGGGCTGGCGAAGTGCGGGTAGAGCGTCACGTTCAGAATCGTGAGCTCAGCCGATCTGTACAGCGGAGCGTCGAGAATCGCTCGTCCGGACTCGCTGGGGACGACGACCTGCTTGATTCCCTCGGCGTCGCCCAAGCAGCTCCGCATCAGGTCGAGTACCCGCCTGGCACCGTCAGGGGCTCCAACCAATCCCCTGCAACTGGCGATGAAGTCCTGGAGGTCGAACATTGGCCTTCCCTCTTCCTCGCGCCTTTCAACGCCCCGGTTCGACGGCCTAGAACGTGCGCTGCCAGTATCCGACATCGATCCAGCGATCGAACTTGAATCCCACCTCATCGAACTGGGCAACCTTCCGCAGACCGAACTTCTCGTGAAGGGCGACACTCGACTCGTTCGGCAGGGCGATGCCGCCCATCACGGCATGGATACGTCGAGCCTGCAGGATCGCAAAGAGCTCAGCGTACAGCTTCGAGCCGATCCGACGCCCCGTGTGTGCCGGGGCGAGGTAGACGGCGATCTCCACGGAGAAGCGATACGCGCTCCGGGCGTGCCAGGGCCTGGCATATGCGTATCCGAAGACGTGGCTTCCCGCCTCGGCGACCAACCAGGGCAGCGATGCAGAGCGAACCTCCACGATGCGCCGAGCCATCTCGGCGACCGGGACGGGTTCCTCCTCGAAGGTCACCACGGTTTCCGTGATGTAGTGGTTGTAGATGCCCGCGATGACCGCAGCGTCGGGCGCCGCCGCCTCTCGAACCGTCGTGCCTCCGTCCGAGTTGCTCAACATGGCTCGCGACTCCGTCGACCTAGCGCCCCTTCCACACCGGGCGACGCTTTTCCAGGAAGGCGCGCGCCGCCTCCGCCGCGTCCTCGGAGCCGCGCAACGGGCGGCCGATCTCCTCCTGGCGACGCCAGGCGTCGTCGAGGGAGAGGTGCAGGATCTCGCGCACGCCGCGGCGCGTCTCGCGAACCGCGAGGGGTGCGTTGGCGGCGATCTCGGAGGCGGTCGCGAGCGCGGCCTTCATCAGCTCGGATTCCGGCACCACGCGGTTCAGCAAGCCGATCTCGGCAGCGCGCGCGGCGTCGATCGGACGCGCCGTGAGCAGCAGCTCCTGCGCGTGGACCCACGCGATCTGACGCGGCAGCAGCACGGTGGCGTTGCCGGTTGGATACAGCCCGAGCGCGACCTCCTCGAGCGCGAAGGTGGCGGTGGGTACCGCGTAGCGGATCTCGGCGGCCAGCATCAGGTCGAAGCCGCCCGCACGCGCGTGTCCATTCACCGCGCACACCAGCGGCTTGCCCAGGTCGAAGCCCGCGAGCAGGGCCGTCGAGACCGAGCGCAGGCCCTCGAACTCGTCGCTCTCGATGCGCTCCCCGCGCGCGAAGCGCTGGGAGGCCGGAATCGTGCTCTTCATGTCCATGCCCGAGCAGAAGGTCCGGGTGCCGGCGCCGGTCAGGACCGCGCAGCGGATGGCGGGATCCCCGGCGATCCGGCGCCAGGCGGCCGCGAGATCGCTCAGCGAGGCCGGATCCAGCGAGTTCCCCTGCTCGGGCCGGTCGATCGTGACGATCGCGACGTGAGGATGGCTCTCGGGAAGCTCGAACCGAGCCGGCATGAAAGCATCCTCCTGGGGAGGTACGCTAGCGAACCGCGACGGCTTCGAGGCGAACGTGACCGATCCCCTCACACACGATCCCGCCTACGCCACCCCGGGTCAAAGCGCCTTCGCCACGGACGCCGCCGGAATCCAGCCCGCGGACTCCACGCTGGAGCGCGGCGATCTCGCCGGCGCCTTCGCGCTGCTCGCCAAGATGACCCAGGATTTCGCCATCTCGATGGACATCGAGACCACGCTCGAGCGCGCGCTCGCGATGATCGCCGCGCCTGCGTCGGGCCCCACCCGATCACCGGCCTGCGCCTGCCGATCTCGGAGGGCATCATCGGTCGCAGCGTTCGCGAGAACCTCTGCCAGCGCGTGCTCGACGTCGCCAAGGATCCCCATTTCTCCCAAAGGATGGACGTGCAGTCGGGCTTCGTGACGCGCTCGATCCTGTGCGCTCCGATGCGACTCTCGGACCGCGCGATCGGCGCGATCGAGGTGATCAACCGGCGCGGCGGCGACGGGCGCTTCGCCGAGAGCGATGCCCACCTGCTCCAGGTGCTGGCGTCTTCCGCAGCGCTCGCGATCGCGAACGCGCGCATGGCGGAATCGCTGGTCGAGCACGAGCGCGTGCGCCGGGAGCTCGAGCTCGCGGCGGAGATCCAGCGCACCCTGCTGCCGTCGCCGCGCCCCGAGCCCTTCCCGGTGTGCGGCGTGAACCTCCCGGCGCGCACGGTCTCGGGCGATTTCTACGACATCGTCCCGCTGGCGGACTCCCGCATCGCCTTCTGCCTCGGGGACGTCGCGGGCAAGGGCATGAACGCCGCCCTGCTGATGGCCAAGACAGCCAGCCTGTATCGCTGCCTGGCGAAGTCGACCGACAGCCCGGGAGCGCTGCTCGCGACGCTCGACCGGGAGATCTGCGAGACCGCGACCCGCGGCATCTTCGTCACCATGCTGGCGGGGCTCTACGATCCCGCGCGCGGCGAGGTCACGCTCGCGAACGCCGGGCACGAGCCCGCGCTGCTGCACGGGCTGGATGGGGAATTCGTCTCGCTGCCGGCCAACGCGCCGCCGCTCGGGATCGACGTCGGCGGCGAGTTTCCCGAGATCCGGGTGGCGATGCACCGCGGCACCCTCTACGTCTGCTCCGACGGTCTCACCGAGGCCGCCTGCACGGAGAGCCGCGAGCAGCTGGGCAGCGAGGGGCTGAAGCGGCTGATCCGCCGCTTCGCCGCCAAGCCGCTCTCCGCGCGCATCGCGGCGATCACGTCCGACGTGGGTCGCCTGGAGCTGCGCGACGATCTCACCCTGCTCGCCGTCTCGGACGAGCACGGCCCCCGCGGATGACCCAACCGGACGGGGCCGCCCCGCTGGAGCTGCGCTTCCCGGCGCGACCGGACGAGCTGCGCGGGATGCGTGACGCGCTGCGCCAGCGCCTGCGCGCGTGGCGGCTCGACGAGGAGAGCGCCACCGACGTCGTGATGGCGGTGGACGAGGCCTGCCAGAATGTGATCCGCCACGCCTATCGGGGAGAGCCGGACGGCGTGATCGAGCTCGAGGTGCGCTGCGTGGGCGACGAGCTGCAGATCGCGGTGCGCGACTTCGCTCCCACCGTGGATCCGGCTCGGATCCGGCCGCGTCCCCTCGACGAGCTGCGCCCCGGCGGCCTCGGCACCCACCTGATCCGCTCGGCGATGGACCACACCGAGTTCCTGAAACCCCCCTCCGGCCCCGGGAATCTGTTAAAAATGGTCAAGCGACTCGCTCGCACGGGGGCAGCCGGAGCATGAAGCATTCGACCCGGGAAGAGCGGGGGGCGGTGATCGTCGCCTTCGCGGGCGAGGTCGACCTCGAGCACTCGCCGCAGGCGCGCGAGGTCCTGCTCGAGCAGGTCGGACGCCGGCGCCGCGTGCTCGTCGACCTCTCGGGCGTCGACTACATCGACAGCTCCGGAATCGCGAGCCTGGTCGAAGCGTTCCAGAAGGCCAGGAAGGCCGGGACCGGCTTCGCGCTGGCGGCGCCGAATCCGGCGGCGCTGCGCGTGCTCGAGCTCGCGCGCCTCGATCGCGTGTTCCGCATCTTCGTGACGGTCGAGGAGGGCCTGGATGCCGGCGGCTGAGGCGCGCCCGGCCGCGGCGCTGCGCATGCTCGAGGGGATCGGCCGCGCCAGCGCGCGCGGTCTGGCGGCGGTGGGCTTCGGGGCCACCCTGCTCTCGGATTCCGTCTGGTGGATCGCGCGCGGTCGCCAACATGGCCAGGTCGTGCACGCCGCCCCCGTCTTCGCCGAGATGATGGCGATCGGGATCCGCGCGCTTCCGATCGTGACGCTGCTGTCGGCGACGATCGGCCTGATGCTGGCGCTCCAGGGGATCTACAGCCTGCGCCAGTTCGGCGCCGAGCAGCAGGTGGTGCTGGGTGTCGCGCTCGGCATCACCCGCGAGTTCGCGCCGCTGATCACCGGGATCCTGGTCGCCGGCCGGTCCGGGTCTGCGCTCGCGGCGCGCCTGGGGACCATGACGATCAGCAACGAGATCGACGCGCTGCGCGTGATGGGCGTGAACCCCGTGCGCTTTCTGGTGGTGCCGAGCCTGCTCGCCCTGCTCGTGATGCTTCCCTGCCTCGTGCTGTGGTCCGAGCTGGTCGCGCTCGGCGCCGCCGGGGTCTACGTGGTCGGCGAGCTCGGGACCACCTTCGGCGTCTATGTCCAGGAGGTGAACCGCGCCGTAGCGACCGGGGACCTGATGCACGGCCTCGGGAAGACCGCGATCTTCGCCGTGCTGATCGCGCTGGTCGGGATCGTCGACGGCTCGGCCGTGAAGGGCGGCGCCGAAGGCGTCGGCCGCGTCACGACGAACGCCGTGGTGCATGGCATCACCGCGATCGTCTTCACCGACATGCTCTTCGTCTTCGCCACGACGCGCTGAAATGACGGCCGCGACCCCGACCACTCCTCGCCCCGCCGTGATCGAAGTGGACGATCTCGTCACGCACTACGGCACGCGCCGGATCCTCGACAGCGTCAGCCTTCGCGTGCGTCAGGGCGAGATCATGGTGATCATGGGCGGGAGCGGCTCGGGCAAGAGCACGTTGCTGCGCCACCTGCTCGCGCTGGAGAAGCCGACCTCGGGCCGGATCAGCCTGCTCGGCCAGGACATCACCCAGATGGACGAGTTCGAGCTCTACGCGCTGGCCCGCAAGATGGGCGTCGCGTTCCAGGGCGGCGCGCTCTTCAGCTCGATGACGGTGGGCGAGAACGTGATGCTGCCATTGCAAGAGCACACCAAGCTCGATCGCGGGACGATGCAGATCATGATGCGTATCAAGCTCGAGATCGTGAATCTCGCGGGCTTCGAGCAGCTGATGCCGTCGGAGCTCTCGGGCGGCATGATCAAGCGTGCCGCCTTCGCCCGCGCCATCATCATGGATCCCGCGCTGCTCTTCTGCGACGAGCCCTCCGCGGGTCTCGATCCCGTCGTCTCGGCAGCGCTCGACGAGCTGATCCTGCGCCTGCGCAATGCGCTGGGGATGACGATCGTCGTGGTCACCCACGAGCTCGAGAGCGCCTTCCGGATCGCGGACCGCATCACCGTCCTCGACCGCGGCCGGATCCTGGCCACCGGGACGGTCGAAGAAATCCGCGGGAGCAGCAACCCGCGCATCCAGAACCTTCTCAACCGGCGCTTCGACGAGGAGACGCTCGACCCCGACGAATACATGAAACGCCTGACCGGCGAGGGGGCTCCGGCACGATGAGGGACGACCGCCGGAGCTACATCCTGGTTGGCGCCTTCGTGGTCGTCATGGTCACGGCGTTGGTGCTCTGGCTCGCGGTGCTCTCCGGGAGCGGCTTCGCCGCCCACCGTTACTCCGTGGTGTATGCCAACGTGCTCGGCCTCGCGGAAGGCACGCAGGTCCTCTACGAGGGCTTCCCGGTCGGCCAGATCGCGGGAATCGAGCCGATCGAGCGCGAGGGCAAGCGCGCCTTCCGGGTCGATCTCGGCATCCGGAGGGACTGGAAGCTGCCGGAGGACAGCCTGGCGACGATCGCGGCGCCGGGGCTGCTCTCGGCCGTGGTGATCGACATTCAGGGCGGGAGCTCGCCCACACTGCTTTCGCCGGGAGCCGAGCTTCGCGGCATGGAGGCGGCGAGTGTCTTCACGGTCGTCTCGGACGTGGCGAGCGAGCTGGTGGAGCTCTCCGAGAAGAGCGTGAAGCCGTTGCTCGAGAGCCTCGGGAAGGGCACGCCGGAGATCGTCTCGAACATCGAGACCTTCACGCGTGCGCTGAACGTGACGCTCGAAAGGATCGACTCGCTGCTCTCGCCGGGCAACGTCGCGCGGATCGACCGGATCCTCGAGAACCTGGAGACCACGTCGAGCGGCTTCGCGGCCGTCTCGGGCGACCTCAGCCGCACGCGCGCCGAGATCGACAAGCTGCTCCGCACCGTGGATGGCCTGCTCGATCGCAACCAGGGCGAGATCGGCCACGCGATCAGCGATCTCCACGACTCGCTGGAGGCCGTGGCGCGGCACATCGACGCCATCAGCCACAACCTCGAACAATCCACGCGCAACCTCTCCGAGTTCTCCCGCCAGATCCGCGAGAATCCGGGCGTACTGGTGCGCGGCCGCGAGGCTCCGCCCGAGCCGGCGGTGGCGCCCTGATGCGCGCCGCGGCCTGGCTCGCCGGAAGCGCGCTCCTCCTCG
>Ga0210377_10003570_pt1 | contig 13335 bp, 21 predicted proteins | sample PLM4_65_b1redo_FD_155480 | JGI IMG/M metagenome (GOLD analysis project Ga0210377, IMG submission 155480) | Groundwater sediment microbial communities from an aquifer in East River, Colorado, USA - PLM4_65_b1 redo | ecosystem: Environmental > Terrestrial > Soil > Riparian zone | place: USA: East... | reverse complement strand
GGTTGTGATCTTGCCCGGGCAATCCCAGGCAAGATAGGTTCGTGTTGTCCAGTTCCAGAGCGCTGGCAGCCCGCGCAGCCGTTTGGTTATTCAATTTTTAAGGTGCAAAAGTCGAGTTAATTACTTAACTTTTGGTAGAGGTCCTGCACCCATTGGAACATGGCGGTTTGATCCTTTTCACTGGGCTCGCCCTTACCCAGACCAAAGATGGTAAGTGTAGTTACCATGCGGTCTGATACGCCTTCGGGGTCGGAGGCATCCAACTCGGCTTGACCAATTTCTCCCATCCAGGTGTTGAACTGATCCAATTCCTGCACGGTGAGCAAAGTGGAAAACGTTTTCATCTTCCCATCGGGCTGGCCTTTGCAACTTGTGCCATATACTTCACCGGAAAGAAAGACGGTCATGTTGTCACAGAAACCGGCGATGCCACCTTCGCGCTTCCAGGTCAATGCCAGTGTGGCGGGCTGCACCCGGGTACCGTCCACGCTGGTGTGATATTCATATTGAACACTCTTGGCATCCAGCACGATGATCCTGCCCGGCGTGACCACCTGGGCACACATCACTTCAGGCATGGCAACACCCATACAGGCATCGGCAAATTCGATCTCTTTGTTGCTCAGGACAATGATATCTTTTTTATCCAAGCCAAGATTCTGAGCCAGTTGCGAGATGAGTGAATCCTCCACAGCGCCCGAAAGGTCGCCAGCGGCAAGGGCAACAGCACTGCCATTCTGATTGGTATGAAATTCATATTGCTTGCCATCGGCTTCGAGCACGATCTTGAAACCTTCCACGAGCGCCTGTGTACACATCACACCCATGCGTGGTACACCCAGGCAACCATCAGTCCACGTCACAGCTTCTGTGGAGACCAGGGTAATCTTATCGGCAGTCAGGCCTGTTATGTCAGAAAGAGCCGAGAGCGCTGCGCGCTGGGCGGGCGTCAGATCTACCGGGATATGTGTCGAGGTCGGAGTCGGTTTCGGCTGCTGTGCATCATCCACCGGTAGAACAGACTGTTGGGTGGGTTCCGCCTGTGGTGCACATGCGGCAAGCAACATCATCAGTAAAACAAATGTCAAGAAAAGTTTTTTCATTCTTACTCCTTGCAACATGGACGAAGGGGAAACAAAGAATGTTCCGAAAAACTGTATAATCAGCTTCATGCAGAATCACCTGTTACTACTACTTGTTTTAATTGTATCAGCCTGTGCGCCAAAACAAGACCCCAACGCACAAGTTCAGCAATCCGTCGCAGCCACCCTGGCGGCGATCCCGCAGGATACGCCTGCCTCGCTCCCGACGGCCCGCCCATCCCCTACACCGTTCGATCTCTCGGGGCTGTTCTGCGAATACCAGTTCTGTATGGGGCACCCCATTGACATGGCATATTTCGATGTCAATGCGAAGACGAACGCCGCCGCACCCAGCACCTATTCGCAGGGATTGATCGCGGCATTCAACCCCAACTTGTTCATTCAGATGGCCTGGCAGCTTGCACCCGGCGCGGCAGATCCGCAATTTATGCTCGATCTAATTTTGGATGAAGGAGTGGACATTCGCACCGGCACCCTGAGTGTAAAGTTGATCCGCGATATGAATGTCATTTTCTCCCCGATGACGTCCACCGCTTCCCCCGTCCTGCCATATGGCGGCGCGGCGGCATGGATCTGTGGCGACCGTGCCTTCGCCTGGAAGATCTATACCCCACAGGCGGAAAGCGCCCAACCATTATTCGAAGAAGCATTCTCAAGGTTTACATGCAAAAAATAATACGATCTTTTGATACGGCGCGCGGCGCAATTGCCCTGCGCGAAGGCAGCCTGGCAGACGCGGCACAATTCCGCGACCTGCGGTTGAACGGCTTGCAGGATAGTCCCACCGCCTTCAGCGCGGATTATCAGGTGAATTTCAATCACCCCATGAGCTTTTGGGAAGCACGATTGACCTTTGACGAGCATGGGACGATCTTCTTTGCCGAATACGAAAACAACCTGATCGGCATGACCGGCATCCGCAAAGGGGAATCGCCCAAAACAAGACATGGTGCGTATGTGTGGGGAGTCTATGTCCGACCAGCGTGGCGGGGCTTGCATATTGCCGAGGCGCTTATCGATCTGTGCGATGGCTGGGCGCGGGAACGGGAGGTGGTCATTCTCAAATTGGGTGTGATGGCAAACAATGAGTCAGCCATTCACTGCTATAAACGATGTGGCTTCAGCGTTTATGGAACAGAACCGCGTGCCCTGTTCTATGAAGATCGATACTACAATGAATATTTGATGTTCCGAGATATGGAACCAGTATAGGAGAGAATATGATCACTGAAACCGAAATTCAACAGCTTCGATCCCGCGTCAATGAGCTGGAAGACCGGCTAAAAGCACTGTACCGTCATTTGAACCTTGAATATGCTGACCCAGGCTCGGACCCCGCCACGTCACCGAAGGTTCAGGATGCACTACGTCGCGGTAACAAGATCGAAGCCATCAAGATCTACCGCGAGCTGACCGGCGTAGGGCTTGCCGAAGCGAAGGATGCCATTGACAAGGCAGAGAGATTCGTTCGATAATAGTTATATTCCCTGTTTTTTCGCTTCATTCCACAACCCATCCATCTCTTCGAGGGTGAGGTCTGAGAGACTCCGTCCCTGTTTTTTGGCACCCTGCTCCACGTAGGCAAAGCGTTTCTTGAACTTCATATTTGTTCCACGCAGCGCGGATTCGGAATCCACTTTCTTCCAGCGCGCCAGGTTAACGAGGGCAAAGAGCAGGTCACCGAGTTCAGCGCTCAATTCCCCTTCGTTCGTTGCATTCCTCACTTCCTCGATCTCTTCCGTGATCTTATCCAGTACACCTTCGATCTCGGGCCAGTCAAAACCGACGCGTGCGGCACGGTCCTGATATTCCTGTGCCTGTTCGAGGGCGGGCAAGGCCGCGGGAACACCGTCCAGCAATCCCTTCTCCTGCTTCTTGTCCTTGCGTTCCTTTTCCTTCAATTTCTCCCAGTTCGCCAGCACGCCATCGACGCCATCCAGTTTTACATCCCCGAACACATGCGGATGCCTCCGCACGATCTTCGAATGGATGCCATGCACCACCTGGTTGACGTTGAACTGCCCCTCCTCATTGGCGATCTGGGACTGTAAAACGATCTGCAATAACAAGTCACCAAATTCTTCGCGCATATCGGTAAAGTCGCCTGAGTCGATGGCGGTGATGGCTTCGTAAGACTCTTCAAGCAAATGCTTGCGCAGGGTTTCATGCGTCTGCTCCTTGTCCCATGGACATCCGTCTGGCGCGCGCAAGTGGGCGACAATTTCGGCGAATGATTCGAAGGATGTCCCCTCCCCTAGTGCGGGGACATACCAGCAAGTATCCACAGAAAAATCCTCTCCGCCCAATTCATCCACTCTTTCCTTTTTCATCTTTCCTTCTGTCACTACAAACACACCATGCTCTTTCGGGTACGTTGTCAACAACACCGCCTTCACTTGCAACGCCAGCTCGCGCGAGTCGACTTCGGTCAATAGAACCGGCATGTCGGGCGGATACGGAGGGACATGCGATGAGGAAAGAGTCCGCGCTTCGAACAGGGTCAACTTCGAGGGCGGAGCGATGCGAAGCGCATCGAAGGTCTGTGCAACAAGTGAAAAGTCCATGGGAACTCCTGTTAAAACGAAAAACGTAACCCGTGGATTGTATCCTACGAATTACGCATTTCGTATTAAAGTTTGTAGAGTGAAAATTAACGTTTGGTGTAGGTAGGTGCCTTGCGGGCTTTCTTGAGACCTGGTTTCTTGCGTTCCTTGACGCGGGCATCGCGGGTCAACAAACCGTGCTTGCGCAAGGTAGAGATCCAGTCACCGTTCAACAGAACGAGCGCACGGGAGAGCCCCAAACGCACAGCTTCGGTCTGACCGGTCACGCCGCCGCCATTAACTTTGACAGAGACATCATATTTGTTGAAGTCCTGCCCAACGGCAACAAAGGCGCGCAAGATATCCTGCAGATCACCCAGGCGAGTGAAGAACGCGGGGGCTTCCTTGTCGTTCACAATGAACTTGCCGGAACCATTCGCCAGGCGGACGCGTGCAGAACTTTCCTTGCGGCGACCGATTGCTTCGTAGTATTGAGTCATATCTTTTCTTTCCTTTTTCTTCACTTCACTGTAGTGGGCAGCGGCTCAGGGTTGTTCGTGATGTGCGGGTGGCTCGGACCAGCATAGATCTTCAAGCGCTTGAGCACAGAACGTCCCATGCGGTTGTGTGGCAGCATACCCCACACAGCGGCGCGCAGCACACGATCGGGGTGCTGTTGCAGTTGATCACGCAGGGAAATGTTCTTGTATCCGCCGGGATAGCCTGAATGGCGATGATACATCTTCGTTTCCATCTTTGTGCTGGTCTTGGTGCCGGTGGCAGTCACGCGCTCGGCGTTGATCACCACGACATAATCACCCATCTCCACGCCGGGCGTAAAGGTCGGTTTGTGTTTGCCGAGCAGTACATGCGCAATACGTGTGGCAAGGCGGCCCAGGGTCTGCCCATTGGCATCCACAAGCTTCCACTTGCGTTCGATTTCGCTAGCTTTCGGATAGTACGACTTGTACACTTTCTGATTCTCCGTTTCTTTTTCTTATTGACCCATTGACTCAACAGGCTGATACGTCACTTCGACGAGTGTCAACCCGTGTGCGGGAGCGAGTCCGGCAGGGACTTTTTCGCTTCCCAACTCAGCCGGAGCCTGCTTCGCTAAAGAGCGAGCGATTGTCTCCGCTGAAACTTTTCCCTGTGCGACGGCGACCTGAACGAACACCAATCTTCGCACCATCCGATACAAGAAAGCATCGGCTTGCACTTCGTAGTGCCATTCATCCTTTTCAGCTTGCATCCACTCAGATTTCATCACGGTCCGCACGGTTGTGCCTCTTGGGGTGGTCGGGGAACCGAAGGCAGAAAAATCATGCGTACCAAGAAATATCTTCGCAGAACCAGCCAGAACGTTTTCGTTGATCTTAGTACCGACCCGCCAGGCAAAGCGCTCCCGAATGGGATCACGCAGCGGCTGACAGAAAAGCCTGTAACGATAACGGCGGGAAGCTGCATCAAAGCGCGGGTGGAATTTTGCATCCACCACCCGGGCATCCTGCACAGCCATATCAGCCGGTAAATAGGCATTCAATGCCCGGACGAGGTCGCCATCAGCGTGAGACCAGTTAAGGTCAAACGCGGCAATCTGTCCCGTGGCGTGAACACCGGTGTCTGTCCGCCCGGAGATAAGGATCGAGCGTCCAGACCATCCCATTTTGCGCAATGCGATTTCTAGTTCGCCTTGCACGGTTCTGGGCTTTACCTGCCGCTGGCTGCCGAAAAAGTCGGTGCCGTCGTAGGAAAGAGTCAATTGGTAACGTGCCATTTTAGCTTTCAGCCTGTTTAGAATGGCCGAATGCTGAAATTTCTATTCTTCAACCAATTCCAAAATCACCATCTCCGCTGAGTCACCCATGCGGGGACCAAGCTTCAGCACGCGAGTGTAACCACCAGGGCGGTTCGCAAAACGAGGCGCAATCTCGTCGAACAGTCGCTTGATCACCTGGTTATCGCCCAAGCGGGCTGTGACCAGACGGCGGGCGCTGACCTTGTCAGTATCGCTTCCATTGGCGCTGTTGCGCGCGATCGTGATCAGATGCTCTGCCTCACCGCGGATGGCCGCGGCCTTGGCACGTGTCGTCTGAATGCGCTCGTGCGTAAAAAATTGTTTCATAAGATTGCGGCGAAGCGCCAGGCGTGCGCCTGTGGATCGCCCAAGTCTGTAACCTGATATTGAATGTCGCATTCTAATTACTCCGCAGAATTCGTTTCGTCTTTCATATAGCCCTTTTCGCGCATTTTCTGGCGGAGCTCATCAAGACTCTTTTCACCAAAATTGCGAATGGACATGACTGCTGTCTCGCCTTTTTCGAGCAGGTCCAACACATCACCGACTGTCGTGATGCCGGTGCGTTTGAGCGAGTTGAAGACGCGGACTGAAAGGTCGAGGGCTTCCACGGGGGTGTCAGCCAGTTCGCTTGTCAGGCGGCTCCCACTTACTTCCTTTTCAATGGCAATCGACAGAGTCTCTTCACTGACTCCGGCGATGTAGCGCAGGTGGTCAATGATGAGTTTCGCCGCGGTGCTGAGCGAGCGTTCCGGAGAGATGGTCCCATCGGTCCAGATCTCCAGGATCAGCTTGTCATACGCTGTGCTCTGCCCCACACGGGCGGAGGTTACTTCCCAATTAACACGCTTGACCGGGCTAAAGATCGAGTCGATGGGAAGTTCACCGATGGGCATGTGTCCACTGCGCTCGTTGGCGGGCGAATAGCCACGGCCACGTTCCACAGTAAATTCGATGTCCAATTTCGCCTTCGAGTTGTCCACGGTGAACAGGTATAGTTCCGGGTTGACGATCTCAACTTCGGCAGGCGTAATAATGTCTGCGGCGGTCACTGTTCCTTCACCGCGTACTTCCAGGTGCATGCGGGTGCTGTCCACACCATCCAATTTGAGGCGCAACTGCTTCACCTGCAAGGTCACCTGGATCACATCTTCGCGCACACCGGGAATCTCGCTGAACTCATGCAACACGTCCGCTATGCGGATGGATGAGACCGCTGCACCTTCCAAGGAGGAAAGCAGAACGCGGCGCAGTGCATTCCCAAGCGTTACGCCATATCCACGCTCAAGGGGGCTGATAACAAACTTGCCATAATTCCGAGCCTCAGCCTCGCGCTCGATTTTCGGCATAACCATGTTCGTGATACTCGTCACGGTTCACCTCTCCCTGTATAAAACAGTAGAAATTTCACTGGATGACAAACTACCTCACCAGTTTCAACAAACAAACTACTACCGTGAGTAGTATTCGACAATAAGCTGTTCGTTCAAACTTCCGTCGATTTCAGCACGCTCGGGAAGGCGCTGGATGGATCCAGTCAAACCCTTTGTGTCACGATTCAGCCAGGACGGTGCCGTGCGAACATCTGCAAGGTCGCTCAGCCCCTTAAAATAGGTGAGGCTCTGTGAACCTTCACGAATAGAGATTGTATCGCCTTCCTTGAGAAGCATGGAAGGAACATCGGTTCGGCGGCCGTTTACAGTAAAGTGGCCGTGCGTCACCATCATGCGCGCCTGCGCACGACTGGAAGCAAAACCCAGGCGGAACACAATATTGTCCAAACGGGATTCAAGGATTTGCAGCAAATTCAAACCAGTCAGACCACGGCGTTGATTCGCTACTTCATAGTAGCGGCGGAACTGACGCTCCAAAATGCCATAAACGCGGCGTGCGCGTTGTTTGGCACGCAACTGGCGCAAATAATCGGACTCGCGGCCCGTGCGATTGCCACCCCCACTGCGACTGCCCGTGCGACCATGCTGACCAGGTGGAAAACTGCGGCGTTCGAATGCACATTTCGGCGAGAAACAGCGTTCGCCTTTTAAGTAAAGCTTTTCGCCTTCGCGCCGGCAAAGTTTACAAACCGGACTAAGATTCTTCGACATAGATTACTTTCCTTTGCTTCAAATTACACGCGGCGCTTCTTGGGCGGACGACAACCATTGTGCGGAACCGGCGTAATGTCAGAAATGGAACGGACTCTCAATCCCATTGCCTGTACGGCACGGATGGCATTTTCACGACCAGGCCCAGGTCCCTTCACGAAGAGGTCAACTTCCTGGATTCCCAATTGCTGGGCAGCTTTAATCGCCTGCTCAGCAGCTAGGCGGGCGGCAAACGGAGTGCTCTTGCGTGAGCCTTTGAAACCAACTGACCCGGCGCTCCCCCACGCGACAGTGTTGCCTTCCGTATCGGTGACCGTGATGATCGTATTATTGAAAGATGCAAAGATATGCACCTGTCCGGAAGACAATGCGCGTTTCGTCTTTTTAGCACCACTGGTGCGGCGCGTTGAACGTACACTTTGTGCCATAGTTTCTCGAGCCTCTTATTTCTTCGCGCCGCGTCGGCGTCCACGCCCAGCGACGGTCTTCTTTGTACCCTTGCGGGTGCGTGAATTCGTACGAGTCCGCTGACCGCGGACAGGCAAGTTACGGCGATGGCGCATACCACGATAGGACCCGATTTCGATCAAACGCTTGATGCTCATCTGAACTTCGCGGCGCAAATCGCCTTCGACCTTGTAGTTTTTACTAATATACTCACGGATCGCGGCAACGTCCGCCTCAGAAAGGTCCTTGACTCTTATGTCAGGATTAACCTTTGTATGAGCTAGGATTGCGCGCGCGCGAGTAGGCCCAATACCATACAAAGAGGTCAGGCCAATTTCAACCCGTTTATTACGGGGAAGATCAACACCTTCAATTCTCGCCATGGTTCACTATCCCTGTCGTTGCTTGTGTTTTGGATTTTCGCAGATGATGAATACTCTGCCTTTGCGTCGAATGACTCTGCATTTGGCGCAGCGTTTCCGTATAGACGGTGATACTTTCATAAATGAAATACTCCTTACTTACATCTTCCACGTGTAGCCAAGGTTTGGATTATACACGTTCATCTATCTTTCGTCCAGTTTTCATGCTTCTGCACAAGGATCATCACCGGACAGTCAGGATTAGAGGTTCTCCTTCGGTGACAGCCACAGAATGCTCAAAGTGCGCTGTCAGTGATCCATCTGCGGACACCACTGTCCACTGGTCAGGCAGGACACGCGTTTCCGCCGTTCCTATGAGTACCATCGGTTCGACGGCAATCGTCATTCCTGCCTTCAAAAGCATGCCAGTGCCCGGTTTGCCATAGTTCGGCACCTGAGGTCCTTCATGCATCTGTCTTCCGACACCATGGCCTGTGTATTCACGCGTCACATAATATCCATGGTCTTCCACATAATTTTGTATCGCCGCAGAAACGTCGCCAGTCCGATTGCCGGCCCGCATGACTTCAATGCCAGCCATGAGCGAGCCTTCGGTAGCTTCAAGCAACTCTTGCGCTTCAGGGGATATATCCCCCACCCCGGCGGTAAACGCCGAGTCTGCCACAAATCCCTCGAATACCGTGCCACAATCGATGGAAACTATATCACCATTTTTCAGCTTCCGTGTCTTGCTCGGAATGCCGTGGACAAGCTCCTGATTGATGCTCACCGTGATCGAGGTTGGAAATGGCGGGTGACCATATCCCTTGAAAGGCGATACACATCCGTGTTTCATCAGCACTTCCTCAGCAGCCGCGTTGAGGTCGGCTGTAGAAACACCTGGTTTTAAAAGTTCTTTAACGGTTGCGTGTACCGTTGCATTGATGCGACCTGCTTCCCGCATAATCTTCAATTCAGCAGGAGTTTTAATATGGATCTGACGGGCCCAACTCATGACGTCCGCTTCTTCAGCGCAATCAACATAGACTGTGTTACCTGATCTATAGACTGCATCCCATCAATTTCTACCAATTTGCCGTGATCACGATAGTAGGAGATCAAAGGTGATGTCTGCTCCAGGTACACTTGGATACGACGTTTCACAGTCTCAGCCTTATCGTCGTCCCGTTGATACAATTCCGAGCCATCAACATCGCACTTCCCGGCTTCCTTGGGCGGATTGGACTTCTCATTGAAGATATGTCCACTTTCACGGCAGGTCCAGCGTCCGCTCAATCGGTCGACGAGCACATTCTCTGAGCCTGTAATGAAGGGTACTACATCTACCCGTCCGTGGAATTCACGTAACATGACTTCAAGTGCATCGGCTTGAGCTGGGGTCCGAGGAAATCCATCCAAAATGGCGCCAGCCTCACAGTCCGGACGACTGAGGCGATCTCTTATCATGGCAATCGTTACATCGTCCGGAACCAGCTCCCCCCTGGTCATGTACGTCTGGGCCAGTTTTCCCAGTTCCGTTTGATTCTTAAGGTTCTCTCGAAACAGGTCACCCGAAGAAATATGGGCGAGTCCTGTCTTCTCGGAAAAAATTTCAGCCTGCGTTCCCTTACCAACTCCCGGAGGACCGAGAAGGACGATGAAAGTCGTCATGGGGGCTCCTAGTTGATCAACAATTTTTCCTGATAGCCATGCAGTTTTAGTTCAGCTTCAATGTTCATGAACGTATCGCGAACAACGCCAACTACGATCAACAGACCAGAAGAGGAGACAAGGAATAGTCCACTAGAAGATGCTGCCGCGGGGATTATTAATTGCAACAAGAACGGCATGATCGCTACAGTCCCTAACAACAAAGCACCCGGCAGGGTAATACGACTTTGAATTCGGTTCAGATATTTTTGAGTAGCTGCTCCACTATGCACGCCTGGGATCTGCGCTCCGGAACGTTTTAGGTTATCACCATAATTCTGCTGCTCAAAAATCACGGTTGTATAAAAATAAGTAAAACCAACCACCATAAAGAAATACAGCACCCAATAACCCCATGAGCCAGTCCCACTGGGGTTAAAGAAGGTCTGAATACTTGTTGCAACACTACTCACCCAGGCTGTATTTGAGTTTCTAAAATAACTAGCCACAATTGCCGGAAATTGGAGAATGGCACCAGCAAAGATCAATGGGATCATACCTGCCAAGTTGACCATCAATGGGAGATAGGGTTGCGGCATCTTGACCGATTTGCCACGCTGCATCGCATAAAAGACCTGACTCTTGTGCGGATACATAATAGGAACATTTCGGCGCCCCTGCTGGACATATACAATCGCTATAACGGTCAGGACGATTACGACCAGCATTGCAATAACCAATGTCCAACGATTAGCCTCATCCAGCCAAAGGGTGGCGATGTTTTGGGGGATTTGTGAAACAATACCGGCAAAAATGATCAGGGATAATCCCTGACCGCGAATGCCATACTCGGAGATCAACTCACCGAGCCAAATGGCAAACATTGTTCCCGCTGTCATCACCAAGATAACCGTCACCGACGGCAACCATAGTTCTTTGGTGAAGCCAAAATCAATAATTCTGGATTGAGCCAGTGAATTGAAGATATTGATCTGACCAATTGCCGAGAGGATCGCCATCGGGACAGCGAGATAATAGGTCCATTTCTCCATCCATTTGCGCCCTTCGCGTTGATCTTCCTGCATCCGTTGCTGTAACGCCGGAATGATTGGCACCAACAACTGCAAAATGATCTGCGCGGTGATGTACGGATACACACCCATTGCCAGGAGGGAGAAATTGCGGATCGTGCCACCCGAAAGCATATTCAGGAAATCAAGGATGCCTCCACCTTGAGTAGCAAAAAATTGCGCCAACGCATCGCGGTTAATACCAGGGACAGGCACATTGGCAGCGAGTCTAAAAAGCATCAAGATTCCCAGGGTGATGAGCAATTTCTTGCGGATGTCCTGCGATCTCCAAAGAAATCGCCAGGCAGATTGTTTCTTTTCAGGCATGTCAGAATATTCCTCTCGGATCTTGCCTAACTAATCAAATCCACACTACCACCAGCCGCCTCGATCTTCGATTTGGCGCTGGCGCTCACGCGATGGGCACGTACTTTAAGAGCAATCTTCATTTCTCCACGCCCGAGAACAACAACCGGGTTGCGAGGATCACGAAGCAAGTGTGCTTCCTGCATTGTATCAGGGGTCACATCTGAATCGGCTTTGAATGCCTCAGCCAATTGGTCCAAGTTGACCTCATTATAAGTAACCTGATCGCGCGGCGTAAAACCCTGACCGCGCATAAACGGCAAACGGCGATAGAACGGCAGGTTACCACCTTGGCGGTAGGCTTTGCCACCTGAACCAGAGCGTGCTCCCTCCCCTTTCGTACCGCGGCCCGCAGTCTTACCCTGCCCAGCCGAAATACCACGTCCAACGCGTTTGCGATTCTTTTTGGAGCCCTCATTGGGCACAAGATCGTGTAGTTTCATCGTTCTTTCCTACTCTTCGACCTGAAGTAAGTGAATAATTTTCTGAATCATCCCGCGCAAGGCAGGGTTATCCTGGTGTTCAACGGTCTGATGCATTCGGCGAAGACCAAGAGCCATTGCGGTCGCCTTCTGATCCTTGGTGTAACCGATCGGACTGCGGACCAATGTTACGCGGATGGTCTTTCCGGTATTTTCCTTTTTAGGCATGTTGCTTCCTCCGCTCCCAGAACGGCAACAATTCACTGACATTCTTGCCGCGGCGGACCGCCTCTTCCTGAGGAGACTTCAACTGTTCCAGGGCATCAAAGGTTGCCTGGACTACATTCAAAACGTTTGCACTTCCCTGGGATTTAGTCAAAATATCACGCACACCAGCCACCTCCAACACGGCACGTACACCACCTGCAGCGATAACACCGGTACCGGGAGAAGCAGGCTTGAGCATTACTTTCGCTCCAGCAACCTTCCCCAACACTTCATGAGGAATGGTAGTCCCGGCAAGGTTCACAACCTTCATGTGTTTGCGGGCGCGTTCAGAAGCTTTGCGCATCGCGTCCGGCACGGCATTTGCCTTGCCAACACCCATGGAAATGGTACCCTTCTTATCACCGATGACGACCGTCACGCGGAATTGAAAACGGCGGCCACCCTTGACCACTTTGGCCACGCGAGCGATCTCGATGACGCGTTCCTCAAATTGGTCCTGAGCTTCGTAATTCTGCTGTTCAATATTATCGTGTTCTGCCATTTCGCTCTCCACTCAGCCTAGAATTGCAGGCCGCCTTCACGCGCGCCATCTGCAAGAGCTTTGACGCGTCCACTATAACGGTAACCACCGCGATCAAAAACAACCGCTTGAATGCCTTTGTTCTTGGCGCGCTCAGCAACAGTTTGACCGACCAGTTTTGCCTGCTCGGCTTTCTTCAAACCCTTCATCTTTTCGCGCAAGTCACGGTCGACTGTGGATGCTGAAACCAGGGTATTGCCTGTCTGATCATCAATCACCTGAGCATAGATCCCCAGGAGACTTCGGAAAACGTTCAAACGGGGACGTTCGACTGATCCCATTAAATTTTTGCGAACGCGGCTGTGACGTCGAGTCCGCGCAACAGCACGAGATTTGTTAGCCATGCCTACTTGGCTCCTTTCCCAGCTTTACCAGCTTTGCGGCGAATCTTTTCGCCTTGGTAACGAATTCCCTTGCCATGATATGGCTCGGGCGGTCGGACGCGTCGGATTTCAGATGCAGTCTGCCCAACCACTTCCTTGTCAAAACCCAAGACCTTGATCTGACGGGTTTTCTGTTCCACTTCAAAGGAAATACCAGCAGGGGGCTCGATCTTTACAGGGTGTGAATAACCAACGAATAAAGATAGATTCTTGCCTTCCATCTCGGCGCGATATCCTACACCTTCAACTTCAAGCACCACACTAAAACCAGAGCTGAC
>Ga0210377_10003569_pt1 | contig 13336 bp, 8 predicted proteins | sample PLM4_65_b1redo_FD_155480 | JGI IMG/M metagenome (GOLD analysis project Ga0210377, IMG submission 155480) | Groundwater sediment microbial communities from an aquifer in East River, Colorado, USA - PLM4_65_b1 redo | ecosystem: Environmental > Terrestrial > Soil > Riparian zone | place: USA: East... | reverse complement strand
CTGCCGATCGTCTACACGCCGACTGTCGGTCTCGCCTGTCAGCAGTACAGCCGGATCTTCAGACGCGCGCGGGGGTTGTGGATCACGCCCGAGCACAAGGGCCGCATGAGCGAGGTGCTCACCAACAACCCCTACGAGGACGTGCGCCTGATCGTCGTCACCGACAACGAGCGCATCCTCGGCCTCGGCGACCAGGGCGCGGGCGGCATGGGCATCCCGGTCGGCAAGCTCGCGCTCTACGTCGCGGCGGCGGGGATCCACCCGGCCCAGACGCTGCCGATCAGCCTCGACGTGGGCACCGACAACCAGGAGCTGCTGAGCGACGACCTCTACATCGGCTGGCGCCAGCCGCGGCTGCGCGGCGAGGCCTACGACGCGGTGGTCGACGAGTTCGTGCGCGCGGTGAAGCTGCGCTTCCCGAAGGCGCTGCTGCAGTGGGAGGACTTCAAGCAGTGGAACGCCTTCCGCCTGCTGGAGCGCTACCGCAAGGAGCTGCCGTCGTTCAACGACGACATCCAGGGGACGGCCGCCGTGGCGGTCGCGGGCATCTTCGCCGCGGCGCGCGGCGCCTCGCGGCCGCTGCGGGACGAGCGGGTCGTGATCGCCGGCGCCGGGGCGGCAGGGGTCGGGATCGCGCGCCTGATTCGAAAAGCGCTCGAGCGCGAGGGCGTCACGGGTGAAACCCTGCTCGGCTCGGTGGCGCTCATGGACTCGAAGGGCCTCGTGGTGGCGGCGGAAGACGAGTATCGCCGCGACCTCGCCTGGCCGACGGAGCTCGCGGGGGCGCGCGGCCTGCACGCGGGCTCGTCGCTGCTCGAGGTCGTGCGCGCCCTGAAGCCGACGGTGCTGGTCGGCGTCTCGGGCGTGGCGGGCCTCTTCGGCGAGGAGATCGTCCGCACGATGGCCGCGCAGGTGGAGCGCCCGGCGATCTTCCCGCTCTCGAATCCCACGAGCTCCTCCGAGGCCCGGCCCGCCGACCTCATGGTCTGGACCGACGGGCGCGCGCTCGTGGCGACCGGGAGCCCCTTCGACCCGGTGGAGATCGGCGGACGGCGCATCCGGATCGGACAAGGCAACAACGTCTTCATCTTCCCAGGCGTCGGCCTGGGCGTCCTGGTCTCGGAGGCGCGCGAGGTCACCGACGCGATGTTCGCGGCTGCCGCTGACACGCTCGCGGCGCAGCTGCAGGAGCAGGACCTCGCGGAAGGAAGCCTGTTCCCGCGCGTCGCCGAGCTGCGAAGCATCACCGCCAAGGTCGCCGAAGCGGTCGTGCGGCAGGCGCTGAGCGACGGCGTCGCCCGCAACCCGCCCGACGACCCGGCCGACGCGGTGGCCTCGGCGATGTGGGATCCGGCGTACCCGGCGATCGAGGTGGTGTAGCGGCCGAGGTATATCATCGGCCGCCAGATGCGGACGGCGAGCGGGCGCGGCGCATCTGCCGGACTCCGCGCAGTGCTGCGCGGCGAATCGCTGTGGTTGTTCCTGCTCGCGTTCGCCGTCCTCGGCTGCTTCGTAAACACCCGCAATCAGGTGACGTGGAACCTCCAGCACGCCTGGGTGGAGAGCCTCGCCGAGCGCGGAGCCATGCACGTCGAGGGAAGCGGGACCCCGCAGTTCGCGTTCGACCGGCTGGGCGACTACTGGACCTCGAGCGACGGCCACGCCTACGCCCGCAACGCCCCCGGCACCTACTTCACTGGCGCCGCCGTCTACCGCGTCTTGCACCGGGCGTTCGGGCTGTCCTACCTGCGCGACTTCGATCTGACCAGCACCCTGGTCACGTTCTTCACCACCTGCCTCTCGAGTGCTCTCGTGTTCCTGCTGCTGTACCGGCTCTCGAAGCAGGTGACAGGCAGCCGGCTCGGTGGCGTGTGCGTGGCGGGGGCCTACAGCTTCGGCACGCTCGCCTTCCCGTACTCGGGCGCTCTCTACCAGCACCAGACGGCCGCCGTCTTCTTCGTCGCGTCCTTCTCGCTCGCTTTCTGGGGGCGCCGCTCCGGCGACGAGCGGTGGTTCCGGCCGGCCCTGGAGGGACTGCTGCTGGGGCTCGGCGCGGTCTACTCGTTCGCGTATCTCCCGCTGGGGCTGTGCATCGCCGCCTACTGCCTGGCACCGCTGCGGCGAAGACGGACCGTCCTGCTCTTGGTCGGAGTGGCGGTGGGGGTCGCACCGCTGCTGGCGATCAACGCCACCTATTATGGCGGACCGCTCACGACGGTCTATCAGGCCTCGCTCGACTATCAGGTGACGACGATCGAGGTCTCGTGGGCGGCGGTCGCACGGCGCCTGCACTTCTACTTCAGCGACCCCACGACGGGCATCTTCTTCTACAGCCCCGTCCTGCTCCTGTCGGTGCCCGGGTTGCTGCTGTTCCCTCGCGAGCTGCGGCGCGAGCAGCTCACGATTGGCGCCGGCGCCCTGCTCACGCTGAGCCACCTCCTGGTCGCGAGCGGCATCGGCGCGCGGCAGTTCGGCCCGCGCCTGGTCCTGCCTGTCCTTCCGTTCCTGGCGCTCGCGTTCTTCCCGTTCTGGACGCGGGAGCCCGGCAGGGTCCTGCCCGCCTGGACGCGGCTCGTGTTCGTCCTGTTGCTCGTCCCCTCGATCGCGCTCTGCACGCTTGGGGCGCTCGGGACGAGCATGTTTCGCGACGTCACGCGTTGGAACGCCGCGCACGTGTACTTTCGGTCGCTGTGGCCGCCCGGGCCTGAGGGTATGCCGGTCTACAACCTGCCGTTCTACACGTTCCCCCTCCGGCACGTGCTCGTGTGGGTGGCGCTGGGCGCCGGACTCGTGGCGGGGTGGCGCCTTTGGGCCCTCGGGCGCGACGAGAGCGCTCCCACAGGGTGAGGCCTCGGACGCAACGAGGCTAACGGCCTGTTGTCGGCTTTCCTTGTTCTGGGGGGTGCGGAGCACCCCCCAGACCCCCGGGGGGTTGCTGTAGCGGTGGCGGCGCGCAGGGAAGGTATATGCGTACGCTGGTGCCGTGGCCTGGCCTGCTCTCAGCGCGGATCGTCCCGCCGTGCTCTTCGACGATCTGCTTCGCGATCGCGAGCCCGAGGCCCGTCCCTTTGACCTTGGTCGTGTAGTGGGGCTCGAAGATCCGCTCGACGTCTTCGACGCCGGGGCCATCGTCCTCGATCCGGATCGTGACGCCGCCCTGCTCGCGCTGCGTGAAGAGGCGCAGCGCGCCGCCCGTCTCGCCCATCGCCTCGAGCGCGTTGTTGATCACGTTCAGCAGCACGCGCTTGATCTGGTCGGCGTCCGCCTCCACCTCGGGAGCGTCCGGGGCGAGCTGGACCTTGACGCGCAGCTCCTCGGGCGGGGTCTTGGTGTAGGGCGCGAGCGCGTCGAGCACCAGCGCGTTCGGGTCGAGCCGCTCGGTGTGCATCGCCGGCAGCCGTGAGAAGCGCGAGAACTCGCCGATCAGCTCCTTGAGGTCGCGCACCGCCCCCAGGATCATGTCGATCGCCGAGGGGAACACGGAGGCGAAGCGCTCCCGGTCGCGCGCCCAGGCCGTCTTGAGCGTCTCGGCCGCGAGCCCCACCGGAGTGAGCGGGTTCTTGATCTCGTGGATCACGCGCTCGACGGCTTCCTTCCACGCCTCGAGGCGCTGGCTCGCCAGGATCTTGGCCTCGGACGCGCGAAGCTCGGCGGTGCGGGCCTCGACCATGCTCTCGAGGTTTCGGCTGTAGCCCTCGATCTGCTGGTGGCTCGCCTCGAGCTCGCCCACCATGCGGTTGAACGACTCGGCCATGCTCGAGACCTCGTCCCGCGAGTGCACCGGCAGCCGCACGCGCAGGTCGCCGGTCGCCGCGCGCGCCATGGCGTCGTGGACGCGGCGCACCGGCACGAGCACGATGCGCGACAGCAGCAGGTTCAGCAGCAGCAGCACCGACACGAACGACAGCGTGACGCCCCCGTAGAGCAGCGAGCGCATGAGCGCCTCGCTGCGCTCGAGCGGCGCCAGGCTCTTCATCACGTGGAGCCGCCCGTACGGCTCGCCCGCGGCCTGCAGCGTCGCCGCCAGCGACAGCACGCGCTCGCCGCCGAAGCTTTGCTCGCGGAACTCGTCCTGGCCCGGAGCCGGGCCGCCTTCCGCGGCGCGCGGCTCCTCGCGGGCGACGCGGCGTCCCGAGAGCAGCGGCCGCCCTCCCGGGCCCACGAGATCGGCTTCCCCGTCCCGGTCGACCAGCAGGACCACCCCGGGCCGGCCGACGAAGGGATCCGCGTCGGGGCCGACGAGCCGCCTGACGACGCCGCGGTCGCCGGACGCGCCGAGGTCGAGATCTCCCGACTCGACGCGCACCCACACGAGACCCTCCTGCGCGGCGAGGTCGGCCAGGTGGACGGCGAGCGACTCGCGGTTGCGGCTCAGCAGGTCGTAGATGAAGTCGCGCTCGTAGCTGCGGCGCAGCGTCGAGAGCAGCCGGCGGTCCTGGTCGAGCAACCGCTGTCGCTGCTCCGCCAGGAACGGCACCAGCACCAGCAGCATCACGCCGACGCTGCCCAGGAACACGATCGTGAGCGCGAGCGCGACCTTGCCGCGCAGGCTCAGGTCGGCGAGCGAGCGCAGCAGCCGCGTCACTTTTCCCCCAGCCAGCCGCGCGGCCGCGCGCGCGGGCCTTCCGGAGAGGGTTCGACCGCATAGAGCGCCACGCCCTGGACGCGGTCGCCGCGCGCGTCGAAGCGTACGCGACCGGTCGCGGCCCTGATGTCGGTGCGGGCGACGGCCGCACGCAGCCGCCGCCGCGTGTCGTCGCGGCCGGCCTCGAGCGCGTCCTCGTCCAGCTCGCCGAGCGAGCGCAGGGCGGCGGCGATCACCTGCACCGCGTCGTAGGCGAGGATCGCGCGGCAGCCGGCGGGCTCGCTCGGGGCGCCCTGGCCGTAGCGCCGCTCGAACTCGGGAGAGCGCGCGCACAGCTCGGCGTAGTAGGCCTCGCCCGGCGGCCCCCCGCGCTGAAACAACAGCGGGCTCGACCAAGCGTCCCCGCCCACGAAGGTCGCCTGGAGCGCGACGGCCTGGGCCTGGACGGCGACGAGCGTCGCGTCGGTGAAGGAGCCGGGCAGGAACACGACGTCGGGCCCGAACTCCTTCACCCGGCGGAGCTGGGGACGGAAGTCCGTCTCGAGCGCCAGGTAGAAGAACTCCGCCACCTCGCGGCCCGAGGGCGCGTCGGCGAAGCTCGAGCTGAAGCTGCGCGCGAGCTGCTGGCTGTACTTGCGGCCCACCTCGTAGAGCACCGCCGCCCGCTTCGCGCCGAGCGTCTCGCGCGCGAAACCCGCCAGCAGCCGGCCCATGACGTCGTCGGACGCGCACATCCGGAAGACGAAGGGGCGGTCCTCGCCCGTCTGCGGGTCCCAGGTGATGTCGCTCGCGGTCGAGACGTTGGTGATCTGCGTGATGCCCGCCGCCTCGGCCACCTCGGCGATCGCCCGGCTGAGCTCGCTCGAGTTCGCGCCGACGATGGCGAGCGCGCCGTCGCGCGCGGCGAGCGACGCCGCCTCGCGGGCGTCCACGAAGTAGCTGCCGGTGCGGTACTCGGCGAGGCGGAGCCGTCGGCCGCCCACCCCGCCCGCGCGGTTCAGCTCCTCGACCGCGAGCCGCGCCCCCCGCAGCGACTGCTGGCCCGAGGCGGCGTAGCGGCCGATCGTGGGAAATACCGCCGCCAGGGTCAGCGTCCCGTTCTCGGCGGGAGCCGCGGGCGCGAGCACGATCGGCTCCATGCGATCCGGCGTGACGCTCGATCGCTCGGCGGCACTGCGCAGGCACGCGAGGCTGGACAGGGCGAGCGCGGCTGCGAACACGGTCCTGGCCGTCAGCGTCATCCCGAGGCAGCGTAGCACCAAGCCCGCAGCCCGGGGGGCCGCTACTGCGGCGTCGCCAGGGGCTTCGGGCTGCGCCACGGGACCTGCCAGACGAAGCTTGGGCCGCCTGGGGGGCCGAGCCTGCGGGCGCCCTCCCCCGCCTTCAGATTGCCCACGAGCAGCTCGGCCCATTCGTCTCCACGCGGCGTGAAGTGTCCTTCGATGCGGCACGAGCCAAACGGTTCGACACCGAAGCGCAGCCCGGCCTTGTCGAGCGCCAGGATCAGGCCGATCGCGGTGAACTGGTCCTCGTATGGGGCGATCCGCAGCAGGAAGCGCCGCCCCTCAGGCAGGTCGGCGGCCGCCTGCGCCTGGACCGCCTGCGTGACGCTCTCGAGCATGATCGAGCGTGGGTCGCGGGGATTCGTCACCAAGGGCTGGTTGCGCCACGCGTCGGCGATCAGCAGCGGGGGCACCACCAGCAGCAGGGTGACCGCGAGCCCGCGTCGCGACCGCAGGCGCCGGGCCCGCGCGAGGCACTCGCTGCCGACGACCAGCAGCGCCGCGAGCGTGACCATCGATCCCCACATGAACAGGTAGGGCGGGTAGGCGCGCCCCGGCATGTAGCGGACCACGATGGGCACGGTGGCGATGCCGACCGCGGCGACCAGCGCCAGCGCCGCCGTGGGCGCCTGTCGGCGTGCCGCGAGCCAGCCGCACACCAGCAGCGACAGCGAGACGAGCACTGCCTGGACCGCGTCCTGCCCGGGCCCGGCGGCGGGGTGAGCGGCGGCCGCCGCGGCCGGCAGCCGCAGGTCGTACCCCAGGTTGTGCGCACCCCACGCGTAGGCGCTCTCCGGCGGCTCGCCGTCGCGGCGCAGGTTCAGCGCAGCCGCGCTCGGGCGCAGGGTCGCGGGCCACGGTGTGGGCGGGCGCGGCTCGCGGCGCATGGCGAGGATCCGCTGGAAGTTCCGGTACTCCCCGGTGAGCTCGTCGGCCACGGGCAGCGCCCACAGCGCGCACGCAACCAGTGCCGCAGCCACGGCGCTCTTGGGCGTGAGGCCCGGACCCAGTGTCGGAATGCCGAGCGCACGGCGAGCTCCGGGCAGTACCAGCAGCGCGAGGCCGGCGCTGGCTGGGAGCGCGACGCCGAGCAGCCAGGCGAGCTGACTCTGCAGCACTACGCTCGCGGCGAGCACCAGCAGCGGCAGGGCGCGACCCTCGCCGGTGGCGAGCCGGGCGCTCGCCAGGAGCACGACCAGGTAGGGGAGCATCGCCACGTGCGGGTTCCAGGAAGAGAGCAGCATGCCAGGCCCCCGCGCCTGGACGAACACCGCGAGCAGCAGGGCCACGAGTAGCGGCCCGGTTTCCGGGGCGAGCCGGCTCGCCCCCCGCAGCAGCGCGAAGAGGAAGACCACGTTCCACAGCAGCGAAGCGACGGCCATCGCCCGGGTCGTTTCGCCCATCAGCACGTAGATCGGGGCGGCCGCGTAGAAAAAGCTCGGCCCAGGCTGGTGGATGTGGAAGCGCGACTCGGTTCCGACGCGCTGGCTGCCCTCGGCGGCGAGGCGGGTGTAGAGCTCGATCTTCGCGAAGTCGCCCGTCTGGTAGGGCTCGAAGGGCGGGTAGGCGCGGCCTTCGAGCGCGAGCCACGCGACCCCGGTCACGACGAGCGCGAGCGCCGGCAGCCAGGTGTCCCGCATCGCCGAGGCGTCTAGAACAGCCGCAGCTGGCCTTCGTGGCGAGACGCGGCCGGGCGCGGCGCGGTCACGCTGATCCAGCCCGTCCCCTCCGGGGCCGCGAGGCTCACGCGCACGTCCGCGCGGCGGGCCCGCGAGAGCGCTTCCTCGGCGGCCAGCAGCGCCAGCTCCGGGTGGTTGTTCTTCCGCGACAAGTGCGCGAGCACCACCCGGCGGCAGCGCGGGCCGAGCCCCTTCTCGAGCAGGCGTCCCACGTCGCCGTTGGCGAGGTGTCCGAGCGGGCCCAGGATCCGCTCCTTGAGCGACCACGGGTATGGCCCGTCGCGCAGCATCGCGGGGTCGTAGTTCGACTCGACGAGCAGCGCGTCGCAGCCGCCCATCGCCTCGACCAGGCGGCGGCCGAGATGCCCGAGGTCGGTCGCGTGGCCGATCGAGGCTCCGCCGCACGAAACGACGAAGGCGAGCGGGGCCGCCGCGTCGTGCGGCACCGGCAGCGCCTTGACGACCATCGGCCCGAAGCTGCGCGACTCGCCCGCTACTATCGTCTCGTACGCTGCGAGCTTCGCCTCGGCGAACCCGGCGGCGACGAAGGTGCCCCGCGTGCCCGCGAGCGGTACGCCGAAGCGCGCCGAGAACGCCGCGGCCCCGCGTGCGTGGTCGCCGTGCTCGTGCGAGACGAACACCGCGTCGAGCTCGGCCGGGTCGACCCCCGCCGACTGCAGGCGCTCCGCGAGCTGCCGCGGCCCGAGGCCGGCGTCGAGCAGCACGCGGGCGCCGCCGCCCTCGACGAGCGTCGCGTTGCCGGCGCTGCCCGACCCGAGCACCCTGAATCGGAAGGTCATGGGCGGCAGCCCCCAGTCATACTGAAAGCTCGGCCGCCCGGGGGCGCCAGCCTTCGAGGTTGCCGATCACGGACGCGGCCAGGCGGCCGTCGAAGATCTCCGCCGCCACCCGGCGTACGTGCTCGCCGCTCACCGCCTCGATCGCGCCCATGATCTCGCCCAGCTCGAGCTGGCGGCCGAGGTAGAGCTCCTGGCGCGCCAGGTGGTTCATGCGCGCGTTCGAGCCCTCGAGCGAGAGCAGCAGGCCGCCCTTCAGGTGGTCCTTGGCCCGACGCAGCTCCTCCTCGGGGAGCAGCTCGCCCCGCAGGCGGCGGATCTCCTCGAGCGTGAGGCGCACCACCTCGGACGCCGAGTCGAGCCGCGTTCCCGCGTAGATCGTGAGCACGCCGCTGTCGGAGTAGGCGGTGACGCCCGAAGAGATCGAGTAGACGAGGCCGCGCTTCTCGCGCACGTTCTGGAACAGGCGTGAGGACATCGACCCGCCGAGCACGGTGTTGAGCAGGTAGAGCGCGTAGCGGTCGGGATGCGCCTGCGGGTAGGCGCGCGCGCCCAGGCACACGTGCACCTGCTCGAGCTCGCGCTTCGAGCGCGTCACCGTGCGGCACGCCGTGGCCGGGGGACGCGCGGCGCCCGCGGGAGCCCGGCCCGCCTTGCCGCGGCGCTCGACGCCCGCAAAGTGCCGGCCGACGAGCGCGCCGAGCGCCCCGTGCTCGAGGTGTCCCGCCGCGGCGATCAGGATGTTGTCCGGACGATAGACCCGGCTGAAGTACGCCGCCAGGTCCGCGCGCTTGAAGCCCGCGACGCTCTTGCGCGTGCCGAGGATCGGCCGGCCGAGCGGGTGATCGGGCCAGAACGCCTCCGAGAAGATCTCCATCACGAGATCGTCGGGGGTGTCCTCGACCATGCTCATCTCCTCGAAGATGACCTTTTTCTCGCGGGCCATCTCCTGGGGATCGAAGAGCGGGTTCTGGACGATGTCGCCGAGGATCTCGACGGCGAGCGGCAGGTGCTCGTCGAGCACCTTGAGGTGGAACGAGGCGTACTCCTTGGCGGTGAAGGCGTCCATGAAGCCGCCGATCGAGTCGACCTCGGCCGCGATGCGCTCCGCCGAGCGGTGCTTGGTGCCCTTGAACACCATGTGCTCGATGAAGTGGCTGACGCCGCTCGCCGCGCGCGTCTCGTGGCGGCTGCCGCGGCGCAGCCACACCCCGATCGCCACGCTGCGCACCTGCGGCATCGCTTCCGTGACCAGGGTGAGGCCGCTGCCGAGCGTCTCCTTGACGATCATGCGCGAGGGCGCCGACGCGTTTGCACTGCGCTTGAGACTAGCACGGGCCGGCCCGGAGCGAGCGGCTCCGGGCGGCGCCAGCTGCAGCACCTCCGAGACGAGCGCCTCGGCCGCGAGGCGGTTGGCGAGCGCGTTCGGGTGGTGATCGACGGGGTGGACTCGGTTGAGGGCGGGCTCTGCCTTGAACCGTCCCCGGTCCTCGCGAGACCAGTTGACACAGTGTTCAGTGCTACTGAACGATTGCGATGGTGCAGCGACAGCGTGAAACCGCAGTGGACATCGCAAGTACAACTGGCGGAGGCGTCAGCAGCGAGACGGGCCTGCTTCGCGGGCTCATCGCGCAGGTTTCCCTCATCCTCGTGGTGGGTGGGGTGTACGTCCAGACTCTACTCCCGGGGTCGGGTCACTCCCACGACACGGCAGAAGCGCAGTTCTCGGTGCCCCTGCTGTGTGTGACGCACCCGACGGGGTACCCCAGCTACCTCCTTTTGGGGCACGCGTTCTCGCGTCTCGTCCCACTCGGCACGCCAGCCTACCGGACCAACCTCCTGTCCGCCGTCTTCGGGGTCCTCGCGTGTCTCGTCGTACGGCGGCTGCTGAGGCGGCTCGGGGCACGCGAGCTCGTGGCTTGGGCATTCGCCGCTGCGTTCGGCCTGACGCCGACATTTTGGCGGTTCTCGGTCGTTGCCGAGGTCTACAGCCTCAACCTCCTCTTCGTGGCGCTGATCTCGGACTGGCTGCTGAAGTGGAGACGCTCCTTGAGAGACCGCGATCTCCTCATCGCGTGCGCCTTCTACGTGGCGTCGTTCGGCAACCACCTCACGATGATCACGCTGCTGCCGGCGTTCGTCTTCTTCGTCGTGGCAACCCGATGGCGCGTGCTGGTCGAGTGGAAGCTCGTGTGCGCTGTGGGCTGCATGATCCTGCTCGGGCTCGTGCCCTACGCGTACCCGGTTGTAAGGTCTCTCGACCCCGACACTCCTTATCTCGCCTATTCCGTGACGAGCCTCGGGGAGCTTTGGGACTACGCGACGGGCGCGGTCTTCCGAGGAGAGATGTTTGCGTTCACGGTCTCACAAACAGTCTTCGAGCGGGTGCCGATGTTTGCGCGTTTCCTCTGGCACGAGTGCGCGCCGTTCATCCCGCTGGCCGTCGTCGGTCTCGTGGCTCTCGCCGACCGCATCACGGTCGTGTATCTGGGTCTCGTCTTCCTCGGCCACCTCGTGTTTGCGCTCGGCTATGCCATCGGTGACGTCGAAAACTACTTCATTCCGACCTACTTCACGACCGCTGTGCTCGCCGGCGTGGGGCTCGAACGGGTCCTCTCGTCGAGAGCGGGCCTGCGCGTGCCCGCCGTGCTCTGCCTCTCGCTCCCGTTGGCGATCGCTGTCTACCATCGGCCGGAGGTCGAGCGCCTGAAGGGCTCCGAGAAGGCAGAGCCCATGCGGCAGCTGCTCGAGGACTCCCGAGACGGCGCGCTCATCATCGCCGGCTACAACAACTACATGTACCTGCTCTACCTTACGCTGGCGGAAAGGCTCGCCGGCCCGTCGGTGTTCGTCGGCTGCGAGATCGGGGTCGCTGACATCGTCGCGTACGTGCGGCACGACCGACCCCTCTACCTGGTGCCCTTGCGCAAGTGGGCTCCGCCGCGCCTGCCCGTCTACTCCACGCAACTCGGGCTCAGGCCGGAACTGCGAGCTGCCGGGCTCGGGGTGCAGATGGTGAAGCCAGGTGTCTTCCGGATCGAGCGGTACCCGCTGACTGCGCCCGTTGCCGCTCACGGGACGACTGCGGCTCGTGCGTCGTTCGCCGCTTCGGGCCAGACGAAGTCGGCGCGGTAGATCCGGATCGACCAGCCGGCTCGCCCGATCGGCTCGAGCGCCCGCAGCCGCGCCATGAGCGCGCGGTCCTGCGGGTTCTCGAGGTAGACGCCCTGGAGATTGGTGGCGCTTACCGCCACGATGTCGCCGGGCAGGATCTCGCGCGTGATCCGCGCCGCGTGGGGGGCCGTGTAGCCGGGCAGGGCCTCGTGCTCGATGCCGTAGTACGAGGGGTCGGCGCTCCCGAAGTAGGACAGCTTCAGCCGCGGGACGGCGTGGGCGCGCATCCACTCGGCGAGCCGCTTCAGGTCCTGCCCCCAGTCGAGGTTCGAGTCCACCAGCAGGCGCCAGCCGTTGCGCGGACCGCCGGCGATCTCGTTGAAGTAGGCGAGGTGGTGCGGGTGCTGGACGAGCGTGCCGCCCGCGTACCACAGCGACAGTGCCGCCACTAGCACGGCGCCCCTCGGCGCACGCCACGAGAGCAGCGCCGCGGCCGCCTCGCCGGCCGCGAGGAACAGGAACGGGTAGATCGGCAGCAGGTGGCGATGGCCGATCTGAAGGCCGCGGGTCGCGGTCGCGGCGAGGTAGACCGCCACCGGGATGAAGACGAGTGCGGCGTCCTTACGCTGCAGCCGCGGCGCGCGCACGAGCGCCACGGCCGTCAGCAGCAGCAGCGGCACCGGGGTCTTGAGCAGGAAGGTAACCGCGAAGTAGTGCGGAAAGCCGTGGTCGCTGAGCTCGCCCAACAGGAACGTGGGGCGCGCGGCCGAGTGCTCGGCGACGAACAGCATCCCGCGGGCGTAGTCCTCGGGAACGATCCGGGCCCGACCCGCGAAGGCCAGCGTGCGCTCCAGCACGCCCGAGTGGACGGCGGCGAGCGGCCGCGTGAGCTCGGCCCGCAGCGCCGGGTCGGGCGACAGCTCCGCGCGGAAGCCGTAGCTCGCCCACACGACCACGAGGCTCGCGGCGACCACGGCGGCCAGCAACGAGAGCAGGCGGTGCAGGCGGCGGCCGCCGGCCTCGAAGAGGGGCGCGTCACCCGGCGCCGTCCGCAATCCGAGAAGCACGAAGACGGGCAGCAGGATCGGCGCCGAGAACTTTGTGGCGAAGGCGGCGCCGGTCGTAAGCCCCGCCGCGAGCAGGCGGCCGGCCGTGGCGCGCTCCGGCAGTCGCTCGAAGGCCAACACGGCGAGAAAGAAGAAGAGTGCGAAGGCGAGGTCGGTAGTCACGAGCGCGCCGTGCGCCAGCACGTCCGGCGAGAGCGCGGCCAGGAACGCGGCGGCAGCGCCCGCCAGGGGGCCGAAGCGCTGCCGGGCCGCGAAGAAGACGGCGACGACCAGGCACGAGGCGAGTGCCACCACCGGCAGGCGGCCCAGGAACAGGAGGCGGTCGGCGTCGTTCCAGCGGTAGAGGAAACGCCGGCCGAACTCCCACTGCCGGGCCTGCGCCCAGGAGATGTCCGAGGTGCGCATCTCGGGGCCGACCGCGAGCAGCGGCGCCGCGGCCAGCAGCTTCACGAGCGGCGGCTGCTCGGGGTTCAGCCGGTGGTCGCCGAGTGCGATGTGGGTGTAGCCGGCCGGCAGGTGCGCTCCCTCGTCGAACGTGGCCGAGTGGCCCCGCATGGCGTGGACGGCGAGGCCCGCCTGGAGCACCACGAGGGCGGCCAGGAGCCCCGCCTGGAGCGCGCGGCTCATGGCCGCGTGGGCGCCGCCGGGCGGGGCACGACGTCGTCCATCGCCCGGGCGATGGCCTGGGCGGCGATGCGGTGGGCGATCTCGTTGGGATGCTCGTCGGCCGCGCCGTCCACGACCAGCAGCCTCCAATCGACCTTGCGGTAAGAGGGCAGGAGGTCGACCACCCGAGCGCCGGCCCCCCCGC
>Ga0210377_10003568_pt1 | contig 13336 bp, 9 predicted proteins | sample PLM4_65_b1redo_FD_155480 | JGI IMG/M metagenome (GOLD analysis project Ga0210377, IMG submission 155480) | Groundwater sediment microbial communities from an aquifer in East River, Colorado, USA - PLM4_65_b1 redo | ecosystem: Environmental > Terrestrial > Soil > Riparian zone | place: USA: East... | reverse complement strand
CCGCATGAAGCCGCCCTTCCCCGCCATCTCGGGCCTGTACCGCTCGCCGACGGTGGTCAACAACGTCGAGACTCTGTGCAACATTCCCCACATCGTGCGGCGCGGGGCGGAATGGTACGCGAGCATCGGCCCGCCCAAGAGCAGCGGGTCGCGCCTCTTCTCGGTGAGCGGGCATGTGGAGCGCCCCGGGAACTACGAGCTGCCCATGAGCATCACGCTGCGGGAGCTCATCTTTGAGCATGCCGGTGGGATGGCCAACGGGCGGCGCCTGAAGGCCGTCATCCCCGGGGGATCTTCGGCGCCCGTCCTGACGGAGCAACACCTGGACGTGGCCATGGACTTCGAGTCGCTGGCGGCGTCCGGATCCATGGGGGGCTCGGGCGGGGTCATCGTCATGGATGACACCGTCTGCATGGTCCGGGTGGGAGAGATCGTCTCCCGCTTCTACCATCACGAGTCCTGCGGCCAGTGCACCCAGTGCCGGGAGGGGACCGCCTGGCTGCACAAGGTGCTGCGGCGGATCGAGCACGGCCAGGGGCGCAAGGAAGATCTGGACCTGCTCCTGGACATGTGCGACAACATGAAGGGGAAGACCATCTGCGTGCTGAGCGATGCGGCGGCCATGCCGATCGAGAGTTACCTGAAGTACTTCCGGGAGGAGTTCGAGCTGCACGTCCGCGAACGGGCGTGCCCCTTCGAGGGCAAGGGCGCGTTCTAGCAGGAGCAGCAGTGTCACTGTGCTGCGGTGCTGCCGGAGACGTTCCAGCCGCGCGGGTCAGTAGCTGCCTGCCGCGTTACAGGATATGCCGATGCCGACAGTGAAGATCGACGGGATCGAGGTTACCGTTCCCGCCAACACGAACATTCTGGAGGCGGCGAAGCGGCTGGGAATCGAAGTCCCCCACTACTGCTACCACCCGGGCCTCAGCGTGGTGGGACAGTGCCGGATGTGCCAGGTGGAAGTGGAGAAGATGCCCAAGCTGGCCATCGCCTGTAACACGCCGGTGGCGGACGGGATGGTCGTGGCGACCCGCTCGGCGAAGGTGGAGAAGGCCCGGCGCGCCGTGCTGGAGTTCTACCTCCTGAACCACCCGCTGGACTGCCCCATCTGCGACAAGGGGGGCGAGTGCCCCCTTCAGGATTACACGCTGAAGTACGGGCCGGGCGAGAGCCGCTCCGTGGAGGAGAAGGTCCAGCGGGTCAAGCACAAGGTGCTGGGCCCTCACATCGTCTTCGACGCGGAACGGTGCATCCTGTGCACCCGGTGTGTCCGGTTCTGCCAGGAGATCCCCAAGACGGGGGAACTCGGGGTCTTCTCGCGGGGAGACCGGTCGGAGATCAATCTCTTCCCGCGCAAGGTCCTGGACAACGCCTATTCGGGGAATGTCATCGACCTCTGCCCGGTCGGAGCCCTGACGTCGCAGGAATATCGGTTCCGGTCCCGGCCGTGGGACCTGGTGCGGCACACGGACAGCGTGTGCCCGCTCTGCAGCAACGGCTGCAACGTCGTCCTGGACGTGCGCCACCGCCAGCGCGGGGAGGAGTTGCTCCGCATCCGGCCGCGGGAGAACGCGGAGGTCAACCACTGGTGGATGTGCGACGAGGGACGCTTCACCTTCACCTACCTCAGCGACCCGGCCCGGCTCCGCGTCCCGGCGTGGCGCGAGGGTGACCGGCCGGCGGAGAGGGGCTACGATGATCTCCTGCTGCGCCTGGCCCGTTCGATCCGCCGGGTGCTGGAGACGCATGGCGCGGAGGCCGTGGGCTGCATCGCCTCGTCGCGGCTGACCAACGAGGAGCTGTTCCTGATCCGGCGTTTCTTCCGGGAGATCTTGGGGACGCCCCACCTGGATTTTCGGGTCCGCCCCGTCCAGTTCCAGGCGAGTGACGCCTCTGAGGATGGGTTCCTGCGCCGCACCGACAAGACGGCCAACAGCCGAGGAGCGCGCGATCTGGGCGTCCTGCCGGGACCGGGGGGCCTGGATGTGGCCGGGATGCTCGCGGCTGCATCGGCTGGCCGCCTCAAGGCGCTTTTCGTCTTCGAGGAGGACCTGGTTCAGGGATTCCCGGACCAGCCGGTGCGGGAGTCCCTGGGGCGGCTGGACCTCCTGGTGGCCTCCAGCATGTTCCCCACCGAGACCACGGCGCTGGCCCACGTGGTGCTGCCGGCGCTCGGATTCGCGGAGAAGGAGGGGAGCTTCACGAACTTCCAGGGCCGGATCCAGAGGATCCATCGGGCGTTGACCCCCCACGTGGCGTCCCGGAGTCTGCCGGAAGTCCTGCGGGACGTGGCCGTGGATCTCGGCCGGGATGTGGGCGGGATCGATCCGGAACAGGTATGGGCGGCCATCGGAGACGCGCCGGGGCCATACCGGGGAACCGCATGGAAGGACGTCGGGCCGGAGGGGCTGCTGCCCGAGCAGAGCCGAGAGCCGAGAGCCGAGAGCCGAGATGCTTGAGACGCTCATCATCATGCTGGTCAAGATCGGGGTGGTGTTTGGGGCCCTGCTCCTGACCGTGGCCTACATGACCTGGATCGAGCGGAAGGTGATCGCCGACATCCAGGTACGGCTGGGTCCGATGCGGGTGGGCCCCCACGGCCTGCTGCAGCCCATCGCCGACGGCCTGAAGCTGATGTTCAAGGAAGACCTGATCCCGAGCCAGGTGGAACGGGTCGTCTTCCTGCTGGCGCCCAGCCTGAGCATCATCCCCGCCTTCATCGCCTTTGCGGTGATTCCCTTCGGCGATACGACGACGCTCTTCGGGCTGCTGTCCAGGCCTGTGCCCCTTCGCATCACTGATATTGACGTGGGCCTGCTTTTCGTCTTCGGGGTCGCCTCCCTGGGGGTGTACGGGATCGTCCTGGCCGGCTGGTCGTCCAACAACAAGTACTCGTTGCTGGGCGGCCTGCGCTCGACGGCCCAACTGATCAGCTACGAGTTGCCCATGGGCCTGTCGGTGGTGGGCGTCATCCTCCTGGTGGGCTCCCTGAGCCTGGTGGATATCGTGAAGGCGCAGGCGGGCCTCTCCTGGTGGTTCGGCATCCTCCCCGTTCCCAACTGGTTCCTCTTCAGCCAGCCCCTGGGGTTCTGCATCTACTTCTGCTGCGCCCTGGCGGAGACGAACCGGGCCCCCTTCGACCTGCCCGAGGCGGAGACCGAGCTGGTGGCGGGATTCCACACCGAATACAGCTCCATGAAGTTCGCCATGTTCTTCATGGCCGAATACGCGAACATGATCACCGTGGCGGCGTTGGCTACCACAATATTCCTTGGAGGATGGCTGGGTCCAATTACCCCATCCCCCGTCTGGTTCCTGGGCAAGGTCTTTCTCCTGCTGTTCCTGTTCATCTGGATCCGGGCCACGCTGCCGCGATTCCGATACGATCAGCTCATGAGCTTCGGCTGGAAACGGTTGCTGCCCCTGGCGCTGCTCAACACCGTGGTCACGGCGATTGTGGCGGTGAGAGGATAGCATGGAGCTCCTGGCCTTTGCGGGACTGGCCCTGGTGGCGGGCGTGGCGGCCCTCCTGGTGATCGTCCAGCGGCACGCGGTGTACAGCGCCCTCTTTCTGATCATCACCATGGGCGCCCTGGCGGGCATCTACATCATGCTGGATGCCCACTTTGTCTGGGTCATTCAGGTCATCGTCTATGCCGGGGCCATCATGGTGCTCTTCCTGTTCGTGATCATGCTCCTGGACATCCGGCGGGAGCAGGACCCGTGGGCCCCGCCCGATCGGGGCCGAATCCTGGTGGCCCTGCTGCTGTCGCTGGTCCTGCTGGTGGAGTTGGGGATGGCGGTGGTGCAGCGCCTCACGCTACCTCCAACCGGAGGCCCGCCGGCATCCGGCGATTTCGGCACCACCCTGACGGTCGGGCGGCTGTTGTTCACCGATTTCCTGTTCCCCTTCGAGATCACCTCCATCATCCTCCTGGTGGCGATGGTGGGGGCCATGGTCCTGGCGAAGAAGCACCTCACCTGATGGTGAGGAATGGAAATTTTCACATCGACAACTGACAACCGGTCAACGCATTTTCCGGACGACGCCGGAGAGGTACTACAACCTCTAGGTCTTCCCATTGTGAATTGTCAGTTGTCGGTTGTCAGTTTTTCATTGGGCTGGAGATCATGATGCAAGTCCCATTATCGGCCTACCTGATCCTGAGCGCGTTCCTGTTCACCGTCGGGGTGATCGGGGTCGCCACCCGGCGCAACGCGCTGATCATCTTCATGTCCATCGAATTGATGCTCAACGCGGTGAATCTGAGCTTCCTGGCCTTTGCCCGCTTCCTGAACTCCATGGACGGGCAGATCTTCGTCTTCTTCGTCATGGTGGTGGCGGCCGCCGAGGTGGCCGTGGGGCTGGCCATCATCATCGCCATCTACCGGAACCGTGAGACGGTGGACGTGGCCGAACTAAACCTGCTGAAATGGTAAGAGGCATCGTGGCGCGCGTGGGCAAGTACGTTCGGCAGTTCGGCTGTTCGACTGTTCGGCAGTTCCGGAACGACCGAACTGCCGAACCGCCGAACGGTCGAACGCTTTTGATAGGATAGAGCATGCTGAGCAATCTGTGGCTCATCCCGGTCTGGCCCTTGCTGGGGTTTCTGATCAACGGCTTCTTCGGCCGGCGGATCGGGAAGGGCACGGTGGGGGTGATCGCCTGCGGCAGCGTGGGGCTGGCCCTGCTGGCCTCACTGTTGACGGTGGTTGAACTCCTGGCCCTTCCACACGAGGCCCGCAGGGTCACGCAGATCCTGGCCCCCTGGATCGGGGCGGGGAACTTCCAGGCGGACTGGGGGTTGCTCCTCGATCCGCTGTCGGCCGTCATGATCCTGGTCGTCTCCGGGGTCGGCTTCCTCATCCACGTGTATTCCATCGGCTACATGCACGAGGACCCGGACTACCCCCGCTTCTTCACCTACATGAATCTGTTCACCTTCTCGATGCTGATGCTGGTCCTGGCCAACAACTACCTCCTGCTATACGTCTTCTGGGAGGCGGTGGGCCTGTGCTCGTATCTGCTCATCGGCTTCTGGTTCGAGAAACGGTCGGCGGCCGATGCGGGCAAGAAGGCCTTCATCGTCAATCGGGTGGGGGACTTCGGCTTCGCCCTGGGAGTGATGCTGCTCTGGACCAGCCTGGGGACCCTCCAGTACGACCAGGTCTTCATGGCGGCGCCCAGACAGCTCGTGGCAGGTGGAGGACTGGTGACCGCGATCACCCTCCTCTTGTTCCTCGGGGCGACGGGGAAATCGGCTCAGATCCCGCTGTACGTCTGGCTGCCGGATGCCATGGAGGGGCCGACCCCGGTCTCGGCCCTGATCCACGCCGCGACCATGGTGACGGCCGGGGTCTACATGGTGGCCCGGTCCGCCCCGCTCTTCGAGCTGGCGCCCCTCTCGCTTACGGTGGTGGCCTGGATCGGCGGCCTCACGGCGGTCTTCGCGGCCAGCATCGCGCTGGTGCAGAACGACATCAAGCGGATCGTCGCCTACTCGACCATTTCCCAGCTCGGGTACATGTTTCTCGGGTGCGGCGTGGGGGCCTACGCGGCGGCGATCTTCCACCTGATGACCCATGCCTTCTTCAAGGCGCTCCTGTTCCTGGGCTCCGGCTCGGTCATCCACGGACTGTCAGGGGAGCAGGACATCCGGAAGATGGGCGGCCTGCGAAAGCACATGCCCGTCACCGCCTGGACCTTCCTGATCGCGGCGCTGGCCAACGCCGGCATCTTCCCCCTGGCGGGCTTCTGGTCCAAGGACGAGATCCTGTATGGGGCCATCGCCGGCGGGCACGCGGCCGTCTGGGCGCTCGGGGCCGGCGGCGCGTTCCTGACGGCCTTCTACATGCTCCGCTGCTATTACCTGACCTTCGAGGGGCCTTCGCGGGTCGAGGAGAAGGCGGCGCATCACCTGCACGAGTCGCCCCCCGTCATGACGGTGCCCCTCGTGATCCTGGCCGTCTTCGCGGTCATCGTGGGCTTCGTCGGTGTCCCGCCCGAGCACGGGGCCTACCACCGGTTCGTGGAGCCGGTCTTTGCCGCCGCCAAGGAGGCAGCGCCTCACGCGGCCCCGGTGGGCGAGGTTCCCATGGCCGCGCTCTCGCTGGCCATCGCCCTGGCGGGTGTCTGGGTAGCGACCCGCTTCTACGTCCGGCGACCGGAGATCCCTGCGCGGATGGTGGAGCGACATCCGGAGATCCACCGGATCCTCCTGAACAAGTATTACGTGGATGAACTGTACGACGCCCTGATCGTGGAGCCGATCCACCAGGGATCCCTGTGGCTCTGGCAGAAATTCGACACACGGTTCATCGATGGCTCGGTGAACGGCGTCGGCGCCCTGGTCCGCGTGGGGAGCACAGTCCTGCGCCGTGTCCAGACGGGATACGTCATGAACTATGTGCTGACCTTCATCGTGGGGGCCGTGGCGATCCTCGGATATTTGGCGTTCTGGCGGTGACTGTGATTGCGACCCCTCTCCCGGCCCCTCTCCCCTCCAGGGGAGAGGCGGAGGGTGAGGGGGGATGGACGTGAACTCGTGAGTGATTTTCCCTGGATTTCGACGGTGGTTTTCCTGCCGCTCATCGGGGTGGCTCTCCTGCTCCTCGTGGACCGGGAGCGCCAGGCGGCCATCAAGCACCTGGCCTTCGCCGTCTCGGTGGTCACGTTCCTGGTGTCCCTCCAGCTCTACCGGGGGTTCCAGCTCAATATCCCGGGGATGCAATTCGTGGAGCGGAAGCCGTGGATCGCGGGCTTCGGCATCCAGTACTACGTTGGGGTGGACGGGATCAGCCTGCTCCTGATCCTGCTCACCACATTTCTAATGGCCATCGCCATCCTCTCCTCGTACACGGCCATCACGACCTTTGTGAAAGAGTACATGATCTGCATGCTCCTGCTGGAGACCGGGATGCTGGGGGTCTTCGTGGCCCTGGACCTGGTCCTGTTCTACGTCTTCTGGGAGGGGATGCTGATCCCCATGTACTTCCTGATCGGCGTCTGGGGCGGGCCGCGCCGGATCTACGCCACGCTGAAGTTCTTCCTCTACACCATGGCGGGCGGCGTCCTCATGCTGGTGGCCATCATCGCCCTGTACTATCTCAACGGCGGCCGGCCGGGCGGGGAGTTCACGTTCGATCTCCTCAAGATCTACGGGCTGGAACTCCCGTTCCGGACCCAGGCCTGGCTGTTCCTGGCCTTTGCCGTGGCCTTTGCCATCAAGGTTCCCATGTTCCCCTTCCACACGTGGCTGCCCGACGCCCACGTGGAGGCCCCCACGGCCGGGTCGGTGATCCTGGCGGGGGTCCTGCTGAAGATGGGAACCTACGGATTCTTGCGCTTCGCCCTGCCGCTCTTCCCCGAGGCCACCCGGTACTTCACGCCGCTCTTCTCCTGGCTGGCCATCATCGGCATCCTGTACGGGGCGCTGGTGTCCATGGTCCAGCCGGACCTGAAGAAGCTGGTCGCCTACAGCTCCGTCAGCCATCTGGGGTTCGTGATGCTGGGGATCTTCGCCCTGACCATCCAGGGGGTGGAGGGCGGGATCCTGCAGATGATCAACCACGGCCTCTCCACCGGCGCGCTCTTCCTCATCGTGGGGATGCTCTACGAGCGGCGCCACACGCGGATGATCGAGGATTTCGGCGGCTTGGCGCGGATCATCCCGGTCTTCTCGGCGTGCTTCCTCATCGTCACGCTCTCCTCCATCGGCCTGCCGGGGCTGAACGGCTTCGTGGGGGAGTTCCTGATCCTGGTGGGCACGTTCCGCGTCAACATCCTCTACGCGGTCCTGGCGACCGCCGGCGTCATCCTGGCCGCGGTCTACATGCTCTGGATGTTCCAGCGGGTGATGTTCGGCACCGTGACCCACGACGAGAATCGCCGCCTGCGCGATCTCACGCCGCGGGAGATCGTGGTCCTGGTCCCGGTGCTCCTGGCCATCATCTGGATCGGGATCTACCCCCGGCCGTTCCTCGTGGTGACGGAGGCCTCGGTGAAGCAACTGCTGGCCCAAGTGCACATCCGGTACCGGGCGGAGCACATGGAGCAACCCAAGGCCGTCCAGCCAGTGGCTTTCAGGCACCGGGAACCGGCAGAGGGGCAGAGGGGCGGTGGAGCAGGGGAGCCGGTGACCGTTGATCGGGCGGAGGTTCGGCTGCCTTCCCTGTCCCTGGTGCAAGGTCAGAAGGCGACGGGCGTTAGAATAGAGGCGCGCCATGCCGAGTAACCTCCCCGCGATCTCCTGGGGGGCCATGCTGCCCATGCTGCTGGTTGCCGGGACGGGACTCCTGGTCCTGATCCTGGATCCCTTCACACCGCCGGAACGACGAGAGCGCCTGGCTGTCCTGAGCCTGCTGGGGATCGTGGCGGCGGCTGTGGTCCTCCTGGTGCGGCGCGGCCAGTCCGACATCATGTTCGGGGGGATGCTGGCCTCCGACAGCTTCGCCATCTTTTTCAACCTGCTCTTCCTCCTGGTGGCGGGCCTCACCCTGCTGATCTCCATCCCGTACGTCCGGCGCGCCGGGATGGAGCACGGGGAGTATTACGCCCTGCTGCTTTTCAGCACCCTGGGGATGATGATCATGGCCAGCAGCCTGGACCTCATGACCATCTTCCTGGGGCTGGAGACGCTGTCCATCTCGCTCTACATCCTGGCCGGATTCCTGCGGGACCAGCTGAAGTCCAACGAGTCGGCGTTGAAGTACCTGCTCCTGGGGGCCTTCGCCTCGGGCTTCGTGCTGTACGGTATCGCCATGGTGTACGGCGCCACGGGGAGCATCAATCTCAAGCGGGTGGCGGAGGTCCTGGCCTCGGGGAAGGTCGCCAATCCCACGCTGTTGATCATCGGGGCGGGCCTGTTGATCATCGGGTTCGGGTTCAAGGTGGCCTCGGTCCCGTTCCACATGTGGACGCCGGACGTGTACGAGGGGGCCCCGACCTCGGTGACGGCCTTCATGATCGCGGGGACCAAGGCGGCGGCCTTCGCCGCATTCCTGCGGATCCTGATGACGGCGCTGCCGGCCCTGCAGCCGGACTGGAGCCGGGTCCTCTGGGTCCTGGCGGCGCTGACCATGACGGTGGGGAATGTGGTGGCCATCGCCCAGTCCAACATCAAGCGGATGCTGGCCTACAGCTCCATCGCGCACGCGGGCTACATTCTGGTGGCCCTGGTGGCGGCCAGCAGGCTGGGCAGCGGCAGCGTCCTCTTCTATCTCGTGGCATACACCTTCATGAATCTGGGCGCCTTCGCCGTGGTCATCGCGCTGGCGCGGCAGGACGGGGAGCGCGTGAGCATCGACGATTACGCCGGCCTGGGACTGAAGTATCCGTTCCTGGGCGCCGCCATGGCCTTGTTCATGTTCTCCCTGGCGGGTATCCCGCCCACCGGCGGCTTCATGGGGAAGTTTTACATCTTCAGCGCCGCGATCCAGGCGAAGTATATCGGCCTGGCCATCATCGGCGTGTTGAACAGCGTGATCTCGGTGTTCTACTACCTCCGGATCACGGTGGTGATGTATATGGGCCAGCGGGAGGCCGAACCCCGCGCTGCGGGGTTGTCGCCGGCCCTGGGGCTGGCGCTCCTCATCGCCATTGTGGGGACGCTGCAGCTTGGGCTGTTTCCCTCCCGCTTCCTCGAGGTGGCCCTGCGGTCAGTCGGGGCGCTCCTGGGGTGACCCTCGCCCGGCGGGCCGCGATGGGCTGAGAAGGTGGGACCATGAAGCCGGTGAAGATCCCAGAGAAGACGGTCACTCGTCTCTCCATTTACCTCCGGTGCCTGGAAGAGCTGGAGGCGGACGGCGTGGACTCCGTGTCCTCCAAGCAACTGGCGCAGCGTTTCGGCCTGAACTCGGCGCAGGTCCGGAAGGACCTGGCCTACTTCGGCCAGTTCGGCGTGCGGGGCCTGGGATACTACATCGCCGAGCTGAAGCACAATCTGGAGCGCATCCTGGGATTGAAGCAGGACTGGGAGGTGGCCCTGGTCGGCGCCGGCAATCTGGGATCCGCGCTCATCGCCTACAAGGGGTTCCAGGCCCGCGGCTTCCGGATCAGCATGGTGTTCGACACAGACTCGGCCAAGGTCGGCTTGCAGATTGACGGGGTCGTGGTCATGGATGTCGCCAAGATGGCCTCCGCGCTCCGCAAGAAGAAGGTCAAGATCGCGGTGGTGGCTGTTCCCGCGGGGGTGGCCCAGTCCGTGGCCGACCTGCTGGTCGATGCCGGGGTCACTGCCATCCTCAACTTTGCGCCGACCCAACTGGCGGTGCCAGAGGGGATCAAGATCCAGAACGTGGACCTGTCCGTCCTGCTGAAGACTCTCTCCTACCACACGGTCCGCACGACCCGCACATCCATCCGGCGGGTGGAGGCCCGGACGACGGCGTAAGCACGACCATCCTCCTCCCCCCAGCGTGTCCCCCTTCGGGGTCGCGTTTTTCTTCCTCTATTCCCTTTGGCAATGACGTGTCGAGGGAATGGCGCGGGGCGGCGAAGCTCGCGCACGAGGAAAGGGTTTCGACGGGCTGCTTACCGACCTATAATGACGCGGCACGAATGGAAGCGTGGTGCTGTGAATCCTCGGTGATACAACGCTCGATCGGAGTTCGGTGCATGCCCCTGCGACGCGTGCTGCCTGCATGGTTGATCGTTCTGCTGACTTCCGCCTGCGCGCTTTCCTCCCAGGGGGTACCTCAGGCTGCGCCTCCCGGAGCCCCCGAGGGTGTGGACGCCCGCGGGACCTTAACACTGCCGAACGGGATGGAGGTGCTGGTCATCGAGGCCCCGAGCCCCCTGGTGGCCTCGCTGATCCTGGTGAAGACCGGATCGCGCGAGGAGACCGTGACCAACGAAGGGGTGTCTCACCTCCTGGAGCACGTCCTGTTCGACGGGACGGCCCGCCGGAGCAAGGAGGAGCTGTTCCGAGAGGTGTACGGCATGGGCGGGTACCTCAACGGGTTCACCACCGAGGAATACACCGGCTTCATCCTGATGGCGCATCCGGACTTTCTGGACAAGATGCTCGACATCCAGGCCGACATCCTGTTTCATTCGCTGTTCGATGCGGACAAGCTGGAGGTCACCAAGGGGGTCGTGATCGAAGAGATCCGGCAGGCAATGACGAATCCCTCGGTGCTCGACGCCGACGCCCACAAGGCGCGGCTGTACCGCGGAACGACCTACGCCCATCCGGTCCTGGGCAGCGAGCAGGTGATCCGCCGTCTTTCCCGTGACGAGATCCTGGAGTACTACCGGGCCCGCTACGCGCCCAACAACATGCTGGCCGTTTTCATCGGTCCAGTGGATCGGCAGGCGGTCCTGGCCAAGGTTGCAGGCGCCTTCGGGGCCGAGGCGGCTCGCTCCCTGGCCCCGCCCCCGCGGCCTTCGCCGGCACCGCCGGATCGCGCCGAAGTGTTCGTGGAGGAGACGACGGCGACGCGGAAGCGCCTGGACCTCAGCCTGATCGTGCCGGGGACGGAACGGGAACGCTACCCGGCGTGGGAGGTGCTGGCAGGCGTCCTGGACGGGCGACTGCGCCAGGCGAAAGACCGGTCCGATGCGCCGCGGATCCTGACGCTGGGCGCGGGCTTTTCCCTGGCGCAGGGCTTTGCCGTCCTGGAGGTTTCCGGGACGTTTCCCCGGGGGACGGATGAAACCGAGGTCCGGCGCCTGGTGGATCGTGTGATAGCACGCCTGGCGGCAGGGCCCATCGGAGCAGGTGAAGTGGCGCGGGTTCGCAAGAGCTTGCTGGGAGAAGAGGTGCGGCTGGCCGAGCGCATCCATTATTACGCCACGGAAAAGGCAGCCCGCATCCTCGCCCTGGGTGTAGCAGGCCTCCGGGCCTATGGGGATCGCATCGGCCGGACCACCGCAGAAGAGGTGGCGACCGTGGCCCGCAGTCTCGCCGAGGCGAGATACGTCGCCAGCGTCTTCCTTCCGACCGAGGCAGCCGCCAAGGCACGCGGGACGACGGTTGCCCCACCCGCGCAGCGGGCCGTCCTGGCGAACGGCCTGACGGTGATCGCGCAGGAGATCCCCGGCTCCCCCGTCTTTACCGCCCACGTCCTGATCCGGGGTCGGGGGGTGTTCGAGACGGAGGGACAGGAAGGAACCGTAGAAGCGCTCCTGCGGCTCTTGGGCCGCGGAACGGCGCGCCGAAGCGCGGAGGACCTGGCGAAGGTGCTTGAGGAGATGGGCGGGCACCTGGAGACCTCGGGCGACCCCACGAGCCCCTTTGGCGATTTCTACACCTCGCGGGAGTACGGATACGTCCGCCTGGAGGCGCTGGCCGAGTACAATCGGGAAGCCCTGGCGCTCCTGGCGGAAGTCCTGACGGAGCCGCGGCTCAGCCCCGATGACGTGGAGAGGGTGCGGGGAGAACTCCACGCCTTCGTGGAGGCGGGCCAGCAGCAACCCCGACGGGTGGCCGAAAGCCTCCTCTTCCGGACCCTCTTTCCAAATGAGCCGCTGGCGAAGCCGATCTACGGGACGGTCTCTTCGATTGGCAATCTCCGAAGGGAGCAAGTTCTGGCGCTGAAGGACCGATACCTCACGGCGCGCAATATGATCGTGAGCATTGTGAGCGGCCTGCCGGCCGATCGGGCGATTGCCGCGGCCGGCGAGGTGCTGGGCCGGGTCCCGTCCGGCGTCCCCGCGCCCGGGGGCGTCCCCCTGTCGTTGACCCGCGGGATCCGCGAGGTGCGGGAACACCTCGGGAAGCCGCAGGCACAACTGCTCTTTGGGAAGGTCCTGCCGGTTGTAAGCGACCGGGAGCGGTTTGCCCTGGAGATCGCGGGCTCCATCCTCTCGGCGAAACTCTTCGGGACGTTGCGAGAGAAGGAGGGCCTCGCCTATTCGGTGGATGCCGGGGTGAGCTTCCCCCAGGGGGGCACGCTCTTGCTCATCGGGATGGGTACCGCCCCGCAGAACGTGGACCGGGCGAAGGCCGGCATCCTGCGGGAATTGAAGACGGTGGCGGAGACGCCGCCCACAAAGGAGGAGGTGGAACGCCGGGCCAACGGTCTGGCGGGGCGCCTGGCGATGCGCATGCTCTCCAGCATCAACCGCGCCTATTACCTGGGTGCGGCGGAGTTTCGTGGCCTCCCACTCGGCTACTGGGAATCCTATCGCCAGTCGCTTCTCTCCGTGACGCCCGAGGAAGTGTCCGAGGTCCTCAAGAAGTTCTTCGGCCAGGAGGATTACGTCCTGGCGATCGTGGATTAGCCCCAATCCGAGAGCGCGCCGTGAAAGGCGCTGTGTTCTTGCCGGTGCAAGTCCGGCCTGGGGAGTTGTCGGTACACCCCAGGAGCTACCGAGGGGCCAGAAGGGTAACCG
>Ga0210377_10003566_pt1 | contig 13341 bp, 13 predicted proteins | sample PLM4_65_b1redo_FD_155480 | JGI IMG/M metagenome (GOLD analysis project Ga0210377, IMG submission 155480) | Groundwater sediment microbial communities from an aquifer in East River, Colorado, USA - PLM4_65_b1 redo | ecosystem: Environmental > Terrestrial > Soil > Riparian zone | place: USA: East... | reverse complement strand
GTCCGAGGCGATCACCCGGATCGCCGCCGTCGACGTGGACCTCCTGCTGGAGCAGATGGCCGAGGCGAAGAATCGGGTCAACATCGTGATCCTGGATGCATGCCGCAACAACCCGTTCGAGCGGAAGCTACGCGGCGCCTCCCGTGGTCTCGCCGCCGTCGATGCCGCGCGGGGAACACTGGTCGCGTATGCGACCGCACCGGGATCGGTGGCGGCCGACGGAGACGGATCGAACGGCCTGTACACGGAGGAGCTGTTGCAGGCCTTGCGTGTGCCGGGTCTGAAGGTCGAAGAGGTCTTCAAGCGGGTGCGGGTGGGCGTCACAAACCGGTCGAGCGGCGCCCAGACGCCCTGGGAATCCTCATCGCTCACCGGGGACCTGGTCGTCAACGTGACCGTCAACGTCACGACCGCCGCCCTGCCGGCACCGGCACCGGCCGCTGATCGCGAGGCCTTGTTCTGGACGTCGATCAAGGACGGGACCGATCCCGCCGGGTTCGAGGCCTATCTCAAGCAGTACCCCAACGGGCTCTTTGCCCCGCTCGCCCGGCAACGGCTCGCCGGCCTGGCCGGAAAGCCGCCCGCGTTGGACCCCGCGCGCTTCGACGGCGCCTGGAAGGTCACCATCGAGTGCCCAGCGCACAACAGTGCCGCGGGCTACGCGCTGCAATTCCTGGCCGGGGTGAAGGACGGAGTGCTCCACGCACAGCATGGCATCGCCGGACAACCGAACTCGCTGACGCTCACCGGAAAGATCTCGGCCGATGGAAGCGCAACCATCGCCGCCCGCGGCCGGACGGGGGATCCGAAGTTCACCGTCAACCGCGAGTCCACGGGCACCCCGTATGCCTATCGTGCCAACGTTCGCTTCGAGGGCTCGCGAGGCAGCGGAACCAAAATCGAGATCCGTCCGTGTAGCCTGACCTTCGTCAAGTAGTCATCGTGGAGACGTGCGCGGCGATCACCTTCCAGCCGAGATCGGGGAAGCGCACCCACGTCTGGCTCTGACGGCCGATCAGGTCGCGGCCGCGCATCTTGAACTCGAGGTTCACGGTGGCGAGGTCGCGGCCGAGCGTGAGGATCTCCAGGCGGATGCGCTTTTCCTTGGTGCCCGGCCCCGGCGGCCGCGCGACGCGGTGGGCGTGGATCTCGCGGAAGCCGTAGCCGTTCTCGTTCATCGCGTAGCGGATGGTGTGCGGGCTGTCCCAGAAGGCAGCGTCGAGCACCTCGACGTTCTTGTCGATCAGCGCCTGCTCGTAGCGCTCGAAGATGTCACGCACCTCGGCCACCACCTCGGGAATGTTCGGCGTCACGTCGATCATCGGCCGGCCTCCATCGCCCTCGCCACCGCCACCAGCGTGGCGTCGCTGCCGTGCGCGCCGATGACGGACAGGCCCACCGGCAGCCCGTCGACGGTCGCGCCCGGCAGGCTCACCTGCGGCACCCCGGTCAGCCCGCCATGCGCGGCCAGGGTGGTGATGCGCGCGCGCAGCGGCTCCAGCGTCGCCAGCGACAGGCCCTTGCGTGGCGCCGGAAACGGCGTCGTCGGCATGCAGAGGATGGCGCCGGGCGGGACCAGCCAGGCCAGGCGGGCGCGCGCCTCGGCGCGCATCAGCGCGGCCCATTGCCGCTCGCTCTCGGGAATCGCGCTGGCCGCCACCAGGCCGCGGGCGACGCTGAAGGCCAGCCGCGGGTTGTCGCGATCGATCCACTCCTTGAAAGTGAGCCAGGCCTCGTAAGGCTGCAGCGTGCGCTGCGCCCGCGCCCAGGCCGACAGCCCGGGCGGCGCCAGGAGATCCTCGCGCACGTACCCCACCAGCGCGGAGAGCGTCCGCACCATCGGCTGCAGCGCGGCGGCCGTCTCGGCATCCGCCAGACCGAAGGCGTCGACCGCCACGACCAGCGTGGTCGGCAGGCGCGCCGGGATCGTCTCGCCCAGCAGCACCTCCGAGACGCGCGCGAAGGTGTCGGCGTCGCGCGCGAACCAACCTGCCGTGTCGGAACTCGGCGCCTGCGGCATCATGCCGCCGAGATCGAGCCGGCCGTGAGTCGGCCGGATGCCGTGGAGTCCGCAGAAGCTCGCCGGCACGCGCACCGATCCGCCGGTGTCGGTGCCGAGCGCGGTGTCACACAACCCCTGCGCCACGGCCGAGGCCGAGCCCGACGAGGAGCCGCCGGGCACGCGCTCGGGCGCCTTCGGGTTGAGCGGCGTGCCGTCGAACGGGTTCTCGCCGAGGATCCCGAGCGAGACCTCGTCGGTGACGGTCTTGCCGATCAGCGTCGCGCCGGCGTCGAGCAAGCGTTGCACCGCCCACGCGTGGCGGGTCGGGACCGGATGCTGCCGTGCCCAGTCGGGATTACCGCCACCGGTCGGATGGCCGGCGACGTCGAAGAGGTCCTTGGCCGCGAAGGTCAGGCCGGCGAGCGGACCGCTCGGTGCGCCGACGATCCGGACCGGAGGACCTGGAACGAAGGGGCTGGTCAATGACTGAGCGCCCGGGGCGCCTTATCCGACCTCGACGAGCTCCAGCGCTTCGCGGCTGGGACCCTCGATCATCACCGCGCGCGTGTCGCCGAGCTTGTAGGGCTCTTCGAGGAACGTGACGCCCTCGCCTCGCAGCTTGGCGACCCAGGCGTCGAGATCGGTGACGCTGAGCGCGATGTGATCGTACAGGTGCCCGCGCGTGCTCACCAGCGGCCGGTCGCCCTGACGCATGTACCAGGGCAACGCCACGTCGCCGAACACGACGGCGGCCGACGGCGCCCGGAACATCCCCTGCCGTTCGAGCGCCGGCCAGCTGCGATCGGGTCCCCGCGGCACCGTGCAGGTGGCCTCGGTCAGGGGCGTGCGGCTGGTGCGCCCGGCGAACACCGGCGCGTTGAGGTGCGTCTGGTACCAGAGCTGCGCGCAGAACGGATCGTCCTGGAACATGTGCACGTGGTTGAAGCGCTCGGCCGGATGATTGCCCGCGTATTCCACGAGCGCATCGTCGGGACCGCGCATGTAGCCGAAGCCGCCCTTGCGGGTCGGTTGCACGCCGCTGGCCTTGGCCTCGGCGATCTGAGCCTTCGTCAAGCCGGGCGTGGGACCGGTGCTCGGCCACGTGTCGCTGCTGACGAAGACCGAGCCGCCTTCGTCGGTGGTGTAGAGCGGCAGGAGCTCGAGGTCCGGCCGGCCCTGGTACGACTCGAGGCTCGCCCGCGTGTCGGTGACGTTCCAGCCGAAGTGCCAGAGCGCGGTCTGCGGCGACGTGGCGGGAGCGGCTGCGACCCTGGTGAACAGGACCAGCACGTTGTTCGGCGCAGCGAGCGCCGGCAGCCCGCCCCAGCTCGCCTTCGCGGAGGTGGCAAACTGCCGGACGTAGAAATCGATCGCCGCGTCGGGATCGACGGAGTTCAGATGGAGGTGATGGAAGCCCGGCGCCGGGAGCATGGCTCCGTACAATACCACCCGGAGGGCTTCATGGACGCCACGACCGAATACCTGAGCGACTACGCGTGCCGGCTGGTCTACGAGGACCTATCCCCGGAGGCGGTCCAGCAGGTCAAGCGGACGCTGATCGACACCATGGGGTGCGGCGCCGGCGCGTTCGACGGCGAGCCCGCGTCCATCGCGCGGCGCGCCGCGTCTCGCGTGCGCGGTACCCCGCCGGCGCGCATCCTGGGCACCTCACAGAAGACGTCCACGGATCTGGCGGCCTTCGCGAATACGGTGCTCGTCCGCTACCTGGACTGCAACGACACCTACGTGGGAAGGGGAACGGGGCACCCGAGCGACATGATCCCGGGCGTGCTGGCGATGGCCGACGCTCACCGGGCGAACGGACGCGTGGTGATCACGGCGATCGCCGCCGCCTACGAGGTGTTCTGCCGGCTGGCGGACGAGGTGCCCTTGAAGGGCTGGGATCAGGGCATGTTCGCCGCCATCGGGGCCGCCTGCGGCGCCGGCAAGATCCTGAGGCTGGACCGCACGGCCATGGGGAATGCCGTCTCCATCGCGATCACGACCGGCGTGCCGCTGGGCGTGACGCGAATCGGGGAGCTCTCGATGTGGAAGGGCTGCGCGACCGCGGCCGCGGTCCGAACGGGAGTGTTCGCCGCCGAGCTGGCGGCCGACGGGATGACTGGACCAGGCCACTCATTCGAAGGTAGAGATGGGTTGTGGCAGCACCTCGGGATCGAGGCGCCGACGTGGCCACGCTTCGGCGGCGGGAGCGAGCCGTTCCGCATCACCCGCACCAGCTTCAAGGCGTACCCGGCGGTGATCCACACGCAGGGACCCATCGGCCTCGTGCTGGAGCTGCGGCAGCAGGTCGCCGCGGGGGAGGTCGAATCGGTGCGCGTGGCGACGTACGGGGAGGCGGTGCGGCGCACGGCGACGGAAGCTGAGAAGTGGGACCCGCAGACGCGCGAGACGGCCGATCACAGCATCCCGTACCTGGTGGCCGCCGCGTTTCAGGACGGTGGGGTGACGCCGGCGACCTTCGCGCCGGCCCGCATCCAGGACCCGGCGCTGCGGCCGCTGATCAAGAAGCTGACGGTCGTGGAGGAGCCGGAGTTCACCCGTCGCTACCCCGCGGAGTCGTGCACGCGGATCGAGGTGACAGCCACGGGCGGGCGGCGGCTGGTGGCGGAGACGAGTCATCCGAAGGGACACCACCGCAACCCGTTGACGGACGGAGAGGTCGAGGCGAAGTTTCGTGGCCTGGCTGGGGGCGCGCTGGAACCGGAAGGGTGTGATCGGCTGCTGGCGCAGGCACGAGGCCTGGAGAACGCGACGACGCTGGACGGGCTGTTCGAGAGTCTGGTGATCCCGTCCTGACCGCCACGCGCCACGCGCTCGGACCCCGCGGGCTCTGGCATCATCCCCCCTTCCTCAAGCTCTGGGCGGCGTCCGCCATCTCCGACGTGGGCTCGCAAATCTCGGTGCTCGCGCTCCCCCTCATCGCCGCCCTCACGCTGGGCGCGACGCCCTGGCAGATGGGATTGCTGTCGGCGGCCGGGGCCGCGCCCATCCTGTTCGTCGGCCTCTTCGCCGGCGTATGGGTGGACCGGCTCCGGCGCCGGCCGCTCCTGATCGCCATGGACGTCGGCCGCGCAGCGCTCCTGCTGACCATCCCACTGGCGAGCGCATTGGGCCTGCTTCGGCTCGAGATCCTCTACGTCGTGGCGCTGCTGGTCGGCGCGCTCACCGTGCTGTTCGACGTGGCGTACCTCTCCTTCGTCCCATCGCTGGTCGAGCGCGACCGGCTGGTCGAGGGCAACAGCAAGCTGCAGACGACGTCATCCGTGGCGCAGGTGGTGGGCCCGGGGCTCGGCGGTGTGCTCGTCGGCCTGCTCGGCGCCGCCTTCGCGGTCATCATCGACGCGCTCTCGTTCCTCGCGTCGGCGCTGCTCATCATGGGCATCCGTGTCAATGAGCGTTCTCGCGCCGCCGCCGACGCGGGTGGCGTGATCACGGAGATCGGCGAAGGGTTGCGGATGGTGGTCGCTCACCGCATCCTGCGCGTCCTCGCGGGTTGCTCCGCCACGATCAGCCTGTTCGGTCAGATGTTCCTGGCGGTCTACGTGCTCTACATGACGCGTGACCTGGGGCTTGGGTCGGTCGGCGTCGGCCTCGTGTTTGCCGCCGGCGGAGTCGGGGCGCTCGTGGGCGCCGTCGTCGCCACGCCCGCCACGAGGCGCCTCGGACCCGGGCCGGCCATGATCTGGGCGCAGCTCTGCTTCGGATTGACCGGGATGGCGGTGCCGCTGGCGGTGCTGATGCCGCGGGTCGCGCTGCCGATGGTGGTGGCGTCGGAGTTCGGTCAGTGGATGGCCTTGAGCGCCTACTACGTGAACGCGGTCAGCGTCCGCCAGGCGCTGGCGCCCGATCACCTGCAGGGCCGCGTCAACGCGACCATGCGCTTCATGGCCGGTGGGATGCAACCGATCGGCGCGCTGCTCGGCGGCGCGCTCGGCGGACTGATCGGTCTGCCGCTGACGCTGGTCGTGGCCTCGGTCGGCATGCTGTTCGCGTTCCTGTGGCTCTTGCTGTCGCCGGTGCGCACCCTTCGCGCCCTGCCGATGACCGCCCGCTGATCCTCAGAAGGCGCCGGTCAACCCGTCCTGCGCGGCGTCGCGCACACCGAGCGGCGCCAGGCCCCAGCGCGTCTCGATCAGCTTGAGGATGGCGGTGGTGTCGTAGCGGGTGTGGTCGACGTGCCCGCGCTTGACGAGCGGCGACACGAGCACGGTCGGCACGCGCGTCCCCGGCCCCCAGCGGTCCACGACCGGCGGCGCCACGTGATCCCATCGCCCGCCGTTCTCGTCATACGTGATGATGATCAGCGTGCGGGGCCAGAGCGCGCTGGCCCGGACCGCCCGCACCAGCTCCGCCACGTGCTGCTGGCCGGTGATCGGCTCGCTCGAGTTCGGGTGCTCGTTGTGCGTCCCGAGCGGCTTGACGAACGAGACCGCCGGCAACCGGCCGGCGGCAACGTCGCGCACGAAGTCGGTCTCGTCTCTGAGGTGCCTGGCCTTGGCGGCGGTGCCGTCCGCCCACTTCGTGAAGTACGCGAACGGCTGGTGGTGATAGGCGAACCGCGCGTGCGGTCGGCCGGCCAGCGCGTCGTTCCAGCCACCCGCGTACCACGCCCACGTGATGTTCTTCTCGTCGAGGCGATCGCCGATCGTCGGCAGCGTCAGGTTCGGCAGGAGGTGGTGCCGGTCCGTGATGCGCGCCGGGTGCGGCGTGTTGACGGTGTACGCGGTGTTGATGGCGTACCCGTCGGGGCTGACATCCCCGTCCTTGACCAGCAGGCCCTTGTCGTCGAGCCGGGCGCGTAGATCCGCCGGCGCGTCGGGCCAGTGTGGCGTGCACGCGCACACGAGCCACATGTGGTTCAGGAACGAGCCCCCGAACGCCGCGTGGAAGAAGTTGTCGGCGAGCACGAACTCCCGCGCGAGCTGGCCGAGCGGCATGCCCGTCGCGTCGTAGTAGCTCATGACGAGCCCGCCGACGTTGGTCCAGGCGACGAAGCGGTCCATGCGCCCGCCGTTGATCTGGTGCTGCTGCTGATAGAAGCGATGCACCGGGTTGCCGGTGCGCGAGGTCGGCGGCACGTACGGCGCGAGGTCGAACGGTGCCACCGGCAGGTTGGCCGGGATTCGGGCGTCCGGCACCGGCGGCGGCTGCCGCGTGTCGATCGAGGGCGGCAGGGTGGCGTAGGGCCGGCCGGCTTTGTCGGTCTGCGCGATCGACGTCGGGCTCGCGCTGGCGATCCCGTTGGCACCGGGGAACTTGCCGAAGAGACCGTCGAAGCTCCAGTTCTCCTGATAGATCACGATGACGTGCTCGATGTCGGCGATCGACGACGGCGTCCGCTGCGCGGTCGCGCACGCGGCAATGGTAAGGATCACCGCGCTCAGGACGGCGAAGCGGCTTCTGGTCACGATGCCTCTTTCACCATCTCTTTGAATCTACCGAGCACGTCCAGATGGCCCTCCGGAAAGCGGAGGCCGGCGCCCCTCGGCTCGGCGATGACGGAAGTCGCGCCGAGCGTTTTCCACGCGTCCACCTGCTTCGCCCACCCATCGGGGCCCTGGCCGGCAAGGCGGATGCGTCCCTCCAGCGGCAGCTTGGCGGGGTCGCGGCCCGCCTCGCGCGCGTGCTGGTGGACGCGGGCGACGAGCGCTTGTCCCTGGGCGTCGGGCGCGAAGTTCGGACTCCAGCCGTCGGCGAGGCGCGCGATCCGCCGGAGCGCGGCCTCGGGCGGCACCGGCTGGTCGCGGCTCCCGACGCCGAACCAGATGGGAATCGGCCGCTGGATGGGCATGGGGTTGAGCCCGGCGTGGCTGATCCGGTGGAACTCGCCGAGAAAGTCCACGACCGGCTCGGTCCACAGCGCGCGCAGGACGGCGACCTGCTCCGCGCTCCGGCGGCCGCGATTGTCGAAGGTCTCGTTGAGCGCCTCGAACTCGACGGCGTTCCAGCCCACGCCGATCCCGAGGCGCAGCCGGCCGCCGCTCAGCACGTCGATCTGGGCCGCCTGCTTGGCCACCAGCGCCGTCTGCCGCTGCGGAAGGATCAGGATGCCGGTCGCCAGCGTGAGCCGCTGTGTGATGGCCGCGAGGTACGCCATCAACGTGAGGGCCTCGTGGACCACGGCCTCGTGAGAGTACGTGGCCAGCGACGGGTGGGAGTGGAACTTCGGATCGGCGCCGAGGACGTGGTCGGCCACGAAGAGGTGGTCGAAGCCCATCGCCTCGACCTCCCGGACGAACGCGCCGATGGCGGCAACGTCGGTCCCGCACTCCGTCTGGGGAAAGATCACGCCGGCCTTCATGCCTTGGGCTCCTTGGCCCCGTCCATCCTAACGCCGATGGGCGACACGCAGGCGGATGCCGGGCTCCGGCCGCAGCGTGATGTAGGGCGTCGGCGTGATCCGCTGGCCGGGGACCGGCGACAGCCGGAAGCGCTGGGCGATGGCGGCAAGGAGGAGGACGGCTTCCATCTGCGCAAAGCCGTTGCCGATGCACTGGCGGGGCCCGCCACCGAACGGGAAGTAGGCGTAGCGCGGGAGCCGGCGGGCGAGATCGCCGGCCCAGCGCTCCGGGCGGAAGGCCTCGGGCTCCTCGAACCAGCGGCGGTCGCGATGCACCACCCACGTGGGCGCGACGAAGATGTCGCCCGGCGCGATGGAGTGGCCGGCGATCTCGGTCGCCTTCGCCGCCTGGCGTCCGATCGCGTACGCCGGCGGGTAGAGCCGCATCGACTCCGTCACCACCATCTCGGCATACTTCAACCGCGGCAGATCGGCCACGGAGGGAGCCCGGCCACCCAGGACGCTGCGCAGCTCGTCGGCGAGCCGGGCATCGACGTCGGGGTGCTGACCGAGCAGGTACCACGTCCACGACAGCGCCACCGCGGTCGTCTCGTGGCCGGCCATGAAGATCGTCATGACCTCGTCGCGCAGCTGGCGCGCGGTCATCCGCGTGCCGTCGTCGGCGTCCTGGGCGCTGACCAGCATGGAGAGCAGGTCGCCACGGTCCTCGTCGCTCGCGCGGCGCTCGGCGATGATGCGATGGACGAGCGCGTCGAGGCGCCGGACCGCCCGGCGGGCTCTGAGGTTGCCCGGGGTCGGCACCCAGTAGGGGAGCAGGCGGAAGCTCTGCAGCCGGGCGCCGAAGTCCTCCGCCAGCACCTTCGCCGCCTGGCCGGCCTCGTGGGCGTCGCCGGAGACGTCGGCGTCGAAGAGGGTCTTGGCGACGATGGCCTGGGTCAGCGCCATCATCTCGGCATGCACCTCGATGACATCGCCGTCCTTCCAGTCGGCCACGTGACGCTCGGCGAAGGCGGTCATCACCTCGCCGTAGCCGGCCACGCGCTGCCGGTGGAACGCGGGCTGGACGAGCCGGCGCTGGCGCAGCCAGGTGTCGCCCTCGGAGAGGAGCAAGCCGTCGCCGAGCAGGGGACGAAGCAGGCGCACGCCGGGACTCTTGACGAAATCCCGGTTCCGGGTCACGAGCAGCTCCTCGATGGCGTCGGGGTGGTAGATCAGCAGGACGCGGAAGGGACCCATCCGCGTCGCGGCGAGATCGCCGTACTCCCGCGCGCACGACTCGTAGAAGCCGAGCTGATCGCGCCGGAAGTCGACGCCGCTTCCGAAGTAGAAGCCGCCCTTCGGCCCCGGGAGGGCCGTCTTCACTGCGCCTTGACGAGCTTCTGTAAACTGCGCAGCCCGGGCGGGTGGGGCTGGCCCTTGTAGCGATTGCCCCAGTTGGTGAACGACACCTCGCCGACGTAGATGTCACCGCGCGAATCGACGGCGAGGCCGTGCGGCGAGATGAACTGGCCCGGCTCGAGTCCGGCCGGGCGGTGGCCCAGGCGCGCCAGCATCTCGCCCGCGTGACTGTAGATGCTGACCCGCGGCCCGATGTTGGGCATGTCGTAGTTGACGGCCATGCCGCCACCGATCTCGCCGACGTAGAAGTGCCCCTGCGGGCCGCGCTCCATGAACAGGCCCGACGGGCGGTGCATGTTGTTCCACTGCGCCTCGTACTTGCCGTTGCCGTCGAACACCTGGACGCGGTGGTTCTCGCGGTCCGCCACGTAGACCCAGCCGTCGGCGTCGCAGCAGATGTTGTGCGGAATGTTGAACTGGCCCGGATCGGTCCCGGGCTCGCCCCACGAGCGCAGCAGCGCGCCGTTCGGCGTGAACTTGTGGACGCGCGAGTTGCCGTAGCCGTCGGCGACGTAGAGATCGCCCTTCGGCGACAACGCCGTGTGCGTGCAGCGGTGAAACGGCTCGCCGCTCATGTAGGCCTTCGGCGTGCCGGGGATCCCGATCGTGAGCAGCACCTTGCCGTCGAGCGTGCAGTGGCGGACCGTATGGTCGCCGTCGTCGGTCAACCAGATCGTGTCGTCGGGCGCCATGTGGACGCCATGCGCCCGGCGAAACACCCCTTCGCCCCAGGAGCGCAGGAAATTGCCGTCGCGGTCGAAGACGACCATCGGGTGCCGGCCGCGGTTGAACGCGTACACGCGGTCCTGCGCGTCCACGCCGACCGCAGCGACGTCGGCGTTGAACTCCTGCCCCGGGGGCAGCTTCGCCCACTGATCCACGACCTCGTAGCGATAGGCGCCCGTGCCCAGAATGACCGCCATCTCAACCTCCCTGAAGGAATACTACGAGCAGATCGCCAGCATCGCCCAACGATACTCCGGCGTGGCCCCGGCGTCACTGGGCCCAGCAACCCTCGCGCCCGGACCAGCCATTCGAAGCTGGGCGCTCAGGTCCGGATCATGATGAGGACCATCTTGAAGCGGGCCACCGCCTTGACGGCATGGGGCTGGCCCGCGGGCAGCCGGAGCAGGTGCCCGGCGGTCACGCGGTGGGGCTTGCCGGCGACCGAGATCTCGGCCTCGCCGTCGATCATCACCACGAGCGCGTCGAAGGGGGTGGTGTGCTCGCTCAGGCCCTCGCCGACGTCGAACGCGAATGCCGTGACGGTTCCCCCTTCTTTCTTGACGAGCGTGCGGCTGACGACAGCGCCCGCCTGGTAGTCGAGGAGCGCGGACAGGGCAATGACGCCCTCGAGCTCGGCTGGTGCGTTTCGATCGGCGGTCATGGTGCCTCCTCCGGAGACTCGTAGAGCCTGGCGCCCGCGGTCGCGGTGTTGGCGAAGAAGAGGACGATCGCGAGCGCGTTCATGAGGCCGCCCCACTGACGCCCCGGCAGCCACGGCGCGAGATCTCCGAAGATCCGGAGGACGAGCGAGGCGTGGAGCAGGCCGAGGTGGACGTAGAACCGCGGCCGGTAGGTGACGCCGCGCCCCAGGACCGCCGGAACGATGATCGGCGCGTGTCCGAAGATCATGGAGAAGACGAACCCGACGAACACCGCGTGGAGCATCGCATCGTACCGCGGCCCCGCCGCGCCGCCGCCCCAGCCGACCGCCAGGAGCCCCGCCACGCCGAGCCAGGCATAGCCGGAAAGCAGTGCGACCGCGATGAATCGCGGCAGCCCGGACGTCCGGACCGTGCGCCGTGCGATGTCGAACAGGCCGAGCCACAACGCCAGCGCGATCAACGCCACGCCGATCACGCGCGCGCCGGCCCCGAGCGCGAACGGCGTCGACGCGAGCCCGACGAGCAGCACGATCACCACGAGCACGAAGGCGACGCGGGTGGGCGTGCCGAGGCGCAGGAGGCGCGTGAGCTCGAGCCGCTCGCCGGCGATCGTGAGCACGAGGAAGCCCGCCCACCAGAAGACGACGCGATGCAGGGGCTCTCCGGCGAGCCAGAGGACCTGGCCGATCGACCACGAGACGGCGCCGAGTGCCATGATCACGGTGAAGAGCGCCGCCTGGCGCCGGAGGATCTCGACGAACACGAACACCATGACGACGCTGCCGAGCAGCATCAGCCAGGCTCCGCCCGGCGCGCCCACCATCAGCGCGAGCCCGCCAAGACCGCTGGCGAGCGGGGCTGCGTAGGCCCAGAGGCGCCCCAGCGCGACAGCGCGCTCGAGGCCGATGACCGTGCCGAGGAACCCGGCCACCATCAGGGGGCCGTGAAAGGCCACGAGAGACGCTGGGGCCGGGAGCGTCCACCCGAGCCGGACCAGGCCACCGCCGAGCGCGCCGACCAGCGCCAGGCCACCGAGCGCCATGACGGGGAGGCGCCCGCGGTGACGCGACCGGAGCGACGGCGACGTCTGCCGCGGCGTTCCGGCCTCGATCACCTCCAACCCAGTCGATCTCGAGCGGTCGCGGACATCATCGACGGTTGCCACGGGGGCTCCCACACGAGATCGACCGACACCGAAATCACGCCGCGGACATGCTGCCGGATCGCCGCCCGCACCTCCTCGGTGATCGACTCACCGAGCGGACAGGCGGCCGTCGTCATCGTCATCACGACGTGAACGTGGCCGTCCTGCCCGAGCACCTCGTATACCAGCCCGAGGTCCACGACATTGATCCCGATCTCGGGATCGATGACGTGGCGAAGGGCGGCGAGGACCTCCTCAGTGCCCGGCACCACTCGATGTCACCGCACCCGCGGGTTGCGCGTCGATCCAGTGGAAGTACCGGTTCGGCATCGGAAGGTCGTTGTAGTCCTTCAGCATGCCCGTCATTGCGCTCTCCTCGGAAATCATGCGGTACCGTTGGTGCAGCGCACGTACCAACGAGCAGCATTGACAATCAGCTGGCAATTGGGGTTCGTGCGCCCCGCCCGTCCGCGTCGACGCCTCCCCGGAGATAGTCCCCGAAATACTCCTCGGTCGTGACCAGGCGGCTCGTCAGGCCCAGCCGGAAGGCCTCGCCGGCGAACATGTCGATCTGCGCCCGGTTGCGCTCGAGTCCGCACGGGTGGAAGTCCTCGCCCATCACGGCCACCGTGTCCTCGAGCTCGGCCTCCAGCCACGGCGTGGCGTACGGAAACCCCTTCTGGGCCGCGGTGAAGCAATCGTTGGCGGCACTGAACGCCTCCGTGAGGCGCCTGGCGATCCACCGGTTCGCCTCCCAGGCCTCGCGCCGGAGGACGATCAGATGCTGCGGAGGAAACGCGCCGGTCTTGAGAAAGTACTCCTGCTCGATCCGGCGGAAGTCCGGGAACAGGCGGGCGATCGGCCCCGTCCTGGGATGGTAGGCCTCGGGGCGCGGTGGGCTGTAGATGGCCTCCAGCTCGCCGGCGATCAGCATGTCCGACAGCGATCGGCCCTTCGCCGGCGCGTTCACGCCGGAGGGCAGCGTCTGGTCCATCGGCGCGGACCAGGGCGTGTCGATGTCGCCGATCCACCACTGGATGGCGGCCGGGTCCAGCCCCACGAAGCGCAGGAAGTGGCGGTACCA
>Ga0210377_10003565_pt1 | contig 13347 bp, 12 predicted proteins | sample PLM4_65_b1redo_FD_155480 | JGI IMG/M metagenome (GOLD analysis project Ga0210377, IMG submission 155480) | Groundwater sediment microbial communities from an aquifer in East River, Colorado, USA - PLM4_65_b1 redo | ecosystem: Environmental > Terrestrial > Soil > Riparian zone | place: USA: East... | reverse complement strand
GGTGAAGGGCGCGATCGAAACGCTGGGTGAGGCCGAAGCGCGGGTCAAGCTCGCGCGCGACGGCGTGGTTCGGCGCGAAGATACGCTGTCTCTCAGTCCGGGCACGAACTGGGTCCGCTTCAAAGATAACCTCACCGAGCCCGGCAGCCACACCTACGAGCTTTGGCTCGAGTCGCAGGCGGACACGCTGCCGGAGAACAACCGCCTGCAAGGCATCGTCGAGGTGAGAGGTCCGCCGCGCGTGCTCTATCTTTATTCATCCGAGGAAAGCCGGCGCGCGCTGGCGCGCGCGTTGAAGGTCCAGGGTTATTCGGTTTTCGAATCGTCCCCCGAGGAAAGCCGGCTCTCGCTTCCCGAGATTTCGTCCTTCGATCTTATCGTGCTCGACAACGTTCCGGCGTATCGCTTGACGCAGCCGAAGATGGAAGCGATCGAGAGATACGTGACGGACCTGGGCGGCGGTCTCGTCGTCATCGGCGGCCCGCAGAGCTACGGCGCGGGCGGTTATTACCGGACGCCGCTCGAGCGCATCCTGCCGGTCGAAATGAGGCCGCCGTCGCGCCTGGAGCTGCCTCACGTCGCGCTGCTGTTTGTCCTCGACAAATCCGGCAGCATGGCCGCCGGCCCGGAGGGCGCGACCAAGCTCGATTTGGCGAAAGCCGCTGCGCTTGCGGCCGCGGATCTCTTGAATCCCAACGATCAGGTGGGGATTCTCACGTTCGACGCCAACTGGGATTGGCTGCTGCCGTTTCGCGCGGTGGGCAAGGGCGAATGGATTTCCGAGCGTCTGTCGGCGATCCAATCGGACGGCGGCACCGATATGTACAAGGCGATGGTCGAGGCGGAGCGGGCGCTCGCGGCCAAGCAGGCGGCGATCAAGCATGTCCTCGTCCTCTCGGACGGCCTCACGGACAAAGCGGACTTCCAATCGCTGGTCGCGAAAATGGCGGGCGAGGGGATCACCGTGTCCACGGTTGCGGTCGGCCAGGACGCCGATCATGGTCTCATGGCGGCTGTGGCGCGCGGCGGAAAAGGAAGGGGCTACGCGGCGATCGACCCGCAGAGCGTGCCGCAAATTTTCACGACCGAGACGCTTTTGATCTCCCGCGATCTGTTGGTCGAGAAGCCGGTGCGGCCACAAATTCTCGCAGCGGCGGGGGCGCTAAAAGGCTTTGCGCGTCAAGAGCTGCCGCCGCTTTTCGGCTATGTTCTGACGCATCCCAAACCGGCATCGGAGCTTCTGATGCAAGCGGGAGACGATCCGCTTTTGATCTCGTGGCGGCACGGGCTCGGGAAAGTCGTCGCCTTCACTTCGGATCTGAGCGGCCGGTGGGGAAAAGAGTGGATCGGCTGGCGGAATTTTCCTCAGTGGGCCGGGCAACTCGCGCGCAGCGCCGAGCGCGCGCTCGCGGAGCACGGCACGCGCGCGGAATTTCACCAGGAGGGAGATGAGATCAGGGCCGTGGTCGATTTTCTGTCCCATGACGGAGGCTTCGTCAACCGGCTCAAGCTGACGGGAAATTTGATCGCCCCGGGGCAGCCGGCCGTCGCCGCGCCGTTCCACCAGATCGCGCCGGGACGCTACGAAGGGCGCCTCACCGCTGTTCAGCGCGGCGCCTATCTGCTCGCGCTGAGCGAACAGAAAAAAAATGCAGCGCCATCGACGGTCGCGATGGTTCCTTTTATCGTTCCCTATCCGCGCGAGTATCGCGAGTTGAAGCCGAACCTGGCGTTGCTGAGCCGTCTCGCCGAAGAGAGCGGCGGCGAGATGCTGCCGCCGGACCAATGGGAGCAGGGATTGAAGCGTCTCTTCACGCCCGATCCCGGCAAGGCGAGCGCGGCGCGCGAGACCTGGCAACCGCTCGCCGGCCTCGGACTGTTTCTTTTCCTCGCGGACTTGGCCATACGAAGGTGGCCGGGGAGAGCACGAGGGCGGCGGATCAACGGGCTTGCGGCAGACAGTTTGATACCATAAAATCAGCAAAGCTAATCCTGATGGTTTGCTGAAGAGGCAAGGCGGTTTATGAGTAAAAAAGAAGAGATCCTGAACGAGATTGAGCAGGTGCCGGAGACGTCACTTAACGAGGTACTGGAGTTTGTGCGCTTCCTGAAGAAGAGAAACATGACGGAGAAATTGGATAACTCCATTGCCAGCGAGTCCTCTCTCAAAAAAGATTGGCTTACGGAGGAGGAGGATGAGGCTTGGCGGGATTTGTGAAGGGAGACGTTGTCGTAGTTCCTTTTCCATTCTCCGATCTCACCCACGCGAAGAGAAGGCCGGCCTTAGTCGTTGCTGAATTCGAAGGCGACGACCTCCTGCTGTGCCAGATTACAAGCCAAAGGATCAAAGATCGCTACGCCGTCGTCATCGATGAAGGCGACTTCGAAACGGGGACGCTTAGGCAGAGGAGCCACGTGAGGCCGAATCGATTATTCACGGCGGATCGGCAAATCATCCTGTATCGTGTAGGCCGTCTGAAAGCTGATAAACTTACAGAGGTGATCGATAAAATCATCTCTGCTTTCCGGCAATAGCTCTACACTTCCGGGAATTGCTGGACCTGAAATCACAACGTGCGGTTTTAACCGACAGCCATGAAGGTGTTATCGCTATCAGAAGCAAGGATAAAGCTCGGTTCAGTTCTCAGGATGATCGAGCGAACGGATGAGCCGGTTACGATAACTCGCAACGGCAAACCTGTCGCCGTCATTTTGAGTAAAATGAAGTACGAAGGGTTGCAGGAGACTCTTGAGATCCTGAGTAATGCTAAGTTTGTCGAAGAGATTCGTGACGGGATACGAGCGCTCCGGCGGACTCGCAGGCGGGTAACTATTGATGAACTGTTTGCTGACGAGGAAAAAAGATGAAGCGGTGGCTTACCAGAGCAGGGGTTATTTTGGTTTTGGCGCTAATTACCATTCAGTTCGTTCCGATCGAGCAGACCAATCCGCTGGTGGAGAGCGATGTGGCCGTGCCGGCGGAGTTGAAAGTAGTTCTCAGGCGTTCTTGCTACGACTGCCACTCCAACGAAACCCGCTGGCCGTGGTATGCGCGCGTCGCGCCGGTTTCCTGGCTCATCGCCAACGACGTTAAGGAAGGCCGCAGGCAAGTTAATTTCTCGGTTTGGAATCAATACGGCGGGAACAGAAAAGCCAGGAAACTGAAGGAGATCGTCGACCAGGTCGAACAAAACAAAATGCCGCAGTGGTATTATCTTCTTGTGCACCCCGATGCCACGCAGTCGGCGGAAAACAAAGAGATGATTATCAGGTGGGCGAAGCAGCGGTGATTAAAAGCCAAGCCATGAAAAAACTCTACACCGCGCAGAATCCGCTGACGATCAGCCATCTCAAGAATATTCTCGAGAGCGGCGGCATCAAGTGCGTGGTCAAAAATCTTTACCTCTCCAGCGCGGTCGGCGAGCTGCCGCCGATCGAATGCTGGCCGGAGCTTTGGGTGGTCGATGATGCCCGGTATGCTGAGGCTCAAGAGGTTTTGAACCGAACGCTGGCGCCGGTTCGGTCCGTCTCAAAACGTTGGACGTGCAGAAAGTGCGGCAGGGAAGTCGAGGGTCAATTCAGCGAGTGCTGGAATTGCGGCAGCGAACGCCCATTGTTCGAAGACACCAAAACAGAACCGACAAGATCCGGTAAGTAATTGTCCAATTGGATAATGCGGACATCTGATGCAAGGCGACCGTACAACTCTTTCTGGACGCTGTCACTGCGGGAATATCGAGCTGACATTTGAAAGCAGCGTGCCGGTAGATCAACTCCCCGTTCGGGCCTGCCTGTGTTCGTTTTGCCGGGCTCATGGGGCAAGGAGCACCTCCGACCCGAAGGGACGGGTCGAGATTACCGTTCGCGATCCAGCCCGACTGTCCCGTTATCGTTTTGCATCGAAGACCGCCGATTTCTTGATCTGCAAGAGGTGCGGGATTTACGCTGCCGCCGTTCTGACCTCGGGCAGCTCCCCTTACGCCATCGTGAACGTCAACGCATTAGATTCCGCAAAGAGTTTTTCGCAAGAGCCTCGCAGCGTGGATTACGATGGAGAATCCGAAGCGGAGCGCATCAGAAGGCGGGAGAAGAATTGGACGCCGGCCGTACTTAAGATTGGAGTCTGATCGAAACCGATGGCGCGGCGTTGCGCGTGGGCCAGGACGGAGCTTTCCATCGAGTATCACGACAAAGAATGGGGCGTGCCGCTGCACGACGACCGCGCCCTTTTCGAATTCCTGATCCTCGAAGGGGCGCAGGCCGGCTTGAGCTGGGAGACGATTCTCAAGAAGCGCGACAACTATCGACGCGCGTTCGACCATTTCGACGCCGATAAAGTTGCGAGCTACAACGAGGCAAAAGTGCGAAAGCTGCTTGCCGATCCGGGAATTGTCCGCAACCGCTTGAAAGTCGCCGCCGCGATCCAAAACGCGAAAGCGTTCCTCGAAGTCCGGAAGGAGTTCGGCAGCTTCGATCGTTACGTATGGAGCTTCGTCGGCGGCAAGCCGAAAAGAAATAACTTTCGCACGCACAAAGAGGTCCCGGCGCGGACGGCGGAATCCGACGCGATGAGCAAGGATCTCTCGCGTCGCGGCTTCAAGTTCGTCGGCCCGACCATCTGCTACGCCTTCATGCAGGCGGTCGGGATGGTCAACGATCATGCCGTCGACTGCTTCAGGCGAAAAGAGCTTGCATCGTCGCCCAGAGAACCTTAGCATTGGTTCGAGGACGAAGGAGGCGCGAGATGCCAAGATCGACTTCCGATATCAAAAATTATCATGCGCACATCTATTACACTCCCGAAACTAAGGAAGCCGCGGCGCGCGTGCGCGAGGGCCTGAGTCAATTCGACGCCGTGCTCGGAAGTTGGCACGACGAGCTCGTCGGCCCGCATCTCAAGCCGATGTATCAGGTGCTGTTCGCGCCGGAGGAGTTCGCAAAAATCGTTCCGTGGTTGATGCTCAATCGCGAAGGACTCGACGTGCTGGTCCATCCCTCGACCGGCGACGGCAAGGGCGATCACCTGGATCACTCGCTATGGCTCGGATCAAAACTCGGCGTCAATCTTAAAGCCTTCTCAGGCCGCTGAAAAAGGCTCATATGCTTCGTTGCGCTTCGAACCGCCTCGCTCGACGTACTGAAAAAAGTACGCCTGCGCTTAGCCTGTCCTGAGTCCTTCGACCTGGCTCAGGATAGACTCCGTCGAAGGATCGATTTCTCGCGCGCCTTGCCTCTGAGACCTTTTTGACCGGCCTGGAGAGTTTTTAGCTCTGATTATATAGGTTGCTACTAGAGATAAACGGACATGCCTGCGGAAAATCCTCTTAGCGCAAAGCAGCCGGCCGGCCATCGGTCCGGCTACGTCGCGATCGTCGGCCGGCCGAACGTCGGCAAATCCACGCTGCTGAACCAATTGCTCGGGCAGAAAATCGCCATCGTCTCGCCCAAGCCGCAGACCACGCGCAACCGCATCACCGGCATCCGCACCACGGAAAAATCTCAAACGGTTTTTCTCGACACGCCGGGGATTCACCGCGCGCGCTCGCTCATCAACCGGCGCATGGTCGACGTGGCGCTCGCCGCGCTCGGCGAAGTGGACGGAGTTTTATGGCTCGTCGATGCCCGCGAGGGAATGCGCAGGGAGGACCATGAGATCGCCGCGAAGCTCAAAGATTCGCGAGCGACGACGCTTATCCTGCTCAACAAGATCGATCTCGTCGCGAAAGGAAAGCTGCTGCCTTTGATGGAGCAGTGCGCGACGCTTTTGCCCGGGCGCGAGATCATACCGGTAAGCGCGCTCAAAGGCGATCAAGTGCCTCTGGTCCTGGACCGGATCGAGAAGCTGCTCCCGGAAGGTCCGCGCTACTATCCCGAGGGAGAGGTGACCGATCAGACCGAGCGCTTCCTCGCCGCCGAGATCGTTCGCGAGAAGATCTTTCTCCGAACGCATGAGGAGATTCCTTACGGCACGGCGGTGACGATCGACGAGTTCACGGAAAAAGAGGAGAAGAATCTCATCGTCATCAAGGCGACGATTCACGTCGATCGCGCGGCCCACAAGCCGATTCTCATCGGGAAAAAAGGGTCCATGCTCAAAGAGATCGGCAGCCAGGCGAGGGAAGAGCTGGAGCGGCTTCTCGGGTGCAGGATTTTTCTCGAGCTTTTTATCCGTGTTGACAGCGGATGGACGCAGGACCCGAACGCATTGACGGAAATGGGGCTGTAGTTCAAAATGCAAAGTGCAAAATAGAAAATGAAAAATGGGAGCGAGAAGCCGGCTTCCGGGAATCTTCTCAATCCGAAAACCTTTGATTTTTGCGTTTTGCAATTTACATTTTGCATTGAGATATGAACTTGAATCGCCTGCCGGTGCTGGCGCTCGTGGGGCGGCCGAACGTCGGCAAGTCCACTCTCTTCAATCGTCTGACGCACCATCGCAGCGCGATCGTCGATAATCTCCCGGGCGTGACGCGCGACCGCAACTACGGCGCGGCGGAATGGTACGGCCGCCAATTTCTCGTGATCGACACCGGCGGCTTCGAGCCGCAAGCCGACACGTCGCTCAAAAAGCAGGTGCAAGAGCAGACGCGGCTCGCGATCGAAGAGGCGGACACCATCTTGTTTCTTTTCGACGGCAAGAACGGCCTCCATCCGCTCGACCGGGATGCGGTCGATCTCTTGCGCAAGGTCGCCAAGCCGGTTTTTTTTGCCGTCAACAAACTCGACACCCAGGCGAAAGAAAACGGCCTCTACGAATTTTACGCGCTGGGCCTCGATGAGATTTTTCCGCTCTCGGCGGAGCACGGCCTGGGGCTCTCCGAAATCATGGAGCGGGTCGTTGCCGGTTTTCCCGCGGAGCTGAAAGAGGCGGAAGCGGAAACCGAGACCGAAGCGGAGACGGAGGAAGAGGAGAAAGCTGAAGCAACGCCGCTCGCTCTGGCGGTCGTGGGGCGGCCGAATGTGGGAAAATCCACCCTGGTGAATTTTCTGTTGGGCTTTGATCGCTCCGTGGTCGATGCCGAGCCGGGAACGACGCGGGACGCGCTCGACACGCCGTTTATCTCCGGCGGCGAGCCGTACACGCTGGTCGATACCGCCGGCATCCGCCGCAAGGCGCGGATCGCCGACCGCGTTGAGCGTTACAGCGTGATCCGGTCTCTCAATTCCGTGGAGCGCGGCGACCTCGTGATCTATCTGATCGACGGTCCGGAGGGCGTGACGAGCCAGGACGCGCAGATCCTGGCGTACGCCGCCCAGCGGGGCAAGGGCTTGATTCTCGCCGTGAACAAGTGGGATCTCATGGCGCCGGATTGCCGGGACGTTCGGACCTACAGCGAACAGGTTTACCGCAAGCTCTCGTTTGTCGATTTTGCCCCGGTCGTTTTTATTTCGGCCGCCACCGGATATGGCGTGCATAAAATAAGGGCGGCGATAAAAAAGGTCGCGGCCGACTACCAGCGCCGGGTTTCGACGTCGGCGCTGAACCAGGCGATACGAGGGATCTTCGTCCGCAACTCGCCTCCGCTCGCGCACGGCAAGCCGGTTAAATTTTTTTACGCCACGCAGCTCGGCGCGCGTCCGCCGACTTTCCTGTTGTTCGTCAACTTTCCCAAGGGCATCACAGCGAGCTACGAGCGTTACCTCGTGCGCCAAATGCGCCAGGCCCTGGGATTGGAAGCCTCGCCGATACGGCTGATCCTACGGGGGAGGCGGGAAGAATCGAAGGTAAAAGGAAAAAGGCAAAAGGTAAAAGTATTGCGGAAGAAATCTTGACTTCACCGTTGGTTGCCTGTACCTCTTGATCTCTTGGAAGACGCGACAACTTCGAACCAGCCTTTGCTGGAGTTTGCAGCTTTTTTCAAATACAATTATAAGATTGTGCTTCATGGCCGGGCGGCTATGCCGTCGGCCCGGTGTCGTTGAAGAGTAATGATGGTTCAACCTTCGGAAAATATCGCCGCTCCACTTTCCTCCGCGCCGGAGGAAAGCCCGTACGCGTCCTGGCTCGCGCTCGCGCGCATTCGCGGGCTAGGCTGCGCGAGCTTTAAGAAGCTCGCCGATTTTTTCGGCGATCCAAGCCGCGCGCTCTCCGCTTCTGAAAACACGTTGGCGCAGGTGCCGGGCCTGGAGCGGCCCGCGATCGAAGGAATTCTCGGCTTCTCCGAATGGGACGAGGTCGGAAAAGAGATCGGACGGAGCGCCCAGGCGGGCGCAACCATTCTTCCCTACGCGGCCCCGCGCTATCCGGCGCGGCTCAAGACGATCGCCGATCCGCCGCCGTTTCTCTATGTCAAAGGCGAGCTGCGCGATGAAGATGAGCGGGCGATCGCGGTGGTGGGCTCGCGCAGCGCGAGCGAATACGGACTCCGCGTTACGCGCGACCTCTGCGGGGGGCTCGCTTCTCTGGGTTTTACCGTCGTGAGCGGCATGGCGCGCGGGATCGACGCGGCGGCGCATGAGGCGGCGCTGGAGGCGGGCGGCAGAACGGTCGCGGTTCTGGGCTCGGGAATCGACGTGATCTATCCGCCGGAGCACGAGCAGCTTTATCAAAGAATATCCCGGCAGGGCGCGGTCGTCTCGGAGCTGCCGATGGGAACGCCGCCGCTCTCCTTTAATTTTCCCGCGCGCAACCGGTTGATCAGCGGGATGGTGGTGGGGGTCGTGGTGGTCGAGGCGACAGAAAAAAGCGGTTCGTTGATCACGGCGGCGCTGGCGTTGGAGCAAGGCCGCGAAGTCTTCGCGGTTCCCGGCGAGGCCGGAGCGAGCCGCAGCCGCGGCACGCACCAGTTGATCCGCCAAGGCGCGAAACTTGTAGAGCGGGTCGAGGACATCCTCGAAGAGATCGCGCCCCAGCTCGCGGGCCGTGCCGCAACGCCGCAAGCATCTTTGCCGCTCGCTTTGCCGCCGAACATGAGCGCGGAGGCAAAAAAAGTTTTCGAGCTGGTTCTCGGCCGGCCGCGGCAGATCGACGAGGTGATCGAGACGAGCGGTCTCACGCCGGCGAAAGTCTCCGAGATTTTGCTCGACCTGGAGATTTTAGGATTGTTGAAGCAATTGCCGGGCAAAAGATTTTCCGCGGCGAGGTAAATCGGGAATTTCAATCGAAAATCTAAAATCCAAAATCTAAAATTGAATTATGGCAGCTAAAAACCTAGTCATCGTAGAATCGCCGGCCAAGGCCAAGACGTTGGGGAAGTATCTCGGCCGCGATTTTCAAGTGAAGGCCTCCGTCGGCCACGTCGTGGATTTGCCCAAGAGCAAGCTCGGCGTGGACATCAAGAAGGACTTCAAGCCGGATTTCCACGTCATCCAGGGCAAAAAAAAGGTCGTCGATGAGCTGAAGCGCGCGGCCAAGGGAAAAGAAAATATTTATCTCGCCTCCGACCCCGACCGCGAAGGCGAGGCGATCGCCTGGCACATCGCCGATCAGCTCGGCAAAGACCATTTCCGCATCCACCGCGTGCTGATCAACGAGATCACGAAGAAAGCGGTGCAGGAAGCGATCGCCAACCCGCAGAAGCTCGACCGGCCTAAATTCGAGGCGCAGATCGCCCGCCGCATTCTCGACCGGCTGGTCGGATATAAGATCAGCCCGATCCTGTGGAAAAAAGTCCGCCGGGGCCTGAGCGCCGGCAGAGTGCAGTCGGTCGCCGTCAGGCTCGTGTGCGAGCGCGAAAAAGAGATCCGCGCCTTCGTGGCGCTGGAATACTGGTCGCTGACCGCGATGCTCGAAGGCAGGGTCGCGCCCGCCTTCGCCGCGCGCCTCACCCAGTGGCGCGGCGAAAAAATCGACGCCAAGGACAACCGCATCGACAACGAAGCGCGCGTCAAGGAGATCATCGCCTCGCTCGAAGGCCTGGCCTGGAGCATCGGCGCCGTCGAAAAAAAGGAGCGGCGCCGTTTCCCGACCCCGCCCTTCATCACCAGCAAGCTGCAGCAGGAGGCGTCGCGCAAGCTGGGCTTCCAGCCGACCCGCACGATGCAGATCGCCCAGCGGCTCTACGAAGGCGAAGAGCTCGGCCCGGAAGGCTCGGTCGGTCTCATCACCTACATGCGCACGGACTCCACGCGCATCTCCGCCGACGCGCTGCAAGAGGCGCGGAAATTGATTGAAGGCCAATACGGCGAATCTTATATGCCGGAAAAGCCCAACGTCTACCGCTCGAAGAAAAGCGCGCAGGACGCGCACGAGGCGATCCGGCCGACGTCCATGGAATATACGCCAGACCGCGTGCGGCGTTATCTTCGCCGCGATCATTTCCAGCTTTACTCTCTCATCTGGGACCGCTTCGTCGCGAGCCAGATGGCGCCCGCGGTCTACGACCAGACCGGATTCGACATTCAAGTCGGCGACGCGCTGTTCCGCGCCACCGGCCAGCAGCTCAAGTTCGACGGCTTCATGCGGATCTACATCGAAGGGCAGGACGAAGCCGACGACGAGCAGGAGGCGCTGCTGCCGGATCTCCGGCAGGGAGACGCTCTCAAGCTGCTCTCGCTCGACCCGCGCCAGCACTTTACCCAGCCGCCGCCGCGCTTCACGCAGGCGACGCTGATCAAAGAGTTGGAAGAGGACGGCATCGGCCGCCCCTCCACCTATGCCAGCATCGTCTCCAATATTCTCAACCGCGAGTACGTGACGCTTGACGAGCGGCGGACTCTGGCGCCGACCGAGCTCGGATTCCTCGTGACCGATCTTCTGGTCAACGCCTTCCCCGACATTCTCAACGTCAAGTTCACCGCCGGCATGGAAGATAGTCTCGACAAGGTCGAGGAAGGAAAAGAGAACTGGCAGAAGATGATGAAGCGTTTTTACACCCCCTTCGCGCGCGACTTGAAGAAAGCCGATCGCGAGATGCGCGACGTCAAGCGCCAGGAGGTGCCGACCGATATCCCGTGCGAGAAATGCGGCGCCATGATGGTGATCAAATGGGGCCGGAACGGCGAGTTTCTTGCCTGCCCCAAATATCCTGAGTGTAAAAGCACCAAAAACTTCACGCGCGGCGAGAACGGCAACGTCGAGGCGGCCAAGGAAGAAGATATCAACGAAACGTGCGAGAAGTGCGGCCGGCCGATGCAGCTCCGCTGGGGAAAATACGGCCGCTTTCTCGGCTGCAGCGGTTATCCGGAATGCAAAAACATCCGCTCGCTGGAAAAGCCGGTCGATACGGGAGTGCAGTGCCCCGAATGCAAGCAGGCCAACTTGCAGCAGAGGAAATCGCGCCGGGGAAAAATATTTTACAGTTGCGCGCGTTATCCGGATTGTAAGTTCGCGGTGTGGGACAAGCCGGTCGCCGAGAGCTGCCCGCAATGCGGCGAGCCGCTCCTGCTCGAAAAAATCACCAAGCGCGCCGGGCGCACGCGCCATTGCCATAAAAAGGAATGCGGCTATAAAGTAAAGCTGGAAGAGCAGACTCAAACGGAATCGAGCGGCCAGAGTCCGGAAGTTAGAAGTTAGAATCCGGAATCCACACGCCTCTCACACTTCGGAACTCCGACTTCCGAATTCTGACTTCTGGACTTGCCTCCCATAAAAGGTATCAGCTCCGGATTCCCTCACCCTCGCCCTCTCCCAGAGGGAGAGGGTAGGGGTGAGGGTGCCATCATTGCCGCGCGCGATGTAAAGGAATCATGAACATACCGATGAAACCACTCGTGCGCATCATCGGCGGAGGACTGGCCGGGTGCGAGGCGGCCTGGCAGCTTTCCCGCCGCGGCGTCGGAGTCGAGCTGTACGAGATGCGTCCCGGCAAAGGCACCGAGGCGCACGCGACTTCCTATTTAGCCGAGCTGGTTTGCAGCAACTCGCTGCGCTCCGCCGTTCTCACCAACGCCGCCGGTCTCCTCAAAGAAGAGATGCGCCGCATGGGCTCGCTCGTCATACATACGGCGGAAGAATGCCGCGTGCCGGCGGGCAGCGCGCTGGCGGTGGACCGCGAGCGCTTCGCCGCAGCGGTGACCGAGGAAATCGACTCTCTCCCCGGCGTGCGCGTCATTCGCGAAGAAGCGGGCGAGATTCCCGCCGGCATCGTCATCCTCGCTTCAGGTCCTCTCACGTCGGAGCCGTTGTCGCGCGCGCTGGAATCGCTGCTCGGCGGCCGGCATCTTTATTATTACGACGCGATCTCTCCGATCGTCACGGCAGAGTCGATCGATCGGAGCGTCGCCTTCGCCGCTTCGCGCTACGATCATGGCGGCGACGACTATCTCAATCTGCCGCTTTCGCGCGAGCAGTACGGCAGCTTCATCGACGCGCTCCTCGCCGCGGAAAAAGTGCCGGCGCACGGCTTCGAGGACCTGCGCTACTTCGAGGGCTGCCTGCCGATCGAGGAAATGGCGCGCCGGGGACGGGAGACGCTCTCCTTCGGGCCGATGCGGCCGACGGGGCTCATCGATCCGCGCACCGGAAAAAGATCCTACGCGATCATCCAGCTCCGGCAGGAGAATCGCGAGCGCACGCTCTACAACCTGGTCGGCTTTCAAACCAAGATGACCTATCCGGAGCAGAAGCGGGTCTTCGCTCTCATCCCCGGGCTCGAGCATGCGGAGTTCGTCCGCTTCGGCAGCCTCCATCGCAACACTTTCATCGACGCCCCGCGCCATCTCCTGCCCACGCTCCAATGGCGCGGCCGGCCGGCGCTCTTCTTCGCCGGACAGATTACCGGCGTCGAAGGCTACATCGAATCGGCGGCCTCCGGGCTCCTCGCCGGCATCAACGCGGCGCGGCTCGTCCACGGCAAGGAGCCGGTCGTCCCGCCTGCAACGACCGCGTTGGGCTCGCTCTTGGCGTACATCACCGACCGGGAGCGCAAAGATTTTCAGCCGATGAACTCCAACTTCGGTCTCATGCCGCCGGTCGTTGACTGTTCGGCGCGGGGAAAGATCAAAAAGCAAATCATGGCCGAGCGGGCGCTCGCCGATCTGGAAAATTGGATCGCGGGAGTTGGAGAAGGGCCGGCTCCGGGTTGCAATCCGTAGGGACGCGATAAATGATCCAAACTTCGTGTGCTTCGTGCTCTTCGTGGTGAGAGGATTTTAACCACGAAGGACACGAAGGCCTCGAAGCAAGACAACGCGACCCGCGCAAAGGCGCAAAGCGCGCCAAGAGGAATGTTCAACGGAGAATAATTCTCCGCGTCAACCATGAACTCGCGTTTCGCCACGATCGACGTCGGCACCAACACGATTCTCCTGTTGGTTGCCGAGCTGGACGAGGACGGCGCTTTTCGCATCCTGACCGATAGGGCGGAGATCGCGCGGCTCGGCGAAGGCGTGGACCGCACCCGCTCGCTCTCCGCGGCGGGCGTAGAGCGGGCTCTGGAGGTGTTGAGAGAATACCTCCAGGCCTGC
>Ga0210377_10003564_pt1 | contig 13347 bp, 12 predicted proteins | sample PLM4_65_b1redo_FD_155480 | JGI IMG/M metagenome (GOLD analysis project Ga0210377, IMG submission 155480) | Groundwater sediment microbial communities from an aquifer in East River, Colorado, USA - PLM4_65_b1 redo | ecosystem: Environmental > Terrestrial > Soil > Riparian zone | place: USA: East... | reverse complement strand
TACTACCGATCGTGGTTTCCGAATACCTATTTCGCCAAGGGGGCCGACAGCCCCCACTATGCCGCCGGGCTGGCGTACCTGTGGGCCTTCGTGGCGTCGTACCCGGTGCTCGTGCTGCTGTTGGCGGCTGCCGTGTACTCCGTCCTGCGTTCACGTGAGTTCACTCCCGGGACGTGGTATGTAGTGTCGGCATCTGCCGTATCGCTCCTCTATTCCGTCTACCTGGTCCGCGTCGGGGGAGATTTCATGGACTTCAGACTTGGCTGGCACTTCCTCCCGGCGCTCGTCCTCGCGGGGATCATCGGCTTCGTCGACATCGCCCCCGTCGGCCTGGCGAGCGGGTGCGCGATGGCCGTCATCATCCTGGGTCTCTGTCTCGCGCCCGTGCGGCTGGAGATGGAGTACTACATGCAATCGCTCGACGAAATGCGGCGCTACGTCGATGACGGCACCGCGGTCGGCAGGGCCCTGCGGGAGCTGCCACGGGACACCACGATCGCCACGACGCTCATCGGGACGGTCGGCTACTACTCGGGGCTGCGAATCGTCGACCAGTGGGGATTGGTCGACCCTGACGTGCGCTCGCGGCCGGCGCGCGATCGATTCGTGCGTGGACATGTGAAATTCACGCCGGCCGTCGAAGCGCTCAAGACCGGCGCGGACCTCTATTTCGAGCATCCGGATCTCTGCCCCTGCGATCGCGGGAGTCTGCGAACCGATCATGAAGTCGCCATGCGACTCGAGGATGGCGGTTGTGTCAGGGCCCTGGTGATAAGCGCCAGGGACACCTTCAGGGAGGCCATCTGCGCCGATCGGGCCAAGTTTCCGGTCATCGGCGGGGAGGTCTGCGGTTCATGACCCGCCGCGCCCTGTTGCCGCTGCTCGCCGCCCTGCTCGCGCTGCTCGTCCCCTCTGCCGTCCTGCGCGCCGCCGACCGGGCGGCGTCCGAAGCGGGGCTGCCGCGGCTGGTCATTCTCGTCCGGCATGCCGAGAAGGCCGCCGAGCCGCCGCAAAACCCGCCGCTGACGCCGGCCGGCGAGGAGCGCGCGCAGGCACTGGCGCTCGCGTTGAAAGACGCCGGCGTGACCGCGATCGTCACCTCCGATGCGCGGCGCACGCGCGCCACCGCCGAGCCGCTCGCCCGCGACCTCCACCTGACGCCGGCGGTCGTCGCCGTCGGAGGCGGCGACCTTGCCGACCACGTCGCCGCGGTCGCGGCCGAGGTCCGCCGGCACGCCGGCGGCATTGTGCTGGTGGTCGGCCACTCCGACACCATCCCGTCGATCATCGCCGCCCTGGGCGGCCCGCGCCTCCGTGACATTCCCCACACCGAATTCGGACACCTGTTCGTGCTGACCCCGGAACCAGGCGGCGGGGCGCGCCTCGTGCAGGCCGCCTACGGGGCCCCCGACCCTCGCTGACCACCACAACGCGGCGCGATGCCGTTCGTCCATGGCCACGCCGCCACATCTCGCGCCGCCACCCTCCCTTGCGGCACGGCGCCCCGCTACACTAGGATTCACGTTCCCATAGTCTCCGCCCCCGAGAGCGCCCGGTCAGGGCGTATGAAAGTCGCACATGCCACAGGTGACCAATCGTGCCCTCATCCCGGGCCTCGTCGTCGCGCTAGCCCTTCCCGGTTTCGCCGGCGCAGTGGCCGCGGCGGCGGAAGCGCCGGCCCTCCTGGCGACGTTCCTGGCGACAGAGTTCGAGAAGGTCGGCCACGTCGCGGAGATCCCCGACCCATTGATGGCATCCATCGAACCGCTGCTGTCGGGGGCACGACTCGCCGACCCGGTGCGTCTCGACCCCGCCACCGACACCTGGAAGCCGAATGCCGGCGACCGCCTGCTGTTCGCGGGCCGGGCGGCCGGCTCGTGGTTCATCTACTTCGAGCAGCCGGCGACGCAGCCTGCGTGGCACCTGGTGGTTGCCGGTATCGGCGCGGACGGCCGGGTCGCGGCACAGGAACATGTCGTGACGCTCGAGCAGGCCTTTTCGATGCCGGCGCTCAAGAATGCAATCCGGGCGGGGCGGTACACCGACGCGGCGCGGGCGGCGGACGAGGTCCGGCGCAACCGGGCCGTCGCCCGGCGCGTCTTCGACGAGATCCTCAACCAGGGACGCTACGAGCTCTTCGCCCGGCTGTACGCGCGCGACTTCGTCAAGCACGTCGACCTGCGCGACCGGACGCTGCCCCAGGAGATCGACGACGCCAGGGCGATGCGCGCCGCATCCTCCGACCTGGTCATGACCATCGACGACATGATCGCCGAGGGCGACCGGGTTGCCATCCGCTACACCGGCCGGGGCACGCACACCGGGCCCTTCGGCGACATGCCGGCGACCGGCCGGCGGTTCGCCATCACCGGAATGACCGTTTATCGATTCACAGGCGGCGCCGTCGCCGAGGAATGGACGTCGTACAACATGCTCGAGATCCTGCGGCAGCTCGCACCCGAGCCCGCCGGATCCGCGCCCTGAGGAGAACCACATGAACACACGCCCGATCGCAGCGACCTTCCTGATCCTCGCCCTCACCGCCCCGTTCGCCGCGGCCCAGCCCGCTCCGCCCACCGACCGTGTCGCCGCCCTCAAGGCGTCGCTGCAGCAGAGCGCCGTCGCCCTGCGTCAGTACGAGTGGGTCGAGACCACCGTCGTCTCCCTCAAGGGGGAGGAGAAGTCGAACAAGGAGAGCAAGTGTTACTACGGCGCCGACGGCAAGGTGCAGAAGGTGCCGGTCGAGAGCGCGCCCGAGGCCGGCGGCAAGAGCCCGAGGGGGCTGCGCGGCAAGATCGTCGAGAACAAGAAGGAAGAAATCAGCGATTCGATGAAGGAGGCGATCGGCCTGGTGAAGCAGTACGTGCCGCTCGATCCGGCGCTCATCCAGGCCGCCAAGGATGCGGGACGCGTGACGGTGGATCCTCCCAACGCGCAGGGCAAGGCGCGCATCGTGATCACCAATTACCTCAAGGCCGGCGACTCGGTCACCATCGACGTCGACGCGGCGGTGAACCGCCTCGCGGGCCTCGCGGTCGCGACCTTCACCGACTCGGACAAGCACGCGGTGACCCTCAAGGTCGGCGTCGGCGCGCTCGGTGACGGCACGATCTACCCCGCCAACATCGTCCTGGACGTGACGCAGGACAACATCACGGTCGCGGTCACCAACAGCGGGTATCGCAAGGCAACCTCCTGAGGGGAGCCCCCATGCCCAATTACGTCATCGAGCGCACCATGCCAGGCGCGCCGGCAAGCTGTCGGCCTCGGACCTCAAGGCCGTGGCGCAGTAATCGTGCGGCGTCCTGCAGGCGATGGAGCCGAAGATCCAAGGGCGGCTTCCCCGCCGATCGCGTCTCCCGTGTGCGGACGGTGATCGACCCGACGACATCCGAATGAGACCGCGCCGGGCGTCGCGTCCGCGCGCCATGACCATGGAGCAACGATGAGCGATCCTGTGGTGGCCGACAAGAAGCCCGCGGTGCTCGACCTGGCCGCGGGCACCTACGCCTGGTGCCGGTGCGGACAGTCGAAGACACGGCCGTTTTGCGACGGGACGCACCGCGGGCTCTAGGGTCGCGCCGGCGCAGGTCACGCGCATGACGACAATCGTCGAGGGTCTGTCGGTCCACGTCGCGGGCTCCGGGCCGCCCGTCGTCCTGGTGCATGGCTTCACCCTCGACCAGCGCATGTGGCGGTCGCAGGTGGACGCCCTGCGCGAAGCCTTCACGGTCATCACCTACGACGTGCGCGGCTTCGGCCGATCGGCGCCGCCTCCCCACGCGCCTTACTCGCACAGCGCCGACTATCTCGCCATCCTGCGGCACTGCGGTGTCGCGCGGGCGCATCTTGCCGGGCTCAGCATGGGGGGACGCATCGCGCTGCGCTGCGCCCTGACCAATCCGGAGGCCGTCGCCTCGCTCGTTCTGCTCGACGCCGCCGTCGACGGGCTGGTGCGCAGCGCCGAGTGGGACCGGCGCTGGCAGGCGATCGTCGCCGCCGCCCGCTCGGGGTCGATCGACGAGGCGCGCCGGCTCTGGCTGGCGCATCCCCTGTTCGCGCCGGCATGCACCGTGCCGGGCGTGGCGGCGTTCATGAAGGAGATGGTCGACGGCTACTCCGGCTGGCACTGGCTGCACCCCGACCTCGCCGAGGTTCCCGAGCCGCCGGCGCTCGAACGCCTCGGCGCGGTGCGCCCGCCGACCCTCGTCATCCGGGGTGATCGCGACCTGCCCGAGTTCACCGCGGTGTCGGAGCGCCTCGCGGACGGGATACCTGGCGCGCGGCGGGTGGTCGTCCCGGGCGCCGGGCACATGGTGAACCTCGAGGCCCCCGCCGCCGTCAACCGGTCGCTGCTGGAGTTCTTCGCGGATGTGGACGGGGCGGCCTGACCGGCCGCGCTAGAAGACGCTGCGGCCGATCATGTTGGCCGGCGGGTCCATCCCGAAGAGCTTCAGGACGGTCGGCGCGACATCGTAAAGGCGCAGGGCCTGCTGCTCGCCCTTCGGCTGGGCGACGCCGTCGGGTGTCTTCATGACGAAGATGCCGTGCCAGTCGTGGTTGGCGTCGTCGGGGCCGGTGTCGTTCTCGAAGGTGTAGATCGACTTCGACCCGACCGTGCCGATCGATCGCCAGTCGAGATTGCCGAAGTAGACCATGAGGTCCGGCGCGACGTTGCGCACCTCGCGGTACAGGTCCTGCGGCTTGTAGGCGCGCGATCCGATGTTGCGCCCGGACGGGTCGGTGATCGCCTCGATTCCTGCGACGAGCTCGTTGCGCATCTTCTCGTAGTCGGCCGGCTCGACAATCCCCTGCGGCTCGCGCCCGCGGACATTCATGAACAGGCGGCCGTAATAGCCGCCGTCGCCCCATGCCTTGGTGCGCGACCAGTCGATCTCGACCTGGTTGATCGGCAGCGTCTTGTCCGGGTACTGCTTGAGCGCAAGGTACCCCTTCTCGATCAGCCACTCGTTGAAGCAGATGCCGCCCTGCAGAGCGCGCGCGCCGTGATCGGAGACGACCAGCACCGCGGTGTCGGACGGCAGGAGCGCCAGGATCTCGCCGACCTCGGCGTCGCAGTACTTGTAGAAGTCGAGGATCGCGTTCTCGTGGGGGTTCCCCTTCTCGTACTTGGGGGAGGCCGGGTCACAGTGCGACCAGAAGGCGTGGTGGATGCGGTCGGTGCCCATCTCGACCATCATGAACAGGTCCCACGGCTTGCTCTTCAGCAGGTGTTTCGCGAGCGCGAAGTGCTTGCGCGACTTGTCGTAGATGCGCCCCAGCACGCCGCCCTTGTCGTCGGTGCGGAAATCCTCGACGTCGACGACATACCCCGGCGTCACGCGGTCGATCTCGTCGCGCAGCTCGGGCGGGTGGGTGTAGGTCTTGCGCGTGTTCGGGGTCAGGAAGCAGCCGACCTGGATGCCGTTGAGCGCCCGCGGCGGGTACGACGGCGGCACACCCAGGATGATCGACTGCTTCCCCGCCCGACCCAGGATGTCCCACGCCGCGTCACGGGTCAGGGCGTTGGCGTTGGCGATCGAGTAGCCGACGTAGGAGTGGTCCTTGCGGTTGCGGAAGCCGTAGATCCCCAGCTGCCCCGGGTCCTGGCTCGACATCATGCAGGCCCAGGCCGGCACGGTGATCGGCGGGTTGCTGCTCAGCAGCCGGCCCCAGCAGCCGCCGTCCATGAGACGCGACAGGTTCGGCAACTGGGCGCGGTAGCGGTTGAAGACGAGATCGGGCGCGGCGCAATCGAGGCCGATGACGGCGACTTTCATGACGACAACACCTCAACAAATTGGATGAGCGCGGAGGCGGATGATACACCCGAACCCGGGGCGGGCGCACGTGCCTGTGGTTGCGGTGGTGGCGCCGGTCGCGGCCGCGGTCGCGGCCCGTCAGGCGCGGAACGGTCCCCCGTCGACGGCGCGGATCGCCGCGGCCACCTCGGGGCGGATCATGTCGTCGATCGCGTCGCCCTTGAGGATGGCGTCCCGCAGCCGCGTGCCGCTGAAATCGACCCGGTCGGCGCCGGTGTGCGGGCAGATCTTCTCGTTGACGAGGCCGCGGCAGCGCCGGCACTGGTAGAACGCCGCGAAGAACAGCGGCGTGATCCCCAGGTCAGGGAAATCCTTGAAAATTTCCTGCGCCGCGTACGGGTGGTAGAAGGTGCCAACTCCGGCATGGTCGCGACCGATGATGAAGTGGGTGCAGCCGAAGTTCTTGCGCTGGATGGCGTGGAAGATGGCCTCGCGCGGGCCGGCGTAGCGCATCTGTCCCTGCAGCACGCCGAGCACCGCCCGGTCGGCCGGGTAGTAGTGCCTGATCAGCGCGTCGTAGGCCGCCACGATGACCGGGTCTTCGAAATCGCCCGCCTTCTTGCCGCCCACCAGCGGGTTGATGAACAGTCCGTCGACCAGGTTCAACGCCGCCTTCTGCAGCGCCTCGTGCCCGACGTGCGGGATGTTGCGGGTCTGGAAGCCGACGACCGTCTTCCAGCCGTTGCGCTCGAACAGGGCGCGGGTCTCGCGCGGCGCCAGGCGGTGCCGCGGGAACGGGCTGTCGGCCATGTCGACGAGGTCGATGTCGCCGCCGACGAGCGTCGGGTGCATCGCCATGGTGACGCCGACACCCGGGTGCTTCTCGTCGTTGGTGCCGAAGACGCTCTTGGCGTAGCGCTGCTTGTCGTAGCCGTATTCTTCTTCACGGCGCAGCAGGGCGAGCAGCCGCCCCTGGTAGCGCAGCGCCACGGCGTCGGCCGTGCCCAGGCGCTTTGCATCGGCCTCGGTGACGTCGAGGACGATCGGCACGGTCCAGGCGGCGCCGGCGGCGAGCCGGCTGCTGTCGAGCACCGACTCGAAGTCGGCCTTCTTCATGAACCCGGTCAGGGGTGAGTAGACGCCCATGGCGAGGTTTTCGACCTCGCGGGCCTGGCGGTCGGTCAATTCGAGGGTGGGGAGCGACGCGGCGCGCGCGATCGCGGCTTCGCGCTCCTCCCCCTTCAGGATCCTCTCGACGAGGACCCCACCGTGCGGTTGCGATGTCATGAGGGTCGCGTGGTTGCTATTCGGAGGCGATCAGGCCGCTGACGCCCGCGCCCGCGGAGCCACCGCCCGAACCGGTCGAGGCCGCCATCGCCTCGCTCATCGCCGGACGGGGTGTCGCCGCCACGTGCAGGATCTCGGCCGGCACGTAGCCCATGAGGCTCAACGTCTCGAGCACCTTGCCGACGCTCTGGTCGAGCGTCTCGGCGTGGGTGTTGACGACGATTTCAGGCTTCAGCGGTGCTTCGTAGGGGTCGGAGATCCCGGTGAACTGGGTGATCTGCCCGGCGATCGCCTTCTTGTACAGCCCCTTCACGTCGCGGCGGACGCACTCATTGAGCTCGCAGTTCACATGCACCTCGATGAAGCGGCCGATCTCGGCGCGCGCTTCGTCCCGGGTGGCACGGTAGGGGGAGATGGCGGCAACGATCGGGATGACGCCGTGCTTGGTGAGCAGGCGGGCGACGTAGGAGATGCGCCGGATGTTCTCGTCGCGATCCTGGCGCGAGAAACCGAGCCCCTTCGACAGGCGCTCACGAATCTCGTCCCCGTCCAGGAGCTCGACCGGCATCTTCCAGGCGGTCAGGACCTCGGCCAGACGCACGGCGATGGTGCTCTTGCCGGCGCTCGGCAGCCCGGTCAGCCAGATCGTCACTCCCGGAGTACGCATCCTCAGTTTCATCCCCTCGGCACTCATGCCCGGCACCCCCTGTCGAGCTCTGTTGTGGTGGGTATCGACGCCGCTCCGCACCCCGTCCACCCCCCATCGACGGTGCGCGCACACCCGGGACACACCCCCCACTTCCGGGTATCCGGGTTTTCTGCCAATTGAATGGGCCTTTTATACACCAAGACGGCACGGACGCAACGGGAATTTACGTGATCGGGCGCGGTTTTCCCGCGATCGGTGCCACGGCGCGGCGTCGTTCCGGCCGGCGACATGACGCGGGCATGGCTTGAGAGCGGGTCTCAGGAAAGCGGCCCGCGATCGCCCATCCGTATTTCCACTAATACCCTTGATTACATGGCTTTATGTCGTCATCGCGACGGTGAATTGACGGGAACGCGGATTCCGCCAGTTCTCCTGTATCCTGCCGCGCTGATGACCTGGCCTGCTGTCGCCGTCGCCGCTCTTCTGGTCCTCGCCTGGAGCGTCGTGACCGCGCTCTACATCCTCGCCTCACGGCAGGTCCGGCCGATGGCCGGCGCGCTCCCCGAGGGCGGTCCCGCGACCGCCGCGGACGCCATCCCCTCCCTCTCGATTGTCGTCACCGCCCGCGACGAGGCCGCCGACATCGAGGCGACGGTCCGGCACGCCCTGGCGCAGGTCTACCCCGGGCTGGAGGTGATCGTCGTGGACGACCGATCGAGTGACGGGACCGGCGAGATTCTCGACCGGCTTGCCGGCGCGGTCGGGGCGGACCGCCTGCGGGTGGCGCATGTGCGCACCCTGCCCACCGGGTGGATCGGCAAGTGCCACGCCTGCCACGAGGGGGCGCGCCGGGCGCGTGGCGCCTTCCTCCTGTTCATGGATGGGGACGTGACCCTGGCGGCGCCCGACCTGCTGGCGCGGATCGTCGGCTGGATGGAGCGCGGGGGAATCGATCACCTTGCGCTGCTCCCCGACCTGCGCCCCTACGGCGGGCTTCAGGCTGGATTGCTGCACGCCTTCGAGCAGGCGATGCTCCTGATGACGCGGGGGTGGGAGATGGAGCGCGACCTGCCGCGCGGCGGCGCCGGTGTCGGCGCCTTCAACCTGATCCGGCGCAGCGCCTACGACCGGGTGCACGGTCATCTACTGGTGCGGATGGAGGTCGCTGACGACTACAAGCTCGGCATGCTCCTCAAAGAGAGCGGGGCGCGGCAGCGGGTCAGGAGCGGCCTGGGCCTGGTCCGCTGCCCCTGGCATCGGGGCACGCTCGCCGTCCTGCGCGGTCTCGAGAAGAACCTGTTCTCCGGATCGGACTACTCCCTGGGGCTCCTGACGGCCCAGACGGCGGCGATTTTCGCCCTGCACGCCGGGCCGCTGCTGGTCGGCCTCGCCGCGGGCACGCCCGCCGGCTGGCTGCCGCTGGCGGTGCAGGCCGGGTGCGTGGTCGCGGCGGCCGCCAGCGCGGCGCAGCGGATCGACAAGCACCCGCTGGTCCTGGCGGCCCTGTACCCGGTGTCGTGCGCGCTGCTGACGATCGCGGTGTGGAACTCGGCCCTGCGCACGCTGTGGCGCGGCGGGGTGCGCTGGCGCGGCACCTTCTACCCGCTGGCCGACCTGCGGCGCGGGCTGGTGCGCCGCGGCGCCGGCCGCCGCCTGACCGCCGCCGGCCCCGGTGCTATCATCCCGCGATGACCGTCTCCCCCGCCCTGCCGCGCAACCCCACCCGGCCGGTCCGCATCGGCCGTGTCACCATCGGCGCCGGCCACCCGGTGGCGGTGCAGAGCATGACCGCGACGCGCACGACCGATGTCGAGGCGACGGTGAAGCAGATCCTCGAACTCGAGACCGCCGGGGCCGACATCGTCCGGATCGCGGTCGACAGCGGCCGCGACGTCACCGCCCTGCGCGTCATCCGCGAACGGACCCGGGCGAACCTGTCGGTCGACCTGCAGGAGAACTACCGGCTCGCCGCCGAGGTTGCCCCGCACGTCGACAAGATCCGCTACAACCCCGGCCACCTGCACCATCACGAGAAGACGAGGCCGGTGCGCGACAAGGTGGCGTTCCTCGCCGAGGTGGCGGTGAAGCACGACCTGGCGCTGCGCGTCGGGGTCAACTGCGGGTCGGTCGACCCTACGATGTCCGGCCGGTTCGGCGACGACTCGGTGGGCGAGATGGTCGCGTCGGCGCTCGAGCATGCCGCGCTCCTCGACGGCCTCGGGTTCCCCCGCTTCTGCGTGTCGCTCAAGGACTCCGACCCCGCCAAGGTGATCGAGGCCAACCGCCGCTTCGCCGCCGACCGCCCGGACGTGCCGCTGCACCTCGGGGTCACCGAGGCCGGACTGCCGCCGGAGGGCATCATCAAGACCCGCATCGCCTTCGAGCAGCTGCTGTCGCGCGGCATCGGCGACACCCTGCGCGTGTCGCTCACGGTTCCGAACGACCGCAAGGGGGAGGAGATCGCCGCCGGCCGCCGCATCCTCGACGACGTCGCCCATGGCCGCTTCCGCACCGTGCCGGAGAACTTCGGCCGGCGGCTCAACATCATCTCCTGCCCGTCGTGCTCGCGGGTCGAGAACGAGGCGTTCGTCGAGCTGGCGGAGAAGGTGCGCGACCTGACGCTCTATGCCCGCGATCACGCCCTGACCATCGCGGTGATGGGCTGCAGGGTCAACGGCCCGGGCGAGACCGACGACGCCGATCTCGGGCTGTGGTGCGCCCCGAACCACGTCAATCTCAAAGCCGGGGATCGGCTGGTCGGCGCCTTCCGCTACGACGAGGTCCTCGGGCGCCTCAAGGACGAGCTCGACCGCCTGATCGCCGCCCGGTCGCCCGATCGCGGCTGAGCGGCCGCCTCACCACGGCGCCTCGCGCAGGCGCCTCCCCACGCACCTCCGGCTCACGCCGCTCGGCTGCCCGCCGCCGTCGCCGGTGCGACCTCGCGCAGCGCCACGAGGAATGCGGCGGTCTCGTCCCGGGTGCCGATCGACACCCGCAGCCACCGCGCCATCGAGGGGAAGCGCCGCCCGACGTGGATACCGCGCGCCGCGAGGGCGTCGCGGACCGGCTGGACATCCGTCCCCATGTCGATCATGACGAAGTTGGTCTGTGACGGGATGATCGTCCGCCCGTCCTTCTCGAGCTCGCCGCACAGCCAGGCGCGGGTGTCGTTCATGGCCCGGCGGGTGCGGGCCACCTGCGTCTGGTCGGCGAGACAGGCGCGCGCCGCGTCGAGGACCGCGACGTTGCCGTTGCTCCAGACCGCGTGCGGCCGCATCGCTTCGATACGCTCGGGCGCGGCGATGGCGTAACCGAGGCGCATCCCGGCGAGGCCGTAGATCTTCGAGAAGGTGCGCACGACCACGAGGTTCGGATACCGCCCGGTCCAGCCGGCGGCGCTCTCGTAGGCCGGGTCGTCGACGAAGTGGTGGTAGGCCTCGTCCACGAGGACGACGGTCTGCCGCGGCACCGCGGCGAGCAAGGCCGCGAGCGCGGAGCCGGCGACGATCGTGCCGGTCGGGTTGTTCGGATTGCAGACGTAGACCAGGCCGGTCTCCTTGCCGCAGGCCGCCGCCATCGCCTTGAGGTCGTGCCGGAACTCGGCCGTCAGTGGCACCTTCATCGCCTCGGCGCGCGCCAGCCCGGCGAAGCGCAGCACCGCCTCGAAGGTCGGCTCGGCCGCGACCACGTTCCGGCCCGGACCGAGGAACGCCATGTCGGCCATCTTGAGGATCTCGCCCGACCCGCAGCCGAGCAGGATGTTCTCCGGGGCGACGCTGTGATGGCGCGCCAGGTCGTCGATGAGCGGCGTTTCGTGCGGGTCGGGATAACGGGCGGCCGCGGGGGCCGAGCCGGCCATCGCCCGTACGGCCGATTCCGGCGGTCCATACGGGTTCTCATTCGAGTCGAGGCGGATGTCGCGCGCCCCGGCGCCGGCGGGTGCCGGAGCGGGGGTCGTCGCGGATGCCGCCGCCGACGCCGCGGGCCGGGCCAGGAACGATGCGGCGACGGCCGCGAGGGAGCCGGCGAAACGCCGGCGCGTCAGCAGAGTCTCGGTCATGAGGGCCTCCCCCGGTCCTGCCGCGGGCCCGGGCGGATGGTCCGCCCTACCCGCAGAGAATCGTTCCACCATTGACGTTCAGGATCTCGCCGGTGACGTAGGTGGCGAGATCGGAGCAGAGAAACAGCACAGGTCCGGCGATCTCCCCGGGCGCCGCCACCCGGCCGAGCGGCGAGGTCTCGCCATCCGACAGCGACCCGTCGCGCGCCAGGCGGTCGAGGATCCCGCGGCTCATGTCGGTGTACACCCACCAGGGGGCGACCGCGTTCACCAGGATCCCCCACGGCCCGAGCTCGACGGCGAGCGACTTGGTGAACGAGATCAGCGCCCCTTTCGAGGCGGCGTAGTCGGCGTGCAGGTCCTCGCCGCGCTGGCCGGCGGTCGATGAGATGGTCACGATGCGCCCCCACCGGCGCTTTTTCATCGCCGGGATGACGGCGCGGGTGCAGTGGAACACCCCGTCGAGGTTCACCGCCATCGTGCGGCGCCACTGCGCCGCGCTCATGCGCTCGAGACGGCGGCCCTCGGGCGGCTCCCAGATACCGGCGTTGTTGACCAGGATGTCGATGCGGCCGAATCGGCGCAGCGCCAGCCTCGCCAGGGCCGCCCCGCCGGCCGGCCGGGCGACGTCGGCGCGCACCGCCACCGCCGTTCCGCCGCCGGCCGCGACCACGCGCTCCACCGTGCGCGCCGCCGCCGCATGGCGATGGTACGAGAAGACGACGGTGGCGCCGGCCGCCACCAGGCTCTCGACGCAGGCGCGGCCGATGCCGCGCGAGCCGCCGGTGACGATGGCGACCCGGCCGGTGAGATCGAGGCGCACACCGGCCGCTGCTGGAGTGGCGGCCGGGGATCGGCGTTGGGTTCGTCGGACGACGGGCATCCGGGCGCGGCCCTCAGAACACCGGCGCGGCCATGGTCTTGAGAATGGCCGCCGAGGTGCCCTCGACATCGGCGTGCAGCGATTTGCCCGAGGCATCCATGGTGACGATCGCCGGGAAGTCCTTGACCCGCAGGTGCCACATCGCCTCGGGCGTGCCGAGGTCGAGCAGGTCGACACCTTCGACCTTCTCGATGCAGCGGGCGTAGTACTGCGCCGCGCCGCCGATGGCGTTGAGGTAGACGGCGCCGTGCTCCTGGAGCGCCGCGAGCGTCTTCGGCCCCATGCCGCCCTTGCCCATGACCGCGCGCACGCCGTAGCGGCCGATGACATCGGCCTCGTACGGCTCCTCGCGGCTGCTGGTGGTCGGCCCGGCGGCGTTGATCGTCCAGCCGCCGTCACCCTTCACGGCGACCGGGCCGCAGTGGTACAGCACCTGGCCGCGCAGGCTCACGGGAGGTTCGTGCTGCATCAGGTGATGGTGCACGGCGTCGCGGCCGGTGTAGATCATGCCGGTGATCGCCACGGTGTCGCCCACCTTGAGGGCGCGCACCTGCTTCTCGTCAATCGGCGTGCGCAGCGGCACCGCGCCCCCGGCGCGGAACGGCCGGTCGGCACGCGCCACCCGCTCGGCCGGCGTGTCGTCGCGGTACAGCCAGCGGTTGATGGCGCCGGTCTTCGCGTCGAGCACCACCCCCAGGCGGCGGCA
>Ga0210377_10003563_pt1 | contig 13348 bp, 11 predicted proteins | sample PLM4_65_b1redo_FD_155480 | JGI IMG/M metagenome (GOLD analysis project Ga0210377, IMG submission 155480) | Groundwater sediment microbial communities from an aquifer in East River, Colorado, USA - PLM4_65_b1 redo | ecosystem: Environmental > Terrestrial > Soil > Riparian zone | place: USA: East... | reverse complement strand
GGATCGTACTTGAGCCTCAGAGCAAACAACGGCAAATAAGACCTTGAAATGGGGAAAAGCCCAGAAAACATCCCTGTCCCTTCGCAGCGGAAAAAAACCGCCTTCCCACCCGTAACTGACGGATTACCCTCACGGCCGCATTTTTCTTGACCTGAGCGGATCAATCTGGTACAATAACCAAATTGGAGGCCAGTGCGAGATTGGGGGTAAGATTCACACGATACTTGATGCCGGACGCTTAATACTCGTCGAGCATCGAGAATACAGAGCGAGGGGGATGAAAATGAAAAAGTTCGCAGTAGTTTGCATGGTAGTCGGACTGATGTCCGTGGGCGTTGCCGACGCCGCCGTAACCTTGACATTCGACGAGCTGCCCACGCAGCCGGTGGACGGCCTGAGCTACAAGGGCGTGACATTTGGCTTCACAATTGGGGGCAATCCCTCCACGGATGCTCTGTATAGTGACGTGGGACCGGGGGCAATTACTTTTCTGCAGGATACAACGCTGGAAGGTAACTCCGCCGGCATTCTGACCCTTGACTTTGCTCAGCCTACCGATATGCTTCAATTTGGAATCGCACTAAACAGCTTCTATCCTGCGATGCCGGCATACAGCGTTCAGCTTTTCGACGCGTCGCTTGCCTGGGTTGCCAGCTTGTCGCAGAACACGTACCCGCTGATTGTCTGGTCGGAAGATCTGTTCTCGTACAGCGGCATGCCGATCAGTCGAGCCATCATCGATTTCAACGAGCAAGCGGCCGGCCGGTTTGCACTGGATAACCTAATCCATAATCCCGTCGGCTCCGTCAACGCTATTCCGGCTCCCGGCGCCGTCTTGCTGGGCAGTCTTGGGGTAGGTCTTGTCAGTTGGCTCAGACGCCGCAGAACTCTGTAAAGCCGGGCCGACGGAAGTTTCGCCAAGGCCGCGAGCCCGACGCTTTCCGAATAAGCGTGTGACTTCAACGTCTCTCTGATTGAGCTGCGACGGGTCCTGTTTGCTTCGCAAGGTGTTTAGCCCACGGATTCTGCACGAGACGGCGGAAGTGACGGACTTTTCGCTTGACTTTTTCCGGCCAATGGTTATAATAATAGTTAAATAGTGGGGTGGTTGATGCGATTTTCTATACGCAAAGCTCTCCCGTCTGTGAGCCGATAGCCTAAGCAAAGCGGTTCAAGAGTATCCCGGCAATAGTGGATGCAAACGCATCTAAATGATGCATAATGGCTGATGGAAGCTGAGTCTTTGGATAGAACGTCAGTGGAGAACCTGGAGATGGGCAAAACGATGAAAAGTTACGGTGATTTGCTGATCGGACGATTACTGATATTTGCGATGATGGTCTTCCTGGCCGTCACGCTTTTCGGCTGCCAGGACCCCATCGTGAGGGACATGGAATCCGAGCACCAGAGATTGGGGAGGATATGCCAGCAGGAGATTCAACAGGCCCGCCTCGGGTCTGGTGAGCAGGGTGTTTCTGCCTTTCCGGCGCCCGCACGGAGCGGGACGCTTTATCCAGCTCCGTAAGCCGCTCAGCCGGATAGCGACACTTGGCAGTGTTCTCGGTTCGTGACCCGGCGGGAGGCTGCGTCCGGGGGTAATCTCACCGCTCCAAATGGCGCCGCTGGTCCGGGCGGAGGCGCTGGAGCAACGCCATCGTCCCATTATGACGGACACATCGTTTTCGAATCCCCAGAGTCTCGATTGCCGGCGGGACGTCCCCTTAATTGGGAGAAACGGCTTGACTGTCCTGTATCGAAGAGATACAATTGTTTTGAACTTATGCAGGGTATAGGCGTATTATAACCGTGCGTAGGCGCAAAGTTTGCCGTTATGGAGCTTTCAAGAGGGATATGAGAGAATAGCCGGCGATGGAACTAAAACGTGAACGAGTTTATACCCGATACCTCTGCGTCATTCTTTGTCTTCTGGTGATCTCCAGCAGCCCGCAGGCGATGGTTTTGTGCATAGGCGGGAACGGCCACGTCGCCATTGAAGCTTCAGACAGCCGTTGTTGTGGAAGTCTGCCCTGGATTGTTTCCCACGATAGCGTGCTGACCTTCGGCGAAACCGGCCCTTCGGCCAAAGACGATGATTGTGGTTCATGCCTGGATATTCCGATTTCCAGCGGCTTGGCTGAGGCCGTTGCGGTGCGCCATGTGATGCAGCCTGACTTGCCGGTTTCGATTGAGCTCGAACCACTGCTCGTTACACATCCCTGTTCCTCGCAATTCCCCCTCGATTTGAAGTTTCTGATTCCGCCGTCCTGTTTCACGCCTTCAGATGCGATAGTCCTGCTGATCTGATCCCCAAACCACCGATTACTTTGTCTTGGGCTGCCAACCGGCAGGCATGATCGTTGTCTGTCGTTTTGGAAGTCACGCGAGAGAGGTCCCAATCCACGGGTTCCAGGTTTCGAGATTAGCGTTATGGATGGAAAACTACCGTTTGTTCTAACGACCGTATTGACAGTCATTCTTTCGGGCTGTGCGAATAACCTCCGTAGCAGTGTGCGGCCGCTTCAATCGGCGCTGGGCGGAGAATATGAAACGTACCAGCCGCCGGCAGGGGCTTTGGCTGTTCCTTCGGATGCGCCGGAATCTGTCGAGCCGAACGGCGAAATTACGCTGCCTCAGGCGCTTTCTTTAGCGCTGATGCACAATCCCGAGCTTGCCGCATTCTCATTCGAAATCCGGGCAGCCGAGGCCATGGCTCTGCAGGCGGGGCTGTGGCCCAATCCCGAGGTAGGAGTGGCTATCGAGAACGTCGGCGGAACCGACGAAGTGAGCGGTTTAGACGGGCCCGCGACGACCATCCAACTTGGCCAGTTGATCGAGCTATCCGACAAACGGACCAAACGGCACCGCGTGGCACTGCTACAGGGCGCTCTTGCAGGGTGGGACTATGAAGCCAAGCGATTAGACGTTCTGAGACAAGTTGCGCAAGCCTACATTGAGCTTCTTGCCGCCCAGCGGGGTGTAGAGTTGGCCAGTGATCTGGTGCAATTGTCCGAGCAGACGTACACCACGGTCGCCGAACGCGTGGAGGCGGGCAAGGACTCCCCTGTGGAGAAAACCAAGGCGCAAGTGGCGCTGGCGAACGCCGGGATCGAGTTGAAGAAAGCAACCCGGCGTCTTGAGGCGGCTCGTAAGGAACTGGTGACGACGTGGGGCGGCAAGCAACCCAAGTTCGGCAGGGCGACCGGGGACATCGAGGAGGTCGATCCGGTGCCCGAAGAAGATACCTTGGTTGCGTTGTTGCCGCAGAATCCGGCGATTGCCCGCTGGGAGACGGAACTGGAGGAGCGAAGAGCGGTCGTGGACCTTGAGAAGGCCAGAGCCGTTCCCGATCCGACCGTGTTGGGTGGATATCGTCGTTTTAATGACACCGGGGACCGCGCATTCGTTTTCGGCCTGGCGATTCCGCTTCCGATTACGGATCGGAATCAAGGGGCCATCCAGGCATCGAAGTTCAACTTGGCTAAAGTTTATAAGCAGCGCCAGGCTGCTGAAGCCGCAACGTATGCGGCGTTCGCGGGTGCATACGAGACGCTTTCGGCGGCCTACGCCGAAGTAATGGACATTAGGAACATTGTGTTGCCCGGATCGCAGAGTGCTTTCGAGGCGACTCGTCAGGGCTACCAGGAGGGCAAGTTCGATTTTCTGACTGTGCTGGACAGTCAGCGCACTCTTTTTGATGCCCGCCAGAGATACCTGGATGCCCAGGCCAGCTACCACAGGGCCAAGGCTGCGGTGGAAAGCCTGATTGCCCAGGAAATCGATGAACGCCTGGTCAGGCGGGACTTCAGCACCCTGCCGGGCGTTCGCGAAACGAAGGCTCAGTCGAGATAATAAAGGGGAATTATCATGTCAGAAGAAAAACATCGAAATAGTAGTTCAGCCTTGCGAAATGCCAACCATTTCGGCACGGGGTTATTCGTATTTGTTGCTCTTGCCGGGGCGGTTCTCTGGCTCACGGGCAATCTTCACTTCGGACCGATAGGTCCCGCCGAAGCCGGCAGCGCTCTTGCCGACGAGTACGGGCACGCAGTCGGCGAAGGCGAAAAGGTCGTCCGCCTGGATGAGGCGGTGATGAAAGAATCCGGCGTTGAAATCGCCACGGTGGGGCCCGGCAGATTGCAGGTACATGACACTCTTTCGGGAGAGATCGCCTTCAATTCGGACAAGTTGGCTCACATTGTCCCTCGGGTGCCCGGCGTAGTGCGCGAAGTCCGCAAGAATCTGGGCGACACGGTGCGGGCCGGCGAGGTTCTGGCCGTGCTCGACAGCCGCGACCTGGCCGACTCCAAAGCGATTTATCTGGGGGCCGTCGAAAGGCTGACCTTGGCTCAGGCCAACTTCACACGTGAAGAAAGCCTGTGGCAGAAGAAGATCTCCGCCGAGAAAGACTACCTGGAGAGCCAGCAGGCCCTGGCGGAGGCCCGCATCACCTTGCGTTCAGCCGAGCAGAAGTTGCACGCGCTGGGATTCGCCGAAGAGGACCTGCAAGCCCTTCCCTCCCACCCAGAAACCTCGTTTACGCGCTACGAGATCACCGCGCCCCTGGATGGCACCGTGGTGGAAAAGCACATCGTGCTGGGAGAAGTTCTCAAAGAGGATTCCGAACCTTCTTTCGTGATTGCTGATCTGACCAGCGTCTGGGTCGATCTCAAGGTGCATCAGCAGGACTTGGCTCACATCCGGCCCGGCCAGACGGCCGTGGTCAAAGGCGGCGAAGACCTTCAGACCGAAGGCACGATTGCTTTCGTGAGCAATATCGTATCCGAATCCAGCCGCATGGCGTTCGCCCGGATGACGATTTCCAACCCCGAAGGCCGCTGGCGACCGGGCCTGTTTGTGACTGGGCGGATTGTGATCGATGAGGTGTCTGCCAATGTGGTTGTCCCCAAAGATGCTCTGGTCCGCCTGGACGGCCAGACCTGTGTATTCCTGCAAACCGACCGAGGGTTTAAGCCGCAGACTGTGATGGTGGGGCGATCGAATGACAGTTCCGTCGAGATTATTGCGGGGCTTGCCGTAGGGCAAAAGTATGTAATCCGGGGAGCTTATACCTTGAAGTCGGAGTTGAACAAGCCGTCGGTGGAGGAGTAGAGCCACGGTCATTGAGGTCCGCGTCATGGACTTTTGGCTGAGACGGTTCGGCCAGAAACCAGTAATTGAAATCAAAAGGAACGAGCATGATTGAAAGACTAATGCATCTGGCGCTTCACAACCGCCTGCTGATACTTCTCTTGGTTGTGCTGATCGTCGGGTTTGGCGCTTTGGCCTTCAGAACGCTGCCCATCGATGCCTTTCCGGATGTGACCAATATCCAAGTGGAAATTGTCAGCACGGCACCTGGGCTCAGCCCCCTGGAGATCGAGAAATTCGTCACCTATCCGATTGAAATGTCCATGCGGGGATTGCCCAAGCTCCAGTTGATGCGTTCCATCACTAAGTACGGCCTTTCGGTGGTCACCCTGGTGTTTCACGACAACGTCGATCTCTACTTTGCGCGACAACTGGTCTTTGAACGCCTAGCGTCGGTGACCGAGAAGCTCCCGCAAGGTGTTACAAGCGAAATGGGACCCGTGGCCACCGCCATGGGGGAGATTTACCAATACACACTGGAAGGTGAGGTGCCCGCCGATGAGCAACAGCGAGTCAGGTACTTTACCGACCTGCGGACCATGCAGGATTGGCTGGTCGCCCCGCTGCTCAAGAGTGTGCCGGGGGTCAGTGAGATCAACTCCTTCGGAGGGTATCTCAAACAGTTCCAGGTCGTTGTGGACCCGGACAAGCTCCTGAGTTACGGACTCTCGGTGAAGCAAGTCTATGAGGCGATCCAGAACAACAACCAAAACGTTGGCGGCAATATCGTCAATCAGGCATCGGAGCAGTACATTGTTCGCGGAGTCGGCTTGATTCGTTCCGAGGCGGACATCGGCAATATCGTCCTGACGGCGTATGACGGTGCGCCGGTGTTCCTGAACCATGTAGCCCAGGTCGAAGTCGGCCACGCGGTCCGCCAGGGGTCTGCCTTGAAGAATGGAGAGGGAGAGGCCGTGGGCGGCATCGTGATGATGCTCAAGGGAGAAAACAGCCTGGAAGTGGTCCGGCGGGTGCAGGAGAAGGTCAAGGAGATCAACACGGGGACCATTTTGTCCGCCTCGATCAAGATCGTGCCTTTCTACGAGAGGTCCGAAATTGTCGGCCAGAGTATCCACACCGTTGTCAAGACCCTGGCCGAGGGATCTCTTCTGGTCTTGGTCGTCCTGTACCTGTTGTTGCGAAGTATCCGTGGGGCCTTGATCGTCATCTTCGCCCTGCCGCTGTCGCTTCTCTTGACCGTGATCGTAATGAAGTACGGAGGGCTATACGCCAACCTGATGTCCCTGGGCGGCTTGGCCATCTCCATCGGCATGATCATCGACGCCACGATCATTCAGGTGGAGAACGTGCAAAGGCACCTGGCGAAAATGACCGACGGCTCCCACAAGCTCGCCACCGTACTGAAAGCGGTACTGGAAGTGCGTAAGCCGAGCATCTTCGGCGAGCTCATTATCGCCCTAATCTTCGTCCCTATCATTGGCTTGCAGGGCATGGAAGGCAAGATGTTCTCACCGCTGGCCTATGCGGTGGCCATCGCTCTTTTCGCTTCACTGTTTCTTTCCATCTTCGTCATTCCCGTCCTTTGCGCCCTTGTGCTCCGGTACGGACACGAGAAAGAAAGCATCGTGGTCCGTGCCGTCCGCAGGGCGTATGTTCCCCTCTTGAGTCAGTGTTTGCGCCACCGAGTGCCGACGGTAGTCATTGCGGGTCTTCTCGTCGTGATCGCTCTATTGCTCGTGCCGCACCTGGGGACTGAGTTTGTCCCCATCATGGATGAGGGCGCCTTTGACATGGACGTCCAGATGCTGCCGGGAACGTCCCTGGAGAGAGCGACCGAGGTCGTGGACCGCATCGAAAAAAAGCTCAAACAGTTCCCCGAGCTCAAGACGGTAGTTTCCCGAACGGGGCAAACCGGGCTTGCCCTGGAGGCCCGCGGCGTGGACAAGACCGGCTTCCTGGGCGACCTCGAGCCGCGGTCCAACTGGACCAGCGCGCGGACGCGGGAAGAGTTGTTCGGCAAGATGCGGGACGCCGTGGCCACCATCCCCGGCATTGCCTTCAGTTTTAGCCAGCCGATTCAGTGCCGCATCGATGAGATGGTCGCCGGCACCCGCGCCCAGGTCATTGTCAAGCTGTTTGGCGATGACACCAACATCCTGCAGCAGAAAACGGCCGAAATCGCCAAGGTCGTCGCGCCCATTGCGGGCGTCACGGACCTGATTACGGAGGTCGTCGCCGGCCAACCCTACATCACGATTCAGATCGACCGCAATCAGATCGCTCGCTATGGGATCAATGTCAATGATGTGCTCAACGTCGTTGAAATTGCGGTCGGAGGCAAGGCGGCCTCGCAGGTTTATGAGGAGAACCGCTTCTTTGACCTCACCGTGCGCTTCCCGGAGGAGAAACGCAATTCGGTGGAAGCCATCGGCAACATCCTGGTGGACTCCCCCGCCGGTGCCCGCGTGCCGCTCAAGCAACTGGCCGACGTCTCAGTCGTCGATGGGCCGGTGCAAATCAGCCGGGAGAATGGGCAGCGCCGCATGGGGATCGAATTCAACATCAAGGGACGCGATATGGGCAGCGTCGTGCGGGAAGCCCAGGAACAAATCAGTAGAAAGGTGACACTGCCCAGCGGTTATTATCTGACGTGGGGCGGCCAATTCGAAAACCAGCAGCAAGCCATGAAACGGCTGGCGATCATCCTGCCTATGGTCGTAGGACTGATCCTGCTGTTGCTCTTCATCACGTTCAACTCCGTTACGTTGGCCCTGCTGGTGATTTTCAATCTGCCTTTTGCGCTGGTCGGGGGCGTGCTCAGCCTGTTGATCTCAGGTCTTTACCTATCCGTGCCCGCCTCGGTGGGGTTTATCGTCTTGTTCGGTGTAGCGGTTCTGAACGGCCTGGTGCTGATCTCCTATGTGGCCCAGTTGCGGCAGGAGGGGATGCCCCTGCAGGAGGCCCTTTTCGCGGGCTGTGGCGCCCGATTGCGTCCAATTCTGATGACGGCCTCCATCACGGTTTTCAGCCTGATCCCCATGCTGGTGGCGACTGGTCCCGGCTCGGAGGTGCAACGCCCGCTTGCGGCGGTGGTGGTGGGCGGCCTGTTTACCTCCACACTGGCCACGCTGCTCGTGCTGCCCACCTTGTATGGCTGGTTTGAACGAAAGAAGGCTGAACCTGAGATTTAAGGAGAATTATTGTGAAAGAAGTCAAAGCCATCATCAAAACGTTCCGATTGGAGGACGTGGTTGACGCCCTTCGCCAAATCCAGGACCTGCCTGCCGTGACCATCTCGACCGCGCACGGCCTGTCCGTGGAGCGAGGCACCTTCGACCAGGTGGTGAAGACCAAGCTGGAGATCATGGTACCGGACGAACTGGTGGAGTCGGTGGTTCAAGCTATCCGGAAAGCCGCGCACACGGGCACCGCTGGCGACGGACGCATCTTCGTCATCCCCGTCGAGCAGACGGTGAAGATTCGCACCGGAGAGCAGGACACGTGGACGTGAAAAATCCTGCGTAAGGTTTTGAGAAAGATGAACGAGACGATTTGGGATAAGCAACTTTAATTTTATTGCGAAAGAACGATACATTTACAGGAGAACGAAAATTGAGGCATTCGCTGACGTGTTGGGCCTCAGACATTGACAGTAAGAGGATAGCAGAATGAAGACACGTGAGAGCGGTATGCCTGAGGAGCAAATCTGGGGCAGTTTCTTCGCCCCCCCGTCGATCCTTGCGAAGCTCGGTCTTACCAGCGCTTGCGGTGACGCGGTCGAGTTTGGCTGCGGCTACGGGACGTTCACAATCCCGGCAGCGCGCGTTATCGCCGGCACGCTCTACGCCGTCGATGTCGACCCGGAAATGATTGCGGCGACCCGGACGAAGGTTGAGGCTGCCGGGCTTGATAATGTGCAGGTTTGCTTGCGGGATTTTGCAGCCGAGGGGACCGGACTGCCGGATGCGAGCATCGACTATGCGATGCTCTTCAATATCCTCCACGCGGAACGTCCGACGGCATTGTTGGAGGAAGCATACCGGCTTCTCGGTCCCGGTGGGAAAGTCGGGATCATTCACTGGAACTATGATTCACGTACACCTCGCGGCCCATCGATGACGATTCGGCCGCGCCCTGAACAATGTCAAGCGTGGGCCGAGCAAGCCGGCTTTCGCCCAATGCCGTCCGGCATCATTGACTTGCCGCCATATCACTATGGCATGGTGCTACAAAAAAAAGGTCGAGAGTAAAGCAAGGAGAGTGTAGCGTGGAAAAGAAATTCTTATGGGTTGCAGTCGCGACATGGCTTGGTGTGCTGACCACAGTAATCTCAAGCTGTACAACAAATCGAGTGGACCTCGTAAAAAGCGGCGTGCTCACCTTGGAGAAACAAGCCGCGGGAAAGGTTTATATCGCCTGGAGCGACGCATACGAGCAAGCAGGTGAGTTGCTGATAAGCGGAGTCCTGATGCGGCATGATCATGTTGGGATGCCCATCAAGACACACGTGGATGCGACGATAGTATCGCCTGACGGCCGAACACTTGATACGGCTTGCTCAAAAGCCATCTATGTCCCCAGGCGGATCACGGGCCGGGGCCAGAGTCTGAAACGTTTCAACGTTCGTTTCCCTCACGTTCCTCCGCAGGGCTCGTCCGTTCGTCTGGTGTGCCACAGCGACCCCAACGACGTGACCTGTGTAAACTCAGATAGCTGAATTCAAAGCTCCAAACAAATCCGAAATTCGAACATCAGATGTTCGAAAAGTCTTTATTTCTCATGCAGTTTTGATATTGTAGCGGAAAGTAGCCGATGGTCGGCCACGAGAGAATCCGGATATCAAGTAAATCTTCAAACTGTCCGATTCGCGCTGTCATCCCTGCGAAAGCAGGGATCCAGGACCGTAACCGCCTCAGTGGATTCCCGCTTTCGCGGGAATGACAGATGGGGTTATGTTACTGTTATTGAACGGATTGCCGTAGCGTTGGACTCAGAAACGGTCAGTTTGAGTAAATCAGTATGTGCACGTTGGAGAATAGCATGTGAAGGCGATTGATCTGCGGAGCGACACCGTTACCCTGCCGACGCCGGCCATGCGGGAGGCGATCTTTCGGGCCGAGCTGGGCGATGACGTGTTCGGCGAAGACCCGACAACGAACCGCCTTGAAAAAATGGCGGCCCAGCGCATGGGAAAAGAAGTAGCCCTGTTGGTCGCCAGCGGCACCATGGCAAACCTGGTGTGCGTGCTCACCCATTGCGGACGCGGCCAGGAGGTTATTTTGGGCGACCAGTCGCACACGTTTCTCTACGAAGCCGGGGGCGTCGCGGCCCTGGGCGGCGTCCACCCGCACACCGTCGCCAATCAGCCGGATGGTACAATGCGGCTGGAGGATATTACGGCGGCCGTTCGCGGCGACAATGTCCATTTTCCCCGCACCCGGCTGATATGCCTGGAAAACACTCACAATCGCTGCAACGGCTCGGCCCTGACGCCGCAGTACACCGAAGCGGTGGCCGGCCTGGCCCGTGAGCGCGGTCTGCGAGTGCACCTCGACGGCGCCCGGATATTCAATGCGGCGGTGGCCCTCAATGTGCCCGTTACAGAATTGACCCGCCACGCGGATTCGGTGAGCTTCTGTCTTTCGAAGGGACTTTCCGCTCCGGTCGGCTCGCTGGTATGCGGTTCGGGCGAATTCATTGCCGAGGCGCGTCGAAACCGCAAAGTGCTCGGCGGAGGCATGAGGCAGTCCGGCATCATCGCCGCGGCGGGAATCACGGCCCTGGAGCAAATGGTGGACCGGCTCGCTGAAGACCATGCAAATGCCCGGCGTCTGGCTGAAGGAATCGCCCGCATAGCGGGTTTGTCCATCGACCTGGCGGCGGTACAGACTAACATCATCTATTTCAGCCTGGCCGATGAGCGGCTGGCCGCCGGTGCGCTTGTGACGCGGCTTGCCGGCCGAGGAGTCAAGCTCCTGCAGGTTGGGCCGAAGCGTCTGCGGGCGGTAACTCACTACGGCATCAGCACCGAAGACATCGACTCGGCGCTGGCGGCGTTGACTGAGATCATGACGTCGAGCAGGAGTGCCTAAAGTTGCTTAGTCACTTTAGTTCACTTTAGCCACTTTAGCTCACCAGTTACCAGTCACCAATCTATTGGGTCCCAGCCGGATTCAACACTATCTGGTCAATATATATGTGGTCTCTGTCTCCCTCAGCCTGGCCTGAAGCGGTGCCATCACCTACGCCGATGGTGATTTTCTTCACAGAGGTCAAATCCACACCGCCGTCGGCAAACAGCCCAAGGGCAATGGTCCACTGGCGCCATGAGTCAGACTGACAAGCATAAGTGAGTGGATGCTCAACCTTGAAGCTCCGGCCGGAAGTATCCTCCAGCCTCATATACATCAGATGTTCGGCGTTCTGGTGCTCACCGACAAATGACAGCGATATAGTCTCAACAGACTGAGCCGTCCAATTCTGCGGACTGACAAATGTCCTGGTCGCTTCGGTAAAGTAAGGTTCGTACTGATTCTGGAATTCAAGCCGCATGGTCTTGTTTCCGTCCGCCGCCAGAAAGACGTATTCGACGCCGGGGTCGCTGATGTTGTCAAGCCATGCCGTCCTGAGGCCCGCGTCGTCGGCGTATGATTCGAAGTTATCCACGATCAGATAATCCGCCGTCGTGAAGGTCCATGTGCGGCCCGCCACGGCGCCTGCAGAGCCGATCTGGTCGATCCGCCACTGGTACGTCTGTCCTAATTCGAGGTTGCCGGGCGTGTAGGTTTTGCCTGCCGGGCTGGCAACTTTTTCCATCGCGCCGGGTTTGCCGAGCCATACGTCCCGGCCGGTGGCGAACGCCGCCTCGATCCAACTGAGCGTTGCGTCAATCGGCACATCCTTTGCCCCGTCGGCAGGGCTGGAGTTCACCGCCGCCGGGCCGTCCGAGACGGAAAATACTTCGTCGAAGGTGACATAATAGCCCGCCGGCTGTTCCTTTTCATTTTGCCCGAAGATGCCGCTGATGCCTTTCAGGAATGGAGCGTCACCGGCGCCCTCCTCCTCCCACGGGTCGTTGCCCTTGGTGTCCACCATGGTGGCGGTTTTGGCGACGAGCGGTCCGCCCTTGAATTCGTAGAGGCTGCCCGTGATGTACGTCGGGTCCGAGCCGAGGATATCGAGCTCAGCGTAGTAGCTCCGGGCGTGGGCCAGGCCCGGGACGGCGATATCCAGACCGAGCGATTCCTCGTTCCTCATGATGTTCTGCATGTTGATAATCTTCTCGACGTCGATTCGCAGGTTGGCCGGTCCATACTCCCAGTTGACGTGCATAACGTAGGTTTGGGTCGCAATGAAGCCGGGAGCACCGGTGGCCGATCCGTCGTCAATAAAGTAGTTCGTCCTTCCGGCTATGCCGTAGTAGTTGTGGGAGGCGTCGCCAAGCACATTGACGACGACCCCGATACGAACATCTGTAAACGCCTCTTCGCTGCCGAATCCGGCGCCAAACGCCGAGCCGCCTATCTTGACCGAGCTGGTCTCGGTGAGGGCAAGGTAATCGCTGCCGTTGGGGTCGTCCTTGATTTGGGCAGTAAACGTCTTGGTCAGGTCGGGATAGATGAGAAATTTCCACGTTGGCAGGTCGAACTTGTTGTTGTCGAACGTTTCGAACCAGTTGCCCCTCGCCGTTCCGCTCAGTACGATGAGCAGTCCGGCCAGTACACAGACCACTGTTACGCATTTCAATTTTCCAGACATAATATTCCTCCTACAAAAAAATGACCATAATTGCGTTATGTATGCGTTCTCGGCCGGATCCTCGCCGTCCAAAAATATTGCGGCTTGGACACCCCAGACCCATGCGCTACAAAGCATCGACGGGGCGAACGATTAGACTACGACCCTGTGATGGAATTCCCGGCGAACCGGCTCTCACTCCTTCCTTCAAATGCCCACCGTATGCCGTCAGCTCGCGTCTTGAAATCTCCACTGCTCCTCCACGTCAAAACCCCGGCAATCACTCAGGTCAGACTGCCCACACTTGCTAACAGCCGACCGGAACCCTTTATACCAAATCCGGCGTGTCTTATCAAGAAAAAAGCTGAAAAAGCAGTAATCCGTCAGTTACGGGTGGGAAGGGGATGGTTAAGAGGAGTTGAGGTTGAAGAGGGCGTCGGTGGGGTCGATGTCGGGTTGCTCGGCGAGCTTGTCGAGTGCGGCTTTGAAAGCGGCCGTCACA
>Ga0210377_10003562_pt1 | contig 13351 bp, 11 predicted proteins | sample PLM4_65_b1redo_FD_155480 | JGI IMG/M metagenome (GOLD analysis project Ga0210377, IMG submission 155480) | Groundwater sediment microbial communities from an aquifer in East River, Colorado, USA - PLM4_65_b1 redo | ecosystem: Environmental > Terrestrial > Soil > Riparian zone | place: USA: East... | reverse complement strand
ATGGTGCCGCCCACGATCTTCCCCGGAGGGTTCGGAATCAGGCGAAGCACGGAGAGCGCTGTCACGCTCTTGCCGCAGCCCGACTCACCCACGATGCCGAGGGTTTCGCCCTTGCGCACCAGAAGGCTCACGCCGTCAACCGCCCGGACCGTTCCCGCCTCGGTGTAGAAATGGGTCTGCAGTCCCTGGATATTCAGCAGGACGCCGTTCTTGGTTTCCTGGCCACTGTTCATGGATCGCCCTTTGCGTGAACTCCGAAGGTGAATAACGCGTGCCAGTCTAACATCGCGGCCGGAGCAGTTCAAGCCGAAAAATGCGTCATCATTGCGCTTGCCGCCCCAGGCCTTGTTGACGGGACGGATTTCGCCGCCTGAAGCTCCTTCGCCGCCCGAGCGTACCCCGGAGACCGTCTCGCCAATGGCCTCAGGCAACCGCCGGGCGGCCACGCCACAGCCACGGCTGTCTGCCCTATCGTCCAGATGTCAACTGCGGATCCAGAGCATCCCGGAGGCCATCCCCGACAAAATTCAGCGACAGCAGGGTGACTGTCAGGGCCATACCGGGGAACACGATCAACCAGGGGTACGTCTCCATAGCCGCCGCCCCCTCCGACGCCAGCGATCCCCAGCTCGCCATGGGTGGCTGTACCCCAAGACCCAGGAAACTGAGGAATGCCTCCTCCAACATCACGGCCGGCACCGTGAGGGTGGCATACACGACGATGGGCCCAAGGGCATTGGGCAGCACGTGCCGCACGAGGAGGCGTGACGGCGAGACCCCGATGGCCTGCGCCGACAGGACGAACTCCCGTGTCCTCAGGCTGAGAACCTGACCCCGCACGATCCGGGCCATGGTCAGCCACTGGACCGCTCCCAGGGCCACAAACAGGTTCAGGATGTTGCGTCCGAAGATCACCATCAGGATGATCACGAAGAACATGAAGGGCAACCCGTAGAGGATGTCCACGACCCGCATCATCAGGTGATCCACGCGCCCGCCCACGGATCCCGCGATGGAGCCGTAGGTCACGCCGATGGTCAGGCTCACCAGCGTGGCCAGGATCCCGACGGCGAAAGAGATGCGTGCGCCGTAGAGGATTCGCGTGAGGAGGTCGCGGCCCAACTCATCTGTCCCCAGTGGATGAACACGTGTGGGCGGTTTCGCACCGTATCGAAGATTTGTCCGGTCGAACGGGAACAGCGCGAGCCAGGGCGCCAGGAGGGCTGCCAGGACGAAACTCGTGAGGATCGCGAGACCCAGCATGGCAAGCCTATTCCGGCGCAGCCGTCGGAGGGCATCGTGCCAGGGCGAGGCCCCCGACTTGGCCGATTGCGGAATGGGGAACACCCCAGGGGTCCCCGAATGCGGAATGGCTGCGGAGCTCCCCGCGCGCGGTGCGCCTGATCCGCCAGCCGTCTTGTCTTCGCTGACAGCTCTCGGCTCTCGGCTCTTCATCGCACCTGCACCCGTGGATCCAGGTACGCGTAGAGCACGTCCACGACCAGGTTGAAGACCAGCAGGAGCACACTGTAGAAGACCACCGTCCCCAGGACCATGGTGTAATCCCGATTGAGGGCGCCCCCCACGAAGTAGCGCCCGATTCCGGGGATGCTGAAGATCGTCTCCACAACCACCGAGCCCGTGAGGATCGCCGCCGAGGCCGGACCCAGGTACGTGATCACCGGCAGGATCGCGCCGGGGAGGGCGTGACGCAAGACCACCGTGGCCTCTCGGAGGCCCTTGGCGCGCGCCGTCCGGATGAAATCCTGGCCGATCACCTCCAGCATACCGGCTCGGGTGAGCCGTGCAACGTAGGCGGCATAGAACGTTCCCAGCGTGACTGAGGGCAGGATGAGGTGACGCCAGGTTCCCCACCCCGCCACCGGCAGCCAACCCAGCCCCAGGGCGAAGACCAGCATCAAGATGGGACCCAGGACGAAGTTGGGGACCGAGACACCGGCCAGGGCGAATGTCATGGTGAGGTAGTCCACGAACGCATTCCGCCGCAGGCCGGACAGGATCCCTGCCGTGCCCCCCAGGGCGAGGGCCACCCCCAGAGCGCAGAGCCCCAGGGTAAGGGACACGGGAAAGCCAAGGGCCAGGAGTTCGTTGACTGAACGGTCGGGGTACCGGAAGGAGGGACCCAGATCGCCCCGGGCTACCTCGCCGACGTAGCGGAGGTACTGGCGCCAGAGGGGCTCTTCCAGGTGATAGCGCGCTTCGATGTTGGCCCGGACCTGGTCCGGGAGGGCGCGCTCCTGGTCGAACGGCCCACCCGGCGCCAGGCGCATCATGAAGAACGACAGGGAGATGATGATGAACAGGACAGGCAGAAACCCCGCCAAGCGGCGGAAGATGTAACCGAGCACGGCCGGGTCACCGTTCCATGCTGATGTACTTGAGCGGATGCTGGTCGAGGATGTTCGGTGACCAGCCTTTCACCCGGCGGCTCAACATGCCCTTATTGACGTAGGTGAAGAGAGGCATGATGGGCATCTCATCCACCACCAGGATCTTCTCCGCCTCCTGCAAGGCCCGCATTCGGTCTTTTGGATTGACGATCTTGCATGCCGACTGGCCGATCAGTTCATCGTATCGCTTGTTGGACCATCCGGTCTGGTTATTCCCGCCTCCGGTGATCCACATGTCCAGGAAGGTATTGGGGTCCACGTAGTCCCCGATCCAGCCTGCCCGGGAGATCTTATAGTCCAGGCTGCTCTGCCGGGCCAGGTAGACCTTCCACTCCACGTTGACCAGATCGACCTGGATGCCCAGGGTGTCCTTCCACATCTGCTGCACCGCCTGGGTGATCACGCGATGCAGCTCGTTCGTGTTGTACAGGAGTTCGACTTTCGGGAATCCCTTGCCATCCGGATACCCTGCCTCCGCCAGGAGCTTCTTCGCCGCATTCACGTCGAGGCCGAGACCACGCACCCCCTCGTAGCCGCGCATGCCGGCCGGCACGAACGCGCTGCTGGGGATCTCCCCCGCCTTGGTCACGAATTTGGTCAATGCTTCCCGATCCACGGCCATGCTCAGCGCCTTGCGGATGCGGACGTCACTCAGAGGAGGCTTTGTGATGTTGAGACGGAAGTAATACGTCCCAAGGTAGGGACTCACGTAGTAGTCGGGGCGATTCCGTGCCGCATCGAGCTGTGCAGGAGGAACGGTGGGAATCCAGTCGCTGTCCCCCGCCAGGAATTGTTTGTAGGCGGTATTGGTGTCGTCCGTGGGGAGGAACACAACCTTCTGCAACTTCACCGTGGTCGCATCCCAGTGCTGGGGATTCTTGTCCAGAATCAGATCCTTCTGCGGCACCCAACTGACCAGACGGAATGGGCCGTTGCTCACGATCTTGCCGGGCTTCACCCAGTCCTTTCCGTGGGTCTCGATGGCCCAGCGGGGAACGGGATAGAGTGTGTAAAAGCTGGTGAGATCGAGGAAGTAGGCAGTCGAGCAGCGTAAGGTGACCTGCAGGGTGCGATCGTCGAGCGCCTTCACCCCCACCTGGGAGAAATCCGTGCTCCGACCCTTGTTGTAGTCCTCGCCGTTCTTCACATAGAAAAGTTGCTGCGCATATTTGGCTCCCATCTTGGGGTTCAGGACCCGTTCCCAGGCGTAGACGAAGTCGTGGGCCGTCACCGGCTTGCCGTCCGTCCAGCGGGCCTCCCGCAGCTTGAAGGTATAGACCAGACCGTCTTTGGACACGGTCCACGAGGCAGCCATGCCGGGACGAGGCGACAGGTCCTTTGGGTCGGTCGTCGTAAGCCCCTCGAACAGATTGCTGATGATCCGGTGCTCCGGCACGCCCGTGACCAACCCGGGGTCGAGGCTCTCCGGCTCGGCCGTGTTGTTGATGCGGAAAACCTGGTTCTCCGCACCCAATGTCAGCGATGGAATACCGCTCGCGAGACCGACCAACACCGCAACAATCACGATCCGATGCCGTGCCTGCATGGCACCCTCCTTCCGCCTCAGGTCCGGAGTCTCGGGTCTAACGCGTCCCGCAGCGCGTCCCCCACCAGGTTGAAGCCCAGCACCGAGAGCATGATCGCCACTCCCGGGAAGAAGAAGGCCCACCAGGCGCCGCTGGTGAAGAACTTGTAGCTGTCCGCCAGCATGGCCCCCCACTCGGGGGTCGGCGGCTGGGCCCCGAGGCCGAGGAACCCGAGCGCCGCCGCCTCCAGAATGGCAAAGGCGACCGCAAGAGTGGTCTGGACGGTGAGCGGGGGCAGCGTGTTGGGGAAGACGTGCCAGAGGAGGATCCGGCGCGCGCTGCCGCCGAGGCCCCTGGCGGCCGTGACGAACTCGCGCTCCTTCAGAGTCAGGACTTCTCCGCGCGTGATCCGCGCGTAGAACGGGATCGAGACCACGCTGATGGCGATCAAGGAATTCCGAAGTCCGGGGCCGATCATCGCCACGATGGCGATGGCCAGGAGTGTCGCTGGGAAGGCGAGGAGGATGTCCATGCAGAACATCACGCAGAGATCGACCCGACGGCCCACATACCCTGCCAGGAGGCCCAGGACCGAACCGACGACGGCCGCCACCACGACCGAGCCCACCCCGAGGCCGAGGGAGACGCGCGCTCCGTGGAGGATTCGCATCAGGATGTCCCGGCCCAGGGCGTCGGTGCCGAAGGGATGAGTCCATGTCGGTGGCTTGAGGCGAGCCAGGAGGTCCGAATCCACCTGGGGGTTGTACGGAAGGAAGACGGGGCTCAGGACGGCTATCAGAGTAAACCCAACGATGATGACGAGTCCCCCCCGGGCGACCCGATTGGCCAACAGTCGATGCCAGGCCGCTTCCAGAGGGCTCCTGCCTCTTGCGCGTATTCGCGCCTCGACCGGCAACTCAATCGTACTTGATGCGGGGATCGACTGCGGCATAGAGCACATCCGTGAGGAGGTTCACCATGACGAAGATCGTGGCGATGAACAGCGTGGCCCCCTGGACGATGGGGTAGTCGCGCGCCTGGATGGACTCGTAGATCCAGAGGCCGATGCCGGGCCAGGAGAAGATCGTTTCGGTCAGGATCGCCCCCGCCAGGAGTCGGCCTACCTGCAGACCGGTGACCGTCATGATCGGGAGGAGGGCGTTTCGCATGGCGTGACGCAGGACCACTGCCTGCTGGGGGAGCCCCTTGGATTCCGCGGTGCGGATATAGTCTTGTGAGAGGACCTCCAGAAGGCTCGCCCGCGTCATCCGGGCGATGACGGCCATGGGGATGGTTGACAAGGCCACGGCCGGCAGGATCAGATGACGGAGGCTCGACACCAGGGCAGCCCAGTTCTTCGTGAGCAGGCTGTCCAGGATGTAGAGATTCGTCACCGCCACGAGGGTCACGTCCGTTCCGAGGCGGAAGCCGGTCGGCAGCCAGCGCAGGACGACGCCGAAGAACCAGGCCAGCATGAGGCCGAGCCAAAAGATCGGCATCGAGACGCCGGTCAGGGCCACCAGCCGGGAGAAGCCGTCGAAGAAAGAATTGCGCCACACAGCGGAGACGATCCCCATGGGAACGCCGACCAGGATGGCGATCAGGATGGCAAAGGTGGCCAGCTCGACCGTCGCCGGGAAGCGCCGAACGAGGTCGTGGAGAACGGGATCGCCACGCAGGATCGACGACCCGAAGTCGCCACGGAGGATCTTGCCCACGTAGATGAAATACTGCGTGTAGAGCGGTTGATCGAGGCCGAGCTGCCCCCGCACCTCCTGCACGCGCTCGGGGGTGGCCCGCTCGCCCAGCATCGTGACCGCCGGATCACCGGGGATCAGATGGATAAAGCCGAAGACGATGACTGAAATCCCGAGGAGGACGGGGACGATGGTCAGGAATCGTTTGATGGCATACCGGCCCATATCGTCCCCGCCCTCGGCTCGCTCTCAGGCTACTCCTGGAAGTAGACTGTACTGAAGAACTCGCTGTTGGTGGGGTTCGCCACGTACCCCTTCACCTTCTTCTGGAACGGCAGCGGCGGCTGATTGTGGGCGATGAAGAGTCGGGCCACATCGTCGTGGATCATCTGTTCTGCCTTGCGATACAGCTCGGCCCGTTTTCCCTGGTCCGTCAGCTTCTGTGCCTGGAGCAGGGTATCCGTCAGCTCCCGATTGGCGTAGAAGCCCATGCGCGGCTCCCCGTACGCGCAGAAGAAGTAGCACACAAAGTTGTCCGGGTCACCATTGTCTCCGGTCCACCCAAGCATGAAGAGGGGCACCTGTCCGTTCCGCGATTTGTCCAGATACACGGCCCAGTCCGTGGTCTGGAGCTGGACAGTGATCCCCACCTTGGCCAGATCGGCCGCGATGGCCTCGGCGATCTCCTTGGGATTCGGGTAGTACGGTCGCGAGACCGGCATGTACCAGAACTGGAGGGGTTCTTTGCGGCCGTCCTCCCAGGTGATCTCCTTGAGCCCTTGCCCAAAGCCAGCCTCTTTCAGGAGGTCGCGTGCCCGCTGGGGATTGTACTCGTAGTCCTTCAGGTCTTTGTTGTGCCCCCACAGCGGCGGCGGCTGGAACTGGGTAGCCACCATGCCGGTGCCGCCGTAGAGGGCGTCCACGATGCCCTTCTTGTTGATGGCGTGGGCGAAGGCCAATCGGACGCGCTTGTCCTGAAATTCCTTGACCTTGAAGTTGAACGCGACGTACCCGGTCGTGTTGGTCGGCCGGAGGATGATCTGGAGGTTCGGGTCGGCCCGGACCACTTTCGCGTCGTCGGGGTTCAGGCCCTCGAAGCCGTGGATCTCGCCCGCCTTCAGGGCGGCCAGGCGCTGCGAATTGTCCTTGATGTTCCGGATCACGAGCCGCTGGAGCTTGGGCATATTGGCCTTGTCCCAGTAGTCCTTGTTGGCCTCCAGGATGACCTCCTGCCCCACCTTCCATTCGACGAACTTGAAGGGCCCCGTTCCCACGGGATGCTTTCCGAAGCTGGTTCCCCACTGCTCCACAGCCTTTGGGCTCACTAGGTCGAAGACGAACATTGCCAGGTTTGCCAGGAAGGGCCCCTGGGGCGTCTTCAGGGTGATCCGCACCGTGGTGGGGTTCACGGCCTCGACCTTGGTGATGAGGCTCTTGTCGTCGAAGCCCCCAAACTGGGCCCCGTAGTACTCGAAGGCCTTCCCTGCCTTAGTCTGATTCTCGTGCTGCGGGTGATTGCTGAAGCGCCACCGGTCGAAATTCCAGACCACGGCCGTAGCGTCGAACGGGGTCCCGTCGTGGAACTTCACATTCCTCCGTAGGGTGAACGTCCAGACCGTGTCATCAGGGCTGACCTGCCACTTCTCGGCCAGGGCCGGTACGACCTCGGTCGTGGGGCCTTTGTACTTCACCAGCCCCTCATAGATCTGTCGGGTGATCCGGTTGGAGATCCCGTCGGTGATGACGGCCGGATCCAGGTCCACCGGCTCCCCCTGGTTCCCGAAAACGAAGGTGGTCTGGGCCATGGCCGGACCCACCCCCAGGAGGAGGAGCGTCAGGATGAGAAAACTGCTCAATCGGGTGATTCCTCTCATGGGTTCTCCCTCCTTCTACTCTGGGAAGGCGTCTCGCGGCACCGCCGGCGTCCCGAGCAGCCCCAGAGCTCATGCAGAGGCGCGACGCCTCTGTGATGGTTACCGGAGTTGCCTCACCGCCTCCGCCATCCGATCCATCCCCTTCTCGATGTTGCTCATCGAGGTGGCGTAGGAGAATCGAATGTGGGCGTCGCTGCCAAACTCCACCCCGGGCACTACGGCAATCCGCGCTGTCTCCAACAGGTAGGTGGTGAAGTCCGTGGAGTTCCTGATGATCGTTCCTGCGTAATGCTTGCCGTACATTCCCGACACATTTGGAAAGACGTAAAACGCGCCCTGGGGGCTGAGACAGGAGATTCCCGGCATGGCGTTGAGCCGTTCCACGATGACCCGGCGCCGGCGGTCGAACTCCTCCCGCATCCGATGGGTCGCCTCCTGGGCCCCCGTCAGGGCCACGACCGCGGCGCGCTGCGCGATGGAGGTGGGATTGGAAGTCTCCTGGCTCTGCAAGGCGTCCATGGCCTTGATGATGTCCTTGGGGCCGGCGGTATACCCGACCCGCCATCCCGTCATGGCATACGCCTTGGACAGCGAGTTGACCAGGATCGTCTGTGCGTACACCCGATCGCCAAGCGAGGCGATGCTCACGTGCTGATACCCATCGTAGGCCAGGGAGTCGTAGGTCTCGTCAGAGAGGATCCAGAAGCCCCACTCCGTCGCCAGATCCGCCAGCCCCTGCAACTCCGAGCGGGTGAGCGCCGCACCGGTGGGATTACATGGCGAGTTCAGGACCAAGATCTTCGTGCGGGAATTCAGCAATGGCTCCACCAACGCCCGGTGCAAGCGAAACCCTTCGTGCTCGTGAGTGTGGGCAAAGACCGGTTTGGCATCACACAACTTCACCTGCTCAGGAAAGCTCACCCAGTACGGAGCGGGGATAATGACCTCGTCTCCGGACTCCAGGAGCGCCTGGAAGACGTTGAACAAGGAGTGCTTGCCCCCGCAGGAGATCAGAATCTGGTCGCGCGAATAGACGAGGCCATTGTCCCTTTTCAGCCTCGTTACCACGGCATCCTTCAGCTCGTCGATCCCGCCGGAGGCGGTGTATTTGGTGAAGCCCTCCTGGATGGCCTGGATGGCCGCCTCCTTGATATGGTCCGGTGTGTCGAAGTCCGGCTCTCCAGAGCCGAAGCCGATCACGTCGATGCCCTGAGCCCGCATCCGCCGGGCGGTAGCGGCGATGGTCAGGGTTGCCGATGGGACGATGTTCCGCGCCCGTTGGGAAACGCTCATAGCCTACCCCCCTCCGTCACGAACGAGTCTGCGTGGCACGCTCCTTCAAGAGTTTGAACGCCAGGGACGGGACGAGATCCTCCACGTTGCCCCCCAGGAGGGCCACCTCCTTTACCAGCCGCGAACTGAGATACGTATATGACTGATTCGGCATGAGGAAGACCGTCTCCACTTCCTCGCTGATCTTCCGGTTCATCAAGGCCATGGCGAACTCTGACTCGAAGTCAGATACCGCTCGGATGCCCCGCAGGATCACTTGGGCGCCTTTCTGCCGCACGTAATCCACGGTCAGCGCATCAAAGGTGTCCATCTCGACCCCGGCCAGCCCGCCGATGGCCTCACGAATGATCGCCAGCCGTTCCTCCAGGGTAAACAGCGGACTCTTCTGGGGATTGCGCGCCACGGCCACGATCAGCCGGGGGAAGATCCGGAGCGCCCGCCGGACCAGGTCGATGTGCCCGTTGGTGAAGGGGTCGAAGGTCCCCGGGTACACCGCGGTTACGCGCATAGCGTCTCCTTGGCGTAGAAGGTCAGGTTACTCTCCCCGTGGCGCCGTCGCCAGGTCTGCCGAAGATTACCCACCCGGTCGGGGAGCGCCGTTTTGTGAAAGGTCTGCGCCACGAGCAGGGCATTCTCGCTCAAAAGGCCTCCGTGAGCAAGTGTTTCCATGCAACGGGCGGGCAGATCCCCGGCGTAGGGCGGATCCAGAAAGATGCAGTCAAAAACCTCCCCGCCGGCCTGCAGCCTCGCCAGCGTCGGGAGCACCTCCGCCACCACGACCCGAGCGCGCCCCGCGAGATTCAGGATTGTCAGGTTCGTTCGGAGGCTCGCCACGGCCCGGCGGTCCACCTCGACGAAGGTAGCCGTCGAGGCGCCCCGACTGAGCGCCTCCAGGCCGACCGCCCCCGTTCCGGCGAAGAGGTCGAGCACCCGGGCCCCCTGGATGCGGGCGCCCAGCGCATTGAAGAGCGCCTGGCGCAAGCGGTCCGAGGTCGGGCGTGTCTTGGTGCCCCGAGGGCTCCGCAACCGCCGCCCACGATGCTCCCCTGCGCTTATTCTCATCTCTCAGCTCTGTCAACTGGTCGATGTGTCAAATAGTCATTTGTCAAAACGCCTCGCACATCTTGCCAATCGTTCCTCGCGGCTTGACCGATCGACCACTTGACAACTCGACTATTTGACACCTCAGCCAACGTGTCCCAGACCGAGGCGCGCCGCCCAGCGCTTCTCCATGGCCTTTCGGACTGCGTTCCACGCCCCGTCCAGCGCCGGCGCCTCAGCCAGCGCTGCCCTCGCCTCGGCCCGTGCCGACTCCAGAAGGCTAGGATCCGCCGTGAGGTCCCCCAGGTGAAAGCCGTCCAGACCGGACTGGCGCGTGCCGAAGAATTCCCCGGGGCCTCGCAGCCGGAGGTCGACCTCCGCCAACGTGAATCCATCGTGCTCCCGCACCAGCGCCTCCAGCCGCGCTCTGGCCTCCTCCCCGACCTCCTCCCGATCCGCGACGACGAAGCAGATCGCGGCCCGATCCGCGCGTCCCACCCTCCCGCGGAGCTGGTGCAGTTGCGCCAGTCCCAGGCGATCGGCGTGCTCGATCACCATGGCCGTGGCCTCCGGGACATCCACCCCTACCTCGACCACCGTGGTGGCCACAAGCAGGCGGATCCCTCCCTGGCGAAAGGCGGCAATCGTTGCGGCCTTCTCTGCGGGTGGCAAGCGACCGTGAATCAGGCCGACCCCGAAGACGCCCAGGGGGCCCCGCCGGTAGCTGTCGGCCGTCTGGACGGCTGCCTTGAGTTCAGCGGCCGACTCTTCCACCACCGGACACACGACGTACGCCCGCTCGCCCCGGGCGAGGCGCATTCGAAGCTCGGCCTCGACGCGGGACCGCTCCCCCTCCTGCACCCAGATGGTCGTGACCGGCTGCCGGCCCGGGGGCAGCTCATCGATCACAGAGAGGTCGAGATCCCCGTACAGAACGAGGGCCAGGCTGCGCGGGATCGGTGTGGCGGTCATGACCAGGACGTCCGGATGGGCGGCCTTTTGTTGCAGGCCGGCCCGCTGCAGAACGCCGAACCGGTGCTGCTCGTCCACCACCACGAACCCGAGGCGACCGAAGGCCACATCCGGCTGCAAGAGCGCATGCGTCCCCACGGCAACACACGGGGATGTGCCCGCCAGCAGAGCCAGTGCCTGGCGCCGCAAGGACGCAGACGTGCCGCCGGCTAGGTGGACCACCGGGACCCCCAATGGTTCTGTCAGGGCTCGTACCCGTTCCGCGTGCTGGGCGGCCAGGATCTCCGTCGGTGCCATGATCGCCGCCTGGTAGCCGTTGCCCACCGCCGTGAGAGCGGCCAGGAAGGCCACGATCGTCTTCCCCGATCCCACATCCCCCTGGAGGAGGCGCTGCATCGGCCTCGGCTGCCTCATGTCATCCCAGACGGCTTCCAGTACGCTTGCCTGGGCCGCCGTCAGTGTGAAAGGCAGCAGCGCCCGCGCGTGCTCCGCCAAGGCGTTCGGCGCCTGGAAGGCGATTCCCGGCTGCGCGGTCCGGGCGGCACGCTGGCAGAGGATCGCCAGACTGAACAGAAAGAACTCGTCGAAGGCCAGCCGGCGACGACCGGCCGTAGCCTCTCCCATCTCGTTCGGCAGGTGGAGGCACTGCACCGCCTGGGCGCGCGGAAGCACATGCTGCCTCTCCTGGACTGCAGGCGGCAGAGGATCGGCGACCTCGGGGGCATGCGCCCGGGCCAGCTCGGCCAGCCACCGCCGAAGGAACCGCTGGCTCAGCCCGGCTGTCAGGGGATAGATCGGAACGATCCGTCCCGTGTGGTACCCCGCCTCGGCGGCGTCGCCGGCCTCCTGGATCTCGTGCTCGGGGTTCACCATTTCCCGGGGCGGATACGGGCTCACCCGACCGGCCAGGATGAGCCGCTGGCCCCGCCGGAATATCCGGGTGAGGTAGGGCTGCCGGTACCAGCGGGCCAGGAGCGTGCCGGTCCCGTCCTCCAGCATCACTTCGCAGTACGGCACGCCCCGTCGTGTTCGCCCCGTCCCGACGGCCTTCACCTGTCCGGCGATTGTCTGGAACTCTCCCAGACGAAGGCGGCCGATGGGAAGCAGGGCCCGCCGATCCTCGTAGCGCCGCGGGGTGAGGGACAGCGCATCCTCTACCGTCTGCACGCCGAGGCGTTCCAGGCATTCGGCTCGGGCCGGACCGATCCCCTTGAGGCAGCGCACAGGGCTGTCGAGTGTTACCCGGGAGGGGCCAGGAATCGGAGAAAAGGCTTGCGTCGGCTGGGCCAATTAAGTATAGTCTGTCGCCGTCAATCAGCGGTAACTAGACCGGGCGTCCCGCCTCAGCGGGGCGCGAAGGGAGAGTGTCCTTATGCCTGCCACGCGATGTGAGGTCTGCGGCAAGGGCCCGCAGTTCGGTGCCCAGGTGAGCCACGCGCACAACGTCTCCGCCAAGAAGCGCTACCCCAACATCCAGCGGGTCCACGTCATGATCCACGGGGCACCTCGCTACATCCACGTCTGCACGCGCTGCCTGCGTTCCGGCAAGGTCCAGAAGGCCGCCTGATTCCCCTCACGTCTCACGTTTTACGTTTCACGTCTGATCTTGAAACGTGATGCGTGAAACGTGAAACGATCAGAAGGATTTGACCCGCTCCACTCCGACCACGCCGTCCACCTTCTGGATGGCCTGCATCGCCGCCTGAAGCTGGCGCAGATCGTTCACCTCCAGGACGAACGTGTTCACGCCCGTGCGCTCTTCCGTGACCCGGATCTCTGCCTGGGCGATGTTGGTGTTGGTTCCAGAGATGGCGGTGCTGATCTCCGCCAGGATGCCGGGCCGATCCTTCCCGATCTCGACACGGATCTTCACCTGGTGGGCACTCTTTCGCTGGCCGTCCCATTGCACGGCGATGCGCCGTTCCGGGTCCGCCATCAGGCTGACCGCGTTGGGGCAGTCCACCGTGTGGACGGAGACCCCACGGCCCCGCGTGATGAAACCAATGATCTCGTCGCCGGGGACCGGGCTGCAGCACTTCGAGAAACGGACCAGGATATCGTCGATGCCCCGCATGCGCACCCCTTCGTCGGCTGGGCGCGTGCGGGTGGGCTTCCGGTCGGCCTTCTTGTCCCGTGCCTCCTCCGCCTCGGTGAGGGCCTGGAACTCCTCCGGCGGCAGCAGCCGCGCCACTGCCTGCCGCGGCGATACCCTGCCGTAGCCCACGGCCGCGAAAAAGTCCTCCTCGGTTCCCAGCCCATAGCGCGCCAGGATAGGAGCCAGCGCCTCGGGTTTGAGGAGTTGGGTCGGGCTCTTCCCCAGGCGGCGGATCTCCTTCTCCAGCATGTCCCGGCCCAGGCTGATGCTCCGAGTGCGCTCCTCGTTCTTGATCCACTGGCGGATCTTGCCCCGTGCCCGCGGCGTCTTGACGATCTTCAGCCAATCCCGGCTGGGCGTGTGGTTCGGGGAGGTGAGGATTTCGACGATGTCGCCGTTCTGCAACTCGGTCCGGAGGGGGACCAGGCGTCCGTTGAGCTTG
>Ga0210377_10003561_pt1 | contig 13355 bp, 12 predicted proteins | sample PLM4_65_b1redo_FD_155480 | JGI IMG/M metagenome (GOLD analysis project Ga0210377, IMG submission 155480) | Groundwater sediment microbial communities from an aquifer in East River, Colorado, USA - PLM4_65_b1 redo | ecosystem: Environmental > Terrestrial > Soil > Riparian zone | place: USA: East... | reverse complement strand
CGGTTCCGGGAAAACCACGCTGATCGAGGCGCTCCTTGCCCGCTTCGACGGGAAGGGAGGCGTGGCGGTCGTCGAGGGGGACATCGAGACCGAGATCGACGCGGAGCGGATCCGGAAGCACGGCGTTCAGGTGCGGCAGATCAACACCCGGTCGACCTGTCACATCCAGCCGTCCCGGCTCCTGTCCGTCCTCCGGGAGATGGACCTGTCGGAGACCCGGCTTCTTCTCGTGGAAAACGTGGGGAACCTCGTCTGCCCCGCGGAAGTCTCGCTGGGGGAGGACGCCCGGGTCGTCCTGCTGAGCGTCACGGAGGGGGACGAGAAGCCGCTCAAGTACCCGCTCGTCTTCAAGACATCCGACCTGCTCGTGATCACGAAGACGGACCTGTTGCCGTACGTGACGTTCGACGTGGACCGCGTCCGCCGCGCCGCCCGCGCCGCCAACCCCGCGGTGCAGATCTTCGAGGTCTCCGCGACCACCGGCGCGGGGATGTCCGACCTGCTCGACCGGATCGAGGCGCTGCGGGCGACGAAGAAGTAAGTGCACGAGCTCGGGGTCGCCAGCGAGATCCTCGACGTCGCGCTCTCCGAGGCGGACCGGCACGCGGCAAAGAAGGTGACTTCGATCCGCTTGCGTGTGGGCGTCCTGCGCGCCATCGAGCCGGAGAATCTCTCCTTCCTCTTCGGGCACCTCGCCCGCGGCACCCCGGCGGAGGGGGCCCGCCTCGAGATCGTCGAGGAGCCGATCCGGGTCGAATGCGCTGCTTGCGGTGTATCCGAGGCCCGCTTCTTTACGTTCGAATGCCCCCGTTGCAAGGGATCGGGCGTATCGGTTACCGGCGGCGACTCCCTGTCGATCCTTTCCCTCGACATCGACGACTGAATCTTGGCCCCGTTATGTCAGTTGCAGCGTGACCTCAGTAGGAGGCGTTGCTAGCCAAGAAGGGGAGAGAAGCATCTCCCCGAAATCTTTTCTTTACATCCGATTCTGACCTGGTGTACGGTCAGCCCACGTGGGTAGCCCGAAAGGGCTTCAAGGGAAGACGGTGCGAATCCGTCGTGGTCCCGCCGCTGTAACCGGGGACGAAAGCCGCATAAACGTCACTGTCCTAAAGATGGGAAGACGCGGCGAGTAGGGCGATCCGGAAGCCAGAAGACCTGCTCACGCCATAGTAGCGGGATTGCCCTCGTGGATGGGGCGGCTCTACGTGTTTATAAACCGCGGATGGAATACGGCATCCCCGGGCCTGGCAACAGGCCCGGGGATTTTTGTTTTCGGGGCGGAAAATGCAGGACATGCTTTTACCCGTAAATCTGAACGTGAAGGGCCGGCTGTGCGTGATCGTCGGCGGTGGTCCCGTGGCGAACCGGAAATGCCGGAAGCTCCTGGAACACGGTGCCCGCGCCCGGGTCGTTTCGCCGGATTTCTACGGCGGGGACGGCGCGTGGGCGTTTGCGGACATCGACCGGCAGGAGCGCCCGTACGGCAAGGACGCACTGGTGGGAGCCTTCCTGGCGATCGCGGCGACGGACGATCCCGAGGTCAACCGGCAGGTTCTCGCGGATGCCGCCGAAATGGGCATCCTTGCCCAGCGGGCCGATGAGGTGCCGGGGGGCGATTTCTCCTTCCCGGCCACGCTACGGAGAGGGAACTTCACGGTTTCCTTCGCTACCGACGGGATTTCCCCTGCCCTCGCTGCGTACTTGCGGGCGGAGGCGGTCGGCCGGTACGGGGAGGCCTACGGCGAGTTCCTGCGCCTGGTGGAATCCGTCAAGGAGAAGCGGGCCTGGAAAGAGATTCCGCGCGAGCGGCGGCGTCAGCTTTCGATGGAACTGCTGGATCGGAATGTTCTCGAAGCATTGTTCCGGGGAGAAGCGGATCAGGCCCGACGGGAATTCCTGAAAAGGGTCGGCCGGCTTCGCGTGTCCGGGGATCCCACGCCCGGGGATGCCGGCGGTTCGGCTTCCCCGGAGACCCCCGGCGAGCCGGAGGAAATCGCTCCCGGCAAGGTCTATCTCGTCGGGGCGGGGCCGGGCGACCCGGGACTGCTCACGATCCGGGGCATGGAATGCCTCCTGGCCGCGGATACCGTCCTTTCCGACGGGATCGCCAACCCGGCGCTTCTCGAAATGTATTGCCCGCAGGCGGAGAGGATCCACGTCGGCAAGCGGAAGGGGAATTGCGCGAAGACGCAGGGGGAGATCAACCACCTGCTCGTCGAAAAAGCGCGACAGGGAAAAACCGTCGTTCGCCTCAAGGGCGGCGACCCGATGATCTTCGGCCGGGGCGGGGAGGAGGCCCGCGCTCTTTTCCGAGCGGGGATCGCCTTCGAGATCGTGCCCGGCGTCTCCTGCGTGTCCGCCGTCCCTGCGTATGCGGGAATCCCGCTCACGGACCGGGAGTATGCCTCCTCCTTTGCGGTCTACAGCGCGCACAAGCGGGGCGGTATCGGCTTTTCCGACAAGGAATGGGAGCGGATAGCCGGGGATTCCGGCACCCTGGTTTTTCTGATGGGCGTGACCCGTTGCAGGACCGTGGTCGAGAAACTGCTGGCGTTCGGCCGGTCGCCGGAGACGCCCATCGCCCTCATCAGCGGAGGAACCACGCCGGGGCAGCGGCGCGTCGTGGGGATCCTGGGGTCGTTCCTCTCCGGGGAGGAGCTTCCCGAAACGGCCGCGCCCGGAATGATCGTGGTTGGCGACGTCGTCCGGGCGATCCCCGAGATGGACTGGTTCCAGCTGGCGGCGGCGGAGGAGCCTTGACGGAGGCCCGCGGCCACGCTGCCGGGCTCCTCCGGCTCCGGACGATCGCACTGCTCCGGCATGCGGAGACCGCAGTGCAATACTCCGGTTGCCTCATCGGGAGCACCGACCTGCCGCTTGCCCTCGAAAGGCGCCGGAAGGCATCCCTTCTTTCGCCCCGGATCGAGGGGGAGCGGCCGGCCCGCCTGTATTGCAGCCCCTTGCGGCGTGCGCGGGAAACCGCGGAAAGCCTGGGGGAATCGCTGGGGATGATTCCGAAAATCGACTCGGACCTTCGCGAGATCGATTTCGGCCGCTGGGAGGGGATGACCTTCGATGCGATCCAGGCGTCGGATCCCGAGGCGGTGGCGCGCTGGGCCCGGTTCGAGCCCGATTTTGCCTTCCCGGGCGGGGAGTCGATCGAAGATTTCCTGGCGCGCATCCGGCGCGTTGCGAAGCGTTTTGTGGAATGCGAAGGTCCCTCCGTTCTCGCCGTCACGCATGCAGGCGTCATCCGCGCCATGATCTGCCACCTGCTGGGGCTGTCCCCTCGCCAATACGTGCTGTTCGACGTGAAGCCCGCTTCCCTGACGAAGATTGCCGTATACGGCGACAGCGGGGTTCTGTCGTGTCTTTCCGATCCTTTCCTGGCAGGGGGAGAGTGACGTGGGCCGGGTCGTCCTGGTGACGGGCGGCGCACGCAGCGGGAAGAGCGATTATGCGCGCCGCCATGCCGAGAGCCTGCCGTCTCCGCGGGCGTTCGTCGCCACCTGCCCGGTTCTTGACGGGGAAATGGACGAGCGCATCCGGAAACACCGGGAGGCGCGCAGGGACGGACAGTGGGAGACGATCGAGGAGCCGGTAAACCTCTCGAGGGTCGTTCGGGAGGCGCGGGAGGCAAACGTTCTCCTGGTGGACTGTCTGACGTTGTGGGTCAACAATCTGCTCTTCGAAGCGCAGACGGCGGCCGGGGACATCGGGGAGGAAGAGATGGCTCGCCGCTGCGGGGAAATTCTCGCCGCCTGCCGCGCCCATGCGGGCACGGTGGTCTTCGTGACCGGCGAAGTGGGGATGGGAATCGTTCCGGAGGCCTCCGTGTCGCGGAGGTTCCGCGACCTGCTGGGGCGATGCAATCAAGTCATGGCGGAAGGGGCCGACGACGTGATCCTCGTGGTCTGCGGCCTGCCGCTCCATTTGAAGGGGAGGATTACGGAATGAGCCTGCTGAAGGACACGGTTGGAGCGATCGTGGCACAGGATCCGAAGTCGCGCGCAGCAGCGAGGGCACGCCTGGAACAGTTGACGATGCCGCACTGGGCGCTGGGGCTGTTGATGGACCTCGCGGAGGACCTGGCGGGAATGACGCGGTCTCTTCATCCTCCCGTGAAGCGCAGGGCTGTGGTGATCATGGCCGGCGACCACGGCGTAGCGGTCGAAGGCGTGAGCATGTATCCGCAGGAAGTGACCTCGCAAATGGTATACAACTTCGTCAACGGAGGGGCGGGGATCAATGCATTGGCGCGGGTTTCCGGAGCGCGCGTCGTTGTGGTCGACATGGGGGTGGCCGGGGACCTCGGCCCGCTCGCCGCGGAAGGAAAGATCCTGTCACGCCGCATCGGGGCCGGCACCGGGAACATGGCCGTCGGCCCCGCCATGAGCCGTGAAGATGCGATCCGCTCCGTCGAGGCAGGGATCGAGGTGGCGCTGATGTTGGCCTCGGAGATCGATTTGTTCGCCACGGGCGACATGGGGATCGCCAACACGACGCCGAGCAGCGCCATCGTTTCCGTGATGACCGGAGCCGCTCCGGCCGAAGTGACGGGGCGCGGGACGGGGATCGACGACGTGGGCCTCTCGTTGAAAGTCGCCGTCATCGAGAAGGCGCTGGCGGTCAACCGGCCCGATCCGGACGATGCCATGGATGTCCTGATGAAGGTGGGCGGTTTCGAGATCGGCGGGATCGCGGGGGTGATCCTCGGGGCCGCCTCGCTGCGGAAACCGGTGCTGCTGGACGGCTTCATCTCGACCGCAGGCGCGTTGATCGCCCAGGGGCTTGCGCCGCGGGCGGCCGATTACATGATCGCGGCCCACAAGAGCGTGGAGGCAGGGCACCGGATCGCCCTCCAAAAGTTGGGAAAGGAGCCACTGCTCGACCTTGGGCTTCGGCTCGGGGAAGGAACCGGCGCCGCGCTGGCGATGCCGATCGTGGAAGGGGCCGTGCGGGTATTGACCGAAGTGGCGACCTTCGAGGAAGCGGCGGTCTCGAGGGCCGTTACGTGACGTCCTTCTTTGCAGCCCTGCGCTTCCTCACCGTCCTGCCGGTGCCCGGAGGCTGGTGCGGGGGGGAGGGGGCGCTGAAGCGAAGCGTCCCTTTCTTCGCGGTCGTTGGGCTGTGCATCGGCGGGTTTGCGGCGGGGATGGATGCCGCTCTCGGCCGGGTTCTCCCCCCGTTGCCCGTCGCGGTCCTCGTCGTAATCTTCCTGATGGCGGCATCCGGGGGGTTGCACGTCGACGGCCTGGCCGACACGGCCGACGGTTTTTTCAGCTCCCGCAGCCGGGAACGGATGCTTGAAATCATGCGGGACAGCCGGACCGGCCCCATGGGAACCGCCGCCGTGGCGTGCGTCCTGGTGTTGAAGGTAGCCGCCCTGGCCTCCGTTCCCCCTTCGCGGATGTTGGGGGCGGTCCTGTTGATGCCGGTGGCGGGTCGGTGCGGCATCGCGGTCGTCATGGCCGTCCTCCCGTATGCCCGCACGGACGGGGGGCTTTGCGCCGCTTTTCTCGATGGGCGGACGATCGGGCAGGCGGTGTGGGCGCTGGCGATCTTCTCGCTCGTCGCCTGGTGGGCGTCGGGTTGGATGGGGCTCGGGACGGTGGCCGCCTCGGCCGTCGCGGCCCTTCTTTTCGCGAACCACTGCCGCCGCAAGATCGGCGGCTTCACGGGCGACACGTTGGGCGCCGTCTGTGAAATCGTCGAAGTCATTCCGGCGCTGGCCGCAGCGGTCCGGATGGCGTAAGGGGCCGGTATGAGGCGTAACGGACACGGGGGGAACCTTCGGGAACTGGCGGTGCAGGCCGGCCGTACTCCGGAGGAGATCCTGGATTTCTCCGCAAATATCAACCCGCTGGGTCCTCCGGAGTGGCTTCGTCCCCTGGTCAGCGCAACCGTATCCTCCGTCGTGCATTACCCCGATCCGGACGGTTCAGTCCTTGTCCAGGCCGCAGCGAACCACTACGGGGTTTCGCCGGGAGAGGTCGTCGCCGGGAACGGAACCTCCGAGATCCTGTATCTCCTTGCACGGGCGCTCGGCGCTTCCCGGGCTGTCATCCCGGGGCCGGCGTATGTCGATTACGCTGCCGCAGCGCGATCGGCAGGGCTTTCCGTCCGGTCGGTTCCGATGAAAGAAGAAGACTGTTTCGCCCTCGATATTCCCGCACTCGCCGCGGTGCTTGAAGGGAAAGATCTGGTGTTCATCGGCCGCCCGAACAACCCGACCGGGCTGGTCTGCGATGCGGAGGAAGTCCGCTCCCTGGCGTTGTCCCATCCGTCCACGACGTTCGTCGTGGACGAGGCGTTCGCCGATTTCGTCGACGGGATGGATCGCTTGACGGGGAATCGGCCTCCCAACGTCATCGTCCTGCTCTCGCTGACCAAGATCTTCGCCATACCGGGCCTACGGCTCGGCTGCGCCGTCGGCAACCCCGATCGTATCGACCGGATCCGGGCATTGCAGCCGCCCTGGTCGGTCAACGCGATCGCCCAGGCGGTCGGCGTCGCTGCGCTGAAGGACGGGGAATACATGGTGCGCTCGCGGGAGTATGTCGGGCAGCAGCGGGAACGACTAATGGCCGGTCTCCGATCGATCCCCGGCCTCTTCGTGTTTCCGGGAAGGGCGAACTTCCTGCTCGTGCGGATCGATCGCCCGGCAACCGATGCCGCCGCGCTGGCAGGGTGGCTGCTTTCGGACGGGATCGCCATCCGGACATGCGACAACTTCGGCTGGCTGGATGGCCGTTTTTTCCGGGTCGCCGTCCGGACGGAAGAGGAAAACGACCGTTTGTGCGAGGCGCTTCGGGACTCCTTTGGACTGCCCCGAAAAACACTTCCTCGTCGCCGCACGCCGGCCCTCATGGTCCAGGGAACCTCTTCCGGCGCCGGCAAGAGCATCCTTACGGCCGCGCTGTGCCGCATCCTGCTTCAGGACGGCTACCGGGTTGCCCCGTTCAAGGCGCAGAACATGTCACTCAACTCCTTCGTCACGGCGGACGGGGGGGAGATGGGACGCGCCCAGGTCCTCCAGGCGCAGGCGTGCCGGATCGCACCCGACGTGCGCATGAACCCCGTCCTGCTCAAGCCCAACAGCGACACGGGCGCCCAGGTCATCGTCTGCGGCAGGCCGGTCGGGAACATGGACGTGGACCGGTACTCCCAATACAAGGCGGAAGCGTTCGGGCGGGTCCAGGCGGCGTACGACGACCTTGCGCGGGAGCATGACGTCATCGTGCTGGAAGGTGCGGGGAGCCCCGCGGAGATCAATCTGAAAGCGCACGACATCGTCAACATGCGGATGGCGCGCTACGCGGGAGCGAACGTCCTCCTCGTTGGCGACATCGACCGGGGCGGCGTGTTCGCCTCCTTTATCGGGACGATGGAAACCTTGACCGAAGAGGAGCGCGCCCGGATAGGCGGGTACGTCGTCAACCGGTTCCGCGGGAAGGAAGCACTGCTGGGGGATGCGCTGGAATACGTGCAGCGGTACACGGGGCGCCCCGTGCTCGGCGTGGTCCCGTACCTGAACGGGCTGGGGTTGCCGGAGGAAGATTCGGTGGCCTTCAAGGCCGCCGCCGGCGACGGGACCCCTCTTCCCGCGGGAATGGTGGACATCGTCGTGCTGGACCTGCCGCACATCTCGAATTTCACCGACGTCGATTCCCTGCGCGGCGAGCCGGATGTCCGCGTGCGCATCGTCCGCTCCGCGGAAGAGCTGGGCCGGCCGGACGCCGTGATCCTTCCGGGAAGCCGGAACGTCATCGGTGACCTGGGGCATTTGCGACGGGAAGGGTTGGGCCGCGCGATCATCGCGTTGGCCGCGGGGGGCGAAACGGAAGTGGTCGGGATCTGCGGAGGCTTCCAGATGATGGGCGAGACGATCTCCGATCTCGACGGGGTCGAGTCCGGCGGGGCGTCCGTCCCGGGGCTGGGCCTCCTGCCGGTTTCCACGGTGATGCGGCGGGAGAAGGTCCTGGCGCGGACGAAGGGGCGGCATCTTGCCTCCGGGGAAGAGGTGGCGGGCTACGAAATCCACCACGGGAGAACGCCGGTGATGGGCGGGGTTCCGGTGGTTGTTCTCGAGGACGGCAGGAGCGAGGGTGCGACTCTTGGGGACGGGCGCACGTGGGGCACCTATCTGCACGGGATCTTCGATGCCGATGGGTTTCGCCGATGGTTCGTCGACCGGCTCCGGCAACGGCGAGGTCTTCCCCCCGCCGGGAAGGTGCTCGTGCGGTACGACCTGGAGCCGGCCCTGGACCGGCTGGCCGACGTCGTCCGGCGGAGTTTGCGCATGGAGGAGATCTATCGCCTGGCGGGGCTTCGATGAGGCTGGAATACCAGGTCCTCTCCGCCATCGTCCTGGACCTGGCGCTGGGGGATCCCCGTTGGATTCCCCACCCGGTACGGTGGATCGGCCGGTTCGCCGCATCGATGGAGACCCCTATTTGGCGGATGTTCAGGAATCCTCGAACGGCGGGGACCGTCGCATGGTTCGTCGTGCTGCTAGCGACGCTTCTTGGCGCTTTCCTCCTCGTTCGGGGCGCCCATCGGCTGCATCCGTGGGCGGTCGACGGCGTATCCATCCTGCTCATCTATTTCAGCATCGCCGCGAGGGACCTGGTCGGGCACGGTGAGGGAGTGCGCCGGGCATTGGAAAAGGGAGACCTTCCGGGAGCGCGGGAGAAGGTGGGGATGATCGTCGGCCGCGACACGGACCGGCTGGACGAAGCCGGTGTCGTTCGCGCCGCCGTGGAAAGCGTGGCAGAAAACATCGTTGACGGGATCACCGCCCCGCTTTTCTATGCTGCCCTGTTCGGCCCCCTGGGCGCCATCGGGTACCGGGCGATCAACACCATGGATTCCCTCTTCGGCTACCGGAACGAGCGGTACATCGACTTCGGGCGAACGTCCGCGCGCGTGGACGACGTCGCCAACTTTCTTCCTGCCCGGGTGACCGGGCTGCTGGTGCCGCCAGCCGCATTCCTGCTGAGGCTCAGAGCTTCCGATGCCTTCCGCATCTTCCTTCGCGACCGCCGCAATCACCCCAGCCCCAACTCGGGACACACGGAGGCGGCGGTGGCGGGTGCGCTCGGGGTGCAGCTCGGCGGGAAGAGCTTCTACGGCGGCCGGTCGTCGTTCAAGCCGCTGCTGGGGGATCCCGCGGAAACGCTGAATCGGCGGCACATCCGCCAGGCGAACGTCCTGGCGCTGACCGCCTCGGCATTGGCGGTCGTCCTGTTTCTCGGCTCCCGGCTGCTCGTGACCGCCTGCTGCGGTGCGGGAGGGGTTGCATGAGCGGAGCTTTCCGGGTCCTCCTTTTCACGGGGGACGGGAAAGGAAAGACTACGGCGGCGCTCGGCATGGCGGTCCGCGCCGCGGGGCACGGGATGAAGGTGCTTATCGTGCAATTTCTCAAGGCTGCGGGAGACACGGGGGAACTGGAGGCATTGAGGCTCGTGCCCGGTGTCGCGATCCGGCAGATGGGCTGCGGGTTCGTCCCCCCCCGGGAGGATTCCTGCTTCGGGGAACACCTGGCAGCGGCGGAAGAAGCGTTGCGCTTCGCTTCGGACGCGCTCGCGTCGGGCGAATACGACCAGGTGATCCTCGACGAAATCTGCGTCGCCGTTGCCAAAGGCATCCTGTCGGAGGAAAAGGTCATCGCGGCACTGGGGAAGGCACGCGGGAACGCTTGTGTCGTGATGACCGGCCGGGATGCGACGCCGGAACTGATCGCACTGGCCGACACGGTGACCGAGATGCGATGCCGGAAGCATGCCCTTCGTGAAGGGCGCACGGCGGAGAAGGGGGTGGAATTTTGACCGGCCACTGCCCCGCCATCGTGGTGGCCGGCACCGGCAGCGGTGTCGGCAAGACCTCCGTGGCGATCGCCCTGGTCGCGTCGCTTGCGAAGCGGGGGCTCAACGTTCAGACGTTCAAGACGGGGCCCGATTTCCTGGACCCCACCTACCTGTCGCTTGCATCGGGGAGACCCTGCTACAACCTCGACGGATGGATGACCGGCGAGGCGTACGTTCATGCCCTTTTCTCCCGCGCTACCGCGGAGGCGGACGTGGCGATCATCGAGGGAGCCATGGGGCTTTTCGACGGGGCCGACCCGATATCGTCCGAAGGAAGCACCGCGGAGATCGCGCGCTGGCTTTCCGTCCCCGTGCTGCTGGTGATCGATGCGGGCGGCCAGGCGCGCAGCGTGGCCGCCACGGTGAAGGGATTCGCGGAGTTCGAGGAAGGGATAAATGTGGCCGGGGTGATCGCCAACCGGTGCGGCTCGGACCGGCACGCCGCCTGGTTGGCCGAATCGCTCCGCGGAGCCTCTTTGCCACCGCTTTTCGGCTCGATCCTCCGGGGCACCTTTCCGGCGTTGCGGAGCCGCCACCTGGGATTGACGACCGCGGAGCCCGGGACCCTGACGGCCGGCCTGCTGGAGAATTTCGCCGAGGCGTTCGAGAAGCGGGTTTCGGTGGATGCGGTGATGACGACGGCGGCAGGGGCGGTGTCGAAGGCACTGCGTGGCGCGGTCCGGGCCGAACATCCTTCCCTCGACGTTCCTTCTTCCGGCGATCGTTCGAACGAAAGGACGCGCACCCGGATCGGCGTTGCCCGTGACGAGGTGTTTCATTTCTATTACCCAGATAACCTGGGAGCGCTCGAGGCGGCCGGGGGAGAGCTGGTCGATTTCTCTCCGCTCCGGGACGAAAGGCTGCCGGAAGGATTGGACGGCCTGTACATCGGCGGCGGGTACCCGGAGGAATACGCGGCTCTGCTCTCGGCGAACCGGCCCATGAAGGATGCGGTGCGACGATTTGCGGAGGAGGGGCACCCGGTTTACGCCGAGTGCGGCGGGCTGATGTACCTGTCGGAAGGGGTGGAAACGCGGGACGGCGGTCGGTACCCGATGGTCGGGCTCCTTCCTTCGTGGACCCGGATGCGGAACCTGAAGAAGCGGCTGGGATACGTCGAGGTCGCCCTGTCGGCGGACACGCTCTTGGGACCGTGCGGCGCGACCCTTCGGGGGCATGAGTTCCACTACTCCGAGTTGATCGACGACCCGGCCGGCCGATCGGGATGGGAGACGGGCTATCGTCTGACGCACCGCCGTTCCGACGGGGCCGTCCCCGAAGGATACGCCAGGGGCCGGACGCTGGCGAGCTACGTCCACGTTCATTTCGCTTCGCGGCCCGGGGTCGCGGAGAATTTCATCTCGATGTGCGCAGGCGGGCACGGTCTGCCGTGTGGAGGACGATGTGGCAAGTGATACTCCGAAAGGCGACAGCGGCATACGCGCCGGAGTGCCGTTCATCCGGTCGCTGCTCGAATCCCCGATGAGCGGAGAGGCGATCGAGGCCCTTTCGTTTGCGACGATCGACCGGGAGGCGCCGCCGCACCGGTTCACCCCCGCCCAGTGGGTCGTTGTCCGCCGGATGATCCATGCCACCGCGGACTTCGGGCTGATGGAGGACGCGACGTTTTCCGCGGATGCGATCGCCGCCGGGGTGGCCGCGCTTCGTGCGGGCCGCCCCCTGTTCGTCGATGCCAACATGATCCGGGCCGGGCTTTCGCTCGCCCGGCTGCGGGATGTGTGCCCGGCATACGGCCCGGAGAGCCTCGCCTGTTACGTGGCCGACCGGGAGGTGGCCGCGCAGGCCCGCGAAAGCGGGCTGCCGCGCTCCCTGTTCGCCGCCCGCAAGGCCGCCCCGATCCTGGATGGAGGGATCGCGCTGATCGGCAACGCGCCGGTCGCCCTGCTGGAGCTGAACCGCATGGTCATCGAAGAGGGGATCCGGCCGGCGCTGGTGGTAGGCATGCCGGTCGGTTTCGTGCACGTGGAGGAGAGCAAGCGGGAGCTGATGTCGCTGGGGGTGCCGTACATCTCCGTGGCAGGCCGGCGCGGCGGCAGCCCCCTGGCCGTGAGCGCGCTCCACGCCCTCTGTTCCATTTCGGTTTGCGGGGATGTCGACGTCGATCGAGATCGGCACGTTCGAAAATGCACCGTGAGGTGATCCGAAATGAAGCAGCGTTCGTCGGAAGATCCGCAAGGGAAGGAAGCCGTCGTCCTCCTGGGGCACGGCAGCCGGGTCCCGACGGCCGGGCAGGCCATGGAGCGGGTGGCCGCAAGGCTCCGGGAGCTGGGAACGTTCGCGCTCGTGGAGGTGTGCCACATGTCGATGCAGGAACCCACTCTGACGGATGCGCTGGAAACATGCGCGAAGGAAGGGGCGTCGAAGGTCGTGGTCGTCCCGTATTTCCTCCACGAGGGGACGCATATCCGGGAGGATATCCCGGAGATGCTGCGGGAAAAGGCTGCGGAATATCCGGACATGACGCTGATCCTCGGTAAATGCCTTGGATACGACGAGTCGCTGGTCGATCTCGTCGAGCGGCGGGCGATGGAGTCACTTGCCTCCTCGGATGTGCGGTGCGGCCTCTCCCGGAGACGGCCGTGAGACGGGGAGCCATCGCTTCCATTTCCTGCGCGGCGGCGCTCCTGTGCTTTCCGGGCCGGGCGCATGCGATGCACATAGCCGACGGCATCCTGCCCCCGGGTTGGGCCGGTTTCTGGTTTCTCGTCGCGGCGCCGTTTCTCGTCCTGGGGATGAGGGAACTGCGCATCCGGAGCGACCGGGAGCCCCGTTTCAAGCCGCTGGTCGGGCTCGTGGGGGCGGCCGTTTTCGTTCTCTCCTGCATGCCGATCCCGGTCCCGACGGCGGGAAGCTGTTCCCACCCCTGCGGGACGGGGCTCGCGGCGATCCTCATCGGTCCCGGAATCACCGTCGTTGTGGCGAGCATGGCCCTTCTGCTCCAGGCGCTGTTCCTCGCCCACGGGGGCCTTACGACCCTTGGGGCGAACCTCGTTTCTATGGGGGTGGTGGGGGCCTACCTGGGATCGGGGGTATTCCTGGTCGCGAGAAAGGTTCGGATCCCGTGGCTCCTCGCCGCTTTCCTGGCGGGGCTGGTTTCGGATTGGGGCACCTATGCGACGACTTCGTTCGAGCTTTCCGCCGCACTGGCCAGGGACGGGTCGATGGGTTCACTGTTCCTGCCGATCCTCGCCGCGTTTGCGCCGACCCAGGTCCCTCTGGGGATCTTCGAGGGGTTCCTTGCCGCGGGCGCCTACCGGCTGATCCGGACACGCAGGCCCGAGCTGATGGATCTCCTGCGGGAGGAGGGGGCGGCATGAGGACGGCCATCGCGGTGGCGGTTCTCGCGGTCCTTGCAGTGGCGATCTTCCTGGTCGCCGGGGACCGGACCGCGCGATGGGAGGGGGTGGACAAGTCCGTGGTGGAGAAATACGCGACCGCGGCGGGGCGTCCCCCCCGGCGGCG